>Ga0137374_10006785_pt1 | contig 13650 bp, 11 predicted proteins | sample SagtaG_20_FD_104811 | JGI IMG/M metagenome (GOLD analysis project Ga0137374, IMG submission 104811) | Vadose zone soil microbial communities from Sagehorn Ranch, Mendocino, California, USA - Sage1_R_100_16 metaG | ecosystem: Environmental > Terrestrial > Soil > Vadose zone | place: USA...
GCGGTCCTGGGCCGCGACGCCACCTTCCTCTACGGCGCAGCCCTGGTTGCGGACCACGGGGTGCCGTTCTTCGGCGTCAATCTCGGCAGCCTCGGGTTCATCACCCCCTACGCGCGCGGCGAGGCGGCAGAGGCGATCGCGCTGGCGATGGCAGGCCAGCTCGGAATCGAGGAGCGGATCCGGCTGGCGATCACGATCCGGCCACCGGCGGGCAGCGGCCAGGCGCCCATCCAGGCGCCGAGCGCGGTCAACGACGCCGTAATCACCCAGCGCACGATCGCGCGGCTTCTGGATCTCGAGGCCAGCCTCGCCGGCGCGCGGATCGCGACCTACAAGGCCGACGGGCTCATCGTGTCGACGCCCACCGGGTCGACGGCGTACACGCTGGCCGCCGGCGGGCCGATCCTGACGCCCGACGTCGAGGCGATGGTGCTGACGCCGATCTGTCCGCACACCCTCACCAATCGGCCGTTGGTGTTCCGACCCGACGCGCAGCTCTTGATCCGCAACGCGTCCCCGGGGGCGGTGACGCTGACCATCGACGGGCAGTGGGCCTATGAGCTCGAGCCCGGCGCGACCACCGAAGTCCAGCGCGCGGAGCGGCCGCTGCGCCTTTACAAGCCGCCCCGCGGATTCTTCGGCATCCTGCGCGAGAAGCTGTCGTGGGGCGAACGACAGGGGTAGCTCGTCTGAGGTAGATTCGCGCCAGGGAGCACGGGCCGGGCAACCCGTCCGCGGCCGTGCCGACAACACCACCGTGCTCACGCTGCTGCGGATTTCAGGCTTCGCGCTGATCGATGAGCTCGAGCTCTCGTTCGGGCCCGGGTTGACGGTGGTCACCGGCGAGACGGGTGCGGGCAAGAGCATCCTGGTCGAGGCGCTGGGCCTGTTACGCGGCGCGCGCGCGGGCACGGACGTGATCCGGACCGGCCGCGACGAAGCGCGGGTCGAGGCGATGCTGGCGCTGCCGGCGGGGTCGCCGATTCGCGCCCGCCTCGAAGCCGATGGTCGCGACATTCCCGAGGACGAGGCGGTGGTCGTGCGCCGGGTGGTGTCGCGGATCGGACGCGGCCGCGCGCACCTGGGCGGAAGCTTGGCCACGTCGGCCGATCTGGCAGCGGCGGTCGGACGGTTGGTCGACATCGCCTCTCAGCACGATCAGCAGTCGCTGACCGATCCCGAGAGCCAGCTCGCGATCCTGGACGCCTTCGCCGAGGACGAGCCGCTGCGTGCCGAGATGGCGTCGGCGTTCGAGGCGAAGAGCGCGGCCGACCTGGTGCTGGCCGCGTTCTCGGCCGACGCGCGCGCGCGGACCGAGCGTGAGGACCTGCTGCGGTTCCAGCTCGGGGAGCTAGAGACTGCGCGTCCCGCGCCGGGTGAGGACGAAGCGCTGCGCGTCGAGCGCGAGCGGTTGGTCGGCGCGGAACGGTTCTTCGCCGCAACCGCGCGCGGCGAGGAGGTTCTCTACGCCGGGGACGGCGCGGTCAACGAACGTATCGCGGCCGTCGTCAAGGACCTGGGCGCGCTGGCGGCGCTGGATCCGGCGCTCGCGCCGCTCGCCGAACGGCTGGGCGAGGCGAGCGCGACGATCGAGGACGTGGCGCGCGATCTCGGACGTTACGCGCGCGGGGTGCGCTCCGATCCGACCCGGCTCGCCGAGGTCGAGGAGCGGATCCATCTCTTGCAGCGGCTTTGCCGCAAGCACGGCGCGACAGTCGCGGAGCTGGCGGCGCGGCGCGAAGCGCTCGCGGCCGAGCTGGCGGCGCTGGGCTCCTACGACCAGGGCCTCGCCGAGCGACAGGCGGAGGCCGACGCCGCAGGGGAGCGCGCCCGGCGAGCGGCCGCGACGCTGACCGCGTCGCGAAAACGGGCGGCCAGCGATCTGCAACGAAAGGTCGACGCAACCCTGGGCGAGCTCGGGTTCACGTCGGCGTCGGTTCCCATCGCGCTCGAGCCTCAACCGCTCGGGCCGGGAGGCGCGGATCGCGTCCGGTTCCTGTTCGCGCCCAACCCAGGCGAGATCCCGCGCCCGCTGGCCAGGATCGCGTCCGGCGGCGAGCTGTCCCGGGTGATGCTGGCGGTCAAGCAGGCGCTGGCCCGCACCGACGAGGTGTCGACCTACGTGTTCGACGAGGTCGACGCCGGGGTGGGCGGCTCGGCGGCCGAGGTGATCGCGCGCAAGCTCAAGCGCATCTCCGCGGACCGCCAGGTCATCGTTATCACCCACCTCGCACAGATTGCGGCCCACGCCGACGCGCACCTGCGGGTGGCCAAGGTGGTGGCGCGAGGCAAGACCTACGTCGAGGTCGTACCGCTATCGGCCGAGCACCGGGAAAAGGAGATCGCGCGCATGCTCGCGGGCGATCCGCCCTCGACCGAGGCGATCGTGCACGCCGGCGACATGCTGCGGAAAGCTCAGAAGAGCGCGAAGGAAACCGAAACCCCAAAACGAAACGGCCGCCGCACGGAGACGCCCGCTCGTCGATAGACGTTCCGGCGAGCCGGCGCTCGCGCGATAAACGTGGCACAATAGATCCGTGGCTTCGAAACGCCGCACAGCCCGAAGTTTGGGAGACGTGGCGTTCGTGTTCGGCAAGGACGAACACGGCGTGCACATCCTCCGCCGTCGATCCGAAGACGCCCCGGTCGAGGCGGGCGTGATGGCGCCGCTCGCCGAGGGCCGGCCGATCACCGGCGAGGTGATCTCGCTCGAGCAGCGCAAGGATGTGCCGTTTCTGTTCGATGTGAAGACCGTGCTCGAGGACCCGCATCCCGAGAGCCGACAAACCGAGACCTCGGGCGGCGACGGCCCCGCGCGCGTCGCCAGCGACAAGTATCGCAAGGGCTGGGACGCGATCTGGGGACGGCGCGGGACGCCGAGCCGCGACGTGAACTGATCTCGCCGCTGCTGGCGCGGTTCGCCGGGCGCGCGGCCCACGCCGTGGCCGTCGCGGGCAGCGGCCAGGCGGCGCCGCTGACGTACGGTGAGCTCGCCTACGTCGGGCCCGCGGTCGCCGCGGCGCCCGGCGACCCGGTGGCGTTTCTGGTCGAGCCCGGTGCGGCGTTCGTGCGCGCGCTGGTGGGGATTTGGCGTCGCGGCGCCATCGCGGTGCCGCTGTCCCCGCTGCACCCGAGATCCGAGCTCGAGCACGCGATCGCGGATGCCGCGCCGGCGGTGCTGCTGGCGAGCGGCGCGCTCGCGCCTCGCCTCACCGAGGCCGCGCCGGGGAGGCACGTGACGCTGCTCGAGGATCTCGACCGCGACCCGAGCCAACCCGCACGGTCGGGAGCTTGCGCCCTCATGTTGTACACCTCGGGGACGACGGGCCGGCCCAAGGGCGTGCGGCTCTCGCACGAGGCACTCGCGGCGACGCTGGGCGCGCTCGACGAGGCGTGGCGCTGGCGGGCCGGCGATCGGTTGCTGCACATGCTGCCGCTACACCACACCCACGGGGTCGTGGTCGCGCTGCTGGGCGCGCTGTGGGCGGGCGCGGAGGTCCGGTTCGTGCCGTTCACCGCCGACGCGGCCTGGGATGGGCTCGCGTCGGCCACGGTGCTGATGGCGGTGCCGACGATGTACGCCAAGATGATGGAGGCGTTCGCGGCCGCCGACCCCACACGCCGCGCGCGCTGGGCGGACAGCGCGCGCGACATGCGGCTTTGCACCAGCGGGTCGGCGCCGCTGCCGGCGTCGTTGCTGAACGCGTTTCGGACCGCGACCGGCCAGACCATCCTCGAACGCTACGGCATGACGGAGATCGGGATGGCGCTCTCGAACCCGTACGATGGACCGCGCGTGCCGGGAGCGGTCGGCCGCGAGCTGCCCGGCGTGACGGTCGACATCGTCGACGAGACCGGCCAACCTGCCGCGGCGGGCGTGCCGGGCGAGCTGCGCGTGCGCTCGCCGCAGATGTTCTCGGGGTACCACGGCGATCCGGCGGCGACCGCAGCCAGCTTCGACGCCGCGGGGCGGTTCCGCACCGGCGACGTGGGCGCCCGCGACGAAGCGGGCGTAGTCCACCTCTACGGACGAACCTCCGTCGACATCATCAAGAGCGGCGGCTACAAGCTGTCGGCGCTGGAGATCGAGGCCGTGCTGGCGGACCACCCGGCGGTCGCCGAGGTCGCGGTGCTGGGCGTAGCCGACCCGACCTGGGGAGAGGTGGTGACCGCCTACGTGGTCGCGCGACCCGGCGCGCCTGCCACCCTCCCCGACCTGCAAGCGTTCGCGCGCGAGCGGCTCGCAGGCTACAAGCTGCCGCGCGTGCTGCGCGTGCTGGAATCGCTGCCCCGCAACGCGATGGGTAAAGTGCAGAAGCAGCGGCTGAGAGATCTCTGATCCGAGGCCAGCTTCCGTAAATTGCCCCGGGTCGGATGGCATGCTACGTGGAGAGACCGGTTTCAGGTCGGCCCTTGGCACGTAGACGACGCAGCAGACGGCGCTCCGGCGAGATGAAAAGATCGGTTCGGCTCGGCGTTGTGCTGACCGCGCTGGTCGGCGTGAACGTCTACGTGTTCTTCTTCAACCACGGGACGGCGCCGCGCGAGATCCTCAACCTGCAGTCGACCTCGAAGACGCTCGAGGCTAACCGGGCCGAGATGCTGGCCGCGGACGTGCGCGCGGCGACGAAACCGACGGCGACGAAACCGACGACGACGAAACCGACGACGACGAAACCGACGACGAAGCCCGCCGCGCCGATCGCGAGCAAGCCCGCGCCCGCGGGGACGCCCGCGCCGACGGCGACGGACGCGCCACCGCTGCCACCCGCCGCCACCTCGAACACGGAGCCCGTGACCGTCGCCGCAAACACGCCATCGCCGGCGATCCGGATCCCGTTCGCCCCGCCACCCGAGCCCACGTCCGCGCGCCCGACGGCGCCGCGACCGCTGATCCAGATTCCGTTCGCGCCGCCCCCCGAGGAGGAAGCGCAGGACGGGGCCGACGCCGCGCCCAAGCTGTTCACCCACGACAACACGCTGGGACAGGTGCTCGCGCGCGAGGGCTTCGGCGCCGCCGCTCCTCAGATCGTCGCCGCGTTGGCCAAGCTCGTCGACCCGCGCAGCATCCGCGGTGGGCAGAAGTACTTCGTGCGCACCGGCGACGACGGCACCCCCGAAACGTTCGAGTACCAGCCCACCGCCGTCTTGCGCTTCGTGGTCGAGAAATCGGACGACGGCGGTCAATGGACCGCGCGCCGGTTGGCGTCGGAGGTCGAGATCAAGACCGCCGAGATCGGCGGTGTGGTCGATTCGTCGCTCTACGAGTCGGTGCAGAAGAGCGGCGAGTCCACCGCGCTCGTAGGCCTGCTGGTCGAGCTGTTCGCCTGGGACGTGAACTTCTACGTCGACACCCACCCCGGCGATCACTGGAAGGTGGTGGTCGAAAAGCAGTACCTGTCGGGGCAGTTCTACAAATACGGGCGGCTGCTGGCCGCCGAATACGGCGGCAAGGCCGGCACGTTCCGCGCGTTCTTCTGGGCGGGCAAGGACGCCCCCCGCGACCGGCCTGGCAAGTACTACGACGAGCGCGGGCTGGCCGTGACCAAGACCATGCTCAAGACGCCGCTGCGCTTCGTGCGCATCAGCTCGAAGTTCGACCGCAGGCGCCTCCACCCCATCCTGCACGTCGAGCGCGCCCACCTCGGCATCGACTATGCGGCGCCGGTCGGCACCCCGGTCTGGGCATCCGCGAGCGGCAAGGTGGTGGAGGCTGGCATGAAGCGCGGCTCCGGCAACACCGTCGTCATCTCGCACACGAACGGGCTCAATACCCGCTACTACCACCTATCTCGCTTCGCGCGCGGCATGCACGCCGGGCTGCAGGTGAGGCAGAAGGACGTCATCGGCTTCGTGGGCACGACCGGCCTGTCCACCGGCCCGCACCTGCACTTCTCGGTGACCAAGAACGGCGCGTTCGTCGATCCCTCCAAGCTGGCCGTCAACCGCGATGCCCCCGTCCCCGACCGCGCCGCCTTCCTCGACGCCATCCGTCCCCGCATCGCTGTGCTGAAGGCGATGCAGCTGGCCGCGGTCGCGCGGAACTGACGAAGACCTGACGCGCCGAGATGGCCTGACCTATGTTCTCGGCAGCATGAGCCACGGCCCGCCCGAGACCCCGCTCGCCACCGTCGACGTGATCATCGAGATCGACGGCGGCATCGTGCTGGTCCGGCGCCGCCATCCGCCGCTCGGGTGGGCGCTGCCGGGCGGGTTCGTCGACCGCGGTGAGAGCGTCGCCGAGGCGGCACGCCGGGAGGCCAAGGAGGAGACCGCGCTCGAAGTCGAGCTGCGCGAGCTGCTGGGCGTCTACTCCGATCCCAAGCGCGATCCACGGGGGCTGTTCACGATCAGCACGGTGTTCATCGCATCGGCGCGCGGGAAGCCCGAGGGCGGTGACGACGCGGCGGCGGCGAAGGTGTTCGCGCTCGACGCGTTACCGCCCGAGATCGCCTTCGATCATCCAACCATCCTCGCGGACTACCGGCGCTACCTCGCGGGCGGTGGACGTCCGCCGCTGGATCGATAGATCGTCGCTCGCCGCGGCGGAGCTCAGCCCACCCGTTCGATCGCGGGCGCCTCCCAGGGCGCCGCCAGCTGCCGGATCACCTGTTTCCAGAACTTCGGCACGCGGCGTCCGCCCAGGGTCAGCGTGACCGAGCCGATGACCGCCGCGCGCTGGGCGGCCTCGCGGTACTGCTCGAGGTGCGTCGTCGCCGGCAGTCGGAGCAGCTCGCGTCGAAATAGGATCTGCTCGAGCGCCAGCTCGTCGAAGCTCCACTCCGACAGGTACTGGAACTTGCCCTCCAGCAGGAGCTGGACCGACCAGCGCCGCTCGCCGTCGTGCTCGACGGTGAGGTTACAGCCGAGCCGCCGCATGTCGATCCCGAACAGCTGGCCGAGCCAGCTTCCGCGGCGGCCGACCAGGCGCGCGTCATCCCCGAAGCCGCACCGATACCCACGCGCCTCCCAGTAGCGGGCGGCCGTCTGCCACACTTCGGGATCGGCGGCGGGCCCATCATCGAACGCGAACCGCAGCAGATAACGGTTCCAGAGCAAGGGCAGTGACGGGCTCGCTCAGGCGTTCGGCCCGCGCAGGCCTTGCGAAGATCCGCGTGACTCGATGGTTCCGCTCGCTTCGCGGGGTGTGGCCTCGTCGGCCGACGGGACTTGGCTCTCGCCGATCGACGGCGCCGTGGTCTCGTCCGGCGGGGTGGGCGGCGACGCAGCGGCCGTCGACGCGGCGTGAGCCTCGGCCGCGGCGGCGAGCGCCGGTTCGATGGACTCCGTGGTCGCGAGCCCCGTCGCGCCATAAGTCAGCGTGACGCGACTGCTGATGGGGGTGGTCGCGGCGGGCGGAGGGGTGGACGGCGGCGCCGCAGGAAGCGGACCGACCGAGGGTACCAGGCGATCGAGGCGCGACGCCGCCGTCGCGGTCACCGAAATCGGCGCGGGGGGCGGCCCCGCGAGCTTGCCGGGTGGCGGCGGCGCGGGCGGCGGCGCGACCGACGGCGCGGGCGACGGCGACGACGCCGACCCGAGCGGCGCCCCCGACGCTGGCGCAAACGGCGACGACGCCGACCCGAGCGGCGCCCCCGACGGAGCGGACGAGGGCGACGACGCCGACCCGAGCGGCGCCACCGACGCTGGCGCAAGCGGCGACGCCGCCCCCGACGCCGACGCGAACGGCGACGCCGGCCCGAGCGGCGACGCTGCCGCCGACGCCGGCGCCGGCCGAACCGCGGGCGACGGCTTGACGACGGGCGACGCGATCGCGCTCGCGGCCACTTCGATCCACAACGTGTCGAACAGCCTGCGGTTGCTCTCGGTGAGCGGCTCGAGCTTGGCTTTGAGCTCGGACTTGGGCAGGAAGATCTCCTCGCGCTTGCCGTCGCCGAGCAGCCGGCGCAGCACGAGCTCGCCCGGGGACTGCGAGCGGGCGGAGATCTCCTGAACGACAGGCGCGACGGTCGCGATCAGACGCTCGACCACCCGTGTCGGCATGGAGGCCGCTTGCACCGGCTCGCCGTCGAGCTTGGCCTCGATCAGCGCCTTGCGGTGACGGGTGAGCTGGACGGCTCCGCCCGCCAGCTTTTCCCAAAGCCCGAGCAGCTTGCGGGCATCGGCGTCCTCGGCGGCGAATGGGGGCTCGGGCGGGGCGTCGCCCTGATCGATGCGGGCGAGCTGCACGCGCGGCACCTCGCGAGACACGATCACGTCGAACCCGGGGCCGGTGCCGTCGGGCTGGGCACGCAGCTTGAACGCCCCGGCGCCGCCGGGGCCGATCGAGATCTCGGTGACGTGGTGGCGATCGAGGTGCTGCGTGCGCAGCTTGACCTCTTTGTGCAGCCAGCCGGCGACCTCGGGCGCTTGTACGTCGAGACGCTCGACCAGCCGATCGATCCGCAACACCCGCTCGTACAGATGGCCGGCCGGGACGTCGAGATCGACGGCCGCGACGAGACCGAATTCGGTCGAGATGCGGGCGCGCGCAGCGTAGTGACTGCCCTCGACGAGGGCGATGCGCACCTCGCGCTTGGCGTCGGGCAGGTCGTGCGCGATGAGCAGCTTCTCGAGCGCTTTGACGCACGCCTCGCGCTCGCGGGCGGCCTCGCCGTCGCGGCGGGCTGTCTCACCGTCGAGCGCGGCGTGGATGGCGGAGGTCTCGAGCCGGACGACCTCCAGCGCCGAGCGCACGATGGTCGCCACGCAGCGCGTGGACGCCGACTCCGCCGGGCCGAGGGCCACGCTGTCGAACGCGTGCGGCACGATGGCGGCCACCTTCTTGAGGCGGTCGATCTCCGTCACCGCGTCGGCGTCGAGCGCGCGCGTCCGCGCGATGCCCTGCGCGATGCGCTGATCGGCCTCTAGCACCGCGACGCAGAACCCGACCGTGTCCCGCACGAAGGCGATGTAGTCGATGTCCAGCGTCGACGGCGTCGAATCCCCGTAGAGAAAGCTCATGGGATTGGAAAGCGTACCACCACCGCGCGAACCCGGCGGACGGTTTCGCCGTGATGGCGCACGCATCCGACACCCGCTTACCTGGAGGCGCGCTGCAGCTACCCCAGCAGCGCACGCACCAGCGCGATCACCACCACCACCGGCGCGGCCAGCGCCGCCAACAACGCGAGCCCCGCGCCCGCGACCACCAACGTGTCGGCCGCCCGACTCCGTACCTCCCGGTCGGCGGTGCGTGCGCGCAGGAGGGCGAGGTTGCGGCGGTGGGCGCGAAACACGAAGTCCCACACGTCGCCGAGGATCGGGACTGCGCCGCCCGCCGCGTCGACCGCGAGGTTCAGCAACATACGCGCGATGAGCGGTTTGGGCGCGCCCCGCCGCCACGCGAGCAGCACCGGATACACGCCCAGCGCCGCGCTGATGACGTCGCCCACGCCCGGGAGCAGCAAGCCGAGTAAAGGATCCAGCCAGCGATCGTCCATCCAGCGCGCCAGCGTCTCGGCGCTGTCGAGCGCCGGATCGCGATCACGTGAGCCGCCGGCGGCCGAGACGTCGCGAGGGCTAGAGAGATCGTGCGGACTGCCCATCCGCACGCAGTCTACCCCCCGCTAGTCGTCGGGGGCGCCGGCGGCAATCCAGAGGCGAATGGCTTCGATCTTGTGGGCGGGGAGCGGCTGGTCGGGGGGCATGCGAACCCCCTCGGTCGGCTTCGCGTCCTCGAGCTTGTGCAACAGGTACGACGCCGCGGGGTCGCCGGGCGCGACCCGCATCATCCCGGCGACCTCGGTCGAGGCGACGCCGACAATCGCGGCGTGCGCCGGCCCGGCGAGGCTCAGCCCTTGCTGCGCCGAGGCTCCGTGACAGCTCGAGAACGTGCAGTTGGGGGTGAAGATCTGCGCCTGGATCTCGGACAGCTCGGGCGGGATGGGCTCGGGCCCCACCTCCCCGCCCGAGCAGCCGGGACCGAGCGCCAGTCCCCCGGCCAGCGTCAGCGCGCTCAGCCGCACGGGCGCACCGTCACGAGCAGCCAGCCTCAGACAGCGCCGTCATCGCCGGCGTGCACTTCTCGCCGACACAGGTCTTGCACATGGCCATGTCGGTGCCCCCGCACTGGGCGGCGCACATCCCGAGGCCGCGGCTGGCGATGCAGCGCGCCGCGCTCGAGCTCTGGCTGCTGATCGCCGGGCAGGCGTTGACCATGCACGCGTCGAAGTCGCCCGCCATCGCCGAGGCGCCGGTCGCCGTCTGCAGGCAATCCGCGGTTTGGGCGCCGGTCGCGGTACCGCCGCCGATCCAGTTGGCGCCCAGGTACCGGCCCTTCTGGTCGTCGGTCATGCTGCAGAGCTCCGTTTTGGTGTCCTTCGGATAGTAGAGCCCGAGGAACATGCACATCTCGTCGCGGGTGGTGCGGCCCTGGCTGATGTTGCGGGTCTCCGTGTTGTCGTAGTCGCAGCGGAAATCGATCATCTGGCCGGCAGCAATCTCGAGCGCCGGATTCATCCGCTCGGCCACGACGTGCTCCCAGCTGTTGTTGGTGTAGACCTCCTGTTGCATCGCGCCGGTCGCGTCGAGCAGGTTGGCGAGGTAGCGCTTTCCACGCGCGTGCATATGCGACTGCACGTTGACAAGCGTGATGCCCTTGGCGAGCGGACACACCTCGCGCGCCTGGCTGGACGACTGCGCAGGCACGAAGATGAATGGGTTGTAGAAGAACAAGATGCCGGCCTCGCGCGTGATCTGCGCGGCCGGGATGGTGTGAAGGTTGATGAGGATCTCGGCGTTCAGCGCCTCGTCGGAAGCGTTCAGGTAGTGGGCGTTGACGAGCAGCATGCTGCCGCCCGCGAGCTTGAACGCGGTGTCGCTGGGCAAACCGTCGACGATCGGAGGGCCGTCCGCGGACTGCGCGCCGCCGGCGGCGCCGATCACGTCCCAGTCGCCGGTAGCGCCGTTCTTGCCGCAATCGAACACGCCGCTCGTGTCGATGGTCTCGCCCCGGATCGTCGTGGTCGGGATGTCCGTGTACGGCGTCTGGAACAGCAGCACGTGGTGGCTGCCCTTGGTGTAACGGACCTCCTCGCGGTTGACGGCCAGCCCTTCGTCCGGCACCCGATAGAACATGCAGCGCTCGGTCTCGAAGTGGGCCTCAATCGTCGAGGTCATCTTGATCTGGACGCCCTCCCCCGCGGGTGGCGGCTCGAGAATTGAAATGTTCGTCGGGGGGGTCGGGTCGTCACCGCAACCGACGGCAACCGCCGCCAGCAACGTCATCGAGATCAAAAATCGGGACATGTCGTCTCCTTTAGGGCCAGTGGGCGTGCGATGCGCCTGGGAATGCAACGAACAGACCGTAACCCTATTCCGCAGGTTGCCCGCGCGCGACGGACAATAATTTGCACGACCGCGCACGCACCTGTGTCGCCGACTGCACACCGTCGGCACGAATGCTCGTTCACGGAACTCCACGCCGCCAGAGTTGTCTGTAAGCGAGATGACGACGACGACGGCGATCGCTGCGCTCCAGGCAGTCCTGCTGGGCGATCGCGCCGCGACCGGCGCCGAGCGCACAGCAGGCGGTCGTCGCGTCGCTACAGGCGATCCAGCGTGATCTGACCTCGACGAAGTACGAACACCGCGCCCGCATCGACGTGCGCAAGGGCGTCTACGTCTGGGACTGCTCGATCATGGCGGCGTGGATCCTCGCGCGAACCGCGCCCGAGGCGCGGCGCGCGTTGGGAGCTGTTCGCGGGAAGGCGCGGGAACCCTCCCAGGGTTCCCCAATACAAGTCGACAAGCCGCTCGCGCGCGACTTCTACAAAGTGGTCGCGGCGGCGCCCGCGGCGGCGTCCCGGCGAGCCGGCTGGCTGCGGCTGCCGGGCCCCGCCGACGTCGAGCCCGGCGACGTGTTCGCGTGGCTCAAGCCGGCGATGTTCAAGCGGCGACAGAATACCGGCCACGTGGGGTTCATCGCGAGCAAGCCGTGGCGGCACCCGAAGCAACCCTCGGTCTGGCTGGTGCGGATCGCCGACGCGACCACCGAGCTCCACGGCGACGATTCGCGCCCCGTGGGCGGCGAAGGCGGCTTCGGTACCGCAACCATCGGCTTCCTCATCGACGCGAGCGGCGCCGCCATCGGCTACGGCTGGTACGGCGAGGCGCAGGATCCGCTCACCTACGTCCCGACCCAGATCGTCTTCGGCCGCGTGCTGCGGTGAAGCTATAGTTACGGTTCGTGACGCAGCTCGTACGCCGCTACGACATCGGCGGGCTCATCGCCGAGGGCGGCATGGCGGAGATCGTCGCCGCCAGCGCGGTCAGCGAGGCGGGCGTGTCCAAGCGGGTGGCGCTCAAGCGCATCCGCGGCGGCTCCGCGGCCGACCCGACGTTCGTGGCGCGGTTCTTCGACGAGGTACGGCTGGCGATGCAGCTGTCGCACGCGAACGTCGTGCAGGTGTTCGACTTCGGCCGCACCGAGCAGGGCGATTTCTTCCTGGCCATGGAGTTCGTCGAAGGCGTCGACGTGCAACGCCTGCGCCGCAGCGCCGGCTGCGAGCGGCTGCCGCCCGCCGAGGCGCTGCACATCGTCGCCGGCACGCTGCGCGGGCTGGACTACGCGCACCGGCGCACCGATCCCGACGATCGGCCGCTCGGCATCGTCCACCTCGACGTCAAGCCCGCCAACGTACTGTTGTCGTTCGAGGGCGAGGTGAAGCTGACCGACTTCGGCGTCGCGCGCTCGCGCGATGCGCGCCGGCCCGCGGTCGGCATCAGCGGCACGATCCCGTTCATGTCACCGGAGCAGGCGCGCGGCGAGCGCGTGGACCCGCGTTCGGACGTGTTCTCGGCGGGCGTGCTGCTTTACGCGCTGGTCAGCGGCGAGTGCCCGTTCGGCGAGGAGGACACGGAGCGGACGCTGGAGCAGGTGCGGCTCGGCCGCTACCGGCCGGCGCCGAAGATGGAAGGCTTCGAGCGCTTCGATCCGCTACTGCGGCGCGCGCTGGAGCCGGATCCGGACCGGCGGTTTGCTAGCGCGGGGGCGTTCGCCGACGCGATCGAGGAGCTGATGTTCACGCAGGGGTTGCGGGGGGGCGCGGGTGCGCTGCGCGAACGCGTGCGCCGCACGTTTCCGCGCGAGCGCGAGCGGCTGAACGCGCTGTTCGACCCGGGCCGCCGGCGCGAGGAGTTGGAGGTCGCGCGCCCCGCGAGCGCGCGCGAGGGGACGCTGCTGTCACGGGTCGCGATTCCGATCCCCGAGCCGCCGCGACGGCAGACGCAGGTCGCGGTCGGGCTGCCTGCTTCGCGCGGGCGCACGCGCCGGGGCGTTTGGGCGTCGATCGCGGTCGTCGCCGCGGCCGCGACCGCGGGTGGCGCCGTGCTGCTGGCACAGCGAGGCGCGCGCGCGCCGGCGGTCGCGACGACGCCGTTGGCGCCGGTCGCCGCAGCACCGGCACCGGCACCGCGCGCGGCTCCCCTCCCCACCCGAGCGCGCGAAGCCGTCGAAGCGGATTCGCCTCCCGTTCCCGCGCCCGCGCCCGCTGATTCGCCGCCCGCGCGCAGGGCGGCGCCCGCGCCCGCGGAATCGCCGCCGGCGCGCAGCGCGACGCCCGCGCCCCACCCCGCCGCCACGGGAACGCTGTCGGTGAACGCGAGCCCGTGGGGGAACGTCTACGTCAACGGCCGGCTCGCGGGCAC
>Ga0137374_10006787_pt1 | contig 13650 bp, 14 predicted proteins | sample SagtaG_20_FD_104811 | JGI IMG/M metagenome (GOLD analysis project Ga0137374, IMG submission 104811) | Vadose zone soil microbial communities from Sagehorn Ranch, Mendocino, California, USA - Sage1_R_100_16 metaG | ecosystem: Environmental > Terrestrial > Soil > Vadose zone | place: USA...
CAAACTACAACTCGGCCCTGGCCTTGGGCCAGGACCAGCCGCTTCGAGGATCTCGCAGCCGCACTGTTTTGCAGCACATCGGCTCAAATGCCAAGATACAAGCCGCTTCGCTGTGCGAAGCGTAGCACGCGCGTGCCGAAGGAAGAGCGCCCTGGTGGTGTCGCCCGCAGGGCGACGGCTGCAGGTTGAAAACGAAGCCCGCGAGGCGATGTTTAATTTTCTCAATGGATCCAATCAGGAATATTAAGTTGCGCTGGCTGCATGGTGCCTTGCAGGACGTCACCTACGAATTGTCGCGCTCGCAATTTTCCAGGTTCGCGCCGCACGCCTGGGAACCGGCAATCAACGCGTACCGCTGTGAAAAATGCATTCGCATCTGCGTCGATCTGGCAGGCGTCGATCGCTCGCTGATCGATCTCACCGTTGAACCGCGGCGCGTGGTGATCCGCGGCACGCGCGAGCTGCCAGAGCCGACCCACGCGGAGGGAAACGCCGTGCAATTACTGGCGATGGAGATCGATTATGGGCCGTTCGTGCGGGAAGTGCCGTTGCCGGCCGAAGTGGAAATCGACCAGGCGCACGCGGAACAGTGCAATGGATTGCTCTGGATTTCGCTGCCGCTAAAGGAACCATGAGCAAGGAAGAACTCATCGTGTTGCAATCCGACGCCGGATCGAAACCGGGAACGCAGAGTACGATCGCGGCGGGAACGGCCGAGAGCCAGATGCCGCGGATCCCGGACGAATTATCGATCCTACCGGTGCGCGGGTTCGTCGTTTTTCCGGGGACGGTTGTTCCACTCAATATCCAACGCGCGGCATCGCTCAAATTGCTCGATGACACGTTGCCGCGCACAAAGGTGATCGGGTTGCTGACGCAGCGGGATGAAACAAAGGAAGACCCAACACCACCAGACCTCTACTCAGTCGGAACAGTCGTGCTCGTGCTCAAGCTCATACGACAGGCGGATGACCATGTGCTGGTTATCGCGCAAGGACTGCGCCGTTTTTCGCTTCGCAAAATCGTTGCGACCTCGCCGTTTCTACGCGCCGAAGTCAATTTGCCCGAGTCCATCCAGCCGCCAGAAACCAAGGAATGGGAAGCAACCTTCCGGAACCTGCGTGATTCGGCTGCGAGATTGTTTGAGTTGGCGCCGGACGCGCCCGAACAGGCGCGTTTGATGGTCTTCAATATCGAAAATGCCGAGCAGCTCGCTGATTTTCTGGCGCCGAACCTGAACGTCGATGTTGCGCAAAAACAGGCGATTCTCGACGAGCTCGATGTGGAAAAGCGTGTTCGCGCTGTGCAAAAGCAAATCTCAGCGCAGTTGGAGATCGCCGAGATTCAACAGCGACTGCAAAAAGATGTGGCCTCGCAATTTTCCGATGCGCAGCGGCGGGCTTATCTGCGTTCGCAGATCAAGGCGATCCAGCGCGAACTAGGCGAGGCCGAGGGCGGCAGCGAAGAACAAGCGCAGCAATTGCGCAAGCGGGTCGAGGAAGCCAAGCCGCCGGAGGCAGTGATGAAGCAGGCCGAGCGCGAATTGAAGCGGCTGGATTTTATTCCATCGGCCAGTCCGGAATTTTCTGTCATCGTCAGTTACATCGAGATCATCGCCGATCTTCCTTGGAACAAATTAAGTCAGGACAACCTCGATCTCGATCAGGCGCAACAAATCCTCGACCGCGATCATTACGATCTGGAAAAAGTTAAAAAACGGCTGATCGAATATCTGGCCGTGCGCAAACTCAATCCGCAAGGGCACGGAGCGATCCTCTGCTTTCTCGGCCCGCCAGGTGTGGGCAAGACCAGTCTCGGCCAATCGATTGCCGATGCGCTCGGTCGCAAATTTGTCCGGATCAGTCTCGGCGGGATGCGCGACGAAGCAGAGATTCGCGGTCATCGCCGCACTTACATCGGCTCGATGCCCGGTCGTATCATTCAGGAATTGCGGCGCGCGGGTACGCGCAATCCGGTGTTCATGCTCGACGAGATCGACAAGATCGGTGCGGATTTTCGCGGGGACCCCGCCAGCGCGTTGCTCGAAGTGCTCGATCCGCGGCAAAACAACACGTTTGTCGATCGTTATCTCGACGTGCCGTTTGATCTGTCGCAGGTGATTTTCATCGGCACCGCGAACTACATCGACGGCGTGCCCGAACCGTTGCGTGACCGGATCGAAGTGATTTCACTGCCCGGTTACACCGAGCGCGAGAAACTCGAAATCGCCAAGCGATATCTGGTCAAGCGGCAGTTGGAGGAAAACGGACTCAAGCCCGAGCAAATCGAATGGCAGGAGGACGCGTTCCGCCGAATTATTAACGATTACACACACGAAGCCGGAGTGCGCGAGCTGGAGCGCCAGATTGCATCTGTCTGCCGTGGCATTGCGTCGCAGGTCGCCCGCGGAAAAACGGAGCACGTAACAGTCACGCCGGAACTGGTGGCGGAAATGCTCGGCCCGGCGAAATATATTCGCGAAACAAAGCTCAAGACCAGCAAACCCGGTGTGGTTACAGGTTTGGCTTACACGCCCGCCGGCGGCGAAATATTGCACATCGAAGCGACGCGTTATCCCGGCAAAGGGAATGTCACGCTCACCGGACACATTGGCGAAGTGATGAAAGAATCGGTCCAGGCCGCGCTCAGTCTCGTGCGCAGCCGCGACGGTCAACTAGGTGCGAATGCGGAAGATTTTCGCAAGATCGACATCCACGTGCACGTGCCGGCCGGCGCGGTGCCGAAAGACGGGCCGTCCGCCGGCATCGCCATGTTCACCGCGCTCGCCTCGCTTTTCAGCAACCGGCCGGTTCGTCCCGATGTGGCCATGACGGGCGAGATTACATTGCGCGGACTCATTCTCCCAATTGGCGGTCTAAAGGAAAAAAGTCTGGCGGCGATGCGTGCCGGGATTACCACGGTCATCATTCCCAAGCTCAACGAAAAAGATCTCGTCGATGTTCCCGAGGAAGCGAAACAAAAACTCAAATTCGTCCCTGTCGAAAACGTCGATGAAGTCCTGGCCGCAGCGCTGGAGAAGAACGGCGCGCCGAGTTCGGCACAACCGAGCAAAGAGCCGCAGAAAAGCTCGCGTTAAGGGAAGCAGTCAGCCCGCCTTCACTAGGACTCCGGCGTGCTACATTATATAGCAAATCATCTCGAAACTAGGCTTCTCGATATGGCCCAAATACGCACCGATTTGCTCTGCAATCGGCTTATCGGTAGGATCGAAGTTGTAGTCAGGATTAAGAACTAGGAGCGCGATCTTCCTCGCTGTGTTGGCATCCTCCGGCGCGCCAAGCTGTGACACAGCATAGAGATAGCTAGATTGGATCTTCTTCTTAAGTGCCGCTGGAAGGAGCGTCGTATCATTCAACTGATCTTCGTGATACCAGCTGTCGCGCTCGTCCTGAGAATTATTGATCGTCTTGACTTCAAGATAGTGGGCCAGTGGCCCCCGCCTGCCAGCGAGGTCCGGCGTACATGCACCTTTCGGGCGAACGAAATGTACTTCCTCGCATCCAAAGTCCCTGCGAAGGAGGAAGACGCCGAAGGCTTCGTTAAAGACATCGTGGAGTTGTTCCCAGAATCGGTGCCGTGAGCGGTCACACAAGAATACCGTCTGTTTGATTTTGTCGGTGAAGTAGGGCCATTCAGGCTCCGGAATGTAACTGAGCCAAGCTTCGATCTTCTCATAGAACGCAAACGTGACGGACCTCTCATCACGCAGGCGTGCAGGAAAGCCTACGGAAAAAGTTCTGCGGGTCATCAGTAACGAACCGATCGTACAGTTCTGATAGCTTTGGTAAGCTGCCTCTAAAACGATTCATGAGAAGTAGTCGCGGTGATTAGAAAATGCTCCGGACAACAAACCATCCGGCAATGATGCCTGTGACAAAGCTAACTAACTCCGTTAACGGTTGGCCGTAAGAAATGAAATACAAGGTAATCCATGAGATGAGGATTATGAGAACCGCTACACCTACAGGCACGCCGAAAAGCCAAAAGAGTAAAAAGGCAGCGATGGCAGACGCGACGCCATGCAAGACCGCGAGATACCGCATGGCACGAAATCTGGCTGGATAGGGAATGATCCATGCGATCGGAGTGGTAACCGCAGCGCCGACAAGTAGCCCGACCAATTGAGGTAGGCCAATAATGAGGAGTGCGTATGCTAAAAATGCCTTCATCGCTACCAGATTCGCTTGATGTGCTGCGATGCCGGAGGAGGTAGAATCTCGCAGAACATGAGAAATCCAGCCATTGGTTCGACGCGGGCAGACTCAGCTGCTTCGCGAATATGATGCAAGCCGAACTTCTCCACGGATTGAACCGCGATGTTGTGTAGCTGCTCAAGCATCGTGGAATCGGAAGTAGTCCAGTAGAAGACCACACCAAGCCGACCCAAATCGGCGAGATTGGCCGGCATGATGCTTGTATGCGGTCTCGGAAACAGCCCCCACCATCTCCTCTTGGTTAAGACGTGCACTCTGCCTTCATCGGTTTCGATAGCCGAAAAATAGGTCTTTGGCATTGCGCGGGAATGACGCCTAACGAGAAAGAGATAAGCCACCCAGCCACTTGAAGCGAAAGGTTCGATTTCGCCGCAGGCGTAACGCAAGTGGCTGGGTTGGCTTCATCGATTGGTTAGGTCTTTCGTGATGCATCAGATTTATTCTTCTTCGCGTCGCGTGCTCGATCTCGAAGGTGAATAATGTACCCAAGGGCGCCAATTAAAATGAACATGACAGCGGCAATCCAGCCGGGGGCGTGCGGGGAGTAAAGATTAGAGTCTCGCACGGGATGGCCGGTATAGAAAAAGAACGCCGCAGCTATCAGTCCGACGGCGATCGCAACCAGTACCCACGGATTTATGTGACCACGATCAGTGCGTCGCATAGACCTAACGAGACCAAGCTCAGCCACCGCTGATGACAGCGAGCTGCGCTGCGAATTGAAGTGTTGACGTTTGCATTTCGAAATTATTCGTGCCGTGAAGCGGTTGGCTAGAGCGCATGGTTAGATGCGTCCCATCTTCGGGTAGGTGAAATGGAACTGCCAACGAACCCAAATGTAAAGGACCGCAAGAAGGAAGCAGTAAGAGGCAAGGTTTGCTACCCAAACGGAGCGATTGACGACGGCCGAGTCAACGTCGGGCCAAGACTTCCGATACGAACGTTGCTCCAGATATACCGATATGAAAAATGTGGGAATAAGCAGCGCTGTCGCAGCGACGCCAACGAAGAAAGGCGAGGGTCCCGTCCAAGCGACATTAGCGATGGCGTAAACGCACGTAAGTGGTGAGCCCGTCAGCCAGTGCCTCTTTTCAACGATGGAGACCAGCGGCCACGTCATCGTGAACTGAGCGATCAGCATAAGTATCCAAGCCAACGGAACGCCGGCCAGAGTCGAAAAAAGGTTGGCTTTCGTGGCGGCGATGAAAGACCGCCGATTAGACAGGTGCAAGCGACGGCGGACAATCAGCGCCTCAATCACAATCACAGGCAGGAGTGCGCAAAACATGAATGGCCATTGAACGCAGATCATCGGCACGCCAGCGTCCGCGAGGAACAAGTGATGCATCTAACGAGAATTAGACGAATATTCGCAATAAAAGGCGAACATTTTTCGCCTATCGCAACGACTCGCGATGTCAGCAGTGGTAAATTTGGCTCCGAGACTCACCTTCGGTATCGGCTCTTTGATCAGCTTCACCACTGGTTCTCACAGCGTCTCGCTGCGGGCTACTTCCATTCCCAATATTCGGAGCGCGTGTTATCCTCTGCATCTACCTCGTGTTCGAATAGCACCGCGACCTTATTCAGGCGGGACCATTTTGGCGGCATGGTTTGAAAATAAATGGCACCGCGATAAGTCGCGCTCCCGTCTTTCTTCATCGTGCCGACACCGTGGCCTGTCCAGGTGGCCATTTTCCCGTCCTTGGTTACCATGACGCCTTGCCCTTCGCCATAGTGTGTTCCGTCTGGACGCACAACGGTCCAATAGGTGCCCGTGTCCTTTAGGTTTGTGCCCAGCAACGATCCGGTTGCCTGAAACGAGGTTTCCATCTTTGGACCTCCGCCTGGGTTCGGCAATACTCGCTGCGACGTAATCTTGCCCGATATTCCACCAATCTTCTCGCCTAGCATAAATGTCCTCCTGTTAAGGTTTCCGTTTGTCGAACCGATCAGATTCTGTTGCGAAATCATAGCGAAAGAAATTTGGTCGTCTATGGAGTTGGTTGATGCGCTAGTGCCGGCGTTGAGGCTGATCTCCCAAAAGCGACGCGAGGACGTGTGCGCACTCCTAAAGCTGCCGCGAAACGGAAAAGGCGTCTTCGGTGGATTTCGCACGAAGTGCTTTGGAGTGCGATGCGTCTTCGCATCGCTTTGCGACAAATCACTGCGTTTCGGTGTTCGCTCGTTGCTCAATTTGCTCGAGAGTGGGATCAGTGTTGCTGATCCAATCGCGTGCTTCGTTGATTTGCTCTGGATTTACCGGGATCGCTCGCGGAATCTGCTCCCCTCTTGCTACCAACTCGCCCTCATACTTCACCGGTTTCCCGCGTTTGATCGGAAATTTCCAATGACGCCCGAATTTGTAGAGCGCATAATATATGGTCTTGGCTTCGACCGCGCTGACGCCGCTGCAACGCATCGCGTTGTAGAACATGCGGTCAGAATCCCACCATGGCCGGTTGTGTTCCCCGTACGCGACGTCGTGCAGCACCGAAGCGTTCCGATATTTTCCTTCGAACGGTCCGCCCATGATCGACCAGAGATAGCGCGGGATGGATGCGCCATCGACTACCGATCCAATCGGGGCGACCCAGACTTCACCATTTGGATCGGTATAACGCAATTCAGTTAACAGCGTCATCGTCCGCCCATCAGGATTCCACCGCGTCACCGGCTCGCCGTTGTAATAGCCCCATTTCGTTGCGCCCGGAACAGTTTGCGCACTGCCAGATCGCGTGTCTGAACTCTTGGGCGACGCACACCCAGCCAAAACAGCACTCAGGCTAATGAGCGCGAATAATTGAATTCCCTTTCCCGTTCCCATGTGAGAGCAAAACGTTCAACGCTCACTGCTCAACATTCAACCCTGGCCTTGCGCACGCGAGTCCGTCGTCAGCGTTTCGTTGTAGCCGCCGCCCTGTGGGCGGCGCGACGCTTCGCACAGCGATGCGGCTACAGGGATGGTCTAGCGTGTAATTTCGGCGACAGCTTCGCCTGCGATGATTTGGTCTTTTTCCTTCGGAGCGTTTAGCGTGATCGGCTCGCCTTCGGTTTGTTTACGGTACGGCTGGAGGTAAAACATCATGAACACGCCGATCACCACGAGCAGCGAACCGATCCATTTCAAGAGCCAGCCGGGGTCGCGCAAAATCTGCACGCTGCTTTGGTTGAGATTCTCCGGGTTCCATGACGCTTGGGAGATTTTGTAGGTCAACCCGGTCCACGTGTGCCACCAGCTGCCCGGAAAACTGAATGGATGATTCATCCAGCATGTGCCGGTAGCAGTTTGGCCGTCGGCGGTGACGACGTTCAGCGTACTTTTAAATCCCGCAGGGCTGTCGCTGCCTTCATTTCGTTTCACCTCGAAGTTGAGCAACTCCAGCCCGATCGGCAGTGAAACTGTCTTCCAGCCGTAAGCGATCATAGTTTGGTTAGGCGAAGTGGGAACCGTCACTTGCCAGCCAGCCGGGACCCATTGTTCAAACGTTTCGCCGTTTTGTTGAACGCGCACGCGCACGCCATCTGGCAAATCCGCCGACCCGGAAGAGGATGCTGATGCTTGCTCGGATTTCACTGGCTTAAAATCCATGTGCGGCTGCGCGCTCGGCATCGTTTTATCAACGACAAGCTGCCAATCGGCCCAACCCGTTGGGAGCGGCTCGTTCAACGCGACCTTGCCTTTAGATTTGCCGTTCTTTCGTGAGGCGAGCTCGTAAGTGATCGCGCCATCATCTGCGATAAACAACGTGAGACGATTTGGCGTTTCCACGCCAGGTGCGGGCATCGCCGGCGGTCCGCCTGTCGCGTTGAGTTCCTTGCCCCTTCCATGCGGGTTTGTTTCGACTTCGGAAACAGGAACACCTTTGCCGCGGATCGTGACAAGCACTGCGGGATTGTTCGGCTGATCGCTGAGCGAACTCGGTTTGCCGTTCTCGATCCGGAAATCGGGCCAGTAATTCTCGATCCGGAGCGTGAACGGTGTGTTCTCGATCGGCACGTCGCGACCGAGATTTTCTGCGACATCAAAGATGGTTTCCTTTTCGCCAGACGAAACTACGACGTAACCCTTGTTTCCATTCACAGGCGCGACCAAACGCACTTTCGCACCGGTGCTCCCGCCTTTGCGAACGTGACCGATCGGTTCGTCCGGGGCTTTGCTGAACGCGAAAATTGATTCTTCTAGCTCGACCTCTTCAGGCTGTGGTGGCAGCCGTGTCGGCTGCGCAGGCGGCACGCCTGCCGCTACAGAAGTTGCGGTACCGCGCTTCAATTCAATGTTCGCCAGACCCATCGAAAAGTTTCCGTGCTGCGGATCGTCAGCGAGCAGCCACCCGTCGAGATGCTGGTTCATCATCGCGGTGGCGACGGTGAAATGCAGCGCCGGCCTGCCCGCCGTAGCTTCAGCGAGGGCGGACGCGCCTCCCTTGCTCACTGGGGTTGGATTTAGTTTCGCTTCAATCGCCGGCGCGTAATCGACAATTTGCAAACGCGCGCCGCTGGCGAGGCGGCCAAGGTCGCGCGGATGCGGTGGAGAAGGCGGATGATGCAAAAATTCCGCCGGATAACCTTTCACGATTCCATCAACATCGTGCACTCGAAGCTGGCGTTGGTCGACAAGGAGTCGATTTGTTGGCGCCTCGCCTTTGAAGAGCGTGATTGTTCCTTCGATTCCCCAAATTCTGCCGATGAGCGAGCCGATCAGCAGGGTGATGATGCCGAGATGCGTGATGAGAAAGGCAAGATGATGTTTGCGCCACGGCCAGCGCGACAGTGCGGAACAGGCAAGGTTCGCCCCGAGTAAAACGAGCCAGATATTGAACCACGGCGCACCGTAAACATAGGCGCGTGCCACTTTGGCGTCGAAACTCGATTCGTAAATCGTTCCGGCGATCGCAGCGATGATAATTACGGCGAGCAAGACAACTGCGAGTTTTAGTGACGCGAAAAATTCGAAGACCGGATTGCGTTGCCACGCGGGTTGTTCGGATGAATTCGAGTTTGCCATGCGCAGCTCGACACATTCCGCGAGGAAAATGCTTGCTTCAAGGTGGAACGCGTTGTCCTCAACGCGTTGGCAGAATAAATGCGGCTTTGCCGCCTGGCTTTGGACGCGCGATATTCTGGGACTCAATCTTGCGCCTTCGGCGATTAGTTTCCCATCGTCTTCGGAGAAGTCGATCCACCTCGCTGAGCCGCTGAAGATGGAACGCGTTGTCCTCATCCGCGAGCAGCGCGAAACTTTTCACGCGCGCAGCCGCACGGTCCTGACCTTGACCCTTGCCGTGCGACTCCCTAACGTCGCCGATGGCAGCTGAGTCGTTAGCGAAGATTCAAGTCGATGGCGCGCAGATTGGTTATCGTCGAGTTGGGAAAGGCCGACCGCTTCTGGTCCTCAACGGCTTCGCCGCGACGAGCGCCGACTGGGATCCTTCATTCATCGATGGGCTCGCGTCTTCCAACGAGCTTATCCTCGTCGATCACCGCGGGATCGGCAGCTCTACCGATAACGGAAAGCCATTCGATATCGCGCAACTCGCCGATGATGCCGCGCATGTGATCGAGGCGCTCGGTTTGGAGCGCACAAGCGTGCTGGGATGGTCGATGGGTGGATTCATCGCTCAGACGCTCGCCCTGCAGCATCCGGATCGCGTTAACAAGCTCGTCCTGTTGTCGACGGACCCGGGAGGCACTGACGCAGATCTCGCCTCGGCCGCGGTGTGGTCTCAACTCATCGACATGTCCGGCACGCCTCACGAGCAGGCCCGTCGGTTGCTGTCGTTGCTTTTTCCGAGCGATGTCGCCGAATCCTTCTACCGCGAGTTCGGTGACATCGTGGCCGCAGCGCGTGCGCGATTATCTCCCGAATTCGTCCACCGTCAGGCGGCCGCGATGGACGCGTGGCACCGCAATGGTGTTGGCGACCGGCTGCGAGAGATAACCGCGCCGGTGCTAATCATCACCGGCACTGAGGACGTCGTGATCCCTGTTTCCAATGCGTTAAAGCTCGTGAACGCCATTCCCAACGCGTCGCTGGCTCAATTCCCTGGCGGTGGCCACGCTTTCATGGCGCAATATCCACGTCCGCTGGCCGATCTGATCAATGGCTTTCTCGCACTTGAATGAGGCAAGGCGTTAATTCGGTCCCGACCGGGATCACCGATCCCGGCTACAGTTCAGCGCGTCCACGCTTTCCAGCGTTTGCGGATTGGCTTCGCGTAACGGTTCACATCGATTTTTTTTAGCCGTTCAACGCCGTCTTTCATCGCGTCAGCCGATTTTTCATATTTTTCCCTGGCCGATTTGAACAACGGCCAGAGAAAAGGCAGGGAAAGCAGGCTCCAGTTGAGATCTCCCAGCGGCGACTTCACCTCAATCTCTGTCTTTCGCTCGCTGGCAGAGGCGTAACGGATCGCCAAGCCAATGGCGATTCCGAGTCCCAGCGCGCCGAGGATCGTCGGCACGGGATTTTCGCGCACCAAATATTCGGTGCGCTCCCGCGCGCGGCCGGCTTTCTCTTTTGTTCCGTCCCACGTCTGGCTCATCGCCGTGGAAATTTTCCTTGTTGCTCGACGAAACTGCTCACGCCCACTTGAGCCAATTTCTTCTTCGCGCGGCTCAAGCTGCGCCGGAAGCGGTTCGTCCCTCGTAAGATCGTTTTCGTTCGGATTTGTCATACAAAAAGAAATCGTATGCCAAGGCGCGATTGCGTTTCTCGACTGTAGCCGTTTCGCTGTGCGAAACGCGGCGCTGGCGTTCAATGGAACGCGCGGAATGCGCTTCCCACAGGGAAGCGGCTACAGCAACCGATGATACGCCTGATAAATTTCTTCGTCCCAAAGAACGAATATGACTTTTTCGATCTTGTCGTCGTTCGCGAGAAAGTCTCGGGTGGCTTTTACAGCGATCTGCGCCGCTTCTTGAATCGGATAGCCGTAGGCGCCGCAACTGATCGCCGGGAACGCTATTGTCTTAATTCCATTTTCCACCGCAAGTCGCAATGAATTCCGGTAGCAATTTGCCAGCGTCTCAGGTTCGCCATGCTTCCCGCCGCGCCAGATCGGCCCGACGGTGTGAATGACGAAGCGGGCTGGCAAACGATATCCGCGAGTAATTTTCGCTTCTCCGGGCTCACAACCATCCAGCGTCGCGCATTCTGCAAGTAATTCGGGGCCGGCGGCGCGGTGTATCGCGCCATCCACTCCGCCGCCGCCCAGAAGCGTCGTATTTGCGGCGTTCACAATCGCATCGGGCTCGAGTTTCGTGATGTCGCCGCAGACAGTGTCGATCTTAGCGGAAGAGCTCAAAGCGTCAGCGATCGAAGTTCAGGGTGTAGGCGGCGGCAGAGTCCGGTTTATTTCCTCGGCCGCAGTTTTGTTCCGGACGACAACGCCATCAAAATTCCATTGCCTACGAATTGATTTCGCTGCGGCATCCGAAAGCATCCAACCCAACGGGAACGGCACGTCTCGATCTTCGAGGGAAAAATAAAAGATGTCGCGACTCAACGACTCCGGCTGATCTTTAGTAGGGGGGGCGGCGTCCGCCGCCTTAAAGCGACGCTGCTGGCGGGCAATTGCTTTCTGCGCAAACGTTCCGCGTGCGTCGCGCGCATTGAGCATCGTCTTAACAGGCGACATGACTTCGCCCAGCAGATGTCCGTGGACGGTCTCCGGCTCGGTCAAGGCCGGACCGGTTTTCGCGGGACCGGGTTTGGCGGGAGCGATTGGCGGCCGTCGCGGATTGTTGCTGATCATGATGACCTTCGGATCGACGTCGGTGATATGTTTGAAGGCGCACCATTCATTGATGCGGGTCACGATTTCGAGAGCAGCGGTGGCCCCGGAGTTTTCGAAATAGCCGCCATCGACAATGTAAGTGCCATCCGGGAACCGGCCAGCCGGGCTCACGTAGGTGAAACGCGCGCTCATGTGAGCGGCGGTGCTTAGCGGAATGTGGCAGCCGGCCTCTGTCGCTCCCGCGTCAGGGCTGAGTTTCACCGCGGCGTCTTCTACATCGAAAAAACTATCGGTGATACGCAGATTGCTGGTCATGATGCGATTGCCTTTTTCGACCGACGTTCCGTTTAGAAAAAGCGCGGGCACCCATTTTTGCGAATCAGGCGGCCACAGATCGACAAACGATCGAGAGAAACGATCATTGCCCATCCGGTCTCGCCACGCTTTTTCCCATCCGAGTTCGAGTGCTCGAGCGCGATCGAAATAAGCAATCGGAACGGGCAAAAAACGCTGCACCAAATCCGGATAGAGCATTACCGCGAGTGCCGGCGAAAGAAAATCGCGGCTCAAGATCTCGTGCGCGTTCTCCTGGTAGGAGCGGCCGTCGTTTTCAGCAACCAAGGCGTCGAAGACGACCGCGCCCAGGCTGCCGCCGGAGACTCCGCTGATGGCGAAAAGATGGCTGGCGAAGTTTGGATTCGTGTCCTGAAGTCCACCCAAAACAATTCCGGTCCAGTACGCGGCTCGGATTCCGCCGCCTTCCGTTGCGACGATGTAGAGGGGATGGGGCGCAGGAAATTTTTGGATCAGCGCATGCCACTTTTCAAAAGCTGCAATGACACTGTCACGCTGGACGGGGCGTGCTGGAACGGTGCGAATACGATGATTGTCGTTCCACAGACTGAAGATAATCGCGAGTACGACGAGACTGCTGATGACTGGGAATTGCCAGCGGGCGCTCAAGAACACCAGAAAGCTTCCGAGCACCACCCATGAAGAAGCGGCCAGAAGAAGAATGGTTCCCATTCCAATTTTTTGGCCCACAACCACTGGAGCGATGGTGAAAGCGATGAACAGCGACACCGAGACGAATACGACGACAGCGACGCCGGTCTTCGTGCCGCGACTGAGTTGGTCCACATGCTTGACCGTCTCGATGGCGCGAAGCCGAAAAATTTCGCGCCTATACGCCACGAAGACGTAGAACAGAATCGCCAACAAAGCGCAGAGCGCAGCAAACCCGAGCAACCAGTATTGCGTTTTGTCTTCGGGAGCGTGTCGGGCCGAGGCGATCCAAAATCCGAGCGCCAGAATGAGAATAGGCGCAACGCCGAGGAGACGCGGCACATTTGCTTCCGTCCATTTCGAACGCGCGCCTGGCGTCGTCGTATTTGGAAAATCAAAATAGAGCAGGACGCGACAGGCGTACCAACTGCACACGGCCCACAGCATCAAGGCGACAAAGAAAAACACCACCCGAAGCGCGTACCATTGGCTGCCGCCGACGGGCCCTTCGCCTACCGTGCGCAAAACCTCGACGCCCTGCGCAACGCTGGTAAACACAAAAAGACCGATGATCGCAACAACAATGCTGAAGCGGCACGGTTTCAATTGGTGATAAAGGTCGCGGATTTTCCACCACAGCCTTTGAAGCCAAGTGCCCGAGTTCACGACAA
>Ga0137374_10006792_pt1 | contig 13645 bp, 12 predicted proteins | sample SagtaG_20_FD_104811 | JGI IMG/M metagenome (GOLD analysis project Ga0137374, IMG submission 104811) | Vadose zone soil microbial communities from Sagehorn Ranch, Mendocino, California, USA - Sage1_R_100_16 metaG | ecosystem: Environmental > Terrestrial > Soil > Vadose zone | place: USA...
GATCAGCCTCGCCCTCTCGGCCGCGGTCGATGCGGTGGCGCTGCCGCTCTTCCTCGATACCACGGGAACGATCCTCGCCACCGCGCTCGCGGGCCCGGGTGTGGGGATCGCGACCGGCGTCGTGACGTCCGCCGTGAACACGCTGCGTAACCCCACGTTCTGGCCGTTCGTCGTGGTGCAGATCATCGTGGCGCTGTACGCCTGGGGCGCGGCGCGCGCGGGGCTGTTCCGGAGCTTCCGGACCGCCGTGCCGGCCGGGCTGGGGCTCGGCGTGATCGCGTCGGTGACGTCGACGCCCATCTCCTACCTCGTGTTCGGCTGCACGACCACGGGCGGCATCGCGCTGACGACGGCGCTCGGCAAGGTGCTCGGCTTGCCGCCTCTGGGGGCGTGTTTCTTCGGGAGCTTCGTGTCGGACTTCGGCGACAAAGCCGTGACCTTCGCCCTCGTGACGTCGGTGCTGCACGGGTTGCCGCGCCGCACTGCCGCGCGGTTCCCGTGGGCGCTCCGCGCCATCGGCGCGGCGTGACGGGACGGCGGCTGCACCCCTTCACCCTTCTCGCGATCGCGGCGGCCCTTCCCGCGCTTGCGTGGATCCTGCCGGCGCCGGCTGGGGGGGCCGCGACGGCGGGGATCGGGCTCGCGCTCGCTGCATCCCGCGGCTTACGCCGCGGGCTATGGCCGGCGGTGCTCACCGCCGCCCCGTTCTGGCTGTTCCTGCTCCTGCTGCACGACGTGCCGACGACGATCGCGATCGGGCTGCGCATCACCACGATGGTCGCGAGTTTCGTGTGGCTGGTGGCGGCGCTCGAGCCCGCGCGACTGGTCGAAGCGATGGTCGCGGCGGGCTGGAGTGCCAGCGTCGCCTACCTCCTCGCAGCCACGCTCTCGGCCGTACCGGTGCTGAAGGCGCGCGCCAAGCGCATCGTGGAAGCGCAACGCTGCCGGGGGCTCTCGCCGCGGGGCGGGATCGCGGCCCGGCTGCGCGCGCTCCGAGCCCTGGCGCTGCCGCTCGTCCTGTCGGCGCTGCACGAAGTGGACGAGCGAGCGCTCGCGCTCGAGACCCGCGGGCTCGTTCCCGGGATCCACCGCACGCCGCTCGCGCCGCCGCCCGACCCTGCGGTGGAGCGGGCCCTCCGCTGGGTGCTGCTCCTGGCCTGTCTCTTCGCGCTCATCCGGCGGTTCATGTGAAGTCTCTGACGCTGGAGGGCGCGACTTTCTGGTACCCTGCCACCGAGTCGCCCGCGTTGCGCGAGGTGTCGCTGGAAGTGGCGCAGGGGGAGGTCGTGGCGCTCGTCGGGGCGCTGGGAGCCGGGGCGTCGACGCTCTTGCTCGTGGCGGCGGATCTCGCGCCGCGCGTGACTGGAGGGCGCCTCGCGGGCGCCGTGGCTCGCCGCGACCGGAGCGGGATCGTGCTGCCGACACCGTGGACGCAAGCTTCGGGCATGGCGTTCACCGTGTGGGACGAGGTCGCCTTTGGCCCGGCGAACCTGGCGTGGCCCACGCACGAGATCGCGCGTCAGGTGGATCGCGCCCTCGAGCGACTGGAGCTAATTCCGCTGGCGTCGCGGGACCCGACGACCCTGTCCGGTGGCGAATTGCAGCGGGTGATCATCGCCGCGATCCTCGCCATGGACCCGGGGCTCGTGCTGTTCGACGAGCCCGCGGCCGAGCTCGATGCCGGCGGCGCGCGTACGCTGTGGCGCCTGATCCGCCTATTGGCGAAGGAAGGGAAAGCGGTCCTGCTCGCGACCAGCGCGCTCGATGCCCTACCCGATGTGGCCGACCGGGTCGTGTGGCTCGAGGACGGGGCGGTGCGCGCCGTCGGGACGCCGGACCTGCTCGCCGACGTGGCTGCCTGCGACGCGGGGCTGGGCACGAGCGTCGCCACGGTCTGGCGGGCCAGCGGGCTGCCTGGGCCCTATCCCCTTACAGTCGCCCACGCCGTGCAGCGGTGGCGGTGATTCCCGCCCTGCGACTCGACGGCGTGAGCTTCTCCTACGGCACGCTGCCGGCGCTCGCTGACCTGTCGTTCTCGATCGCCCCGGGCGAGCGGGTGGCGCTCCTGGGCAAGAACGGCGCCGGCAAGTCCACCGTGGTCCGGCTCGTCGCGGGGCTCGAGCGGCCGGACGAGGGGACGGTTTGGGTCGGCGACTGGGACACCCACGACGCCGCACCGGAGCAGCTGGCGCGGCGGGTTGGGTCGGTGTTCCAGCACGCGGACCAGCAGCTCTTCGCTTCTACGGTTCGCGATGACGTGAGCTTCGGACCGCGCGCGCTCGGCGTCGGGGCGCGGGAGGTGGAGCGGCGCACCGACGATGCCATCGAGGATCTCGACCTCGCGCCGCACGCGGCGCACCATCCGTACGACCTCCCGCCCGCCTTCCGGAAGCTCGCCGCGCTCGCCGGAGCGCTGGCCCTCGAGCCGGCGCTGCTCGTCCTCGACGAGCCGACCATCGGGCTCGATGGGGCACTGCGCGGGCGGGTCACGCGCGCCCTGCTCGAGCGGTCCGCCGCGGGCGTGGCGCTGCTCGTGATCACGCACGACCTGACGTTCGCCGCCGAGACGCTCGAGCGCGGGCTGGTGCTGGACCGCGGCACCCTCGCGTGTGATGAGCCGCTGGCCGGCTTGCTCGGGGATGCGACGCGGCTCGAGCCCCTGGGACTCGTGGCGCCCCCGGTGGCTGCCCTTTCGGCGGCCCTCGACCTCCCGGGCCGGCCCGTGCGTGCGGCGGATGCGGCTCGCGAGCTGGCGCGCGTTGCCCGGGGTAGGCCGGGCCCCTAGATTCGACCGCCCCATGCCGACGCTCGATACCCTCGCCATTCGGTTCGCACGCTGTGTGAGCCTGTTCCGCGACCCGACCGCTAAGACCGAGCAAAAGAAGGAGTTCCGCGCCTTGCTCGGCCTCCTCCGGGAGACGGCCGTCGCGCTACGGGTCGCCCCTGGAGGGAGCGGCATCGAGCTGAACGGCGTGCCGTGCAAGGGCGAGGGCCTTAAGGTGCTGGTGGAGCGCCTCGACCTCCACGGCATCGGCGAAATCGTGCTGCCCGCCACCCCGCCTGCCACTCAGCTGTTCGAGCTGCTCCAGGCGCTGGCCGACCAGCCCGGCGCCCACGACATCGCGAGCCGGCTCGCTGCCGCAGGCGCCGACCGCATTCGGGTTTCGCCTGCGGGTCCTCCTCCCCCGTCTCCCTCGGCAGCGGCGGCGCATGGGCCCGGGGCCTCCCCCGAGGACTTCGGTGCGCGCGATCCCGTCCTTCCCAACCCGGAAACCCCGGTCGATCGGCAGTCCGGCAAGCACGGCACTGAGGGCATCCTGCGCGGCGACGCATGGCGAGACATCAAGTCCGTGCCGCTCGACGGCGTTCCCATGGTCACGCACGACGCGCCGCCGCCCCCGGCGGCGGACGCACTGCCAGGGACGGTGGATCGCAAGTCGCGGCCCGGGAAGAGGGATGCGGACGAGCTCCTGTCACTCTCGAGCGAGCGCCACCCCGAGCCTGCAGCTCCCGGTGCCGCTCCACCCACCCCTCCTTCTCCTCCGCCCGCTCCGCCTCCATCCCCCCCGGCCCCTCCGCCCGCCGGCGAGCAGGAGCCCGCTCGCGCTCCCGACGCGCAGACGACTCCCGGTGCCCGTATGGCGCTACCGCCCGGTGCCGCGGACGTGCTTGCCGAGCTCGAGCGCAATAGCGCCGCAGCGGACGTGGGCGACTTGCTGGCGGCGCTGACTGACCACGCCGCGGCGGCGGCCAAGCTGGGCCGCTTCGAGCAAGTGCTTGGCGTGATCTCCGGCATTGTGCGGGTGGAGGAGAAAATTCCGGAGAGCAGCGGCGTGCGGCGGCAGTATGGCATCGCGATGCGGCGCATCTACACCAAGCCGGTCCTCGAGGGGCTGTCTCGCCTGCTTGGGGCGCCGAAGCACCGGGCCGCCGCGGTCGCGGCACTGCAGCGGGGTGGGGCCGCTGGGGTGGAGGTGCTGATGGATGTCCTGGCGGCAGCGCCGACGGTTGGCGAGCGGCGCGCCGTGTTCGACGCGTTGAAGCACATGACAGAGGGGACGGACCAGCTCGTCCACATGCTGGACCATTCGGCGTGGTTCGTGGTGCGCAACGTCGCGGAGCTCATCGGGGAGCTGGGGTTGGAGGATGCCGTCCCGGCGCTCGGGAAGCGCCTCGACCATGCGGACGAGCGGGAGCAAGGCCGTAGGGCTGGCGCTCGCCAAGATCGGCACGCGGGGAGCGGCCGAGCCGCTGCGCCGGGCGCTGCGTGACCGCTCCGACGAAGTCCGGATGCAGGTAGCGGTCGGGATCGGCGGGCGCAAGTCGAGCGCGCTCGCGATGCCGCTCGTCGTCGCCATGGAGGAGGAGAAGAACGAGGCCGTGGTGCGCGAGCTGCTCCTCGCGCTGGGTCGGATCGGGAGTCCCGACGCGGTGCAGGCGCTCATCAAGTGGGCGCAGCCGACCGGCCGATTTTTCGGGCGGAAACCGAGCGAACTGCGCGTGGCTGCAGTGGAGGCCCTGCGACTCGCGGCCTCTCCGCCAGCCCTGGGCACGCTCGAAGGGCTGTCGGACGACAGTGACCGCGCGGTGCGCGAGGCGGCTCGCCAAGCTGTAACGGAGCTGAAGCGGAAGTCGCGCCGCTAACCTCGTCAGGTGGGGATGAAGTTGACTTTGGGGTCGAGCCGCCGCGCGAACGCCGCCAGCAGCCGGGCCGCGCGCTCCAGATCGTCCCGCGCCACCATCTCGTTCGGGCTGTGCATGTACCGGTTGGGAACGCTCACGAGTCCCGTCGGGATCCCCCGCAGGGCGTTGTAGATGGCGTCGGCGTCGGTGCCGGTGTCGTGCGGCGCCGCCTGGATGCTGAAGGGGATCTTCTCCCGCTCGGCGCACTCCACCAGCAAGTCGAACACTACCGGGCTCACCGCCGACCCCCGTGCCAATACCGGACCGGCCCCGAGCTTGTGCTCGCCCGCGCGCTTCTTCTCGGCGCCGGGCCAGTCCGTCGCGTGCGTGACGTCCACAACCAGCGCGACGCTCGGGTCGAGCCCCACCGCGCTGGTGCGCGCGCCGCCCCCGGTCCAGGCGATCTCTTCCCGAGTGGTCGCCACGCCGAACACTCCGGCGTGTTTGGGCCGGTCCTGCGCGAGCAGGCGCAGCGCCTCGGCCACGACGTATGCGCCGATGCGGTTGTCGATGCTGCGCGACACAATCCGGGCGTTGGGAAACTCCTGCACGCTCGCGTCGAGCACGCCGGCGTCTCCCAGGCGCACCCGCTCGAGCGTTTCGGCCTTGCTCGCCGCCCCGATGTCGATCCACAGGTCCGTGATCTTCGAGACCTTGTCCATGTCCTCGCGCTTCATCAGGTGCACCGCCTGCTTCCCGATCACGCCGCGCACCGGACCCTTCGGGCCGCTGATCACCACGCGCTGCCCCACGAGGACCTGGGAGTCCCATCCGCCGATGCCGGCGAAATACAAGTATCCCTCGTCGTCCACGTGCGTGATCTGCAGGCCGATCTCGTCGATGTGGCCGGCCAGCATGAGCCGCGGCACGCCCTTGGCATTCAGCGCCGCCACCGAGTTGCCGTGCACGTCGGCCGACACCTGATCGGCGAAGGTCTTCACCTCCTCGCGCCACACTCGGGCGGGCGCCGTCTCGAAACCGGACGGCCCGGGTGTATCGAGGAGTCGCTTCAGGAAGTCCAGGGTGTCTCGGGTCATGGTTTGCGAAGGGTAGTGGGCGAAAGACGCACGCGAAGCCGGCGGCGGACGCTGTCGGCTGCGGCCCCGGTCGCGAGCGTCGGCTGATGGCCGACGTGGACCGGAATGGCAGAGAGGCGGAGCCGCCGGTCGGGCGTCACCACGACTCGGAGAATCGCGGACAGGCGCGTCCATGGGTCGTCCTGCAAGAACACGAAGTTACCGAGCGACTGCACGATCGGCTTATGCCGGTACCAGACGACCGGCTGCAACACATGGGGGTGATGGGCGAGGACCAGGTCAGCGCCGGCGTCCACGACGCCACGCGCCAATTCCTGCATGTGCTGGGGCAGAGCTTCCGCGTATTCGGTGCCGCCGTGCATGCTGACCACGACGACGTCGGCCCGGCCGCTCGCCTTGAGCTCGCGGATGGCCGGGTAGATCCGGCCGGTATCTCCCCAGGCGACGTACTGTGACCCCGCGTGACTACGGAACGTGTATGGCGCCGGGTTCCAGGCGCGGGTGAGCGCGAAGAACGCGACCCGCCAGCCGCGCCGCTCCAGGATCACCGGCTGCTCCGCCATGTCGCGCCCGAACCCGGAGCCCACGAACCGGACGCCCGCCCGCGTGAGCTGCCGCATCGTCTCCTCCACGGCGGCCGGGCCGCCGTCCCAGGCGTGGTTGTTCGCGGTGCTCACGATGTCGAAGCCGGCGCGGGCGAGGGCGGCGGCAGCGGCGGGCGGCGCCGTGAACGCCACGCCCGAGTCGGGCTCCGGGCTCGAGTCGGGAGCGATGGGGCTCTCGAGATTCCCGAAGGTAATGTCCGCCGCGGCGAGCGAGTCGCGCAGCGCCAGGAACGAGTAGAGGGTGTCGCCCTCGAGCAGCCGCTCCTTCGCGAGCCGTCGGCCCAGATTGATGTCCCCGACCGCGTACAGACGCAGCGTGTCGGTGGGCTGCTGACGCAGCCCGAGTGGCACGCCGCACGACGCCACGCTGAACGAAAGCAGCAGCACCCCGATCACGAAACCCTCGTTGGAGCCGTCAACCGCGTATCAACCGGGCAAGCGTCTCAGCCGCGTCCACGAGGCGGGGTCCCGGACGGGAAGTATAGGCGTTGCCGTCGAGAAACTCGACGCGCCGCGCGAGCAACGCCCGCGCCTGCGGGTCCGTGACGGCCACAAGCTCCGTCTGGGCGCGGGTGATGTCGAACCCGCACAGCGCCACCACGACGAGGTCCGGCGCGAGCGCGGCGAGCTCATTCCAGGGACGGGGTCGTGACGGCTCCCCGGGTGCGCTGCCGACGTCCTGGCCCCCCGCGAGCGCCACCAGCTCGGGAACCCAGTGGCCGGCGACGTACGGTGGATCGAGCCATTCCAACACGAGTACCCGCGGTCTCGGTAGGGGCGCAGCATGCTGCGCCCCTACCGTCCCGGACCTCTGGCCCCGGGCGCCGACGCGCCGGAGCCGGTAGCGCAGGCCCGCGTCGAGCTCTTCCGCTTCGTCGCGGAGCTCCAGGGCCTCGCCGACCTTACGGATGTCCAGGAACACCTCGTCCAGCGTATGGGCGTGCAGGGTGACGACCCAGGGCGTGGGCATGAGGGTCGTGACCACGCGCGCCAGCTCGCCCTCGCCCACGGCGCAGACGTCGCACACCGATTGCCCGATCAGCACGTCGGGCCGCAGGTGCGCCATCAAGTTGACGTCCACTTCCACGGGCGAGACACCGGTGCGCCTCGCTTCCGCCATGGCCCGGTCGATCGCGCCCGACGGCAGCGCGGGATCGAGGCGGGTGCGAGTGACGCGGGGGAGCGAGCGCACCTCGAGCGGGAAGTCGCACTCGTGCGACACGCCGACCAGCCGCCCGACCGCACCCAGGGCGGCTACGATCTCGGTGGCGGCGGGTAGCAACGACACGACGCGCATACTGAAATGTAGGGGCGGAGCATGCTGCGCCCCTACACCATCCCCCGTCCCCACACCCGCCGTCCGTCACTGCTTGCGCGTGCCGACGCGATAGAGTAGCACGCCGAGCGTCGCGAACAAACCGAAGGCGAGCAGGTTCGAGCCGGCAAGGCCGCCGAGCGCCCGGAACACCGGCGCCTTCTCGGCGAGCGCGTCCGCCGAGCCCAGCACGCCCGCGATCGCCGCCAGCACGATCCCGCAGATGGCCCCGCCCGCGATCAGGCCGCTCGAGAACAGCACCCCGGGCCCGGACTCGACCTCCGCGACCGACTGCTGCTGGACCTGTGCGCGACGCTCGATGAGCCAGCGCACGACGCCGCCGGCGAACATCGCCGAGGAGGTCGAAATCGGGAGGTAGACGCCCACGGCGACCGGCAGCGCCTGCACCCCCATCAGCTCGATGGCGATGGTGATGAACACGCCGAGCAGCACCAGCACCCACGGCAGCTTGTGGGTGAGGATGCCGTCGGCGATGAGGGCCATGATGGTGGCCTTGGGTGAGTCGAGGCGGGGAATCGTCTTCCCGTGATATTCGTGGATGCGGCCGCCGATGCCCGGATCGACCACGTAGCGCAGCTCGTGCGCCGCGGGGTCCATCAGGTACTTCCCCGCGGCCACGCCTTCGGTCACGACGTACACCCGGACCACCTGATAGGTGGCGCGGTCCACCGAGTCGCTGGCGGCGATCCTGAAACCCGACATCGTCTCCGGCAGGATCTCGACCGGCGCCCGGCCGCCTGCCGCCGGCGCCAGGGCCTGGGCGCTGAAGCCGGCGTGGGTCTCGGGGACCGGGTAGGTGTAGGCGCGGTTGAGCAAGGTGAGGGTCCAGCCGACCACGAGCGCCGAGCCGAGCGCGCCCACCAGGATGGCGATCTGCTGGCGACGCGGCGTGGCGCCGACGAGGAAGCCGGTCTTTAGGTCCTGTGAGGTGTTGCCGGCGTTCGCCGTGGCAACGGCCACCACCGCAACGATGGAGATCGCCTGCACCCGGTGATCCACGCCGGTCCATCCGATGGCCACGAAGATCAGGCACGTTCCCAGGAGCGCGGCGATCGTCATGCCGGAGATCGGGTTTGCCGTGGAGCCGATCTGCCCACAAATGCGGGAGGACACGGTGGCGAAGAAGAACCCGAAGAGCACGATCAGGGCGGCGCCGAGCAGGTTCACGCCCACCTGCGGCAGCAGGGCCAGCACGATCGCGAGCGCGACCGACCCGCCGACCGTGAGGGAGATGGGGAGATCGTCCTCGGTCCGCAGCCGGGTCACCGCCTGGCCCATCCGCGACTCGCGCAGGTCCTTGAGGCTCGAGGCGAAGGAGCTCATGATCGTCGGGAGCGACCGCGCCAGCGCAATAATCCCGGCCGAGGCGACGGCGCCGGCGCCGATGTAGAAGACGAAGCTCGAGCGGAGCTCCGCCGGACTCATGTCGCGGATCAGCTTCACCGCCGGGAATCCGAACGGCTCGGTGAGGCCCGACCCCACCAGCTTGATCGCCGGAGCGAGCACCAGGTAGGCGAAACAGCCGCCGGCGAACAGGTAGCCGGCGATCCGCGGGCCGATGATGTATCCCACGCCCATCAGCTCGGGGGATGTCTCCGTGAACACGGCGGCGCCCGGATAAAAGCCAAGCGCCTTGCCCGGCACGTCGGGCCACAGCTTGAGGCCGCCCATCAGGAACTTGTAGATGAAGCCCACGCCGAACGCCTGAAACACGCGCTTGGCCTGCAGGCCGCGCTCTTCGCCGGCGATCAGTACTTCGGCGCACGCCGTGCCCTCCGGGTAGATCAGGGTGTCGTGCTCCTTCACGATCAGCGCCCGGCGCAGCGGGATCATCATCAGGACGCCCATCAACCCGCCGACCGTCGCGAGAATCGCCACCCGACCGATCTCCAGGTCGTATCCCATCAGGAGGATGGCCGGGATCGTAAACACGACGCCGGCCGCCACGGAGTCGCTGGCCGATCCGGTGGTCTGCACGATGTTGTTCTCGAGGATCGAGGTCCGGCCGAGCGCGCGGAAGATCGTGATCGAGAGGACGGCGATCGGGATGGAGGAGCTCACCGTGAGCCCGATCTTGAGGGCCAAATAGACGCTCGACGCGCTGAAGATCAGCCCGAGCAACACGCCCAGGATCAGGGCGCGCGCCGTCAGCTCGGGGGGCGACTGGGTTGCCGGAACGTAGGGTTGGTGGTCGGGCATGGGGGGTGAATCTGAGCGTGGACGGTGGAGGGCGGTAGAGGGCGGTGGAGGTTAGAATAGGCCGTATGGGTGACCTCACCCGCCCTTCACCGCCCTCGCCCACCTTCGACCGCCTCTTCCTCGACTTCCAGTCCGCGCTCGCCGGGCGCTATTCGCTCGAGCGGGAGCTGGGGCGGGGCGGTATGGGAGTCGTGTATCTCGCCCGCGAGGTGCGACTCGATCGGCCGGTGGCGATCAAGCTGCTGCCGCCCCAGCGAGTTCGTGTTCTTCGCCATGGCCTACGTCGCCGGGGAGACCCTCAGCGAGCGGGTTCGCCGCCGAGGACCGCTCGCCCCGTCCGAAGCAGGACGCGTTGCTGCGGGAAGTCGCGTGGGCGCTGGCGTACGCCCACTCGCAGGGGCTGGTGCACCGCGACGTGAAGCCGGACAACATCATGCTGGAAGAGGCGAGCGGGCGGGCGCTGGTGGCGGACTTCGGGATTGCGGGGCTGGTGCGCGGCGCCGCGGGGCTCGACGGCGGCGAGGTGATCGGGACGCCCGAGTTCATGAGCCCCGAGCAGGCGCTGGGCGAGCGCGTGGACGCGCGCAGCGACCTCTACGCGCTCGGCGTGGTCGGATACTTCGCGCTCTCGGGGAAGCTGCCGTTCCAGGCGGCGAAGGCCACGGAAGTGCTGGCGAAACAGATCACCGAGCCGGCGCCCGGGCTCGCGAGCGTCACCGCCGGGGTGCCCCGGCGCCTCGCCCACGCGATCGATCGCTGTCTCGAGAAGGATCCCCTCAGCCGCCCCCAGAAGGGCGAGGAGCTGGCCGAGCAGCTCGGCCTCGCGCTCGAGCAGCGGCGCGAGCTGCCGGTGGGATTACGGGTGTTCGTGAAGCGCAACGCGCGCCTGGGCGGCGTCGGGGGACTGATCTACGTGTTCTCGATCCCGTTCATGATGGTGATCGTCGGGTCGCTGTTCGGGCGGGCGGGTGGTCCGCTCTGGACGTTCGCGGCCGCGGTGACGGTCGTCCCGTTCGGCATCCTGGTGAATCGCGCGCGCCGCTTCCTGGCTTCCGGCTTCGGCCCAGAGGAGCTGGGCGTGGCGTTTCGAACCGAGCTCGAGCAGGGGCGCGAAGAGCGGATCTTCGAGTACGGACGCGGCCCGTCGCTGTACGAGCGTGTGGTCCGGTTGCTCGGCGTGGGCGGGCTCGCGATCGCGGGAGTGTCCGGGTTCATCGTATTCAGCGGTCAGATGTACCCGCTGCGCGGGTACGCGTGGTGGCTGGCGCAGACCTTCGGGTGGTCGCTCTCCGGAGGTCTCGTGACCGGCTTTCTCGCTCTGGTCCGCCTGCAGCGCCGCATCGATCTCGACACGCGTATTTGGTCGTGGCTGTGGCAAGGGCCGGTCGGGCGCTTGCTGTTCCGCGTCGCCCGCCTGTTTGGGACCGCGAAATCGCCGGCGCTGGCTGCGACGCACCGGCCGACCGAGCTGGCGCTGGCGATGGCTGCAGTCTCGTTCACACACGGCTCGGCGACGCGGTGAAGGCGCTCGAGACGATTCGGCTCAACCTGTTGCGGCTGCACGCCGGGTCCGGCAGCGTGCAGAGTCTCACGACCGACCTCGGATTGGCCCGCGAGGTGGCCGCGGAGATCAGTCTCCTGCTCGCAGGGCGGCGAGAGATCGAGCGGGAGCTCGGCTGAGGTATCAGGCCCGCGTCCATGTGCCCACCATCACCGTTGCACCGTTCGTATGTTGTTTCGAAGCTGTGACCAAACTGCGTACTCTCGACGGAACCTCCCGTAGACCCCTCGGGGTACACAGGCCCCGTGACCGTGACGGCCGACCCGCTTCTACCGGATCTCCAGCGCGCCCTCGCCGGGCGCTACGTGCTGGAACGCCGCCTGGGGCGCGGCGGCATGGGAGTCGTGTATCTCGCCCGCGAGCTGCGCCTGGACCGCCGGGTCGCGATCAAGCTGCTGCCCCCCGAGCGGGCGGTGCAGCCGGACGCGCGGGAGCGCTTCCTGCGCGAGGCCCGGACCGCCGCTCAGCTCTCGCATCCCGGCATCGTCCCCATCTTCGCAGTGCATGAGGTCTCGGACTTCGTGTACTTCGCGATGGCGTACGTGGACGGAGACACGCTCGGGCGGCGCGTACGTCACAGGGGTCCGATGCCGTACGACACGGGCGCGCGGCTGCTCGAGGAGGTGGCTCGGGCGTTGGCCTACGCGCACGACCGCGGGGTGGTACACCGAGACGTGAAGCCCGACAACATTCTGCTCGACCTGGCGACCGGCCGCGCGCTGGTCTCCGATTTCGGGATCGCGCGCGTGGGCTCGGGCACCACGACGGAGCCCCGGCGCGTGGTGGGGACGGCGGAGTTCATGAGCCCCGAGCAGGTGCTGGGCGAGCGCGTGGACCCGCGCAGCGACCTGTATTCGCTCGGCGTGGTGGGATTCTTCGCGCTGTCGGGTGAGCTGCCGTTCGTCGGCCAGGACGACATGACGGTGCTGGCGCGCCACGTGAGCGATCCGCCACCCCCGCTCGCCTCCGTCGCGCCCGGCGTGCCGCCGCGTCTGGCCGAGACCATCGACCGCTGCCTGGCCAAGGACCCGGGCGCGCGCTTCCCGAACGGCGCAGCGCTCGCCGATGCGCTCGCGGCAGCGCTCGACCGGCGCGCGGCGGTGGCGGTGCGGGCCTTCGTCACGGAGGCGCGCCAGCTCTCGACCACCACGTTGCTCTACGGGGCGTTCGCGGCCGTCGCCCTGCCGCTCCTGGCGATTCGGTTGCTCGGGCTGGAAGAGCCCAAGGCCCGGGCCGCGATCCTCGCGGCGGCCGTCGCGATCACCGCCGTACCGCTCGTCATCATGGTCGCACGCGTGCGCCGCCTCGAGACGGCAGGATACGGGCGGCGGGACCTGGTCGATGCCCTGCGCGCAGACCTCTCGCACCGCAGCGAGGAGCTGGCGTTTCTGTACGGGGATGGGCCGTCGCGGCTCGAGCGCGCGCTGCGACGATTGTGCTACGTGTGCGTTGCGGCGGCGGGCGGCCTCGTTCTGACGCTGGAGCGGATGCCGGGGCTGGCCGGCGTGGTCGGCGTGCCCACCCTGTTCGGCGTCGCCGCGGCGACGGCGCTCCTCGCCGCGGTCGTGGCGCGGGCGCGCACCGAGCACCGCACCGACCCGAAGGCCGAGCGGCGGCTGCGATTCTGGAGCGGACCGCTGGGTGCGTGGCTCTTCGCCTTGGCCGGCCTGGGCCTCACCCCCTCGAAGGGGGCTGAGGTTACGCCCGTACCGGGCGCGCGGGACCCCTGACGCGGGCGAGCCGCCGCGCCGCTTCGGCCAGCATCTCTTCCGTCTTACAAAACGCGAACCGCACGAGTCGCCGGCCCAGCTCCGGGCGGCTGAAGAAGCTCGAGCCCGGCACCGGGGCCACGCCGATCTCCTTCGTCAGCCAGAAGGAGAACTCGTCGTCTGGGAGGTCCGAGACGGCGGAACAGTCCGCCAGCACGTAGTAGGCACCCTGAGGCGGCGTGCAGCGAAAGCCGGCGTCGACCAGCGCCCGGCACAGGAGATCACGCCGCGCCCGGTACTCGTGCGCCAGGCGCTCGTAGTAGTCGTCCCCCAGGGTCTCGAGCCCGACGGCGACGGCCTCCTGGAGCGGCGCCGGGGCTCCCACAGTCAGAAAGTCGTGCACCTTGCGGATCGCGTCGGTCGCGTCCGGCGGGGCCACGATCGTGCCGATGCGCCAGCCGGTGATGCTGAACGTCTTCGACGCGCCACTGATCGTGATGGTGCGCTCGGGCATC
>Ga0137374_10006797_pt1 | contig 13639 bp, 9 predicted proteins | sample SagtaG_20_FD_104811 | JGI IMG/M metagenome (GOLD analysis project Ga0137374, IMG submission 104811) | Vadose zone soil microbial communities from Sagehorn Ranch, Mendocino, California, USA - Sage1_R_100_16 metaG | ecosystem: Environmental > Terrestrial > Soil > Vadose zone | place: USA...
AAAAACATCTTGCTGGTGAGGAAGTAGAACAGCAATTTGCTCTCACTGTTCGGCAGGTACTCCTTCCCAATCAACGCCTCGATCTTGTCGCGCCGCACATGCTCGAAGATCGGACTGCGATCGAGCAGGTAAGCGCGGACCTCTGGATGGCGGACGTCCAGAAACGCAAAGATCGGCGCGTTGAACCCGACTTTCCGTCGGTTTGCCAGCACGCGCTCCGGCACGATCCCCTCCATCGCATCGCGCAGGATCGCCTTGGCATATCCGTTGCGCACCAGATGCCGGGTCGGAATCCGGTAGCAAAACTCGAACAGCTCCCGATCCAGATACGGAGACCGGTTCTCGATGGAGAAATACATGGCATTGAGATCGTCCTCATGGAGGATGACCGGCACGGCCTCATGAAACAGCTCGTTCAACATGCGGTTCCGTAGCAGGTCTCCGGTGAAGCATGCCTCCGTGAAGGGCTCGTGCCAATCCCGAATCAGATACTGCGCGAACTCGTCAGCATTGAGGAAAATGTGCGCGCGGAACGCCGGATCGCCGATGAACAGCTCGGCGTTGCCGAGATGCGGATTTCGCACTGTTGGACGGATGTGCTCCAGCCAGGCCTCCCGCGCCGCAGCATGTCGCGCGGGATCGGTTCGCACTTCGTACAGATAGGCCAGATGATGGTCATAGTAGCCGGTGAACAGCTCATCAGCGGCCGTCCCGCTCACGGAGATGCGGTACCCCTGCTGCGCGATGCTTTCCATCAGCAGCCAGTGTGCGAAGTAAGTGATTGTGTACACAGGCGCGTCGTGCTGGCGCACTAGCTCGCGAAGCTTTGGGAGGAACCGGGCAGTATCCACCGGAATCGCGGTGTGCCTTATCCCCAGCGCCGCGACGGCGTAGTCGACCATCTCCTGTTCTTCGTAGCGGGCATCCGAATTCACGATCGTGAAGCCGTGCACGTCGTACTTGAACACGTTTTTCGCGATGCTGATCAGCGCGTTGGAATCGACGCCGCCGCTCATGCAGAAGGCCAGCGGCACGTCGGCCCGCAGGCGAAGCTTGACCGACTGGATAAGCCGCTCGCGCACCCCGGCCACCGCGTCCGCGTAGGACAGGCGTTCGTCGGGACAATGCTGTGGCTTCCAATACCGGACGGCCGCACCAGCCGCTCCCGCGACGTCCACCCGTAGAGTCGATCCCGGGGGGAGCTCGCTGAGGCCTTCAAAGAACGCCCGGCCGTTCTTGTAGAGCCCCTTGTACCCGTTCACGAGATAGCCGTAGAGGTGATCGACGTTGACGCTGAGTTTTCGGTGCAGCAGCGCGTTGATGAACTTGACCTCAGACGCGAAGTAGAATCCCGAATCGTCCCGGTATAGAAAGAGAGGCTTCTCTCCGAAACGGTCACGCGACAGTACCAGGGTGCCCTCGGCCTCGTCGTACACGGCGACGGCCCACATGCCCTCGCACCGGTCCAGAACGCTCCAACCGAAGTGGTCGACCGCACGGAGCAGGACCTCGGTGTCGGAATCCGTCGCGAAGCGGCACCCTTGAGCGGCAAGCTCGCGCTTGAGCTCGACGTAGTTGTAGAGCTCGCCGTTGTAGACGAGCCACCGCGATCCGATCTGGAACGGTTGGTTAGCGCGAGGATCGAGATCGATGATGCTGAGTCGCGTGTGCAGCAGATGGACGTGCCGCCCGGCAGGATTCACCCAGTGCCGCTGCGCCGCCGCATCCGGCCCGCGTCGGTTCATCAACGCCAGACAGCGCTCGAGGCGGACAGGGTCCAACTGCCCGCGACCAACGTATCCTGCAATTCCGCACATACGGCGTTACTCCGATCCAAACGAGCTACAAAAGCGATCGCACCACGTCGTAACGGGGAGCGAAGAACGGTTTCAGATAGCTACTCCACCAGCGGTGCGGTCGCTGCGATCGCGCACGCGATGCCCGCGATTCGCCTGGGTCCGACAGCTTCCCCGAGGAGGACTGATGCCAGCAGGACCGTCACGACAAGGTACAGCGAGCTCACCGGCAACACCACGCTCGCCGGAGCCCGTCGTAACGTACTATAAGGCGACGCTCCCGATTCCGGCGAGCAGTCCGCCTCCCGCAGCTACGAAAAACCCGCCAATCTTGCAGGACATGATGGAGGGTGCTGATCCTCCTGATCACTCAACGTCGTCCACCATGATCGGCTCACCGAGGGACACGGCCCGCTTGAGACGTTTGCCCAGGAGTTTCCCCTCCTCCCCTGGTGACAAGCCGACGGCCGGACGAGTCCAGGCCAGGTCCTGCCAGTCCAATCGATGGCCATTGGAGAGATCGACCTTCGCCACGATGGATCGGCCCACCCGCTGGGCGAGCGCCGATTCGCTTCGTTGCACCTGCTTTTCCGGCCGACCAAGCAGGACGCCAACACGCGCAACGCGATGCACCAGCTCCCTCATCTCGGGCGGATCTGCCGACAACTGGTGATCCCGAAAACTCGAGTACGCCTTGTCCAGCGTGAAGTGCTTCTCGATGATCCGGGCCCCTGCGGCCACCGCGACGACGCAAGCCTCGATGCCGATCGTATGATCCGAATATCCAATCGGGCAACCCAATCGTTCGCGCAGCAGGGAAATTGCCGCAAGGTTGAGCTCCTCTGGAGGCGCGGGGTAGCTCGTCACGCAATGCAGGACCGCGAGCTGAGGGACGTGTCCTCGCTCCCGCCAGCGCTCCTCAAGGAACCGCACACTCCCGGCGATCTGGTCGAGCGTGCTGAGGCCAGACGACAGAATAACCGGCTTGTCAGTCCGGCTCACGACTTCGAGAAGGGGATAGAAGCCGCGATCGGCCGAGGCAATCTTGTAGCAGTCGACAAGCGATTCCAGGAATGCGGCGCTCTCGAGATCCATCGGCGTCGACAGGAACAACAGTCCCAGCGACTTGGCGAGATCGCGCAGCGCTTGGAACTGTGCGTACGACAACTCGAACGCAGCGAGCTGGTCGTAGCGCGCCGAGTCCATCCGGCTCACGAACTGCTGGGTCCGGTACGTCTGGAACTTCACGGCGTCCACGCCAGTCGCGGCGGCTCGGCGGACGAGCTCCTGCGCGGTGTCGAAGTCTCCCTCGTGATTGTTGCCGATCTCCGCGACGATAAGGACCTTGTTCGCGAGGTCGACGTGCCCGATCCGCATGAGTCGTTAGTCCCCGCGCGCGCCGTCGACGACATGGCGGTGCAGCACGTACGCGGCATCCGCGATGCCGAACCCCAGGTGCTGGTAAAGCTGCAGGGATGGGATGTTCGCGAGCTGCGTTCCCACTTGAAGCTGATCACACTCCCGATACCGATCGATGAAAAACCGTACTAAGCCTCGGCCAATCCCACGGCGTTGCACCGCCGAGTCGACGCCAATCAGGTCAATGACCTTGACCGGGCGACCGTCGACTTCTCGTCCCAGAACGGCAAGGAACCCCGCGACCTGGCCGTCGGCCAGGGCGACGTAGAGCGCCTCCCCCCGCTCACCCCGTGTATAGCTCTCGATCCAGTGACGTTTCACTCGATCCGCCACGGCCTGAGGAATCATCGGGTCGAGATGGAAACGCGAATACCGGAAGCACGAGGCTGCAATTCGCAACACAGCCTCGTGGTGCGACGGCTGCACGGTGCAAATCATGACTCCTGGCGACGACCCGAACGGGAGGACCGAGTCGAGGACAGCTTGCGGCAATCTGAAGGTGACGTTGACGTCGACGACGTAGAAACCAGAGGCGCACAACCAGCGAACAGCGTCGATCGAATCCGTTCCTACGCGGCAATAGTAGAATCCCGCCGTGCGCGCCCGCACATGTTCGGCCAGCTGACTCGTCTCCGCCTCTGCGGAATGAAGCCGCGGTGATCGGAGGGTGAGCTTGAAGACACCATAGCCAAACACGCCGGTCAGCCAGCTGTCCTGCTCGATCACCCACTCCATGCCCGTCAGTCCTCGTGAGGCAGGAGGGCTCGCTGGCGTGTCAGCGAGCGGTACCACTCGATGTACTTGGGGAAGCCGACCTCGATGGGATACTGTGGGGCGTACCCCAACAGGCGTGCCGCCCTGCGGATGCTCAGGGTGCCGCGAACCGGCATGAGCTTGTCACGCTCCACATTTTCGACGCCCACCCCGGGGAAATGCTGGCGCGTGATCTCCACCAGCTCCTTGATCGACCGCGCGCAGCCATAGGTCATGTTAAGAATTTGATTGCGGGCCGCGGGGTGACGAATCGTCAGACCAATCCCTCCCACGAGGTCGTCGACGTAAGTGAAGTCCAGTTTCTCCGCGCCATCACCATCCACGCGCAGGCGCGATCCGTTCAACGCGCTCTCGATGAACACTTGCCCGACACGTCGGCTCACACACCGCGGCCCGTACAACGCGGACGGTCGAATGATCGTGTACGTCAGACCGAACACCTGCTGGTACGCGATGACGATCTTCTCCGCGGCGACCTTCAACGCGCCGTAAATCCCGATCGGATTGAGCGGATGGTCTTCGTCCACCTCCTCGGCCTGGAAATCGCCATAGACCATGCTTGATGACAGGTAGACGAACTGCTCCACCCCGGCGTCCCGCGCAAAGTCGAGGGCGTTCTCAAGTGTGCGGAGGCTGTGATCGAACGTGCTGTAGGGATCCTTGTTGGAGCGGCCCGCATGCGCCACCGCCGCAAGGTGCACGATGACCTGAGGCGCAATGCGGCTCAGCGTCCGGGACAAGGCGTGATAGTCGCGCGCATCGACGGGATGCAGTGGGATCCCGGCCGCCCGGAGTAGGTCGAGGCGCTGGTTGATGATGGCGAGGTTCAGATCTCGCGTGGCGGCGTCCTTGTACTCAGACGCGAAGTACAGAAGGTTGTTCACCTGGAGGCTGTCGATGACGTCGACCACGGCGCCCTGCTCCACCAGGCCTAACGCGAGGTTGTGCCCGATGAACCCCGCTCCTCCGATGAGCACGATTTTTCGTCCACGCATCTCAAGCATCAGGCGTCCTTCGCTGCGTCCCTGAGGACGCATCGGACTGTCTCGGCGATATACGCGATATCGGCTTGTTCAACGTGCGGACCCACGGGCAGCGCCAGCGAGCAGTCGCTGATACGGGTCGCTGCAACGAAGGACGCGGGCGTGTACCCGTACTTCTGCCGGTAATAGCTCATGCGGGGAACTGGATGCGGATAGTATACGCTCGTTCCGACGCCGAGCGCGTTCATCCGCGACGCGACTTCGTTGCGCAACGGGGCGAGGCGGCCCTCGAGGACAACGGTCAAGCAGTAATGACTGTTTTGGGCTCGAGCATCATCGGTGTCAATGATCCGGACGCCGTCCAATGCCGCCAGCGCGCGCTTGAGCGTTGTGAAATTCGCGTTGCGCATCGACAGATTCTGGTCGATGCGGCTGAGCTGCGCGCGTCCCAGCGCTGCGGGCATTTCTCCCATACGGTAGTTCATGCCGAGCGTGGCGACCTCATACATTCCTGGCAGGGCCCGTTCACTATGCGTCCGATCCACTCCGAACGCTCGCCATTGGGCGACCGCAGCCGCGACCTCGCGGTGACGAGTGACGAACATGCCTCCCTCGCCGGTGGTGATGTGTTTCACAGGATAAAAGGAAAAGCACCCGGCGTCGCCCCAGAGACCGACGTGCTTCCCGTCATACCGGGCCCCCAGGGCGAGCGCGCAGTCCTCCACAACCTTCGCGCCGCGCGCCTCCGCGAGCGCCACGATGTCCCGCATCGCGCACGGGACACCGACGAAATGCACCAAGGAAACCGCCCTGGTGCGCGAGGTGAACGCGGCGCAGATCGTATCCGGAGTCACGTTCCCGGTCGCCGGATCGCAATCTACGAAGACGCATTTCGCCCCGACGAGCTCAACCGCGTGAGCCGTCGCGGTGTGGGTCTGCGCGGGCACGATGACTTCGTCGCCCGGCCCGATGCCCCAATGCAGATACGCCAGGTGCAGCGCGGCCATTCCAGAGCTGACCGAGACGCAGTACGCTTCCCCGCCGAGGAACGCCGCGAACTCCGCCTCGAACGCCTTCCCCTCGGGTCCGTGCGTGAGGATATGGCCGGAAAGCACGTTGTGGACGGCGTTGCGATCCGCATCCGTCACCCAAGGGCGGCCGAACGGGACGACACGGCGTGGATTCATGAGTAGGCAATCTCCACAGGACGGGCGGCCTTGAGTGCTGCATCCGTCGCCAAACATACGTTCACCAAGTCGAACTCCGCATTTGCGTGTGAGTGGGCATCGGCCTTGTTCAAGATCCTGTCGATGAACGCTGGGACCAGCACCCCCTTGGAAGCCGGGAGCAGAGGCAGGTCCAGCTCGGTCGCCGAGACTGCGGGGGCCCGCGCGGTGTGCACTCTGGCGCCTCGATCGTCGCACAGGAACGTGGCTTTCGTTCCGAAGACCCGCACCGTGTGCTGGTGCCGATGTACACACCCGAAATTTGCCGTGATTCGCCCGATCAGCCCAGACGGGAACTGGAACGTGGCCGCAACAAAGTCATCATAGCGAAACCGCGTACCCAACGTGGAGAGACGATTTCCCACAGCGGTCACCGATCCCGGCCGCTGTGCGGTGAGCCATAGCATCAGATCCACCAGATGGACACCCCCCCCCTGCATGACTGAATAGTCGTCCACGTCGGCGCGCCAGCCACTCGTGATCTTGTCGATTCGCCCGTACAGATAATCACCATCGAATGCATAGATCTCACCGAACGTGCCCGCCCCGATCTCACGCTTCAGCCATTCGTAGACCGGGGCCGCGCGCAACACCAAGTTCGCCGCGAGCTGCCGACACCCGTTCGCCCGCCACGCCTCTCGAATGCTGCGGAACTCCTCCTGGGAGCGGCACAGCGGCTTTTCGACGAACACGTGCTTGCCGGCTTCCAGCGCGGCGACCACCTGGCCAGCGTGCGCATCGTCGTACGAGGCGATTGACACCACGTCAACCCGCTGATCGGCCAGCACCGTGTCAAAGCTGTCGGCGCGCGCGCCGGCGCCCAGCTCCCGGATCAGTGCATCCATTCGGCCGCCGTCTAAATCGTATACCCACCGCAGCTGACATTTCAGCGTCTGGAGATACGCGCGAGCGTGCTGCTCACCGACCCCCAGCCCGACCACGGCAACCCCAAGCATGAACGACGTGGTCAGCGCGACCGCCGCGCGAGCACAAACCCTGCACGCTCGACCTCGCCGGCCCGCTCTAATCGGTGGAGGTCCTCGACGGTGTCTACGGCCAGACTGGTCTCGGCGAGCTTGGGGTTCGGCGATTCCACGTTCAGGATGCGGAACCGCTCCGGATGACGGTAATAGAACGACGTCACGTGCTCGTGATCCTCGACGGTCAACTCTCTAGGGTCAATTGCCGCGAACGTGCTGACGCGAATCAACTCGGCGTTGGAGCCGCGAGGGAACGTCCGAGGAAACACCGTTGTCACCAGATCGAATGCAGTCTTGGCCTGCGCGGCCACGCGTTCCAGTACGTGGACGCTCAGCAAGGGACTGTCGGCGCTGACCCGCAGGATCCAGTCGCAGGGATGCTCGGCGGCGCATGCGCGGAAGCGCTCAAACACGCTTTCGAGCGGACCGCGAAACACCGAGAATCCTGACGCCGCCAGGTAGCACGCGAGCGGATCATCCGATCGATCAGCACTCGTAGCCACGTGTACGGGTGTAGCGGGCAGCGCGTCGGCAACCGCATTGAGAACCCACCGAATCAGCGGTGTGCCCCGAAACGGGGCAAGCACCTTGCCGGGAAATCGCCGCGAGCTCATGCGTGCTTGCACGAGGACACGGATCGGCGTCGACGCGGACTGTTCGGTCACCACAGCTAGCGTTCCCCTCTCCGCGATCCGAACTGGCCGAGTACGTTGCGAATCTCCCCGATGGCCTCCTGCCTCAGCTCAGCGAATCGAGCTGCGCCAGCCGGATCTTGCATTCGGCTTCGCCGGAAGAATTCCCGCGCAAAGGCAATCGTGAGGCCCATCAGGAGGCCGATCACGAGACTCAGCATTCCCTTCACCAGCAGATGCCGCGAGGAAGGCCTCGTGGGAAGTCGGGGTGCCTGGACCACGGTAATGACAGGCGTATCCCGCACTTCATTGATCTTGGCGCGCTCGTACTCCTCTGCAAACCCCGTGTAGATCTGCTGGCGCATCGTCACCTCGCGCGCCAAGCGATCGTTCTCAAACAACAAGTGCGGCGCGTTCCTGAACTCTCGATTTGCTTTCAAGAAGGCTTGATGACGCGCCTCGGCTTCCGACAGTTCGGCGCGGAGCTGCGCCAGTCGCTCCGCGATGAATTGTCGCTCGGCGGTCGCCTGGCTGCGGCGCTGCTTCAAATTGAAATCGCTCAGCTGTGCCAGAAGTTGTTGGGCGATCTGGAGCGCCATCGGTGCGTGGCGAGCGCGCACCTCGAATTTCACGAGCCCCGTCTGCAACTCGGCCTCGGCGGAGATGTCGCGCTTCAGCCGGTCAACCGCAGCGTCCTGCTGCTCTAGCGGCGTGCCTTTCCGTACTCGATACAGATCGACGAGCCGAACGGTTACCGCCCCCATATCGCCATCCATGCGAAACGCGCTGTCCACGACCGCGGCGAGGATCTCGCGGGACTTGAGCAACTCGGCGTAGAACGTGGGGGACTGTCCGACCTGTCCTGCGGGGACCGCGAGCCCAAATTGCGCGGCGATGCCGAGCAAGCGGGAATTGGATGCTTCCGCTTCCTGGGGCATGAACCAAGCCGAGGCCGTGAAGCTTCTCGGACGAAGCAGCGAGTACGTCACCACCACCGCGAACAGGAGGAGCGGGACCGCCAGCACAACGTAGCGGTGCCGCACCGCCACGTTGATGAGGTCGTAGAGCGAGAACTCCTCAGGGAGGGATCCGTGCGCTTGCGGTCGAGATGCAGCGAGCGGCGCTTGATCCACGCGTGGTGTCGTGCTCACGAGGGGACGTTGGCTCCTTTGGTGCCGGAGTGCTGCAGCATGCTGACAGCACCAACGAGCACCCAGAAGGGTGCGCTCACGGAGAGGGTACGGAAACTCTCCGTCGCGAAACCGGCGACCAATAACACCGTGGTGATACCGAGCCCGATGATTCCCAAATAGCCTGAGGCAAGCCCCTGGCGATCGTCTCGAGACGCGCGCCGCAACAGGTTCACCGCAACGACGACAAAGATAAGGAAGGCCACGCCGCTGAGGAGCCCCCCCTTGAGAAGCACCGAGAGGTACTCGTTGTGGACGCTGCCGATGGTTACGTCCGGTCTGCCGCTCGCCGAGACCAGCTGCAAGACGTTGGCGAACTCATCGAACCGGCGAAACCCGATTCCGAAGAGCGGACTCTCCCACCATAACCGGATCGCTTCCGCCCCGAATGTCAGGCGCTCCAGGACGCTCAGCTGCTGACTCGAACCAGCGGTGAGGGTCGCGAAAAACTGATACCGGACGACCGGGAGCTGCATGGTCGCTACCACCACCAGCAGCGCGCTCAATGCAACGACAGGTACCGCGCGTCGCAGGTGGCCACGCGTCACCGTCATAACAGCCAGCGCCACAGCGCAGGCCACCCACGACGTACGCGAAAAGGACATTATGATGGTCGCCAGCAGCACGAACAATCCGATCCACGACCCCAGGCGTGCCCGCTTCGTGAGGATGCGGCCGTAGAAAACGCAAGCGGCGACCGCGGCTGCGGTTCCGAAATAGTTGGGCCACGTGATGAAGAGGCTTCGCCCGGCTGCCTGAAACGTGCCCCGGTTGGTGGACGTCAGTAACTCGAGACCGAAGCGCGAGATCAGGAACGTCGTCACCACCGCTGATGCGACAGCATACGCCGTGGCCCAACTCGTCAGCAGGACGGAGATCCGTCGTTCCGTCGTGTACAGCACCTGGCCAGCTACGACCAACGCTCCCAGTGCGACCCAGTTCACGAGAGACAGCGCGGCACCCAGAGCAAAGCCGTACCGAAGCACCCCGGCCGCCCATGAGATCGCCGCACCGATCGCCAAGCCAAGCACTGCCAATCGCACGCCGCTTCCCGGACGTGGCTGCGCCGCGTCTCCGGCAAGCTGCACCGGGAGGAGCAGAAACGCCGCCGCGACTGCTCCGATTTGTGCGGTCAACGGCACTGCGTCCAGACCGGGAATCGGGAACTGGAATGGAAGGACCAGTGCAGCTCCGAAGACCACCGCGGCGACCGATCCCACCGTCCACGGTCGTTCTACAGCACCGATCACGGTTCTTCCGCCCGAACGCGCCACCGCTCCCGAGAGAAGAGATCCACAACCCGGCGTGCTGATGATTTCGTAACAATTCCAAGACCGGCCAGCGTGGTGACGTAGATCCCAAGCAGTCCAAGATTGGCCAGCACGGCACTCCCGTCCGACAGCGGCACCGCTCGCAACCAGCGCGAAACCCCCACGACCAGCACGGCCACCGCGATGGTGACGCCGATCCGCCCGTACTCGAACCGTAGCTGCAACGCCTTCCGGGCGAGCGGATATGCAGCGCCAACAATTGTCAGATTCGACAGGACCGCGACCCATACGGCGCCACGCGCGCCAAGGTGTGGAATGAGCGCGTAACTCGCCACCACGCTAGCGATGCCCCCCGCCACGGTCACGAGCGGTAGATAGGGCGTCACCGCTTTCCGAAAGTAGATCGGGTTCACCAGCATATAGTAGAACGCTTGGAGCACAAAGCCAGACAGCGCTAGGGGTACCAAGGGTGCGGCCGCGGCGAAATCATTCGAAGCGGCCACGATGGTAATCTCCTCGGCGAAGAGAGACGTCGCGACGCTCAACCCTAGGATCCCCGCGAGGTAATAAGTGGCGAACGCTCCAAACTTGCGCGCTGCTTCCTCGGGGGACTTCGTCGCCTCTGCCATGAAGAACGGTGCGTACGCGAAATTCACGGCTGTCGTAATGAGACCGACACCCTGCCCGATTCCGTAAGCTACCTGGTAGATCGCTACAACCGAGAGTGACGAGAGCTGATTGAGGATCAACCGGGTGATGTGAACCGATGTCCAGCCCGCTAACTGATGGATCAGCACGGGCAAGCCGTATCGAAAAGCATTCGAGAGGAGCCGCGCATCAATTAGTCGAACCGCCGTGATCGTGCGCAACGACACGATCGCGACGATCGCCCCGACGATGCCCGTCGCCAAATATGCCTGCGCCCACCCGTCGGCGCCGCGGTCCAGCCCAACGATGAGAATCACCGTGAGTGGCCCACGAAACGCTGCCTGTGCGAAACTGACCATGAGATAGCGCACGGCCTGGCGGCGAATCTGCAGCAACGACAACCACAGCTGCAGGAACATGTTGAGAAAGGCTGCCCACACGACGGTGCGAAAGAAGGCCGGCGGCATGCCCGTAAGGAGACCACCGAACAGACCAGGCCCGAGCGCCGAGACGAGCGCCGACACCGCGAGTGCCGAGACGGTGGCGCCGACGAGCAGCGTGGTGACCACGCGTCGATGCGCGTCGGTCTCCTGTTCGTGTTCGAAAAAGAAGCGTGCGAGTGCGCTGTCGAGTCCCAGCGGGCAGACGATGGCGAGCACCGCGAGCACCGTTGCCGCGATCGCCACGAGGCCGTAGTCCTCCGGTGAGAGGACGCGGGCATAGACGGGCAGCAGGAAGAGATCGAGGCCACTAACCAGCAATCGAGCGCCGGCGTAGATGATAGACTGCTGTACCAGGCGCTCAAAACCCGTTGCCGATGGCGCTGCGCCGCTCATCGAGCGCCCACCACCTCTGTGCGATCGGCTTTTTTCGCGAGCGCCTCCACCACGTCCGCGATGCGCCCTGCTGCCCCCCCGTCGAGCCGATAGTACTGTGCCTCAACGAATGCCTTCCGTCCCGCCTTCAGTTCGGGACTGGCGATGGCGGCTTCCAACGCGGCACCGAGGGAGGAGAAGTCCTCCGCTGCCACCGCCACACTGCGTTTCCGGTACCCCACCGTATCCGGGAATAAGTCGGTGCAAAACAAGATGTTAGGCAGATCGAATACGGCTGCCTCGGTCAGCACCGTCGAGTTCGGACTGACGTGCGCGTCGACGATCCGGAGCAGATCATAGAGATCGTACTCCTCGTCGATCACTCGCAGATGCCTGCAATTCCGATCCGCCGCTACCGCAGCAAACGCTTCGGGCTCCACCTCGTAGATCGGATGCAGCTTCACGATGACGGAGAATGGCTTGTTCGATGCGGTGATTTGGTCCGCCAGACGCTCTGCCACAACACGACTGTGCCAGCCGCTCGTTGTGAACAACACGAGCGGTTGGTCGGCCGGAAGGTTCAAAGCGGCTGTCAAGCGCGATCGCGTGAGCGTGGGAGCGCTACCCACGACTAGGTCGAGACGAGGCGACCCCGTGACGACGACTTGTTCGGAATCGTACCCGTGCTGCATGAGGAGCTCACGCTCGTATTGACCAAACACACAGAGTGCATCCGGACGCGGCAGCGTCTCAACCTGGGAACGCGGGACGATGTACCCGGGATGGCCACGCCAGATCACCCCATGCTGGATTGCGACGACGGGAATCCGGAGCCGCCGCGCCGCGATCGTGGCAGCCATGGCGACGCCGGAGTACTCGTGGGTGAGCAGCAAGATGCTGGGCCGACGCCGGGCCAGCAGATGCTCGAAGAATCGAATGTGCCGCAGACCCCTCGCGACGCGTCTCCGGAACGCCGCCTGGGCGATTGCGCGGACGGGGCCAGACACGTCGAATTCTCGCCATGAGAACGACGCGTCAGCGATCGCTCGTCCGCACTTCACGAGTGCCCGCTGCAGCCGTTGCATCTCGACCGTCGATCGCCGGAACGGCGCCTGACTAATCCACCGCGCCCAGAGGAACTCGATTGGGACGAATTCCCGGTCGCCTCGCAGCATCCAGGTGAGTTCCCGCTGCCAGGAGCTATTCGTCGGCATACTCAACCGTAGCTGGGCCACGTTGCGACGACGCAGCTCATCGAGCACGAGCGCATAGGGTGGATCGATGTATCTCGTTCGACCGTCATGGTTCACGCGCCGCCAGCTACTGTAGCCGAGCGCCATGACCGCGGGCCGCCGAGAATGTAGCTGCGAGCCGAGTCCGCGCGTAAAGCCAAGCACCGACCGGGCCGCCAGCACGCCGGCCCATGCCACTCGGGCCCGCAGATTCGCCCAGGGGAGCACCGACGCTTTCGTGACCTGGAGCTCCACACCGCACGCCCGCGCGGCTATCGCGCACGCGGTCTCCCAGTATGAGGTGGCTTTTGTTAGCTCGATTCGTCCTGCGCCGGATTCCTCGAGCGCAGCCGCAACCACCTCGATATCACGGAACAGGTTGATGAATTCCGCGATCAGCGGATACCGGGCCAGCCACCAGAGCGATCCATCTCCGTAGGCAAGCTCCCGCAAAAGCCCGAAGCGCTCAGGCCATTGATCCACCCACTCGCACACGGCGAGCCAGCTATCTACCCGGCCATGGAACCTCCCCCGGATTTCGTCGAACGAGATATTGGCCGGTCCGAGGACTCGAATCATACCGCCCTGCTCGACCAGCTGCAGAGCGGCATCCGAACCAGTGAGCCGAGCTGGTGTGCTCAACCGACCGTGACCTCGGAAAGGTCCGCGGCTC
>Ga0137374_10006805_pt1 | contig 13634 bp, 10 predicted proteins | sample SagtaG_20_FD_104811 | JGI IMG/M metagenome (GOLD analysis project Ga0137374, IMG submission 104811) | Vadose zone soil microbial communities from Sagehorn Ranch, Mendocino, California, USA - Sage1_R_100_16 metaG | ecosystem: Environmental > Terrestrial > Soil > Vadose zone | place: USA...
AAAGGAAGCCGCGGTACGCTTTTCGCATGCGGTCCGGCCATCGAGTCAAAGTCTGCCACCAATGGACAGCGAGGAGAAGTTGGGTGACCGCAAGCGATCACCCGTGAATCCGCCGACCTAGCTCGTCCCCTGGACGGCCCGGCGCAGCTTGCGGACGCCCTCGTCCGCCTCCTCTCGCGAAAGGTTCAGAGGTGGCCGGAATCGGATCGCGCAGGCGCCTGAAGCGAGCGCCATGAGGCCGTTTTCCAGGCAGGCAGCGAGCGTACGATCCCGCATTTCCTTGTCCAGCAGGTCGAAGGCGAGGAAGAGCCCGCGGCCGCGTGCGTTCGAGATCACGGGAAGCTCGGCCTCGAGCTCGCGCAGCCGCCCGAGCAGGTACTCGCCGACGGCGCGCGCGTTGTCGATCAGGTTCTCTTCGACGATGATCTCGAGGTACTTCGCGCAGCGGACCATGTCGGCCAGGTTTCCTCCCCAGGTCGAGTTGATCCTCGAAGAGACGGAGAAGACGCTGTCGACGTCGTCGATCCGTCCGTTCGACGCGAAGCCGCACACCTGGGTCTTCTTTCCGTAGCAGAACAGGTCGGGCTCGACGCCGGTCAGCTGCCATGCCCACATCGCGCCCGTCAGACCCATGCCGGTCTGAACCTCGTCGAAGATGAGCAGGAACTCGAGCTCATCGGCGAGACGGCGCAGTCTCGCGAAGAGCTCGGGGCGGAAGTGGTTGTCGCCCCCTTCCCCCTGGATCGGCTCGATGATGAGCGCCGCGATGTCGCCGGGGAACCGCGAACAGGCATCGCGGACCTCCTGCTCGACCTTTTCCTCGGCGGCAGCGGCGTCGCGGAGAACATCCGCCGTGACCGGGAACGAGAGCTTCGGACAGGTGAGGCGCGGCCAGTCGAACGTCGGAAAGTACTGCGTCTTGCGAGGGTCAGCGGTGTTCGTGAGCGAGATCGCATAACCCGATCGTCCGTGGAAGGCGTGGCGGAAGTGGAGGATCTGCTTGCCGCGCTCTTCGCGGATTCCGCGGGCGAAGTTCTTTCTGACCTTCCAGTCGAATGCGGTCTTGAGCGCGTTCTCGACCGCGAGCGATCCCCCCTCGACGAAGAAGAGGTGGCGGTCGTGGCTGGACGGGACGGCCAGCCGGGAGAAAGTGTCGACGAACTCGGCGTAGAGCGTCGTGTAGGTATCGCTGTTGGTCGGCTTTCCGAGGGCAGCCTGGAGGAGACGCTCACGGTACTCCGGATCGGCGGTCTTCGGGTGGTTATACCCGACCGGGTAGGTGGCGAAGTTGGTAAAGAAGTCGAGCAGCATCCGGTTGCTGCGCGCGTCGTAGAGATAGGAGCCGCGGCTTCGCTCGACGTCCATGACGACGTGGTAGCCGTCCACCAGAATGTGGCGCGAGAGAACGTTCAGGACGTCCTCGGGAGAAAGCTCGGTCCTCGTCACGGTGGTCATCAATACCTCGAACGAAACGGGAAGAACGCCATTCTAAGGGTTGCGGGCTTCCGCGGAAAGGGGGGAGCGGTGATCCTTTACGACAGCATCGCAGCGGGGAAGTGCGTGTCCTCTTGCCTCGCCCCCATGCATCGGTCTTTGCCGAGCTGCTTGGCCCGATAGAGAGCCGCGTCGGCCGATCGCAGGATTTCGTTCTTCTGCTGTTCAACGGATGCGCCGGGCGTGGCGTGCGACCGGATCGAGGAAACGCCGAGCGACGCCGTCAGGACCCCGTGGAGGTTCAGGGCGGGATCGTTGAACCCATATGGCCTCGAGAGGAACGTCGAGGCGCGGATCGCGTTGCGGATCAGCTGGGCGAGCTCCATCCCTTCCTGCATGTCGTGTTCCGGCAGGATGAGGACGAACTCGTCCCCGCCATAGCGCGTCAGCGTCGCCCGCTCGTCGGTGACCGTACGACGCAGGAGATATCCGACCTCGCGTAGCACCTGGCTGCCGGCAAGATGACCGTGGCGGTCGTTGACCGACTTCAGATTGTCGAGGTCGAGGAAGATGACGCAGAGGTCGCCGCCGTCGCGTGAGATCCGGGAGAGCTCCTGCGTGAGGCGCAGGTGCAGGTAGCGCTCGTTGTAGAGCCCCGTCAAGCCGTCCCGCTTGGCGACCTCGAAGGCTCGCCGCGCGTCGAGGAGGTTCTGAATCGATATCGAAGCGTAGTCGGCGAAGATTTCCAGCAGTCGGCGATCCTTCTCTCGGAAGCCGCCAGGCCCGATCTTGTTCACGAGCTCGAGCACGCCGCAGACCGCCGCCTCGATGCGGATCGGGACGCAGACGACCGAGCGCGTCTGGAAATCGTCGGGCAGGTCGAGCGTCGGGTAGAAATAGGGATCCTGGAGGACGTCGTCGGTCATGTACCCCGCGCCGGTCGCGTAGACGTGGCCGACGATGCCGAGGCGCGCGTTCATCCGCTTGTTCAGCCGGGCTTCCGCGCGCGGGCCATAGGTCGCGATAAAGACGAGGTCGTTCTCCATCCGGTCGTCGGAGTTCTTAGTGATCGGGTCGTCGAGCAGGATCGAGCCCGCTTCGGACGGCACGAATTCGTTCGCTTTCTGCAGGATCTCCCGGAGGAAGCGATCGATCTCGATTTCTCCGGTGTAGGCGTAATAGGCCTTGTGTCGCTCGAGAAAGTTTTCGAGCCGGCGGTTCTCAAGCGTGTGGACTTGCAGCACGAATTCGTCCGGAACCGGTTTATTTTACCATCTGATACGCTCGATTCGTGGCGCTCCTGCGAGAGCTCGATCCCGGAGAGGTGGGATGGGCCGAACGCATCAAGCCCGCCGAGCGCCAGGCTCCCCGAGCGATCCTTTTTCACCCCGACGGCAGCCGTGAGGAGCTTCCGCTCAAGGGCTGCGCGACCCACTTGTCCGCCAAAGGGGGCTTTCTCTACGCCGACCTGCACGCCCCGAACGAGGCCGAGCTCGAAGCGCTCCAGAGGGAATTCCACTTCCATCCGCTCGCGATCGAGGACGTACGGACCCGTCACCAGCGCCCCAAGATCGACATCTACGGCGACCAGTACTTCCTGGTGTTCTACCGGATCGGGGCGAGCGGCGAGAAGGGCGGAGACTGGGTCCTCCAGGAGCTCGACTTCTTCATCGGGCCGAACTTCCTGATCGTCACCCATGACTCCCAGGTCGACTTGCTCACCCAGATCTTCGGCCGTTTCGGCCGGGAGGAAGGCAAGAAAGACGTTTCCGGCCTTCTCTACGACCTCCTCGACAACCTCGTCGACGACTATTTCCTGTTCTTGGACGACCTGGGCGAGCGGTCTCAGCAGATCGAGGACGAGATCTTCGAGCACTACGATCAGGTCCATCTCGAGCGGTTGCTCGCTCTCAAGAAGGACCTCGCGCTGCTGCGGCGCATCGCCGCTCCGGAGCGCGACGCCGTCAACGTCCTCTTGAGGAGGGACCCGCCGATCCTCGATTCGGCTCGTATCTTTTACTTCCAGGACATCTACGACCATTTGATCCGGATCGCCGACTCGATCGATACGTACCGCGAGCTCGCCACGGGCACGCTCGATGCGTTCCTGTCGGTTCAGAACAACCAGCTGTCCGAGGTGGTGCGCAAGCTCACGATCATCTCGACCGCGTTTCTCCCTCTCATGCTCGTCACGAGCTTCTTCGGGATGAATTTTGCGAGGCTGGCCGGCGCGAAGGACGTTCTCTTCCTGCAGAGCATGCTGTTCATGACCGTGTTCGAGCTCGCCATCCTCTGGTTCCTGTGGTGGTGGGGGATTCTGGGGCACCGGAGACGCGAGTGATCCCGGCGCGAAAGCGCTGGGGCCAGCACTTTCTCGTCCGCTCCGAAACGGCGCTCCGCATCGTGGAGGCGGCGCGGATCGACCCCTCCGATACGGTCGTCGAGGTCGGGCCCGGCGACGGCGCCCTGACGCGCCCGCTCGCGGATCGGGCCGGTCGGCTCCTCGCGATCGAGATCGACCCCCTACGAGCCGGCGCGCTCGAGAGCTCGCTCGCGGGCGTCGCGAACGTTTCGATCCACCGTGGCGACGTACTCGAGAAGAGCTTCGCGGACTGGCTCGCGGAGGAGGGATGGCCGCCTCCCGCGGTGCTGGTCTCCAACCTTCCCTACAATGCCGCGACGCCGATCCTGGTGCGCGCCATCGAGGAGGAAGGCGCGATCTCCCGCGCGGTCGCGACCGTGCAGAAGGAGGTCGCGCGGCGGTTCGCCGCCGTCCCCGGAGCCGACGACTACGGGTATCTCTCGGTGCGCACCGCGGCTTTTGCCCGGGCACGCGTCCTCTTCGACCTGCCGGCCGGCGCCTTTCGTCCGCGGCCGAAAGTGACGTCGAGCGTGCTCGAGCTCGTCCCCCGTCCGGAGCGGATCGATCCGAAGGTGCGCGCCCGCGCGCTCGGCCTTGCCTCGCTCGCGTTTCGCTTCCGGCGCAAAACCGTCGGAAACGCGCTCTCCTCGGCGGTCGACCGGAGTCGCGTCGAGCGCGCGCTCGTGGCCCTCGGCCGCGACACTCGCGTTCGCGCCGAGGAGCTCTCGCTCGACGACTACGTCGCGCTCGCGGAGCGACTCGACGCGGCATGACGAACGGCTCGGAAATCTCGCTCGTCCCCCTCGGCGGTCTGGGCGAGTTCGGACGCAACGTGCTCTGGCTCGCTTCGGGCGGCTCGAACGTCGTTCTCGACGTCGGGGTCTCTTTTCCCGACGAGACTTTTCCGGGAATCGACCGGATCGCCCCCGACCTCTCGCCTCTCCGGGACGTTCCGATCGACGCCGTCCTTCTCACCCACGGCCACGAAGATCACGTCGGGGCGCTTCCGCTTCTCTCCGAGTGGTGCGATGCCCCTGTCTACGGCCTTCCCTTCACGCTGGCGCTCGCGCGGCGCCGATTGGAGGAGACAGGCCTTCCCGAGGACCGGCTGGTCGAGGCTCGGCGCGGAGAGACGGTCCGCGCAGGGAACTTCCGGTTCACCTTCTTCCGGGTCTCACACTCCGTTCCCGATTCTGCGGCCATCCTGATCGAAGCAGCAGGGCGGAAAATCTTCCACTCCGGAGACTTCAAGCTCGATCCCGATCCGCCCGACGGCGAGACAACCGACGTCGAGGGGATCGTGCGCGCCGCCGCGGAGGGGGTCGATCTCGCCCTGGTGGATTCGACGAACGCCGAGCGACCCGGCCGCGCTCTCTCCGAGGGGATCGCCGGGAGAGGCCTCGCGGCCGCGTTCGAAGGCGCGCCCCGCCGGATCATCCTGACGACGTTCTCGAGCCACGTCGCCCGGGTCTCTCAGGCCGTGGACGCGGCGATGGCGAACGGCCGGGGCATCGCGATGCTCGGTCGAAGCATGCGCACGGTCGCGGAGATCGCGGAGCGCTTCGGGCGTCTGCGGATCCCGGCGGCCTCCCGGATCCTCCCCGGAGAGCTCCAGGGGATTCCGGCCGGCCGCGTCCTGTGTCTGACATCCGGAAGTCAGGGCGAGCCCTTCTCCGCCCTCTACCGACTCGCGCTCGACGAGCACGCGGACCTGAAGATCGGTCGCGAGGACCTCGTGCTCTTTTCGTCTCGGACGATCCCCGGTCACGAACGATCCGTCAACCGCGTCACGGATCACCTCGTCCGGCGCGGTGCGCGGGTGTTGCGAGAAACGGATCCCCCGATCCACGTCTCGGGTCACGCTCACCGCGACGATCTCGCCGACTGGCTCGCGCTGGTCAAGCCCCGCGCCGTTCTCCCCGTCCACGGGGAAGTCCGAATGCTCGCCGCCGCAGCGGCGATCGCGCGGGAGTCCGGAATCCCCGGCGATCGCGTACCGCTGCTCGACAACGGCGATCGCCTGACGCTGACTCCGGAGGGAATCCACGTCGAGCGCGGCGCCGTCTCGACGGGCAAGATCTTCCTCGACTCGCGTCCGGAGGCGGTCGACCTCGAAGTCGTCCGGGACCGCCGGCGCCTGGCCGAGGAAGGCTTCGTCGTCATCCTCGTGCACGAGCGAGACGTCGTGGTCGTCTCCCGGGGCGTCGCCCGCGACGAAGCGGGCCTCGCCGGCCAGGTGACCCGGGCCACGAAGGAAGTCCTCGACCGCGCGACCGCGGAAGAGCGTTCGGACGCAGAGTGGCTGCGCGCACAGATCGCGCTCGCGGCCAAGCGCGCCTGCCGGCGCGAGTTCGGGATCCGGCCGGTGATCGTACCGGTCGTGGTCTGAGAGAAAGGGACGGATGACGTGGCTCGAGGCGTGTCTGCTCGGTGTCATTCAGGGGTTGACGGAGTTCCTCCCGGTGTCCTCCGACGGGCACCTGTCGGCCGCTGAGATGCTCCTGCCTGGTTTTGCGCAGGTCGGCGTCCTCTTCGACGTGATGGTTCACGTGGGAACCCTCGTCGCGGTCGTCGTCTTCTTCCGCAAAACGCTCGCCGAGGACGTCGGGGGATTGTTCTCCCGCAGAAGGGCGCAGAGGTCCGAATCCTGGAGGCTCGCCGTCCTCGTCATCGCGGGAACGGTTCCGACCGGGATCGTCGGACTGCTGCTGAAGGGGGCCGTCGAGGAATCCAAGACGGACCCGCGGTTCGTGGGATCGATGGTGATTCTGACCGGCCTCTTCCTGCTGCTGTCCCTGTTCGCGCGTGAGCCCGGCCGCGACCGCGCGTCCACGACCGTCTGGGACGCCATCCTGATCGGAATTCTGCAGGGCCTCGCCGTTCTCCCGGGTCTTTCGCGATCCGCGTCGACGATCGCTTTTGCCCTTCTCGTCGGTCTCGCGCGCCGCTGGGCTGTGACTTTCTCGTTCCTCCTCTTGCTGCCCGCGGTCGTCGGTGCGTCGGTCCTCGAGCTGTCCAGTGCCTGGCAGGAGAAGGGGGCTTCCTTCTTCACCGGACCGGACTTCGCGAAGTACGTCGGGGCCGCGGGGGTCGCCGGTATCGTCGGCTACTTCGCGATCGGATGGTTGATCCGCGCCGTCGTCGGGAAGCGGCTCCACTGGTTCGCGATCTACTGCATCCTCTTCGGCCTGGCGCTGATCTTTTTCGTCCGCTGACCGCGGGGATTCAGCGCATCAGGCTCCGGCGGTTCCACCGCTGCGCATGGCGGCTCGCCAGGCGAATGACCCCGTAGAGCATCACGCAGCAGAGGAACGCGAGCGCGAGACCCGCGTCGAACCGGAATGGCTGGTGCTGGAGGGTCCTGGGAAGCCCCGGAAACAGGACGAGAAAGTAGATCGCGTTGCCGACCAGGATTGCCGCCAGATACTCGATCCAGCGCCGCGGCGTCATCGGCCGGAGTCTATCTCCGGGACGACGCCGCGTATCGTCTAGGATTCGGAGAAGAGCCCTCCCTGCGGCGATGGCCGGCGGAACGGGGAAGGCTCTCGAGCAGAGTCGTCTTCGCGGTCCGAATGGTCGTGTCCGGTGTCGAGACCGAGCCGCCGGCATTCGACCTCGAAGAGCGTCTCGATCGCTTCCCACCGAGGACCGCGGCCGACCATGCGGTCGTGGAAGCGCGTGTCGTTTCTCTTGCCGCCGCGCATCCCCTCGATGGCGTTCCAGATTTTCCGGGCGCGGTTTGGAAAGGCTTCCGCGAGCCGCTCCTCGAATACCGGAAGCGTCTGCCCCGACAGCCGGATCAGGACGAGGAACGCATTTCGCGCGCCGCCGGCCCCCGCGCGCTGGAGCAGGGGCGCGATGTGGCTGTCGTTCAAACCCGGGATCACCGGCGCGATGCCGATGCCGGTCTCGATCCCGGCATCGGAGAGCATCCGGAGCGTCTCGAAGCGCTGGGAGGGAAGGCTCGCCCCGGGCTCGACCGCGCGGCCGGTCGCGTCGTCGGCGAAGGGGATGGAGAGCGAGGCGGAGACTTTCGTCTCGCGCGACATCGCGGCGAGGAGAGGGATGTCGCGGCGGATGAGGGCGCCTTTCGTGATCATTCCGACCGGATTGCGGAACTCGCGGCAGACCTCGAGGGACTTTCGCGTGAGCCGATAGACCGCCTCGAGGGGCTGGTAGCAGTCGGTGTTGCCCGAGAAGGCGATCACTTCGCCCTTCCAGGAGGGGCGCCAGAACTCCTCGCGCAGCCGCTCGGCGATGTTGGTCTTGACGACGATCTTGCGGTCGAAGTCCGTGCCCGCGCCGAAGCCCAAGTACTGGTGGCTCGAGCGGGCATAGCAATAGGAGCACGCATGAAAACATCCACGGTACGGATTGAGGCTCCAGCGGAAGCCGACGTCGGGGCTCTCGTTCTCGGCGAGAGCGCGTTTCGCCTCTTCTTCGTAGACCTCGAGCTCGGCCGGCGGCGGCTCGCCCAGCCACTCGACCTCGGTCGTCGCCCAGGGGTTCGGGGGATTCGAGACGCGCCGCACCATCGTCCGCCGGAGACTAACAGTTGCGCCCTTTTTACGCCAGACCGATCGTCGGGGTCGTTCAGCCGTAAAAGACTTCTGCGACCTCGAGCAGCCGGGGATCCACCGTCTTCAGGCTGCCTACGGCCTCCGCGAGGGGGACGCGGACGATCTCCCCCGCGCGCAACGCGACCATCTGGCCGAAGGCGCCGTCGTGGACGGCGTCGATTGCGGCGATTCCGAAGCGGGTCGCGAGGACCCGGTCGAACGCTGTCGGCGTTCCGCCTCTCTGCACGTACCCGAGGACCGTCACCCGGGTGTCGAATCCCGTCCTCTGCCGGATCTCTCGCGCGAGCACGTTGCCGATGCCTCCGAGGCGGACGTGCCCGAACTCGTCCACCTCGCCCGATTGCACGACCATTGAGCCCTCTTTCGGCTGAGCGCCCTCCGCGACGACGACGATCGACGCGTACCGCCCCTTCTGGTGCCTCTGAAGCAGGCTTTCGCAGACCTCCTCGACATCGAACGGCCGCTCCGGCACGAGGATGTAGGCGGCGCCTCCCGCGATCCCCGCGTAAGCCGCGATCCATCCGGCGTGCCGTCCCATCACCTCGCAGACCAGCACGCGGTTGTGCGATTCGGCGGTCGTATGGAGCCGGTCGATCGCATCGACGACGATTTGCACGGCAGTGTCGAAGCCGAAGGTCACCTCGGTGCCGGAGAGGTCGTTGTCGATCGTCTTCGGAACACCGATGACCGACACGCGACCGAGCATCTTCTGGGCCACGCCGAGCGTGTCCTCGCCACCGATCGCGATCAGCGCGTCGATTCGGAGCCGAGCGAGCGTCGCCTGCACTCGCTCGGCCCCGCCTTCCACCTTGAAGGGATTCGTCCGCGAGGTCCCGAGGATCGTGCCTCCGCGCGGCAGGATCCCCCGCGTTCCTTCCGAGGTGAGCGGGACGACCATTCCCTCTAGGACGCCGCGCCATCCGTCGGCGAAGCCGGTGAATTCATCGCCGTAAGTCTTCTCGCCTTTGCGCACGATCGCCCGGATCACCGCGTTCAAGCCGGGCGCGTCTCCTCCGCCGGTGAGAACTCCGACCCGCATGTCCGTTGCCTCCTTCACCCTTCGGGGCGATCCGGATTGACTCTCCGAGGATTCTGGCGGAGGCGGAACCCCCGCCTGCAGAGGCTGGAGGGCCAGGTCGACCTTCAAGGCGAGCGCCATCTCGCCGTACGACGAGGCCGGATAGCTCTCAACCCTCCGCCAGGGAAGCCGCCAGGGTATCGATGCGGCGCCGCAGGTCGTCCCGGGTCTCGCGGAACCGCTCGACGCGGACTTCCGGATCCGCCCAGGAAGGGTCTTCGATCGACCAGTGCTCGAGCCGTTTCGCGTTCGGCCAGACGGGGCAATCCTGCGCGGCGGAGTCGCAGACCGTGACTACGGCGTCGAAGGGAATGTCGAGGAACTGCTCCGCGCCCTTCGTGTAAGCACCGTCCATCCCGATCCCGAGCTCTTCGATCGCCTCGACCGCCGCCGGGTTGACCACCTCGGCCGGCCGGGAGCCGGCGGAAACGGGATCGATCCGATCTCCGTGGTCCGCGCGCGCGAGCGCCTCCGCCATCTGGCTTCGGGCTGCATTACCCGTGCAGAGGAAGAGGATCTTTTTCTTCGCGTCCACCATAGAATCCGCTCATCCTAGCAACGGGTCTGCCTGCCGCGGTCATTCTCGGGGGCGCGGTCCTGTTCGCCCCGGCGGAGCCGCCTGGTCTCGCCCGGCTTCTCGCCCTCCCTCTCTCACCTGGCTCCGTTGCTCTTCTCGCGGAGCACACGACGGAGCCCGGCGTCACCGAACGACTCGAGAGGGCTCTAAGAGACCCCAATGCGGAGATCCGGGCGGCGGCTGCGCGCGTGGCGCACGTGGGATTCGTGAAAAGCCTCGCGGAAGTATTGCGGCGGGCCTTGGCCGAGGAGCAGAGCGCCGGAGCGGCGCGCGAACAAATGCGGGGCCTCGCCGCGCTGACTCCGCCGGAACAGGATTCTCACCTCCGGGAGGCGGCAAAACGCTTTGCCGGAAGGCTGGATCGCGATCTCGTCGAAGTTCTCGCCAGAACTCGCGGCGGCGCCGCCGCAGTGGATGCTCTTCTCGACACTGCCAACCCGCTCGCAGTCTCTCCGCCCGACGAGGCGGATCTCGTGCTCCTTGCGGGGCGGCTGCAGGAAGAAGCTGTCACCCGGTACGGAACCGCGATCCTCGCGAGAAAGGATCGGAAGCGCTGGGAAGCTCTGCTCGTAGCCGCCCGCGCGAGGAACGTGGTACTCGCCAACGACCTTCTCCATAGTGGACTGCGCTCCCCGACCGCGGAGATTGCGGGGCGCACCGCATGGCACCTGGCCCTCCTTCGAGCGGCCGAAGAGTCCCCGTCTGCGACTCTGCTCGACGGCGTTTCTCCTCCGGAGAGCACAGATCCGGACGTGCAGTTCGCGTTCGAGGTCGCGCGCCGCACGCCCGGCGAAAAGTTCGCCGACGACACGGCATGGATTGAAGCGCTCTCGGATGCCTCGCGGGAAACGCTCGCCGACTCGATCGGGCCGGGCGATCCGGTCTTGCTTCTTCTTTCAGCCGCAGAAAGGGAGGCAGTCCGCAATCGGTGGGAGCGGCGGCACCCGTCGGAGAAGAAACTTCCGTGGGACCCTCGACCGCCGCGCAAGATCCCCGAGAGTTCCGAGAGCCTCGCTCTTCGGGGAGTGTCCGATCTTCCGCATGGGGTCGGCTCGGACACGATCGCAGTGTCCGGTTGTCGCCCGAATCGAGACGGTTTCTTCGGTGCCGCGGCCGTGCGGTACAACGTGGAAGGCCGGCCGTTGCGGGTCACGCCCATGGACGTGTCGGTCTCCAAAAGTTGCGAAACCGCAGCCCGGAACCTCGTTCTCCTGACGCTCGTCCCGCGCTCGCAGCTTCCGATCCGGCAGCGGCCCCACATTCTCGTCGCGCTCGCGCGAAATGATTGCGTTGGAGAGCTCGACGAAGAGCCGGTCCCTCCGGCAGGTTCGCCAGCGGAGGAGCCCGCGATCCACCGGGTCGGAGGGGACGTCGACCCGCCGATACTCGAGAAGAGAATCGAGCCCGCATACCCGGAAGCCGCTCGTCGTGACCGTGTTCAAGGAGTTGTGATTCTCGAGGCCGTGATTTCGGCAAACGGATGCGTCCGAGGTGTTTCGGTCATCAAAGGCGTGGATCCCCGTCTGGACTTCGAATCGGCGCGAGCCGTTTCGCAGTGGCGCTATCGCCCGGCGCGTCTCAATGGGAGCCCCGTTCGTGTGTATCTCACCGTGACGACGACGTTCAGCTTGAGACGGTAGGCGCTCCGAATCGCTCTTCCGCTAGAACTCCTGCCCTTTCCGTCCGATAATGGAGCCACTTGGTGGGAGGAAGTTTCTTTCGGAGCCGGGCCGCGAGCGAGGCCCTGGGCGTCCTTTTGTTGCTCGCCGGAGTGCTCGCTCTGCTCTCGCTCTATTCGTACGATCCGCGCGACCCGAATCTGTTCTCTTTGACGACGGGAGAGGTCGAGTCGCCGACGAACTGGATCGGAGGCTTCGGGGCCTCCCTCTCGGCCGCAATCTACCAGGCGCTCGGCTTCGCGGCCTGGACGGTTCCGGTCTTCCTTGCGTTCTGGGGCGTCCGCCGTTTCGCCTCGAGGCCGTTCGAGAACCGTGGGACGAAGACTCTCGGCTTTGCGCTCCTGTTTCTCGCGGTTCCAGCGCTGCTCTCGCTCGCATTCGGCCGACGGCCGCTGGCGGGGGAGGACGCGGAGGCCGGAGGAATCGTGGGCCGCGCGGTCTCGGAAGCCGCCCGGTCGCGGCTCGGTACGACCGGTGCGGTCCTGCTGGTCGCGACGCTCATCCTGATCGCGGTGCCTCTCTCGACCCAGGTCTCACTCGCCGACGTCCTGTTCGGCCTTCGGGTCAAGCTGGCCGGTCTGTTTTCGCGGTTCCAGGTCGGCTGGGCGCGCAATCGCGACCGGCGAACCAAAGAGCGACTCCGCCGCACCGTCGTCGCCAAGCATCTCGAGAAGGCGAAACGCGAGGGGATCTCGCTCGAGGACGTCCCGTTCGCGGCCGACGACTCGCCTCCCTTCCTGCGGGAGCTGCCCGGACCGGGAAAGTTCTCCATCACGAAAAAGACGATCGGGCCGCCAAAACCGGTTCCGGCTTCGGCGCCGCCGAAGAAGAAGGTCGGGGTGCCACCCCAGCAGCGTCTTCCGATCTCGGTCGAGGGGTACACGTACCCGCCCGTGTCGCTGCTCGAGAGGCGCGAGAGCGTCGGCGCGGTCGATCGGAAGACTCTCGCGGAAACGGGCCGCTCGATCGCGGCGAAGTGCGCGGAGTTCGGCGTCGAGGGAGAGATCGCCGAGTACCATCCGGGTCCGGTCGTCACGACCTACGAGTTCCGGCCCGCCGCCGGGATCAAAGTCAACCAGGTCATGGGTCTCTCCGAGGACCTCGCGCTGGCGCTCTCGGCCGAGTCGATCCGCATCGAGCGGCTCCCCGGACGCGCGAGCGTGGGTATCGAGGTGCCGAACCCGGGCGGCGGAGAGATCATCGCGCTGCGGGATGTCATCGAGTCTGAGAGATTCCAGTCCTCGCCTTCGCTTTTGACGCTGGCCCTCGGAAAAGACATCCACGGCGAGCCGATCGTCGATGACTTGAGAGGGATGCCCCACCTTCTGATCGCGGGGACGACCGGATCGGGCAAGAGCGTCGCGATTAACGCGCTGATCACGTCGATTCTGTTCAAGGCGCGGCCAGACCAGGTCAAGCTGATCTTGATCGACCCGAAGATGGTCGAGCTCGAGATCTACGAAGACCTCCCGCACCTCTCGACCAAGATCATCACCGACCCGAAGAAGGCGGCGAATGCGCTCAAGTGGGCGGTCGACGTCATGGATGAGCGATTCGAGACGCTCTCCGACTTCGGACAGGTCCGCAACGCCGAGCAGTACAACGCTGCGATCCAGGATCCGGAGGCGGTCGCCCGCGTGCGCGCGCAGCACCCGGAGGATCCGGACTTGAAGCTCGAAGCGATGCCGTTGATCGTCATCGTGATCGACGAGCTCGCTGATCTGATGATGACCTCACCGAAGGAGGTCGAGGAGTCGATTGTTCGTCTCGCCCAGAAGGCGCGCGCCGTCGGAATCCACCTCGTCGTCGCGACGCAACGGCCTTCTGTCGACATCCTGACCGGGGTGATCAAGGCGAACCTGCCTTCCCGAATCGCGTTCAAGGTGTCGTCGAAGATCGACTCGCGGGTGATCCTGGACGGCAA
>Ga0137374_10006816_pt1 | contig 13622 bp, 20 predicted proteins | sample SagtaG_20_FD_104811 | JGI IMG/M metagenome (GOLD analysis project Ga0137374, IMG submission 104811) | Vadose zone soil microbial communities from Sagehorn Ranch, Mendocino, California, USA - Sage1_R_100_16 metaG | ecosystem: Environmental > Terrestrial > Soil > Vadose zone | place: USA...
CATCCAGCGGCCGACCGCCACGACGCCGCCGTCCGGCGCCACGCCGATGCCTCGGAAGACCGCCGTGTCGCGCCCCACGAAGCCCGGCGGGATGAAGGTTCGATCCCAGGTGAGGTCCCCGTCTGCGGTGAACTTCGCGAGGAACGGCCGCGTGCCCGCGTCGAAGCCGTGATTGCCGGCCAGGTACACGGCCCCATCCGCCGACACCGCGACATCCTCCGCCACGGTCCCGCCGGGCGCCTGCCACGTGCGCTCCCAGACGATCGCGCCGTCCGCCGTGAACTTCAGCAGGAAGGCGGCCGATCCGAAGAGAGACCCGAAGCTCTGCGTCACGCCGGCGACGTACACGCTCCCGTCGGGAGCGATCGCGACTGCCTCCCCGCTCTCCTCGCGATCCCCGCCCCACGTGCGCTGCCACACGAGGTTGCCGTCCGAGTCGAACTTCACGAGGAACGCGCTGAAGCCGCTCATGGTCCCGGTGACGTACGCCGCCCCGTCCGCGTCGACCGCGACGGCTCGCGGGGACTCGTCCCCGATCGTGCCCCACTCCATCTGCCACAGGAGATCGCCCTCGGCGCTCCAGCGGAGGAGGGACACGTTGCCCTGGGCATACGGGGGCTCCCCCCGGATCAGCAGTGCGACCGTGTACACGCTGCCGTCCGGTCCGATCGCGAGGCCGTCCGCGCTCGCGTCCGGCGCGCCCCAGGTCCGCTGGAAGACGAGCGTCATGCTGCTCGGAGCGGCGGCGACCGGCGCGGCCGTGAGAAGTCCTATGACCATCGCAGCCATCGCGACGAGGACTGGTTTCACGATGAAGCCACCCCCACGAGGCCGACACACTCGACCTCGTTATAAGTGGGTTTTCCCAAATCGTCCCCGGTCCGTCGCGCAGGGTCCTGTCGGGGGGACGTTCTTATACCTTCGACCTCCCTCCGCGAAGCGGTGAACGCCTGAGACCTGGCTTCGGTCGGCGGGGCGCCTTCCGACCGCGCGCCGCGGTCCCCGGACTCGTGGCACGACGCGCCTTTGGCGTGGGGCGGAGGGGCTCGTTCTGCGGGGGCTGTGCGTCCGCGTGTTTGCTGATCCTGATCATCGCCGTGGTCGTTGCCGTGCTCTTCTGGAGGGACGTGAACGCTGCGATACGAGGCATCTTCCCCAGCTGGCCGTTGGTGTTCGTCGTTCCGTTCCTGCTCTACGCCCATTATTGGCAGAGCCCGACGGATCCGGAAGGGCGATCCGACCTACGTTCCGTGAGAGACGTGCTCATGTCGATCCTCCGGGCAAACCTCGAGGTGCCGTTCCGCGGCCATGCGTTCCGACTGTACTTGTTCTGCCACGGAATTCCGGAGCGATGCTTCACGATCCGGGGCCAGACGTTCCCGATCTGTGCCCGGTGCACGGGTCTTCTGATTGGTGTCGCCGCGGGGTTCCTCCTGCCGGCCACCGGGTATCTTCCGTCCGTCGTCGCGATCGGCCTGGCCTTGCTTCTCGTTGCACCATTGTTGGTAGACGGTTTCACGCAGCTTGCCGGACTGCGGCACAGTACGAATTCCCTACGTATTGCGACGGGAGCGACGGGTGGGCTCGGCGTCGCTTTCGTCGCGGAGGCTCTGCGCCTCGTGCTATTGGGGTAATGATTCACACCGATTGTCTTGGAACACCAGGCAAAAGGTCGAAGCTGTGGACGAAAGGTATTCTTCCCTCGCTTGTCAACGTCTGCTTCACAACGTTCCAGAACCGCGGAAACGCTCTTGACCCGGCCAATCCATCTGGTGGACCTCGCTGGTGGACCCTTGCCTCCGAGGCGCGTACGTCCGTTTGACATTGAGACTGCATTTCGGAACTTGGAGGCGCGATGTGTTGCCCAATCGAAGCTGTTCGACACCATAGTTCACACCGGGATACAGGGGGCCGAACGGGAGGAGCTCATACGTGACTTTCTGAGAGAACATCTTCCTTCCCGCTTCGCAGTGGCAAGAGGCGAGATTCGAGACAAGATGAACAACCGCAGCAGAGAGTTCGACGCGTTAATTTTCGATCGGACGGTCTCGTGGAAGCTATATCGCCACAGGCAGTCGGAAGTCCTTCCCATCGAGGCGGTGTACGCGACGGTCGAGGTCAAGAAACGGCTCACGAAACGCGAAGTCGCGAACATCTGCGAGGCCTCGTTTGGTCTGGGTGCTCTGGAGTTTGATCCATCGTCTCGTTTGTCTTTAGGTTTAGACGAACATGGGGCGGAGAGCAAAACGCGCCTTTCCTACGTGATGCCTTTCGTAGTCGCATTCGAAGGCCCCACGGATTGGACTCTTGCCGCGAAGTGGTTCGACGGATGGTGGCGGGCCAAACAACTCTCTAACGAGGAAGTCATCGAAATCATGCCACACTGTTTGTGTGTAATCGGGAAGTACTCCTTGATGGCCGGCGTTGTCGGGCCGTTGCATCGCCCAGGATTCGTACGAAACCGAGAAGGCGAGGTCCCTCTTCTGAGTTTTTACGTCTCGCTATTCCAAGGAATTGACGGCATCAGACTCGCCGAGTTCAACCTCCTGGAGTATGAGGACCTTAGGAAGCACTTCGATGCGTTCGTCTCCACGGACAGGCTTGAGAAGTGAGGGTTTCACGGCCCTTCCATGCTTGCAACGTGCTCGCTCAACGGGGGCAATCCGAAGCCCGATGGCGAACGCACTTCGCCGATCCAAGAGGGTGGTCTTGTTCCTCAGCGGAACAAGACTGACCGAAGACCATTTCTTCAGTGTACTATTGAGAGGAGGTTCGGCCTGGTTACGAGTAAATGAGCCGTATTGCCACACGTCCTTGTGCCATTCCGACGGGGGCCGCCGCAGACCTTAATCCACTCTGGATCGATATGCGGAACATAGCAGAACACGACGAGAAGTGGCACTGGATCGGTTTCTTCTCCCAGTATCTGACGGCTTCTGGAAGTGCGCGCAGAGCGTTGCTCGGATGGGCCGGATCGGCTTCGGTTGCAGTCGCGATCGCTCTCTGGTCGTCACTCACGCTTCTGGAACTGGTCCCGACCAGCTTGGTTGGAACGACTTTGCTCGGGCTAGCCTTGGCGGGATTTCTTGCAGCAAAGACTGTTTCGGCTCTCTACCCTGGCGGATTCGGCGGCCTGGTCGACGAAATCGTAGGGGCTGGGCCGAATGCCGAAATCGGTCTCACCCCGGTGGTGGATTTCATTTTCGCTAACCTAGACCGAGTCCGGATGCGGGTTTTGGGCTTGGCGTTCGTAGACCTGGTTCCGATTCTGCTGCTTGTGATCATCGCATTCGGCCCGGTAGTATTGCCCGTCGGAACGTTGTCCCTGTTGTGGATCCTCGTCATCGTGAGATTGCTTGTTTTCGCGCTCTATCTCGGATTCATGCTGTTTTTCTTATCGAAGCCGTCGGTTCTTCGCTTTTCGGCTGAGTGGACCGATCGGGCTATAGGGATCATGGAAGAGAATCCTCGACTCGCCCGAATCGTTCTCAAGTTCGTTTTCCTCGAGCGGCTCGGGTCTGCCACGGCAAATCTGGTCTACCACGGAAGTCAGATACTGATCGCAGCCGGGATTCTCACGGCCGTTACAGGATCCATCTTTTTCGCAGCGCGGTTGTTGCTGTTGTTCAGTGGCATTTCGCTCTTGGTGGCGATTGTATGGGGCCTGTGGGAGAAAGCCGGGGAGTTTGCGCTCGAACGATCCTACATCTTGGAACTTCAAACACGGATTCTAGCCGGCCAAGTCGAGCCAAACCAGGTGCCAACGGAGTACAAGGAATTACTCAAGAGAATTCGCGTGGATCGGGCATTGCCGTATGTAATTCCCGACTCGGTCTGGAGAACGCTCGGAGAGACCCCACCAGAGAGCTGAAGGTCGGCAAGTTAAGCGACATTCTACAGCTCCCACAACGGTATCGTGGAGAAAGGGAAAGCACCCGGGTGCTCGAAGCCCCGCCATGCAGGGAGTGGCGACGAAAGCTCTGGCGCGTATTGAGGCGTCTGTTCCCGTGTTCGTGACTCGAAACGCTTGTCCACCGTGACGATTCACAGCTATCATCACGGGCGAACAGCTGATTCTGCGATTCAACCCTGGCGATCGGATAGCGTCTCTCTCCTTCGCTCGATTCACGGACACAATTAATAGGTAGGTTGGCGCTTGCTACCTTCCGCGCGTGAACATGCCTTCTCCAACCCAGGGCTGGATCCTCCTTTGTAACAATAGTACCCAGGAGGAGTATATTCGCAACAATCTCGTCGGACTAAAAGAACAGTATCTACCGCGGTTGGCGAACCTGGAACCTGGAGATCCGGTGCTCCTCTACAACTTTGAGTCTGCGCATCTGGCTGCGCTTTTCTTTGCCACCGGCAAGCCTGCTCTCGACATCGCGGCACAGGGCTGGTTCAAGCGGTATCGGGCCCAGGTTCCCGTAAGGCTAGAAATCCAGTTTGAACCACCAATTTCGCGTGAAAAGCTTCAGACAATTCCAGATCTCTACTTCGATGGCAACGGCTACCTGGTCAATTTTGCCATCCCCCTCGAAGTCGTCCTCGGCATTACCGACATGGCCGCGGGTCGCAAGCGGACTCCGAGCGAGCCTGCGGTCAAGGAAGAAGTGGATTTTCGACACAAGTTCCCACGGAAGTTCCTATGCTCCGATGGTCACTGGGTCCGTTCGAAAGCCGAGCTGCTCATCGACAACTGGCTTTACACCCGCAAGCCCCCGATCGCGCACGCATATGAGAGGAGATTGCCGGTCGAAGAAGAGGCCTACGCAGACTTCTACATCCCAGTAGGTGACTGCTATGTTGAATATTGGGGCCTCGACACACCGGAGTACATTGACCGACAGAAGAGGAAGCTGGCACTCTTCGAGAGATACAAATTCCGCGTCATCTCTCTGAGGGAGCATGATATTGAAGAATTAGACGATCTGCTCCCGGTGAAGTTGCTGAAGCTCTTCCCAAGCGAATTCAGATTTCAGTAAGCTGGGCCTCGACTCCATTTTGGATGGTGGACAGTAATTGTGATTCAGCCACCGGGTCACATCGATCCCGAAGTCCGGAGCGAACCTGAAGTTATGGCTCTCCCCGCCCAATGCCACCAATGAAGGACCTTAGCCTCCGAGTCTCCAGGTCAGGAAAGCCAGGACGACCGTCAGAGCCACCAACGCGCCCGTTAGGCCGATCAGCCACTGCGTGAGGCGTTTGATTCGCTCGGAACTCTTCCAAAGTAGGAAGCTCTGGGCCGCGAGCGCAACCTCCCCCTTTGTGACGATTGGAGTGGCTGTCGTGGGAGTGTATTCCTGAACATACTCTTCAGATCCCTCAAGAAACGGCTCAAGGAAGTCCAGTACGAACTCTACAGCCTTGTCTTCTTGGTCTGCGGGAACGGGCTTAGACCCCACCACGGACTGCGTAGAAGTCCACCATGAGATGAATGTAACGAGGGGAGGGAGGGCCATGAAAATCATAGAAAATCTGAGAATCCTATGAGAAATGCGCGACCGTCAACGTCGACCTCGGCTTCTGTAGCGGTGACGACTCACGGTGATCATGACACGGCGAAGACTGTGTCGCACCGAATTAGAGCCAACGATCCGGCGCCACGCCGTGCTCCTCGGCCTGATTCTGCTTGCTGGATCAGGCCTCACGACGCGCTATAGGCCTTTCATCAAGCCTTTCAGCCTTTCGAACAAGTCTGTTGCTCGTATAGTGTTCCCGCAATGACTACACTTGAAAAAACTTCCAGACTCTGGGACATCGACGTTTGCGGAACAGCTTGGGCACCTGGCTGTGGAGAGCGAGAAGCCGCCCTTTTCAACTTCAGCCTTGAGAAAGGAGAAATCGATTACATATTGGACTCTGTCCCTGCTTTTCTCCTCATCAATCTCGCGCGATCGTCTTGTCACGAGGACCTCGATCGCTTTTTTCAGCTTCGCAAGATGTGCTTCATCCGGTCCTTTGAATCCTTTCTCGTGCGGCACGCCCTGCGAAACGTAGGTTACGTTTAGCCGGAGGCCGCCCTGAAACTTCTCATAGATTGACATCCCCTGGACGCATTCGAGGTCAATGACATCCCTCAAACTAAACTCATCCTTGGGTCCCCACACACCCATCTGCTGCTCCACAAAAAGCAACCTCTTGTTCGTTACAACTAGATAACCGGGGAATCCCCACTTCTTTACGCTCTGACGGGCGGAGTCGTTCAAGAGAACACTTGCGAAGTCCGGGTTATTGCGACCTATGTCCATGTCAAGGAGGGTAGATTTAGTCGAGGTAAGGATCTCCTCGTTCTCTTGGAGCATTACTGCCCGGAATACCGAGTTAGGCAAAGCTTCAGACAAGCCATCCCCCTCCGAATGGAGACTCTCGTGGCCGGAACTGCCGCTGTAGGTTCTTCGGGCAGCCCTTCCATCGACCCGGGGCATACATGGCTAGTGACGATAAAAGAGTATGTCCGCAGACCCAGCCGAATGAAGGGGAACTGGAGATATGTCGATTTTGTCTCTCCATTGTTGCAAGGTACGTCAGTCAGTGGCTATCAACCGACGAACCTCTTCAAACGGAGGGAGAGGACTGGGGATTAGGACGCACAGTAGCCCGTCTTCCTCGCAATCTTTCGCAAGCTCCTTATCGGTGGTGAGAAGTGAGTACTCCGCGCGATTCTCTCTAAGGAAATCCACGAGTTTGGGATCCGCCGCCCGTTCGCGGGAGTCTTCATGCCCTCTGGCCAAGAATGTTGCCGTAACACATTCGTAACCTGCACTCCTCAGGTTCTTGACGAGGCCTAGGCAGTTCTGGTCGACCACGTACTTCATTCCATCTCCTGAAGGCTGTGGACTAGGAATGCACGGCTAATAGACATCGCGCATGAACCGGAACCTGAAAGCGGATGCTGGTATGTGAAGCAATGCACGGTAAATTTCACTGGTGGGGCCTGCCTTGCGCCCCCGATGAAAGGCGCTAGACATGACGAAGTATTCAATCCCTCTCGTAAGTTGAAAATTGTCTGCTGTGAAGTTTCTCCGATATCGCGAGCAGCTCGTCAAGGAAGTTTTCCACCTTCTTCGGTGTATACTTCTCGACGATCGGGAAAGCCTCCTTTACCTTCACCGGGCCCACTACCTTCGTTCCGTCGTAGAACTGCTCAGTAACCTTCCGCTCTTCAAGTCCTGACTTATGCACGATGACGTTCCTGTCCTCAAAGAATTGGATGAGTCTCGACCAGTTTGCTGCAAACTGCAGGATGTCCACATCGGGAAAGAGGATACGTAGCAACTTGCGGCATTGTCTTAGATTCTGCCAGTGGATTCTGCGGCTGTTGGCAAAGGCGCTCCCGAGCTTGACGGCAGAGACGGAGAATCCTACGGACGCAAATTGCAATAGGATATCTTCGCTGAGTCCGAACTCCTTCGCGATCTTCCTGAATGGTCGGTCTCGCCTGCTCGCGAGAATGGCAATAAAAGCGGGTCGATTGAGGACATAGACGACCGTACCCCGAAAGAACGCCTCCCAAGCCGCAACGGTCGCTACAATACTCTGTTTGAGCAGCGCATGATAGACAAATCTGCCGGCAAGGCGAGCCCTCCGAGGATCTCCACCCAACCAGATGGATCCTCGTGTCGGTCCTTTCTTCGATGCCTTCGCTTCGTCAAGGACGCCTCGGATCTCGGCAGCATCCCGCCACATACTCCTGAGGAAATGCGGTCCCGAGGCGACGCGCTTCTCGATCTTGTTTCGCTTCTCGAGGGCGTGCAGTTTCCTTCCAGTCAGCATGAACGTGTAGTCTCTTGTCTTCGAGAGCCTCAAGCCTACAGGGTAAGATCGGGCGAACTTGTGAACTTTCCCGTGTATCTTGTTGAATTCAGGGCGCTCGTACCAAGCTTCAGGCCGAAGGCGATTGCTGGCCCGACAACCTACCACCTATGCGACCATGTCAGCAGCTGTCGCTGAGGGGTTGATTCGCCCTGGCCAACGCAATCTTTACATATGGATGGCAAATAGATGGAACGTGGCCGGGAAAGTCCCGTCAACCTACTTGGTTGCATACGGACGGACGGCAGAGTACTTCGGAGCAATCCAAAGAGGCACAGCCCCAACCCGGTTTACAACGGAATTCCTTGAGAACATGGGGTTCAAGAGCAAAAATGACCGGGCGCTCATTCCGTTGCTAAAGAGTCTGAACTTTATCGACGAGTCCAACGCGCCGACGCAGCTCTATCGCGACTTCCTTGACTCGACCCGGGCGAAGATTGTTCTTGGCCGGCAGATTCTGAAAGCGTACGAAGGGTTGTTCGAGCTCAATAGGAAAGCTCACAAGGAAAAGGCTTCAGCGCTGGTTGGGCCGGTCAAGAGTCTCGCGAACGTGTCAGATCCCGTGGCAAATTGGATGGCGCAGACTTTCGTCAACCTCTGTTCTCTCGCAGACATTGACGGTGCACGATCGGGAGAAGGAAGTCCGGAGGAAGAGGGCGTCGAGACTTCGAAGATCGACATGGGCAAGCTCATCGAGCCACCCCCCGCGCAAACTTTCGGTCTGAACTATCACATCGAGATCCACCTGCCAAACACGACGGATATCGAGGTTTTCCGCTCGATCTTCAAGGCTTTAAGAGAGCATATCATCAGATAATGTGGTCAGCGGTGATTGGAACGACCTCAATGGAAGATGTGAAGAAGTTTGTTCTTGACGGCGCTCTTGCGAGCAAAGAGGTCCAAGACGTTGGGAAGACGATTGATCTTGGTGGCGCACAGTTGGTCACCGACGCTCTACCAGCTGAAAGTACGGACCCCTCCTGGTATCCTCAGGAGCTGATTGTTGACGCACGGAGAATGGCGCAATGCTACGTCCGTCTCTACCTTTTTGAAAACAAGGTACGTCAGATGACGGACACCGTGCTGAGTGAATCGCATGGGACCGATTGGTTCGACAATGTTGTTGACTCCGGAATCCACAAGGAGGCGGTGCGGCGACAAGAGGAAATTGGCACCGCGAGATTTCATGGCAGACGTGCGAGCAAACCACTTGATTTCGTGGGGCTGCCTGACCTGGGGAGAATCATTGTCGACAATTGGCCCGATTTCGAAGACATTCTCTACAGGAAAGAATGGGTAACGTCCCGCTTCGAGGATCTACGGCTGATTCGGAATGCGACGGCACACATGGGTGCCGTGTCAGACGACGATCTCCATAGGCTGGATGTAATTCTCAGAGATTGGAACCGGCAAGTGGGATGAGCCGTTCACCTTCCGAGCTGTTACATCCCTTGGCTGAGCTCGCGGCGAGCGAGCACATCTAGATCTCCATAGGGAGACTATGGAACCATCATGTCACATGTTCTTGCGCGAACTACGCTCTGCGTAGCGATTATGATGTCATTGGCGCACGAAACGCTGCGACCAAGCGTGCCTAGAACAGCCTACTTGTATCCCCGTGAGGCTTGGAGTTCTAGATCGCACCGGGGACAGAGTAGTCGCGTGTTCTCGAGTGTGTACCCTTTCATGGCATCAAGTCGATCCAATACGGCACCGCGCTGCGGAAGATCCAATCCACAGTTGTGGCACTTGCCATCCTGCAGTCGAAGCTTCCGGCGTTTTAGTCGTTTCCGTTTCGCGGGCTTGTCCCGCTCGTCATAACCCAGCTCCTTGGCTAGTTTCCTCCGTAACGCCCAGTGCAATCGGGCATCGCCGGCTGATGCTTGGATAAGTGAAGAGCGAACCTGTTGGAGAAGGGGGCGAAACACCTCGCTTAGTTCCTCCGGAGATAGCTTTCGGGTCTCTGCGGGGCTCATCGCGCTGCGATGAAGGCATCATGCCATCATAGTTTTGGTCCGAGAATCAGCAAAGTCATGCGCATCTCCCGAGAACTGAGCTGTGCCCTCGACGAGAATGTTGAAATGGAGGAATCTTGTTTTGGTCGGCGAGGGATGCGATTGGAGTCATACTTCGTCCACCACACGTCGAAGCTCTCTATCCAAGAGAAGTACCTAGAGGACCTCTGGCAGCAGAACCGAATCGCCGTGCACTTTCCAGGACATCCGCTACGAGATTCACCCAGCGTCGATCCGGAGGACTACGAGGGACATGAGAAGGCGGGAATCTCATGCCTGAGAGAGCTCTCGAAGGCTGGAGGTTACGTCTGGGCAATGTTCTGGAAGGAACCCGGCTATGCCAAGGTCGGAAAAGTCCGGCCGGGAACGCCGATAAGAATTGCTCGAGCGCGATGGAGCCGGTCTCCTGAAGGAGTCTATCGTCGGAAAGAAGGCCAGCTCGCATTGCTAAAGACACTGAAACTCACCCACGTCAAACGAGTCGGCCGGGCTGAACTTACAATTCTATGGTCGGCTGTACCGCAACAGATCACAATCGCGAGATGGCGAGCGGCTCGAACCCGTGTCGCGGATGAGGTCGAGCATCGCACTCCGCGGCTGTCATGGGACAATCTAAGTACCCCTATGCAGGAAGCGATCTGCGCAGAGTTCTTGCGATACCATCGGATTCCTGGGCTTCCTCGGCTCGCCCATCTGCTCGCCCCAGTCGGTCGAACAATGCCAGGCGTCGACATTTATGGGATAACAAGAGACGGCACGCAGATTTTCGGGCAGGTAACGTACGCAACGGAGGGTGAATCCCGCGAAAAACAGGCGACTCTACGTCGTTTCAAAGGACGCGGAAACGCTCTCGTTTTTCTCTGTAGATGCGACGCGATTTCGAAGCGGGAAGGCATGATCTTGATCCCCGTTGACACCGTGTGGCACTGGCTGAGGAGACGACCTTATTACCTCCGACGTTTGCCGCGCGCATAATACTGCTGGCGCCGCCGAGTGACTCTGCCTCGGGACGATAGCTTCTCGGGCGTAGAATTCTGTCAAGATTGTGATTGATCGCGAACACAGTCTGTGAATTGTCTGGCTACCCCAGTCCCGGGATTGCCTCGGCGGCGTTTCTTTGATGAGATCGGAAAGAATTTCGACCACGACAGTGGAAGACTGGCGGAGCACGTCTGCCTTCTCGAGCCAGCGTGGCAGTCGGATGCAGAGGACGGTTTCTCTCAGGGGCACAGCATCTTTCCCAACATGGGCGCACCGCAACTCTTGACGGGCCGCCGATGAAGAGAATCGATAGCATTAAGGCGGGCAAGGAAGCATCCGTACGGGGATTCGCCTGAGTCGCTGTGACGAGGTCGAGAAGGAATTCGCAAATCTTCGGGACTACTTTTTGAACCGTGGCGGCAACAATTTCGACCTGCAGGACGTCGCAGAAGACATCCGGAAACACGCACGGCGAGGAGAGACGATAACATACGGCGATCTCATGAGACGCTTTCATATCTCGAGAGGACGGACTCACGGGATCGCTGAGGTCCTGTGGAGAATTAGCGAGAGAGAGGCGTGCCGCTTCGGCCCTTCCCACGATCCGCCTCACTTCATCAGCGCGGTCGTCGTCCGGGCCGCCACCGGATATCCCTCCGGCGGGTTCTTCGGCTTGGCGGGGATTCCGGCCGATCTTGAGAGAGCTGAGCGGAGCTATGCGGACCACCTCCTCTCTGCCCAAGAGAAGAGGTATGTCGAGAAAGTTTGGAACCATCTCCGCCGTTGTCCCGAAAGGGGCAGCAATGATGGGGGGCGCGTGGCCCGCTCAGACAGCGGTCAAACATGACATCAACACCCTTTTCCGAGGTGTGGTTCCGCATCAGAGGACATTCAGGTGAGACATTCGTCACGAAAACGGGACTCGAGTTCGCATATGAGGTCAAAGACGACGCATTCTTTCCGAGCCGGACCGACTATCGGATTTCGAAGACAGACTTCGAGAAGGCATACCGTTTGGTCCCTCTAGAGGGACCCGGCGTGATTGCCAGTCTGGTTCGTGGCTCGGCGTACGTCTGGGCAGTCCTCCATGATCGCCGCATTTCGGCAGGCAGGTGGTAGACTCGGGGAATGTCGGCCAGCCAAAGCTGATTGGACCTTATTCCTTCGACTTCGTAGGCCCCATTGAACCAGTACGGGTGGGGGCTGGAGCAGTCTTTGCCTATCGACCCCAGGCACGATATGCAAAATCCGGACAGACGAAGTTGCACAAGTATGGCGACGAGGAATTCTGCAAGGTCCTAGTCCCGGGTCTTCCCGCCTTTGAAGGTGTCTATGCGGTATTTTCCGGCCACGATCTTGCTTACATTGGCGAAGCTGTGAGCCTGAGCAAGAGATGGTACGACTACGGCCAGATTTCTCCACGGAAATGTTACCTGGGAGGGCAGGAAACCAACTGCAGGGTCAACAAACTGATCCTCCAGGCAGCTCGGCGTGGCACGACAATGACCTTGTGGTTTCACGGGACAAACATGAGGAAGGCGATCGAGAAGGAGCTTCGGCGCCAGTTCCAACCGCCCTGGAATGCAGTGTGAAGCTCCAGTAGCCCCGGCGCAATGCGTGAGAATCTGACGCTGTTGCTACGGCTGCCAAGCCATCTAGCTCATATCTTTCGGGATCCACGTCGGGTTCTGAGTTTGCGCGACAACTTCTGCGTGCCGGATGGGGAGGTCTCTGTCGAATTCTGTTAGCAAGGCAATCTTTGATGCTTTAGCCGTCAGGTCGGCTACGCCTCGCACCCTTTCTTTGACGGAACAAAGGATCATCCTTCTTAACGATAGTCTCGACCTGCGACTCCGCTGTCTTCTCGATCAACTCAACCAGCTCTAAGAGGCGATTCCCAAGTTCCGTTCTCCGGAGGACCGCCTCCCTTTTGTCGTGTTCTACTAGGCCGGCATCAGCAAGAAGCCTGACCCGACGGTAAAATGGCATCTTCGATAGGTTGACCTCCCTGCGTACGCGGTTCGTTCCAGCAGGGAGGAGTTGAAGTATTCTGTAATTAATCGCTTCAGAGCCGCGCGAGAGGATTTTGAGAGTCTCCGTCTCGGTAAAGTGTCTGATATCTCCCAGTTGAATTGTCATATGTTTCCTCAATAGCCATATCGTGTGCGTCCGTTCGCGAACGCTCGCTCGAACCTAATTTGCTGCATCGTGGGATTATTCTCTGGATCATTTACTCAGCCGCTTCCTGCGTTTGCGCGACTTCCTTTCAAATGCTTTGTCAACAAGCTTCTTAGCAACATGCTTAGCAATAGCAATCGCAAAATCCAAAACGATTTCCTCTGCGGTCCTCATTCGTAGACCTCGTTCTCGTTCCGCGCTCAACCCGATGGCCGCCTCGGACAACGGGTCGGTCAGCCAGCTCACTTGTCGTTTTACTTCGAAGCATCTTCGAGGAACACCTCGGAGTTCCGAATGGCAGACCATATATAAGTAGTTTTACAATATTAAAACTCTCTCGCAGCGACGGAGAATGCGCGTTGGTAGCATCATGTATGTAAGGTCGCCGTACGAAGTTGGATACCTACTTGTCAGCCGCTGATTCCGGCGTGCGGCTCCCGGGACGCTTCCCGGGCGATGTGTTGGAACAAGAGGTGTCCGAGGCGCGTCGCGTCGTCCAAATGGCTCGGGCCCGCGACGTTCGCCGTGACGATGAGCTGTCCGGGCCGGATGAACGTCTCCAGTCGGATCGTGTCGTCCTCGAGGGCCCACGCGAGACGGATCCCATCGGCGAACTCAGAGAGCCCGTACCAC
>Ga0137374_10006820_pt1 | contig 13619 bp, 14 predicted proteins | sample SagtaG_20_FD_104811 | JGI IMG/M metagenome (GOLD analysis project Ga0137374, IMG submission 104811) | Vadose zone soil microbial communities from Sagehorn Ranch, Mendocino, California, USA - Sage1_R_100_16 metaG | ecosystem: Environmental > Terrestrial > Soil > Vadose zone | place: USA...
AAATTCGACTACCACGCCGATGATCCCTTTAACAATAACAAGTCGCAGAAGTTCGTGAACGCTCAAGGTGTCGAGCAGGGGACGTGTGTGCACTGCGGAAACTGCGATGTAGGCTGCCAGGTAAAAGCAAAAAATACTCTTGACCTCAATTACATACCGCAGGCAGAAAAGCATGGCGCTGAGGTTAGGCCTCTGCACATGGTCAGGTATATCGCCCCCGAGGATGGTGGGTATCGAGTCTATTACGACGACGTAAGGGGCGGACGCCTCAAACGCGGCAGTGAAAAAGCGGCAAGAGTTATCGTCGCCGCGGGATCGCTAAATTCCACGGAAATTCTGTTGCGCTGTCGCGACCAATATAAGACGCTGCCGAACATCAGTCGTAAATTGGGCGACAACTGGAGCTCGAACGCGGATTTCATTTCCGCGTCTTTCAATCACCCTCGTAATGTGTATCCGTCGAGAGGACCAACGATCACCTCGGTTATAGATCTCTTTGACGGAGCCGTCGACGGCCAGTCGTTCATGATTGAGGATGGTGGCATTCCCCCTTTTCTTAGCGACCTCGCTGGAAAGACGCTGAAGTCAAAAGGACTCGGCAAATTTAGTCCACTACTTACCATATTGACGCGTCTATCAGAAAGCCATGACGAGTTTCACAACGATATGCTGTGGTTTGCGGTCGGGAAGGACGCCGCCGACGGTCGCCTTTATCTAGGAAGAAAATGGTATAAGCCGTGGAACCGGGTGCTGCTGCTTAAGTGGGATGTTGCGGCGTCGAAACCTGTGATAGATGCGATTTCCAAGACCCACAAGCAATTGTCCGAGGCCACCGGCGGAAACCACATGGATCCGCCAGGTTGGAAATATCTGCTTAACCTGATCACGGCGCATCCGCTTGGTGGCTGTAAGATGGGCAATACTGTTGCAGATGGCGTCGTGAATCATCGCGGCGAAGTTTTCGGTTATCCGAATCTGTACGTGGCGGACGGCGCCACAATCCCGGAATCTGTCGGGCTGAATCCTTCGCGAACCATAGGCGCAGTCGCAGAAAGAATCGCGGCGCTTATGTAATACACGAAACTCCTTAAATGGCCCAAAAAGTCGTAATCGTTACCGGTGCATCGTCAGGAATAGGTAAGTCGTGCGCTGAATACCTCAAGCAGCGCGGTCATAAAGTCTATTGCGCGAGCCGTAGCACGGAAGATCAACTGACCGACGGTAAGATTTCACTCGACGTAGACAACGATGATTCTGTGAACCGAGCGGTCCAGAGAGTCTTCGAGCACGCAGGCAGAATCGATGTGGTAATAAACGCTGCCGGCTTTGGCATTGTAGGCGCGGTTGAAGATACGGCGATCGCGGAAGCGAAGACGCAGTTTGAAACTAACTTCTTCGGCGTCGTTCGGGTCTGCAAGGCTGTACTGCCTGTGATGCGTGAACAGGGATCCGGCTTGATCATTAACATTAGCTCAATCGCCGGTCTGGTCTCGCTTCCGTTTCAAGCTTTCTACAGCGCCAGCAAATTTGCACTCGAGGGGATGACGGAAGGACTGCGCATGGAGGTAGCACCGTTCGGCGTACGCATCGTGCTGGTTGAGCCAGGAGACTTTCGCACGCAGTTTACAGCCAACAGAAAGCAGACGCGCGAAGCAACCAACAATTCCGGTTATCGCGAGCGCTACAACAAGGCGCTGGCCGTTTTCGAAAAGGAGGAAGCTCACGGAGACGATCCTGTTGACATTGCGCGTTTGGTTTCGCGCATCATCGACAGCAAGTCTCCGCGGCTAAGATATTCGGTGGGACCTGCGGGAGAGAGAATCGTTCCGGGACTAAAACAAATCCTGCCGCACAAGGTCTATCAGTGGCTTTTCATGAAGCATTACAATATCTAGCATGAGCCCCGTAACGCATGCTATTAGCTTGCGCGCGTTGCGGTGCGTTACTAGAGTTAGCCAGTCTTCCTGGCGACCACCAGGATATTGGCGCCATGTCTCCGGAGAAAGCGTTTACCGAGGAGATCAGCAACAGGCAAAAGATACCGCCACACATACGGTACGTAAGGAAAGAAGGTCACAGTACTCATGCTGCTTACGGCGATGTGCTCGGAGAGATGGACCTTGCACTCCGTAAACGACCACTGAAAGTAGTGTTCTTTAGCAATCTCTTCTTCCCTCAATCTCAGGTAGTTCGTTTGCGAGAGCAGCAGCTTCCACCACGAGCGACGGTTATTGAGTATGAGAATGAAGATGCCGTTCTTTCTCAGCAATCGTGAGATCTCAAGCAGTGCCTTGCGGTAATCGGGGATGTGGTCGAAGGATGCGATGGACAGAATTACGTCAACCGACTCGTCATGCAGCGGGATCTCTTCGGCAGAACACTTGATACATGTATACCTTGGATCCGCCAACCGTTCTAAGTCTCGTCCACTGAGGACGATTCGGCTTGGTTCGACGTTGATGAACGTGCGGGCATTTTCCTTCACGCCGTCAAGGAAACTTCCTGCGCCTCCACCGATCTCGAGTAGATCGACCTTGTCGCCCCCGGCGGCAAGTGATACCTGTTGGCTAACCCAGCGATGCAGAGTCGCGGCTACTTCTGATGTGTAACCATCTGCCAGAGCCCGGGCAAGCAGACGATCGTCTTGCTCCTCGCGGAGTCCCTTTTTCTGGTCCAAGCGATAGCAAGGTTGATCATATTCATCAATGTAATCCGGCTCGGTAGTGACTCTCGCTTTGAACATATCACAGTGTAACCACGTGTTCTTTACCCAAAGGAGTTCGGATGAGGTTTCTATCACCGCGAATCCATGGATATTTCGACTACCTATATGTCGTTGCCTTTCTTGCCGGACCGAGTTTATTCGGGTTTTCCGGCTTGCCGGCAACCCTATGCTATATCTTCGCCGTCCCGGCCCTGGTGCTTCCGATTGTCACGGATTTTCCCCTCGGTTTAGTTCCGCTGGTGCCCCTCAAATTCCACATCGTCGCCGAGCCAATACAGTCGACAGTACTGGCGCTGCTTCCGTGGATTCTGGGATTCGCTGACAATCATGGGGCGCGGAACTTCTATGTAGCAGACGGTGCGCTGATCTTCGTCGTCGCCTGGATTACAGAATATAAAAGTCTTGAAAGAAAGACTGCCTAAACAACTAATCGTTTCAAACTCTTGTACACGCTCGGCGCGACCAGGATCAAGACTGCCGCAATCAGTGCTCCCGCGAATAAATCAACAACGTAGTGATAACGCAAGTAGACGGTGGAGAATATCTGACTGGCGGTAAAGATCGTGAAGCCGACGAAAAACCGGCGCGACAGACGTATCGACATGCACCAGGCGAGTAGAGTTTGTTCCGTATGTCCGCTCGGAAAGCAGTCGTAGTGAATTCCTTCCAGGGTGTCCAGCAGGTGCCGAAACCAATCGAACGTCCAGATACCCTGAAGCTGCGTGTGATGCAAATGGGCCAGCAAAAAGCGTGGGCCGCGCGCAGGGATAAGAAAATAGAAGACGTAAGAGACCAGATAACCTATCGAAATCAGAAAGCCGTAGTAGCGAAACTCCCTTAGGCGCCGCTTACGCCAGAAGATATAGGCAACCAGGAGTATCGCAGGGATAAACATCGAGTAGACGATCTGCAGATACTCAGTCAGCGCTGGAGTCTGCAGTCGTTCAATCCACACGGTGGGATTTACTCGAAATACCGCCAGATCGATACGCGCGAGCGCCACGTCTGCTGTGCCTGGATGCAAAGCAGGAATCAGGTAATTCATCTCCTTATAACAAGCTGCGACGTAAAATGCGGGATACCAATTTCGAAAGAGCCAGCTAGCCATCGACTTCGAGCGCCAGGCAACAACCAGCAGCATTACGCCGGCAGCTTTGAGCGAAAGCAACCACCACGCCTGAGGAATACGCGAAAATAAGGCTACCGTTAGTATTGCGGTCGCAGCGAGGTAAGAAAGGATCAACTTGTCGACAGGCCAAGGTCCAACGGTGGCCTCAGTGTCGAGAGCTTTTGCCTCTTTCAGTGTTAAAGAAGACAATCTAGAATTTAGAAATTAGAATTTAGAATTTAGAAATTGAATTTTGGAAATTAGTAGAATTTGGTATTTAGGGGCTTTGGAATTTAGGATTTAGATCGAGCACTTCGGATCGTCGTGAAAGTCTGTTATTTTCGACGTCGAAGAAGTTCTAAATTCTAAATCCCAAATTCTAAATCCCAAATTCTAAATTCTAAATTCTAAATTCTATGAACATTGCGATCAAGATTAGCCTTCTGGCCTCGGGAATCTTTTTACTGGCAGGCCTGCTCACGGGTGTTGTTAAGTATCGTAAAACGATGGCCAGCCCCGATCATCGCGCGCCAGTTTACATCGACATCGCTCATCGCGCTGCTCTGCTTTACAGCTTCGCAGCCCTCGTTATGGCCAAGCTGCTCGAATACAGCCCCTACCCAAAAACCGTGCAGTTAATTGCCGTTTGTCTTCCGCTCGCTTTCTTTGCGATAACCATCGGCGGCTACTATGTTTTCGGCGTGATGAACACGACCGACAACATCTTCAGGCAACGCAATTTCATTACAACCTGGTACATGTACGCCCTTATTGCCGGTGAGATTGGTGGCTTTCTCGTCATCCTCTGGGGCTTCCTCTCAACCCAAATACTCAGATCCAGCTGATAACTCTTAGTTGATGGATACGCTTCAGGTATTAATTGTTATTTGCGAGAACAAAACGCCAACCTACAAGTTGCGTCATCTGCAGCCGAGGCAGTCCAGGTCCTATTCAGGATCTACTAATCGTCGCTGATATGACGGTCGTTTCCGATGGTGGACCTTCACTGCGAAAATACTGCCACAGCTTCCATCCCAGTATGCTTGTTGCCACAAGGCCCACTATGGCCCAGGCCAAGTTGCCCAGGAGTTCTGCTATCGTTTGAACCCGATCACTGAAGGTATAACCCAACCCCACGTAGACCACCACCCAAAGGAGCTCTCCCAACACATCCCAGACAAGAAAGCGACGCCAGGGATACCGGGCGATCCCGCTGGTCACATTGATCCAGGGACCTAATGCCGTTACTAACCACCGGCTAAAGAAGATGCCGGTTCCTCCCCATCGTTTTGAAAAACTTTCTGCCTTCTTGACCTTGGCTTCCCCGCCCACCCCCCGACTAATGCGAAGAATGAAAGGCGTGCCACCCCAGCGGGCCAGCAAATATGCGAGGTTGTCGCCCATAACGGCGGCAGCAGTCGCGACGGCGATGACAGGTATCAACTCCATCTCACCCTGCTCAACAAACGACCCTGCCGCCACTAAGAGCAGGCTTACCGGAAACGGCAAACCGACTGAGGCGATCAGGATCACTGCGAATAGAACAGGAAGACCATAGACAGAAAGCGCCGCCAGCAGCTGATCTGTCATGGTGATCGCTCCTTGTCGGGAGACACCATGGGTGGCGGGCGATTGACACGAGCCTCAGAGATCGCTTTCTCGAGGGCGTCGATTACCTCGTCCACAGACCGATTCTGCGAGCGTGCGATCTCTCGGATTGGCCGCTTGTCAGGTTGGGGAGGTAGCCCAAGAGCATCGGAGAGTATTCTGGGCGAAACGCGGTGAGATCGCGCGATGTAACCTATGCTCATCCAGGGGCGAATTCGCTCGTCACGATGATGACGCAAGTAAACTGCCCGCTGCACCGTTCGCGCTACAAAAAGACCTGTGAATAACAGAACTAGCAGAAATGCCGCCGCGACTAGCCACTGCTTCCAGCTGAGGTTTCTCATTTTGGAATTTAGAATTTGGAAATTAGAAATTAGAATCTTGCAGTCTAAAACAAGGAGCAGCGTTTCACGAGCTGCCAAAGCGCTCGATCAGTTTCTAAATTCTTCTAAATCCTAAATTGTCTGGCCAGCAAAATCTTTAGGGCGAGCTGCAGTGTTTACCTACAGCTCGCCCTTCACTTTGGTCCACAGCTATAAATACCTACCCCTAATACCTGCGGTGACGATGACGCTTTCGAATTTTGTAAGTGTAAAGCGCGCCGCTGCCCGCACCAACTAGTGAACCTATCGCCGCTCCTTTCTTGCCTCCCGCCAGTCCCCCGATCGCCGCACCACCGAGGGTGGTCCCAGCGACGGTTAACTTGTCACGATGTTTCTTCCAGAAACTGCGGTGACGACGACGATAACGTGTCTGAGCTGCGGATACGGACGAAATCGACATAATCGGCGTTGCCACAAATGAAAGGGTGAACAAGACCAGTAAGATTGCCAGAAACTTTTTCATCTTATAAATGGTTGCAGACTTATTCATGCAATAGTCCTCCTCGAATGTTCTGTACCACGCGTACAGAGCAATCAGCGTTCCTCAAAGAAATCCTCGATTTTCCGGCCCTTTTGTCCTATCAGTGCGTATTCTTAGTAAGCACTAACGTACCGTTTCACCTCGAATTGTGACGTTCAATAGAACCAGCCATAGACCAGCACTTGTTCGTGTTCAGGAAGTCGGCAGGTCACGGGTGTAGACGGCTCCATCGATCACGAATCGCAACCCTTAACTGTCAGAAGCCTGCTGCATTAGAAACAAAAATCTTTCCGTCTCGTGCCAACCTTTTCCAATTCCTCAACGATTTCCAATCCGAAAGTGGCATCACAGTTGCCCCTGAGCTTCCCGCCTCGTCATCAGTGTGATGACGCTTTTCGGCAACTTTACATTGTCGTCGGATCTCAGAACGCGCAGTCAAAGAACGGGGAAAACCAAATGCTGAAAACACTGGCATGCTCTGTCTCGGGGTTACTCCTGTTTGTCACCATCTCTCAGCCCGTAGCTGCCCAGCAGGGAGCTAAGACGCTTGAGCAGATTAAAATCAAAGTCGGTCGGCTCGGAGTGGGAGAGAAAGCAAAGGCCACAGTCAGACTAAAGGATGGAACTAAAGCTAAAGGGTACATCTATCGGGCAGGTGAAGATGACTTCATTATTCGGGATCGGAAAACGGATGCTCCAACAACAATCCGCTACTCGGATGTCGCGAAGGTGGAAAGCAACAAAGGTCACTCAATGGCCCGCAATATAGCCATCGGCGTCGGGATCGGCGTAGGAGCTCTTCTCGCGATTATCTTTATCACTATTGCCGCTTTGGATTGATTTGGTAGGCTCCCGGAAAATCGGTCTGCCCAATTAGTGCCCTACCGGAATTCGTTGAAAGCGCATTTTCTCTTCCGTATCTCGCCATGAGATATCCAGCACGTAAGGTGTCACTTGACCTGCTATCTCTTTAAGACGTGCCACTTGATCGTGTTCTTTATCTACCGGTTTTCCATTGATCCAGGTTCTTGGCGAAAGTACGGCTATCTCTTTAGGTCGCATCGACTCGATCGATTCAAATTTGATATGAGCTTGCGATGGTCCACCGCCGAAAGTCTCTTTATCTTCTAGAAAGACTGTAAGAATCTCTACCGACTTGAGCGCCTGGTCGCCTCTGTTCGTCAACTCTAAAATAACCTCAGCTCCCGATTCTATGAATCTAAAGATAAGCGGCTTCTGCGTCGTGTTGATTGCCATTAATCTCTTCTTTCTGTAGTTGACAGGCCGAGGACGAAAAGCCCGGCCCGGGAATCAGGGTGCGTCCTTAGACAGGAACGAGATCCCCGGCGAGATAGTCCCGCCGGAGGTCTTGTTACATTCTCAAACTCGCGAACTGCAATCAGTAGCGAGCGTTGCCGCCACCGCCTCCGTTGCGATTCTCGCGGGGTTTGGCTTCGTTAACGTTCAGCGCGCGCCCGCCCAGATCTTTGCCGTTAAACTGTTGGATCGCAGCAGCGCCTTCTTCCTTGGTGGACATTTCCACAAACCCAAAGCCGCGTGAGCGACCGGTTTCGCGGTCTTCAATCAAGGAAACACTTTCAACCTTGCCCGCTTGCGCGAACAGTGTCTGTAGATCGTTGCTCGAAGTCTCGAACGAGAGATTACCGACGTAAAGTTTCATAGTCATAAGTTTCTACCTTTCCCCTGTGGGATATTAAGAGAAGCCCATTTCAAACATGGTAGCTTCCCAATGTGCGAAGAGTGCTTGAATCCGCCGGGCATCGCTCGAGGCTTTGTCATCTTCGTATAGTTTAGAAATGAGGGCTTCAGTTATAAGCATTGAACTCGCGATTGAAGCGAGGTTTTGCAACACGAGGCGTACATCAACCGGCGCCAGGACACTTCTAGTTTATTTAGTAGTTGAGCTGTGGATTTCAGGTGGTCTGGGAGATTCCAGAGGGACTGAGAAGGGAGTAAGCTGGGCTCGATTCCAGCGCCACCTTACGCTAAAGAATGGTGTATGTCAAATACAGGATATATCTTGTATAGGGAACAACCGATCGGAAACGAACTTGCTTGGGGTGCGCCCTCAGGATCGCTTCTGGTTCTTTACGAATTTCAGCGCCACACCGTTCATGCAGTAACGCAATCCGGTTGGTCTGGGGCCATCATTGAAAACGTGGCCAATATGCGCATCGCATCTTGCGCACAGCACCTCGGTCCGGGTTTCTGACAAGCTGTTATCAATCTCTTCCCTCACATTTTCCCTGGCAATGGGCGCCCAAAAACTGGGCCACCCGGTGCCCGAGTCAAACTTGGTCTTGGAACTAAACAGCGGCAGTTCGCAGCCTACGCACTCAAAGATGCCCTGCTCGTGCATGTCATTCAGTGGGCTCGAGTAGGGCGCTTCAGTTCCCTTCTGACGAGTCACGTTGTATTGCTCTGGGGTGAGGATGCTTTTCCATTCCGCATCTGACTTAACCACCTTCTTGATTTCTTTAGAACCCGCGCGGAGGCCATTCCTATCTTGCAACAGAGACGCGGACCCAATCGGAAACCTGGAAAGTGCGGCGAATGCTCCCAGCGCGATTGAAGATGAAAGAAAATAACGTCTATTCATATTTGAGCTTTACGATATTCGGTGTCGATTCGTCAAATGTAATTACGCAACCGATTAATCAGTTGGACTCTAACAGAAACCGGCCGTCTCACCGTGAGGTACGTTTCTGCACAGTTCGCTGCGCGAGCCACCTACGTTTCGCCCAGCCGGAAAACTTCGCTGAAGTAATCCATGGCCTTGGCCGGCGGATAGCGCCGTCAGCTAGCGTTTCCATACCTCTATGCGCAACGGTGGATGGTTGGACGGGATGTGCTGGGCTATCAACTCAAAATCGCTCCGGTTGCGAGTCGCGATGCCGTACTCGTGGGCCAAAGCTGTCGCGGCAATGAAGACATCGGTCCAAAGTCTATTGCGTTCTTTCTGCGATAGTCGTGGGAATATGTAAGCAGCGATCTCGGCCGCCTCTTGATTAAATCGCAGTACAGCACACTCTCTTGTAAGCCTTTGCGCGTGCTCCCGATCTGTGACTTGAAGGAATACTTCGCCGCCGCAGGAAGCAAGAGATTGCCGCGAGCACTGCAAGCTTCGATTTTTGATATCCTCAAAATTGCCCGCAAAGGGAAATGGAAGCATTCATTTGCCGGAAGTACTAATTGGAAGCAACCGCTTGCCGGAAGTACAATTTTCGTCTTCGATGTTTTACCCGAAGGCAAAATGCAACTCTGCGTTGGCCCACCTTTTTTCGTCCGTTAGGTTGTGAGCATTCGTCAGCGAACATTTGACGTGAGCTGTTTCGTGCCGCCTTAGAGATTGCCTATAAAAGCGGGCAGCTTTCTGGATCAACTTTCCAATGGAGATGCGGACGTACGGCTTGCCGATGGTACACTGCCAGCCTCGACTTCTTAGCAGTCTCCTATAAGGGTTACCCCAATAGCTTCAGCCGATAACCCTTCTGTTTCTCGCACGGGTGAAGCTCGACCAGAGGGGCTCTGTCTCCTGCTTCGCGTAATAGTCGCCTCCTGCCTTCGGCGGTGTCTGCAGCCAGTCCGTTGGAGTCCTTTTCATGAAACGCATGTGCGATTATGCGATAACTCCCGGGCGCAAGATTCTTAAACTTGAACGATCCGTTGTTGTCAGCTTCCGTTTCCGCAAAACTCAACCGTTCATCGACGCGGTTCGGTTCCGCCGGCACCAGCCAGACTCGCAGATCTGTTGACAGCGCGGCCCCGGCAGTTGGAATAATATCGCCGCTAAACCCCGCCGCGCCGTTCTTCATCACCACGTTCAAGCCCGATACAATTTGACCCGCGCTGATCGCGATCCCCTTCGGCGCAACATCCGTCCGCCGGGCGCCCGAACCGAGAGCGATTGTGGAAACGTACCAGTCATCGGTTGGCGCCCATGACTCTATTCGATAGTCTCCCGCAGGCACTCTTTTCATTGCAAACCTACCGTCGCTGTCAGGAGAAGCGGCGTTCGTCAATTGCGACTCTATGAATGAAGGATAAATGTCTTTCGGCGGCCCGACGGATCGCAAAGAGAGGACGATCTCCGTCAGCTTATTGGTTTTCTTACTCTTGCAATCGAGTTTCGGATCATTTTCAAGCGTAATGCGTCCGGACAGACTGCCTAGTGGCAGCAGCTTCAAATTGATTCCGGATATGTCGGCCCCATTAACGGTGACCCTCTTCGGCGCTGATATTGCTGTTGCCTGGTTCTCAGTGGAACGCACGGCTACCAGCGAGTACACACCATCGGAGGCTTTCGCAAACGCGAATGGACCCGTCGCCTCAGCGGGGTCCAACGATATACTCTCGAGATAGTCCCCATTGTCGGTAAACAGGTAGACTTCCACATATGAGGGCGGGCTATTGCCCATCAAAGTGCCACTTATTGCGTGGCCCGTGTATCCGCGATACCGGATATCTATACCTGTCAATTCCTGCCCGCTGTTTAGTACCAACTGGTTAGCGGAACCGAGAGTCGATGAAGGATAGTAAGTTGGGGAATCATCGTCATAGGCCGTAATCAAACCGCTGAACCCTCCAGCTGAAACAATGTATAGGCCCGGGAGCAAGCTCCAAAATCGATATATTCCACGGTCATCAGTCAGTCTCGACCGAGATGTTTCGTAAAAAACGATTGGGGACCTTAAGGCTTCACCATCCTTCCCACGAGCATGATAGGCCACGCCAATGGATTTGATTTCATCACCCGAAATGTGTTGAGGTACCGCAAATTGCAAACCCGTGGCCTTCTCAATAACCATTAGGCCGAACTCGATCTGCCGAAGTTCCAAGAATTTACTAATCTCCGAAGGTCGTATCTTGAAATTCAAACCCAGGTCGATGTTCATGTTTGGGATCGAAATCCTGACCTGACCGGCGAGGCCCAGCAGTGCATAAAGACTGTCGGCAACGAAATGGGTCCGCGGTTTGTGATCGCCTGCGCGAAAGTTCAGAGAGGCGCCCTTGATTTGAAGAACTCCAGTCGTACCGTTCGCATACTCGTTCCGTAAGGTCAGCTGAGCCGCTACGCCAGAATAGACAAACGACTCAAACGTAACTTCTCCGTACCCGTTGTTGAAGCGAAGATCAGTAATCTCACCGTCCATGCGCATGCCAAAGGCGGGTACATCGAACGAAAGCAACAGGCCTTGAGCTTGCGGCATCGGCGGCAACAGATGGGCGGCCGACAGAACTTCGGCAGTGAAGGAAGGCTGGTATGTGATTTCCAAAAGATGGCCGATGCCGTGAACATTGCTTCGGCACAAGCCGAAGCAGCACATTGGTGTCGATGAGATACGCCATTGTTTCTTAGGAAAGTAGATGTCCTTAACAATAGGTTGGTGTCGATGAGGTACGCTATTATTCTTTCGGAAAGTAAATCTCCTCTCGTGAGAAACTGTCAGGAAGCGGCTCGACCTTCTCTTCAGCCAGCGACTCCATTGCCTCCACAAACTCGTCGACAGGAGTCTCGGCGCGACCCTGAGTGCCGTTGCTTTTTCCCACTAGGGTTTTCAGATATTCATCAACAGAAAGTCCTGAGGCCTTTGCCCGCCTGGCGAGCAGTTCGGCAGTCTCAGGTGTTATGTCGAGTGGCGCGTTCATCTGTGGCCCTGATTCCCGTGAGTTCTCAGCTATGGTAACCGCTCCCTCAGCCCAGGGCCAACGACCTTACAGCATTAGCGTGGGTGGTGGGTCATCAGTTTGCTTGAAGCCGCGAGGAGGGCGACAGAAACTTTGACGATTACGATTCCTTGTTCTTACTGTTACTCACTTACACTTGCTGTAGCCACAATCCCGACAGAAATCACAGCCACTCGCGTGTTCCAACTGACCGTGGCACTCGGGGCAGATGCCGATCATCGAGGACATGATGGCGCCGGTGACAGGTGTTTGGGCACTGTGTGATTGCGCTTGCTGTTTGCCGACGGCACGAGCCGAGTCTGGAAGATCCTGAATGCGTCGGTTGGTGATCATGATGCACTCAGCTACAGCCTGCTCGGGAGACGTCAAAAGACGCTCGTTGAACCAAACGGCGTGCGTGCCGGTTACCTTGTTAAGACTGTAGGCTACTTCCGCGGCGTCGAAGCCGCCGCGCAACATCTTCGAAGCAAGCAGGCCCACACCACCACTGATTGGACCGGTAGCAAAAACTTCCTGAATCATGCGCTCGTCATGATTGACGGTGACGTACAGGTTTTGCCCGTCAAATGGAATCTGCCAGGTCGCGCCCTTTAACTCGCGGGGACGCTCTATTCGAATCGCGGTTACAGCAGACACGTTGATGCCGTCTGCTGCGGACAACGAACCTCGAGTTTCCGCCGTTGCTGCCGAGACTTCCGCATCCGCCAGCTCTCTCACTAACGCTCCAGCTTCAGCTCTCGCCAAGGCTTCGGCTTCTACATCAGTCCCAGGACGATCAGCGAGAGGTTCAACCAGCGCTTCAGGATTGCACGCGACTTCACCCTTCTCTTCCGCCTTCATTGAAGTGAGCACCTGGTTCTCGCGCGAACCGTCACGGTAGTAGCTGACCGCTTTGCATCCAAGCTGGCGCGCCAAACGATAAAGCCTGTCGACTGACTCGACCGAATCGTCCACCCCTCCGTTACAGGTTTTGGACACGCTGTTGTCCACATTACGTTGTGCGGCGGCCAGTACGTGCACATGCTGCTCGGCGCTGATGTTCATTGCCGAAATGAAATACGGCGGTAATTCGTTTTCGTGTTCTACCACCACCTTGGCGCCGCTATCGATGGAATCCTGCTCGGTTTGGTCTACGTCTGTTCCCAACGTCTGCGCTGCCAACGAGTGCACATACGTTCGCGTTCCCAGCGTATCCTTGCGCACATAAGCCCAGGAGAAGTTGGGTTCGATTCCCGAAGATGTTTCGGCCACAAGTGAAATCGTTCCCGTGGGCGCGATCGTAGTCACTTCATAATTCCGTGGCGTCAAAGCCACATCACGAGAGATGCCGATCTGGTTATAGAGAAATTCGGTGTAGGCTTCGCGATTCGGTTCAAACTCCGGAAAGACTCCCTTCTCTGCCCCCAGCTGGTTACTCGCGTTCCATGCTTCGCGACGAACGAAACCCATCACTTCGTCTATCAGGTCGATCGAAGCAGGTGATCCATAGGTGACTTGCAGGTTCAGACAGAGATCAGCGAAGCCCATAATTCCCAAACCAACCGGTCGGGTGCGACTAACCACGTCGTTGATTTCCGGCAGCGGCCACGCGCAGGTGTCGATCAC
>Ga0137374_10006823_pt1 | contig 13617 bp, 10 predicted proteins | sample SagtaG_20_FD_104811 | JGI IMG/M metagenome (GOLD analysis project Ga0137374, IMG submission 104811) | Vadose zone soil microbial communities from Sagehorn Ranch, Mendocino, California, USA - Sage1_R_100_16 metaG | ecosystem: Environmental > Terrestrial > Soil > Vadose zone | place: USA...
CGGGCCTCCGCCTCCTCACGTCGGCGGCTACGGGCCTCCGCCTCCTCACGTCGGCGGCTACGGGCCTCCGCCTCCTCACGTCGGCGGCTACGGGCCTCCGCCTCCTCACGTCGGCGGCTACGAGTCCAGTGGAATCGCCGCGCTGGGCGTGCTGGCTGCGATTACTGCAGTTCTGGCGTTCACGAAAATCAATGCAGGCATCTTCTTCGGAATCGCGTTGTTCCTGGGAATGTGCTGCACCGCGCAAGACCGACTGGCGCGAGGAGTGTGGACGTGGCTTCTGGCCGGCGTGTGCGCCACGCTGCCATTCGTGCTGATGTGGAGGCATCGCGACGCCGAGTGGTGCCGCAATTACAGCGTGCTCGCCGCCTCGGCGATTGCCGCGTCGTGGCTGATTGCCCAACGCTTCGCCGGGCACTGCGGCACCGGAAACGCCAAAGTTCTGAGAGCGGCTTCGATCTTTCTGGCGGTGTGCGGAGCGATCATCGGAACTGTGTTGTGGACCGGCACTTCACTGAGAGGACTTCTGGACGGGTTGTTGCTGACACCATTGAAGCTGCCGGGCGTGGCGCTGCTGCCGTTGCCGCTGTCGGACGCTGTCCTGTTCAATGCGGCGGGTGCGTTGGCTGTTGCCGTCGTCGTCCGCGTGAAGGCGCGGGAGCGCTGCGTGCGCAATGCCGTCACGATTCTCAAGGCAATCTTCGGCGTCGCCGGGAGTTTCTGCCTGATCGGAAACCCGACGCCTCAATTGGCGTTTCTCCTGCCCTGGGTCTGGCTGGTGGCCGTGCCGCAACTTGAAGAGCCCGAGCGGAACCCCCGCGAATCCTTTTCCCGAATTCTTCTCTGCCTGGCCGCCGCCTGGCAAGGCTTGCAGGCGTATCCGATCGCGGGGACACAGGTGATGATGGCCACGCTCCTCCCGGTTCTTGCCTGCGGCGTTTGTCTTGCGGACGTGTTCAAGGCCGCCGCGGCTGAAGGGTGGCTTGGAGAACGGTTCAGCTCGCTGACGCCACGACGGATTCAGTTCGCCACTGCCCTGGCCGTGGTCGCGCTGCTTTGCGTGTTCGCGAACGTGTGGTGCAAATTGCCGGCCGTGCGCAGGCATTACGCGAGCTTGCCGGCGCTGGATTTGCCCGGATCCAGGCATGTCCGATTCGATCTGGAGACGACGGCCATGTATCGGGAACTTGCCCGCTACCTGGAGACGGAGTGCGACACGTTCGTGACGTATCCCGGGTTCAACAGCCTTTACTTCTGGGCGGGCAAACGGCCGCCGACGCACCTGAACAGCACGGGCTGGGGCCAGTTGAGCCACCGGCAGCAGGAGCACATCCTCGGCTCGCTGCGCCACGCGCGACGGCCGCTGCTGGTGGTCGTGGCCGCCGCGGCGGAAAGCTGGAAGAACGGCGCGCCGCCGCAGATTCAGCCATTGGTCCGAAGCGTTCAGGAGGACTACCGCGAAATCGACCGCATCGGCCGCTTCATCGTGCTCGCGCCCAAAAGCCCCGCGGACACGGCGCGGCGGGAGTGAAGCCAGGGCGGTGAGGCGGGATTGGGATGATGGAGTGATGGAGTGTTGGAGTGATGGAGTGTTGGAGTGATGGAGTGTTGGAGTGATGGAGTGTTGGAGTGATGGAGTGTTGGAGTGATGGAGTGTTGGAGTGATGGAGTGATGGAGTGTTGGAGTGATGGAGAATTCAACCACCGCGCCCAAGGCGACCTTTACTCCATTACTCCATTACTCCAGCACTCCATCACCCCACCTCCCCCTTCCTTCCTCGGAGTCGAAGCCACAGCAGACCGGCACCGGACTTTTAATCCGGTTTGGTGAGGTTGCAACTACCTCCGGCTCCACCAGCTTTTCGGGTTCCGCAACTTCACCATCCCACTCGTGAACTCGGAACTCGAAACTCAGAACTCGGAACTCCGCAGCCCTGCCGGGTCGGATAACAGCAGTCCAGCGTCCTTTGAAGACGCCCGTGATGGTGCGACTCCATCCCCGGCAGCCATTTTCCAACGTGAGAGGTGTGCCACGCCTGCGCCAATGCGCCCCACGGCTGTGCCACTTTGGATCGGCTGTCACACCCCCCGCGACGCCTGGCCTCGGGCGCCGCCCTTGTGCTCAAGCATTTGCATCCATGCCAATGGCTGGCACTGATCCTGATAGTAATGGAAGTCGAATGGCAGACAGTCCGCCACGGGCGGGCTGGATGAAAATGAAACGCCATGCGTTCCCTGGCGGTGGGCGCGCGGCGAATGAAACCAACCGCCAACGTAGAAAGTACACAACATGAATGCACTGACTCGTTGGGATCCTTTCAAGGAAATGGATGAACTGCAGCGCCGGCTCGGCTCGATTTTCGGCCTCGCGCCGCAGCGTGTCGGCACCGGCAAGGAAGACATGACCGTCGCCCAGTGGCTGCCGCTCGTGGACATCACCGAGGATGACAAGGAGTACCTCATCAAGGCCGAGTTGCCTGAAGTGAAGAAAGACGAAGTCAAAGTCACCGTCGAGAACGGCGTGCTGACCCTCAGCGGCGAGCGCAAGTTCGAGAAAGAGGAAAAGAACAAACGCTATCACCGGGTCGAACGCGCTTACGGCAGCTTCACGCGCAGCTTTACCCTGCCGGACGACGCGGATGCCGCGAAAGTCACGGCGGAGTTCAAGGACGGCTTGCTGACGGTGCGCCTGGCCAAGAGCGAACACGCCCAGCCCAAAGCCGTTGAAGTGAAGTTTTCGTAACCCCCCACTGCGGTTGCAGTATCCTCCCAGCCGGGCGCCGATAAAAGGACGGCGCCCGGCCTCCCTTTTTGGATTTATGATTTATGATTTACGATTTACGATTTGGGAGTACGTCCTCTCTTGGCGCCGGATTCTGACTCCGGCTTGTAAATCGTAAATCATCAATCGTAAATCATAAATGATCCCGCCCGGTGGTGAAATAGGATCACGGCTGGCCTACACCCAGCAATCGAGGGAGCGTAACCTTCCCGGGTGACCAGATTCACTGTCGAGAGCCTATCGTCGACTGTTGAATTGAGCTGACGCGCTTTCAGCGCTTCAGTCGGCATTCGTCATTCGGCATTCGGCATTCGGCATTTCCTCCCTGCCTCGTGGCGCAACACGCAGCGCGCCGGGCTCTGACCCCGGAGGTTCCGGCGCAAATCCGGACGAGGCGGCCAATTTTCTTTCTGCCTATGACAAAGAGCAAACACTGAACAACGCGTTGAAGCGTTAAATCGTTAAAAGGTTGAAGCGTTAAAAAATCGAAACATTACGGCTGCCCGCCCATTTTCCGATTCAACGATTTAACGATTCAACGATTTAACGACTCAATAGCTAACGAATCCATGAGCGACATCCTTAACCAATCGACCGTCCTCGTGCTCAACCGGCACTGGCAGGCCATCCACGTGCGCACGCCCGCGGAGGCCTTTTGCATGCTCGCCACCGCCGTCGCCACCGCGCTCGACATTGACGCCGACGACCACATCCGCCCCGTGACGTGGGAGGAATGGCTCACGCTGCCGATTCGTGCGCAGGACCGCGCCGTGCGGACCGTTCGCGGGCCCGTCCGTGTGCCGACTGTGATCGTGGCCGTGAACTTCGCGAAGGTGCCGAAGAAGCGCCCCAAGCTCTGCGCCCGCTCGATTCGCGAGCGCGACCGCAACCGCTGCCAGTACACCGGCGCGCTTCTGCGCCCGGAGGAAGGCAGCCTCGATCACGTCGTGCCGCGCAGCCGCGGCGGCCGGGACACGTGGGAAAACCTGGTGTGGTCGAGCAAGAGCATCAACACGAGGAAGGCCGACCGCCTGCCGCACGAAGCCGGCTTGAGGCTGCTCTCGATGCCCCGCGCGCCCGCGGCGCTACCGTCGAGCGCCCTCATCCGCAACGCCCACGGCATCGAGGACTGGCGGCACTTCGTGAAAGAAGATTGAAGCTACTTCAAGAGCACTTCAGCAATTTGCACCGCATTGAGCGCCGCGCCTTTGAGAAGCTGGTCGCCGGCCACCCAGAAGCAAAGCCCGTTCTCCAGCGCGCAGTCCTTTCGCAAGCGGCCCACTTCGCAGTTGTACTTTCCGGCCACGTGGAGCGGGAGCGGGTACTCCTCGGCCTCCGGCTTGTCCACCACATCCAGGCCGGGCGCTTTGCGGAGCGCCTCGCGGGCGGCTTCCACGCTCACGGTGTTTTCGAACTCCGCGCTCACCGCCACCGAGTGGGCTCGATAGACCGGCACGCGCACGCAAGTCACGCTGGCACGAAAGGCCGGGTGATGCATAATCTTCCGGCCTTCGTTCTCCATTTTCATCTCCTCCTTGGTGTAGCCGTTCGGCAGGAACGAATCGACTTGCGGCAGCACGTTGAAGGCGATTTGGTGCGGGTAAACTTCCCGCGTCACCGGTTTGCCGGACACGGTTTCCTTCACCTGTCGTTCAAGTTCTTCGATCGCTTTGGCGCCGCTGCCGGACACCGCCTGGTAGCTGGAGGCGAAAATGCGCGTCACGCCGAAGGCCTGGTGCAGCGGGTAGAGCGCCATCAACGTGATGGCCGTGGTGCAATTGGGATTAGCGATGATGCCCCGGTGCTTTTTCACGTCGCCCGCGTTGATTTCGGGGATCACGAGCGGGACGGCGTCGTCCATGCGGAATGCGCTCGAGTTATCGATCACCACGCAGCCGGCCCGGGCCGCCAATGGGGCGAACTCCCTGGAGATGCCGGCGCCGGCGCTGAACAGCGCGATGTCGATGCCCTCGAAGCTTCCCTTCGTCAGTTCCTTCACCGGCACGTCCGCGCCCTTGAACTTGAGCTTCTTTCCCACGGATCGGGCGGAAGCCAGAAGCGTCAGATTCCCAACCGGGAACCCGCGCTTCTCGAGCGTCTGGATCATTTCGATGCCGACGGCGCCCGTCGCGCCGACCACGGCCACATGGGGACTTCGGTTCATAACAAAGGCCCGCCACTATACCGGGCAAACGGGCAGTGTCAAACCGCGGCCGAGAGCGGATGAGCCGCCGGGTGCATCTTGGAACTGCGATGCGACAAGCTCCGAGGGCGCGGCCAAAGTAGGGCAGGCGTCTCGCCTGCCCGGCGAGCGCGCCAGCGCGAGCGCGAGCGGCGCGTCGGCTGCGCCGACGCGGGGCAGGCGAGACGCCTGCCCTACTTCCCAGCGGCCGACCGAGAGCGGTCAGAGGCGTTCGTAGCAGTGTCGGGATGCGCCCTGAGCCGCCGGGCGCAATTCAGCTATTGAACGAACGCCTGCCAATCCCTTTGGGATTCGAGCGAGCCGCGAGAAGTGTGGAGAGCCCGGACGCTCGCTTTTCCCACTCCTCACTCCTCAATTTCCCGTTGGGCCGAACCCCGGCGGGGATCGTAGAAATACCTAGTCGCGCAGGGGGTTAGGTACGACTAATCGTGTTGTTGACAGGCTGGCCCCGTTTTGGTCTAATTCGATGGTTCCAGGATGGGCGGCTCGCCAGGGAAGGCAATTCCACAGGGCGGAAACAAAAGCTCAAGTCCAACAAACAAACAAACAAAACAAACAAATGAAGACCCAGAAAAAAAACGGAGAGCAGGCGAAACGAGCGTTTACGCTCATTGAAATGATCGGTGTGCTGGCGGTGATCGCGATTCTCGCGGCCCTCCTCATCCCGAAAATTTTCGAGGCCATCAACAACGCGCGCGTCAACAACGCGGCCGTGAGTTACAACAGTGTGAAAACGGCCTTGGCGGATCACTACGCCAAACACGGTTCGCTCTTGTCCAGCAATGGCACGACGATTGTGGTTGGTGGTCCCGGAGCAACAAACTTTGACCAAACCTTGCTTACCGAAGGATTCATGGACAAACTTTTCCAGGTAAAAATTGGTGATGGCCACAGCCAAGTGGAGGTTAATACCGCACTGGGGACGAACGTAACTGCGACCGCCGCCAACAGCGCGTACGACCTTGATGGAAGCGGCGCTGGCCAGAACGACGCCGCTGGTGGAGTTGTGGTTGAGGCACTGATTGGGGGCGTAACAGAGAATGATGCGAAGGATCTGAATGACCGGCTCGACGGGGCGACGCTTGGCTCCGCGATTGGGACTGATGATGCGAAGGGACGTGTCAAGTACGCAACGGGCGCTTCGACGACCGTCCGGATTTACGTCACCCATCGCTAGACGGCAAACCGGCCTCTGCGCCTCGCTTCTCTTGTAGCGGGCGCGGACAACCCGTTGGACTTCGGCGGCCGGCTCGGCTCGACTTGAGCCGGCCGCCAGCCCATCCCCCCGTCATGATCGCCACCCACCCCGCTGTCGGCGCCCGCCCGCCCTCCCAAGGCTTGTCGCTCGGCGCGCGGCCATCCCCGCATGGAGTCCCGGCTTTAGCCGGAAGTGCGACCGAAGGGATGCGGGTCGGGCCTGGCCGCACGCGCAACCGGCTAAAGCCGGGACTCCGTGCCAATCGCCGCCGTTCCTGGCCCCAATGCGCGATGCTCGAATCGTGGCGGCTCTCCAGGAACCGCAGCCGCAGGCAGAAAGATGGGGGCAGGAATATGACCTCATTTTTCTGCCCCCATCTTTCTGCCCGCCTCTCCACGAACCCGGTAGGGCCGGCCTGCGGGTCGGCCATGACGCGCGGCAGCGCGTCCCTACCAAAGGCAACCCTTTCCCACCCATGACCGCCACCCTGCCCGCCATCGGCGCCAGCCCGCCTTCGCAGAGCCTTTCGCTCGGCGCGCGGCTCGTCGCCGCCGGGCTGTTGACGCAGGCGCAGTTGGACCTGGCGCTGCGCGAACAGAAGCGCAAGGCCGCTCCCTTCAACCACGTCCTCTTGCAGCTCGGGCTGGTCGAGCCCGAGAAGCTGGCCGAGTTCCTCGCCAACGAAGCCGGGGCCAAAACCGTCAATCTCAACCGCGTGGCGGTGGACCAGGCGGCGGTGCGGCTGCTCCCCCTGGCGGTGGCCCGGCGCTACCGGGCGCTGGCCCTTTCGCGCATCGACAAAACCCTCACCGTCGCCCTGGCCGACCCGTTCGACGTGGTCGCCATCGACGCGCTGGAGCAGGTCACCGGCCTGAGCATCGACGTCGTCATCGCTCCGGAGCGGGACATCCTCAATTGCCTGGAGTTGTATCACTCAGGGGGCGATACGATTGACCAGTCGATCGAAAAAATCCTCGATGAGAAAGCCAAACAGGCGGCGATGGATCTCGAACACGCCGCCGAGCAAGCCGGCGTGGCGGATGAAGACGTGCCCGTCATCCGGCTGGTGAGCCAGATTATCACGCGCGCCGTCAACGGCGGCGCCAGCGACATCCATTTCGAGCCGGAGGAAAACATGATGCGCATCCGCACGCGCGTCGATGGCCTGCTTTACCCCGAATTGCTCATCCCCAAGGCGATGCAGAGCGCCGTGACCACGCGGCTCAAAATCCTGGCCGACATCGACGTGGCGGAGACGCGCGTGCCGCAGGACGGCCGGGCCAGCGTGCTGGTGGGCCGCCGCGAGGTGAACCTGCGCGTCTCCAGCCTGCCGACCGCTTACGGCGAAAATGTCGTGCTGCGCATCCTCGATCCGTCCGCGCAGATCGGGAACCTGAACGCGCTCGGCTTCGAGCCGGACGTGCTCACGCAATTTCGCGACCTCATCAACAAGCCCTACGGCGTCATCCTCGTGACCGGCCCGACCGGCAGCGGCAAGACCACCACGCTCTACGCGGTCCTCGGCGAAGCGAGCACGGCGGACGTGAGCACCTTCACGCTGGAAGACCCGATCGAATACCGCATGCGGCTCATCCGCCAGACGCAGGTCAAGGAAGACATTGGCCTGACCTTCAGCGCCGGCTTGCGCGCGTTGCTCCGGCAGGACCCGGACATCATCCTGGTGGGCGAAACGCGCGACACGGAAACGGCGCAATTGATGGTGCGCGCCGCGCTCACGGGCCACCTGGTTTTTTCGACCTTGCACACCAACGACGCCGCCGGGGCCATCCCGCGCCTGGTGGACATGGGGGTCGAGCCTTACCTGCTCCCGGCCAGTCTCCTGGGCATCCTGGCCCAGCGCCTGGTCCGGATGGTCTGCGACAAGTGCAAGGAGGAGGTCAAGAATCCCGAGTTGATCTTCGAGCAACTCAAGGTCCCGCCGCCGGAGAACCTGCCCATTCGCCTGTGGCGCGGCGCGGGCTGTCCGGAGTGCAAGCGCACCGGGTTCAAGGGCCGCCAGGGCATTTTCGAGTTGATGCTGTTGGACGAGCGGTTCCACGATCCCATCGTCAAGCGGGCCGGCTCGCCGGAGTATCTCCGCCTGGCCCGCGAATGTGGCATGCGCACGATGCTCGAAGACGGCTTGTGCAAGGCGGTGCGGGGGATGACGACGATTGAGGAACTGCTCCGCGTGACGAAGCTGACGGCGCGGTGAATCGTTAAATCGTTAAATCGTTAAATCGTTAAATCGTTGAATCGTTAAATCGTGAATCGTTGAATCGTGAATCGTTGAATCGTTAAATCGTGAATCGTTGAATCGTTGAATCGTTGAATCGTTGAATCGTGAATCGTTGAATCGTGAATCGGGATGAGTACGACAAGAACATTTCGGACGTTTGAGGACTTGGAGTGCTACCAGGTGGCGAGAGAGTTTCGCAAGGCGATGTATGACGTGAGCCGCCGGGTGCCCGCCTTTGAAAAGTTTGAGTTGGCCAGCCAGATTCGGCGCGCGGCGGTGTCGCTCACCAACAACATCGCCGAAGGCCACGGCCGGTGGCATTACCTCGACCACATCAAATTCGTTCTCCAGTCCCGCGGCTCGTTGGAGGAATTGATCGATGATTTGAATGTTTGCCAAGACGAGAAGTACCTGCCCCTGCCTGAAATCCATAAACTCAAGGAGGACGGCTGGAGGTTATTAAGGCTCATCAATGGCTATCTCCGCCACCTGCGCGACTGCAAAGCCGGCGAGTCCCTCAAACTCCACGAGTCCCCGACTCCATACGGCGAAACCGACGACGATCTCGAATCCTGGCTCGCCACCCTCCCCATTTAACGATTTAACGTTTTAACGCTTTAACGATTCACGCTTTAACGATTCACGCTTTAACGATTCAACGATTCAACGTTTTTAACGATTCAACGATTCAACGTTTTTAACGATTTAACGATTTAACGATTCAACGATTCAACGATTCAACGTTTTAACGATTCATGCCTTTATTTCGCTACCAGGCCATCGACACGACCGGCAACAACATCACCGGCACGATGATCGCCCCGGACGAGCCGGCCCTGGAATCCAAGCTCAAGGACATCGGCTGCTGGCTCGTCGACGCTTCGGCGGATCGCCCGGCGCCCATGGTGGACAAGGCCGCCAGGTCCCAGCGCGGCTGGCTCTCCTGGTGGGGCGGGGTCCGCCGGCGCGAAGTGATCGACTTCTGCACCCTGATGGCTTTCCAGACCAAGGTCGGCGTGCCGCTGGTCCAGGCCCTCGAAGTGGCGGGCATGGAGTGCGAGAACCCGCGCTTTCAGGAAGTGTTGGTCGGCGTGCGGCGTCATCTCGAAGGGGGGCTGCTGTTCTGGGAGGCTTTGGAAAAGTATCCCCGGGCCTTCACGCCGCACTTCATCGCCGTCGTCCGGGCCGGCGAACAGAGCAGCAATCTGCCGGAGACGTTCCGCGACATGAAAGCCCACCTGGAGTGGGTCGAGCAAATGATTGGCGACGTGCGCCAGGCCAGCCTTTACCCGTTGATCGTCCTCACGGTGGTATCCGGCTTCGTGCTGTTCCTGTTCACCAACATCATTCCGAAGTTCTCCGCGTTGCTGGCCTCGGTGAAGGTGCCGCTGCCGCTGCTCACCGTCATCATCTTTGGCGTGAGCGATTTGATAATAAAGACCTGGTGGATGTGGCTGCCGGTGATGGTTTTCCTCACGCTGGGCGTTCAAATTGGCCGGCGCGTGTCGAAAAACTTCGCCCGCACGACGGACCGCGCGAAGCTCAATCTGCCTATTCTCGGCGAGTTGAACCAGATGCTGGCTGTGTCGCGCTTCGCGCAGAACCTGGCCATCCTCTACCGCTCGGGCCTTCCCATTCTCCAGGCCCTCAATCTGTGCCGCGGGCTGGTGGGCAACGTGGTGGTCGAGGACGCCGTGGTCCAGGTGGAAGAAGGCGTGAAAGCCGGCTCCACCATCAGCGAAGCGATCCGGCGCCAGCCGGTCTTTCCGGCCATGCTGCTGCGCATGGTGATCATGGGCGAGACCACCGGTAACCTCGATTCCGCCCTCCAGAACGTGTCCGACTACTACAACCAGGTCATCCCGCGGCGGCTGAAAAAGATATTCACGATCCTTGAGCCGGCATTGATTGTGTTCCTGGTCTTCACGGTCGGCGCGGTGGCCCTGTCGATTTTCCTCCCAATTCTGTCGTTAATGGACCATATTAAGTAAGAACCAAATGAGACTCCGCCCCACCCGAAGCTGCGCGGGCTTTACGCTGATCGAGGTCATCGGCGTGCTGGCCGTCATCGCCCTCCTGGCAGTCGCTGTAACTGCAAGCGTCATCCGGCGTGTGGATCAAGCGGCTTTGACGCGCGAGAGGGCCGACCTCAACACTATTGCGGAGGCTTACACCCAGTCCTCTGTTCGCAACAAGACGATTCCTGGCACAAACGCCAATAGTTGGGCGGCCAGCGTTGCGAGCCAGATTTCCATGCCCACTATTCGCATCACCACCAACTCGCGAAATTTCTCCCGCGTCTTTCTCGTCGATCCAGCTTTGAGCATCAATGGTTCGGGTTTGGGATACATACAAACGAGCAACGGTACGACGAAGCCTCTCAACGCCCGAGTGCTCATTGCGTCTTCGCTGGATGGCGTTCCATCCGCCAGTTTCAGCAACTTTTGGAATTTGGCGGAGAACGACAATGTTCTGGTCAAGAAGCTTGACGTTGGGCCGCTATTCCACCGCCTCATCCTCATTGACCATGACACGGCCAATGCTGCTCTATTCTCCATCGACGCCACCAACACCATGGTGGTGCCGCCCGGTGGTGTGGGCTGGGACAAATATTACCTCGACGGGACTGAAGTTGGGCTTCACGGCAGCGACGGCAGCGTGCAAACTCGTTACACTCTAAAGCGAAGCATCAGCTTTGTATTTGAGGACGGTGCCTGGCGTGGGGCAGTCGAGGGCGGGCAGACCTTTAACGAGACCGCGACAGAGTTCCTCAACAAGGCAACCTTGTTCTTTAATTCTCCTGTGAACAGCGGCGTCAATCAGGGTGCTTCGCAATACAGCGTAATCATGACGATGTACACTTTCATGTTCGATTACACACTTTGGGCGAATGAATGTTTCTATCGCCATGGAAGCACGTCGCTTCCACCGGAATATGAACTTCTGTACCTGGTCGGTGGGAACTCACAAGCACTGGACAAATACAGTGGGGCAAATGGCATTCTCAAATAGGCAATCAACTTGGACTTGACGACCATGCATCTAAGAAAACGCCAGCTTCAACGGGGGCTCACGCTGATTGAGTTGATTGGTGTGCTGGCCATAATCGCCATCCTGGCTGCCATCCTCGTGCCGGTGCTGATTCGACAGATGGACCGGATCGCCGGCGAGCAGGAAAGCGCCAGCTTGAAATCAATGGGAGCAGCATTCGAACAGAGCGTTCTCCGCAACCGCTACATCCCGACCTACACGAATTGGGCTTCGGCCGTCGCCACTGAACTCGGGGTGAACGTTTCCAACGTCACGACGAATGGGCGAAAACAGCCGCGCTTCTTCCTTATCGACACCAATCTGAGCATCGGCGGAGGCGGCCTGCCTTATCCACAGCCCGCTGCCGGATGCGCCGCAGAGCCCGCCAATGCGCGCGTGCTTATCCTCTCGAGCATCGGTCAGCGGCTCACAGCGATGGGAAGCGGGATACCCGCCGCCGCTGACTTCAATGCGATTTGGAATTGGAACGATGCCTCCTCGATCCCGCCGGCGACATCGCTTCTGGCTGGATTGACAAAGGGCGACGACCTCAAGGTGGAGCGGGTCAATCTCTCACCGTGGTTTGTTAGCTTATGGCTCACGACCTACGCGTCGCACGCTGGAGCCGCGTATTCTATTGACTCCACCAACTTGAACACCGCGACCACAGTGACGGAGGGCAGCGGCGTCCACGGCTATTTTATCCAAAATTCAGTACTGAGTCTGTTCAAGCACACAGGAGAGCTCGATTCCCAGCAGGTTCTCATTCGCAACAACTCGTTCGTATACAATATCGACGTGTGGCGCGGGAGCATCGCCGGGGGAGCCTTTCTGGGCGGCTTGGACATCGCGTCTGTCGTGGACAAGTTCATGTCAGCCCCCTACAACACTAGAGCAGCGTATACGAACCGCCAGCAAGGAATAATCGTCACGAACATGATGAACTACATGGATGCCTACCGCGTCTGGGCTGCCGCCGGCTTCCCAAATGGTGGCCTGAAAACAACGGTAAACGACAGACAGCAAGACATGGTTTTGTCGGTGCGGCAACTCTTCGAAGCTAATGCATGGAATCCAAACGAGGGTTGCCCGTGATCGGGTCTATTCAGGTTTGCGCCCTCTTTGTCCTCCCTGTTTTCCCCAGCCGCCCCGGAGGTGACCGCCGGCAGAAGGACGAACACCCGGTTTGGACAGGAGCAAACAGAAATAACAGAGAGGGAAAGAAGCCTCCGTTTCCTCCGTTGCCTCCTGTTGAAAATCCAGCCGGCCCGGCGTTTCCAGCCGGGGCGATGGTCCGAATGCGCCGCGCCGTGTGACGCTCGGATTCCCGGCTTCGCAATCCGATTCATGAGCTGCGGCCGGCGGCAGAAAGATGGGGGCAGAAAAATTTTGACCACGGATTTCACGGATTTCACGGATGGGAGAAGGAGCCACGGCTTCATCCGTGCCATCCGTGGTCCATCTTGTCCCTTGAAAAATGCGTTCATCTTTCTGCCCCCCATCTTTCTGCCCACCGCTGACGCCTCAACCGAATGAGTAACCGCAAAGAACTCAAAGAAAGCAAAGAGGCTTGAATGAAAAGAGCTTTTCTCTGCGTTCTTTGCGGTTAAAAAATCGCTGCCGCCTCCGTTGCCTCCTGTTGAGAATCCGGCTGGCCCAGCGTTTCCAGCCGGGGCGATGGTCCGAATGCGCCGCGGCGCAGGATTGCGGATTCCGGGCTTCGCAACCCGATTCATGAACCGCGGCCGGCGGCAGAAAAATGGGGGCAGAAAAATTTTGACCACGGATGACACGGATTTCACGGATGGGAGAAGGAGCCACGGCTTCATCCGTGAAATCCGTGTCATCCGTGGTCCAACTTGTCCTTGAAAAATGCGTTCATCTTTCTGCCCCCCATCTTTCTGCCCACCGCTGACGCCTCAACCGAATGAGTAACCGCAAAGAACTCAAAGAACGCAAAGAGGCTTGAATGAAAAGAGCTTTTCTCTGTGTTCTTTGCGTCCTTTGCGGTTAAAAAACTCGTGCCGCCTCCTGTTGAAAATACGGCTGGCCCTGCGTTGCCGGCCGGGGCACTGGTCCGATTGCGCCGCGCCGCAGGATTACGGATTCCCGGCTTCGCAATCCGATTCATGAGCTGCGGCCGGCGGCAGAAAGATGGGGGCAGA
>Ga0137374_10006828_pt1 | contig 13613 bp, 18 predicted proteins | sample SagtaG_20_FD_104811 | JGI IMG/M metagenome (GOLD analysis project Ga0137374, IMG submission 104811) | Vadose zone soil microbial communities from Sagehorn Ranch, Mendocino, California, USA - Sage1_R_100_16 metaG | ecosystem: Environmental > Terrestrial > Soil > Vadose zone | place: USA...
AGGGCGCATACATCGGTGCGATCGTCTTTCCGCTTCTCGCCCTCGTCTTTGCCTGGGCGGGCGTACGGTGTTGGATTCGTGGGGGTAGAGCAGGTGGCCCGGCCGCCTAAACGCACCCCGTTAGGCGGCGACCGCTTCGCGCAAACGTTGACGCCGCTCTTGCTTCGCATCTCTGGCTGCCCGATGTGGCCGCTGCTCCTTGCGTCCGCGCTCCTCTCTGCGCAAGCCTTTTCACCGCCGTGCAACGCCTTGTGCCTTTCGCGCCGGGCCCGCGACGCCCTTGCGGCGGGCCGCTACCGCGACTACCTGAACACCACCCGAAAGATCGCTGGGAGGGCGTCCGACCACCCTGGCGTAATCTACGCGGTCGCCCGCGGGTACGCGCTCGTCGGTGAGCCCGCCGCAGCCCTGCGTTGGCTCGGTCACTTCGCGGATCTTGGTGCTACACGGGACCTTGATTCCGATTCCGTATTCGCGGGGCTGCACGCCTTCCCCGAGTTCCGCCTCGTTCGGGCTCGCCTTCAGCACAACCAGGCCCCAATTGTTCGCGGTGCGCTCGCGTTTTCTCTCCCAGATTCGGATCTCCTCCCCGAGGCTCTCGCCCATGATCCGATTACGGGAGGTTGGTTCGTCGGCAGCCTCGCGAAGAGGAAGATCATCCGCCTCGCCGAGGACGGGACCGCCTCGGATTTCATCGCCCAGGGTGAGCTGCTCCGCGTGGTCGGCATTCACGTCGATTCCGCACGCGCACTTCTTTGGTTCGCCACGTGGGCTCCGCGCGCCTCCACAGCGTCCAACGAGCCCGTGAGCGAGACTCGGCTCTTCAAGTGCGATCTGCGGACCGGCCACGTCTTGCGGACGTATGTCCCCGCTGACTCGGGACGCGGTCATCTATTCAATGACTTGGTGATAGCCCGGAACGGTGACGTGTTTATCACTGACACCGACCAAGGGTCGGTGTATCGCATCCGCTCAGACGCCGACACCCTAGAGCTCTTCCTCTCCCTGGACCCGGAGCGATTCTCGGACGCGAATGGCATCACGTTGTCTGCCGACGACCGCGTCCTCTATGTTGCGTTCGTTGAGGGTATCGCGCGCATCGACCTTCGGACCCGTGCGATCATACGTGTGCCGCTCCGTGCAGCCGGGAGCGCCGCCTCTATCGATGGCCTTTACTGGTATCGTGGCAAGCTTATCGGAGTGCAGCACCTACCTGGTCTCGCGCAGGTCACACTCTACCATCTTGCGCCTGACGGTCGCTCGATTCGCCGCATCGACGTCCTTGAGCGAGCGGACAGTCTACTTCATCTGCCGACCACAGGCGCGATAGTTGGCAACCGCTTCTACTACATTGCGAACAGCCAGTTCGACCGGCTCGGCGACGATGACCGCCTCGCTCCGGCTACACGATCGCCGGCGCCTCAATCGACTGTGCGCGTGCTCGATCTTAAAGAGCATTAAGGAATGAATCTTTCTTCAGCGCGCCGCAGCTTAAGCGCGATCCGTTAGGCGGCTGACACACGATGACCCAAGGGGCGGAACTACGTCGCGTTCTATCCCGCACCTGTGTGGCCGGTTTACTCATCGGATTCCTTGCCGCGCTCACGCCGGCGGGGGGCGTCCTCCTCGTGTTGGTATCCTGGTTCTTTTGGGTCATAGTGTTTGTATTTGGGCCCGTGAGTCTCTTGCTGGCTGCGCAGGCCCGAGCGGGGATCCTGCAAGCGTTCGGCTTTGCGCTCGCTCTAGCGGTAGGTCTATTGCCGTCGGCGATTACACTCGCATCCCATTCGCCCGGCGTTCTCGAGCTTCGAGCCGTTTTGGCCCTCATGGGGTTTGGCTTTCTCGCGGGCCTCTGCATCGCCCCGGTATACCTCGGTGTGGTCTTCGCGCTGCGGCAAGAGCGAGAGCGGTGGAGGACCCGTCATATGCGTACGCCGGCCGCCTAACACGCGCCTGAAGCTGGCGGCGCGCGTAGATTAAGGAATGAATCGTTCTACAGCGCGCCGCAGTTTAAGCGCGATCCGTTAGGCGGCTCCAGTTTGTGTTCCAGTTTTAGGGGGAGGAAACCTCGGATGACCATCGATCCCTCTTGGCTTACCGCTCTGGCGATCATCGCATTGCCCGTGCTCGGGTTCATCTTGGGCGCGCGCTGGATGATTTACCGACATCGGCTCGCGAGATCCCAGAGTGAGGCCCAGTCCGCGCCCATCGGAACGGACACTCTCGATGCTCTGGATTCCGTTCAGGCTCAAGTTCAGGAATTGGCCGAGCGGCAAGACTTTGCGGAGCGCCTCCTGCTGCAGCGCAAGGAGAAGCAGCAGCAGCGCCCTCAAGACGTTACCACGCCTGTCTGACCGCTCACGCCAGGCACTCTGCTCTCGAGGGAGCCGCCTAACAGGCGCTCGATGAAGAATCCGTTCCGCCATTTGGTTGTGGTGACCCTGACCTGGATCGTGGGATTGGCCGCGGGGGTCGTTCTCCTCTATACCATCGGCGCGCAGGGCCAATGTGCCGTTGATATCGCGTGCGGCCAACAAGCGGAGCGCGGGTGGCACACGGCGCTTTTGCTTCTGGTCGGACTCGGTCCAGGAATAATCGCCACAATTGCGTGGCTGCGCTCTGATGACGCGGCTGTCTAACAAGCGCCTGACGCTGCCGGCGCCCGTCATCTGTGGTAGCATTGCGTCTGTGGACGTGACACTGGGGCGCCGCAGCTTAGGCGCACTCCCTTAGGCAGCACCGTTCTCAAATGCGCATCATTCCGCTCCTGCGCTGCTACGAGCTTCTTCTATTCGCCAATGAAGCCGACGGAGTCGTGGGCGACATTCGCCATGTCGCACGCTTAGTGGGAGGCGGAGCCGTTTACACGCCGGTGGGCCATTTCTCCGCTATTCCGGACGCGGCCGAGCCTGAACAACCCGCCCGCTGGCGCGTCGAGGCTTTCCTCCGGACGGACATCATCCACGATCCGGCAACCAACCGCACCGTCGTAGCGATGGACGCAAAGGCCCGGGCCATCCACTACGACCCGGACTTACCGCGCGCCATCGCCGATGCCCTTTTGAGTGAGACCGTCTGCACGGAACCCCTGTTGCTGAAAATCTGGGAGGGTAGGATGACGGACTACGTTGCTCGGGGACGCATCCTCGATGAGAACTGATCACTTTCGGCAGGTGCTGCCAAGTCTTGCCCCGCAGAATTAGCGGTGCCTGGACCCCGTTGCCGAGTCGCGCGTCGGCCTAACAAGCGCAGAGGCAATCACATGGACACGAAGAGCCGCAACGAACTACGCCTGCTCAAGGCGTACGCCCTCACCACCACCGTGCTCCTCACGGTCCTTTCGCTCGCTGCGTTTACGCGCTTCGGGCAGAAGCCACGGTTCGAGGAGATCGACGTTGAGCGAATCAACGTCGTCGAGCGAGACGGCACGCTGCGTCTTGTGATCTCGAACAAGGCACGAGCGCCAGACCCGGTGGTGGGCGGAAAGACCTACCCTCGGTCGGGAGGAAATCGGGCGGGACTCATCTTCTTCAACGACGAGGGGAGCGAAAACGGAGGTCTTATCTACTCCGGCCGTCGCGATGTCGATGGCAGCTTCCGCGCCGAGGCCGCCCTTCTCTTCGACCAGTTCGATCAGGATCAGGCGGCCGGGATCACCTACGACGATGAGAATGGTCACCGGCGTGTTGGGTTTCAGGTGTGGGACCGGGCGAACGTTCCCCTCGGTGAGCTGATGGGACCGTTTGACAGTATCGGGAAGCTCCCTCGCCCCGCCCGGGCCGAGGCGGTCGCGAGGCTCCAGGCCAAGTACAGAGTCGACGCCTTCATCGCGCCTCGCGTGTTTGTCGGGCGTTCTCCTGATCGCGCTGCGGCCATCGTGTTATCCGATCCGCAGGGGAGGCCTCGCCTACGCATTCGCGTCGATTCGTCTGGCGTGCCCGCACTTGACCTTCTGGACCAGGACGGTCGCATAACCTTCACCCTCCCCGACTCGGTGCGCCCGCGCGCCAGCAACCCTCGGCACCGGTGAGGCCCGATCGCCCACCTCTCGTGCGGTGCCGCCTAACAAGCGCTTGAAGCTGGCTGCGCTGATACTGATGTGCTCACGGAGCGCCTCCGTACTCGTCGCTGCGGTCCTCGCCCCTTGGGGCGCAGCGCGCGCGCAAATTCCAACCACTGCCGTGGGCGTCGCTGTCGGATTCGGAGTCGATACCGTCGGCGTGCCGAAGCACGAGATCTTCGCGCTCTGGCGCGGCTATCTCACCGCGCGTCCAGTTTGCGGTCGACCGAACGCGCTCTGGTCTCGCTTGGAACAACAACAGTGGCCATCGGTCGATCTCCTGTGCCCTTACGTGTACCAAGGGTTCACGAAGTTCACGATCGTCCACCTTGCCCCGGCGATCGGTCTGGACAGCACGTACCTGATCCGCACCCTCATTGCGAGTGTCTCCGATTCTTCTCAAGACGTGAAGCCTTTGGCCCTCTACCGCGTGTATGCGACGCGTGAGGAAGGGCAGTGGGTCCTTGCGAATGCCCTCCCACGGCTGACGCGTCGCTGGAATCACGAGACGGTTGGCCGCATCACGTTCGTATTTCCGCCGACTCGGGCATTCTCACGTTCCCGCGCCGAGCAGACTGCTGGTTTTGTCGATTCCCTCGCCCACGCGTTTGACGTGCAACCCCCGTCCAGGATCGGTTACTACTTCACTGATGACCTCAGCGAGACCCTACGCGCCGCGGGTCTTGAGTTCTTTCCTCTTGGCTCCGACACGGTCGGGGGTCGGGCCCAAGTTACCAACCAATTGGTTTTCGTCGGGTCCTCGAGCAATGGCGAGGCCTATCGGCACGAACTCGCCCATGTCGTCCTCTGGCCATTTTTGGCCCCCCTCAAGGCCGCGGGGCTGGTTCAGGAGGGGCTGATGACGTGGGTGGGCGGCTCCGCGGGTCTCGATTTTAAGGAGCTCATTCCTGGTCTCAAACGCTACCTCGATGGTCATCCTGATCTGACCCTCGAAAGCATCATGACCAGCCCGCCCCCGCGAGAAGGAGCGCTGGACGTCGGCTACGATGGTCTCGCGGTACTCTGCAAGATGGTCCATGATGCAGGCGGAATCGCGGGGCTTCGGAGTCTCGCGAATGCCGGAAGCGAACCACGCCTCGTGCTGAGCACCGCCGCACAGCTCTTGAGAGTCTCACCGGCCAGCCTTGATGGAATTTGGCGCAGGCGCATCGCTGCCTTATCGCGCTAGCCAATTGCTGGGCCGGCGCGCAATCTCGCCCTTCATGCGGCGCGGCCGAACAAGCGCTTGACGCTGTCGGCGCGCGTAGATTGAGGAAATGCATCATTCTTCTTTAGCGCGCCGCAGCTTCAGCGCACCCCGTTAGGCAGCCAACCCATCGTGCGATACGAGCCCCGCGCTGTTGAAGCCTACTTCGATGAGCTTGGCGCGAGCGAATGGCAACGTTTTGATCGATTCGCGCTCGGTGCCGTTCATGAACACATCCACAATCACTTCCTCGAACGGTTTGTGCGACCCGGGTGTCGTGTCTTGGACATTGGCGCGGGCCCCGGACGCTTCACACAAACCCTTCACCGTCTTGGGTGCCGGATCGTTGTCGCCGACATTTCCGATGTTCAGCTCGAGTTGAATCGGCGTTACGGCGCAGAGAAGGGGTTCGGTGCCAGCATCGATGCGCACCTAAAGCTTGATATCTGCGATCTCAGCTCGCTCCCAGCTGCCAGTTTCGACGTCGTTGTCGCCTACGGCGGCCCGTTGAGCTATGTCTTTGAGCGCCGCGACGAGGCAGTGACGTCCTGCCGCAGAGTGCTCAGATCGGGCGGCACATTCCTGGCAAGCGTGATGTCTCTATGGGGCACGCTTCACCGTCACCTCGCCGCGCTCCGGGATCTTCCCTTGTCGAGCATGGCGGACATCGTCGAAACGGGCGATCTAACCCCCGACAACGACCCGACGTCGCAGCACAAGTGCCACATGTTCCGTTCCTCGGAATTGGTGCAACTTCTGGAACGGCACGCCTTCTCGGTCGAGGCCCTAGCGGCGTCCAACGCCCTGTCGACGAACCTCGAGCCCTTGCTCCTTGAGTTGCGTCAACAACCGGACCGCTGGCAGGCCCTGCTGGACCTCGAGTGTGTCGCAACGGTCCAACCAGGATATGTCGATGGCGGCACGCATCTGCTCGTGGCGGGCCGGGCGGTGGCGTTGGCTGCCTAACCTGCGCCCCCGTGGGGCGTCGCGCCCGCAGCTCACGGGCATCTCGTTAGGCCGCGCAGCACATTTCTGATGGATCAGTCAGTACTGGTGTGGGGTTAAAAATCGTCGGACTTGGAGGAACCCATGCCTCGTCTAGCATTCCACATTTCCTTAACCGCGTTAGCCCTTGTCACCGGCGCGAATTCCCTCGGTGCGGGACGCCAACCCGCGCTTCGGCTACGCATCGCAGCGCTCAGTCAGAATCGCCTGAGCGTCCGCGTGATGACAGCCTCAGAAGCGCAGCAAAGGTTACGAAAGCCGGCTGAGGTCGTGGTCGAGCCACCGGCCGTTTTGTCAATCGCGGATTCGATTCAGAGCATTCATCTCGTCGTCATTGGTTTCGGATCGGTGCGCGCGACGCTGACTGACAGTGAGATGCCGGGACGGGATGCGATTGTCGCGGAAGGTCGTGATCTCACGTTGGCGCGTGATGCCCGCGGTCGGTTTTACCGAGCTTGGACGGCTCAACCGTTACTGCCATAGGCGCACCGCCGATGAGACGGACTTGCACCGTCGCGCTGTTTGCGCTGCCGTTCCTCGGCTACGGAGGCGTCGTCGTGCTGGCGTGGGAGCGTGGTGTACGAAGCCGCCGCTCATTGAGGACACCTCTCGGCACTCGGTTACGCCTCGTTCTGCTAGTTGGGCTGTTGGCATCGTGCACGCAGGCTGCAGGTCAGTCACCTCCATGTCCTCCCGTCGACACAACCGCCCCCTGGGCACGGACGAACCGGACCTGGTCCAATGAATCGGGTTTGCACTGGAGCAACGATTCTCTCCGCCGCGTGTTGCTCCGGCTCGGAGAGCGAGATCAGGCGCCGCGAGCGGAGTTCGGTGCCCATGTCGCGGACACACTCTATGCCCGGCAACTCATGCGGCTGGACTCGACTTTGGCCGCCGAGATGGTCCTCATTCTTGACCGGTTTGGCCTGCCGACGAGGTCCATGGTTGGTCCGGCAGGATCGGATGCGGCCATGCTGATCATCCAGCACAGCTGGCCATTGCAGGAGCGGGTTCTGGCCTCCGCCAAGGCCATCCCTTCAGGCCAGATCTCACCTGAGAAACTGGGTATGCTCGAAGACCGCGTTCGGGTGCATCAAGGCAAGCCGCAACGTTTCGGCACGCAGTTCAATACAGGGCCCGACGGCGTCTTTCGGTTCGCCGCTGCGTCCGACACCGCGGATCTCGACGCCCGGCGGTCCGCGGCGGGGATGCCGCCGATGCGTCAGTACGTCTGTTTGCTCGAAGAAGCGGGCATGCGCGTAGACCGCGCGTCGCTGCCGCCGGCCTTCCGGCCGTGAGCGGCCTAACGCGCGCCTGAAGCTGACGGCGCCGTCTTGCTGTTGTAGTCTTCTACTTGTGAATATTCCAATCAGGCGCGCAGCTCAGGCGCACCCCGTTAAGCGGCGTCGGCCCGAGTGGCTGGCCAGGTGAGGATGGTGAAACGTGCGTGAGACCATTTCACGGGTACCCTTGCTTCTCTCGATCTTGCTCACCCCCACACTCGCGGGGGCCCAACAGATCGAGCTGGGGGTCATGGGCGGCTATTTCCTGCCGGCCGTCCAGCAGTTCGAACGTACCGTTGCTGTCTCGGGGCCATCTGGATACGCCGTTGCCCATTTAGATGCTCGACACGACCCCGGTGTGATCCTCGGCGTCGATGTCGCAATGTGGCCTCTATCGCACTTTGGGGTCGATCTGGCGGGCACGGTCGGTGCTTGCAACCGGTCGGGGTCGGCTCCTGATCAGAGGGCCGTCCTCTCAAGGGTCGGTCTTCGGCTAGTGGCGCGAAAGCAGGTCGGGGGGATGACCCTGCGGTTGGGGGCAGGGCCAGTTTTGGTACACATGGGAGGATCGGCGTACGACGGCGCAACTACTCTCATGAGCCTTGCGAAGCGCACGATGGGCGGGGCCACATTGCAGGCGGACGTCACGCACACCGTCGGTGTCTTTCGCCTTCGGCTTGCGGTCGAGGATGCTCTCTACCGCGTCACCATGTCTCCTTTCACAGCAGGTACCGACACGTCGCGTACGCCACTGCAGCACGATGTGGGGTTCACTGCCGGCGTGTCGCTTCTGCTTCGCTAGTGTGTGGCGTGCTTGGCGACGTCCGTTAGGCCGCGGCCCAGATCTCTTGTGACTCACCTCAGCGTCAACCTGAACAAGGTCGCATTGCTTCGCAACTCCCGGAGTCTCGGGATACCGAGCGTCGTCCACGCGGCGGAGCGTTGCATCGCTGCCGGCGCCCATGGGATCACTGTGCATCCGCGTCCGGATCAACGACACGTGAAACCGCCTGACGTTCTTGAACTGGCAGAGTTGTTGCGAGACCATCCTGACGTCGAGTTCAACATCGAAGGGAACCCCTTTCCTGAGTTTCTAGAGCTGGCGCGAACGGCGCAGCCGGTGCAGTGCACCCTCGTCCCTGATGGCCCGGATGCTGTTACTTCGGACCATGGATGGGATCTTGATGCGGAAGCCGGATGGCTGAAGCCGATAATCGCAGAGCTCCACGAGAGCGGTACTCGCGTGAGCGTTTTCATGGATGTGGACAGCGATCAATGGCAGCGAGCCCGGCAACTCGGGGCGGATCGAGTCGAGCTGTATACGCAGCCCTACGCAGCAGCCTATGGGCGGAATGACTTTGAGACAGTCCTTGGCAGGTTTGCTGCGGCGGCCAAGGCCGCGCAGTTGGTTGGTTTGGGCGTAAACGCTGGTCACGATCTAAACCTTCAGAATCTTGGCCCATTCTCCCGCATCCCCGGCATCCTGGAGGTGTCTATTGGCCACGCGTTGGTGTCCGACGCGCTGGAGCTCGGGTTATATAATGCTGTACGCGCGTACTTGCAGGTTTTGGCTTCGTCAGCGGTCGCAGCTTAGGCGCACCTCGTTAGGCAGCGACTTAGGATCCGTCTGCAGCGATTGTCAGGAGGTTCCGATGCCTCATGAACTCCTACTCAATGCCGCCTTTCCCCGCGCGATCGTCCTGGGCTTACTTGGGGGTGCGGCTCTCGTCTTGACCGTGACATATAGCCGGCGGGGCCCGATGATCTATCTGCCCTACGCGGCGTTGCTGGTGGCGATGGGTCTGCTCCTGTCTCGCTACTCCCAACTGCCATACACCGCCCGATTCGCCGCTGCACTGGCCGGACTCCTCATAGCCACCGTGCCGCTCTACGTTGCGGTGGCCATTCTGTCGGCGCACGCGCGGGAGGAGCTCTGTCGCGAGGGCAGACTCCCGCCGCACACCGAAGGCTCGAGCATGTGGGCCCGTACTTTGCGGGTCGCCTTTCTGTTGTTGCTGGGGGTGATGGCCAGTGCGGGCGTTGCATACGTCGCTGCCTAACAAGCGCGCGCGATCCGTTAGGCGGCAGCTTGGCTCTCAGCCCCATCGAACGACAACACGCGAAGACCGAAGCGCAGGCGATCATCGACAATGCCTCGCAAGAACTGGAGCGTGGTACTCTCGATGAGGTTGGTTGGACAAGGGTGGTCGCTGACGCCCTCGCCAGCGCATATCTCCGCGACGATGACCCTCGTTGGCAGTCCGGCTTCGATGGTGACTCCCAGCTGTGGCGTGACGCAAGGGAGCTGATCCTCGCACCGGTGCATCGCGCCGGTACGTTCCTCGATATTGGCTGCGCAACGGGTCACCTGATGGAATGTCTGGAGTCGTGGGCGATGGAGCAGGGCCGGCGTCTGTCCATGTTTGGCCTCGAGTTGAGCAGGGCCCTGGTTGCCAGGGCTCGGATACGGCTCCCCGAATTGGGGAGTCGGATATTCGAAGGCAACGTCATCAACTGGTCACCACCCCGTTCCTTTACCTTCGTTCACACCGGCTTGGAGTACGTTCCTGCTGCACGCCGCCCGTGGCTCGTGCGTCGGCTGCTCGATCACTTTGTCGAGCCCAACGGGCGGCTAATCGTCGGGCCAGTGAACCAGGCGGACTTGGCGGCCACTATCGAGGCGTTTGAGCGCGCCGCAGCGAGGCCCGAAACCAGCGAACGTACGGACCGCAATGGTAAGGCTCGCCACGTGGTGTGGTGCGGCGGCGGGGGCGCACCGGTTGTCCTTCCAACTCCTCCATGACGGTCACTGTCGCCGATCGCATCGTCGGCTGCCTCAAGGGCATCGCGACCGGTGACGCCATCGGCAAGCAAACAGAGACGCTATCGCATGAGGACGTGCTCCGCTGGTATCCCCAGGGCATCCGAGGTTTCGAAGGCATTTCCGGGTCGATCATCCCCCGATACGTGGGGAACGCGAAGCGCGAATGGCAAATCGGTGAAACCACAGACGACACCGAAATGACGGTTGCCGTCGCACGCGCCATCCTAACCGATCGGAGCGTTTCGCACGTGAGTGTCGGTCGTGAGCTGCTCCGATGTACGAAGTGTGTCCATCCGGGTCTCAAGTCCCTCTGGGAATTTCACGAGGCCGGTGATCCCGCGCGGATTGCAAGGAGCCATGACGGCTGTGGAGCCGCGATTCGTGTGGCACCGGTTGGAATCGTCTACAAGTCCTACCGCCTGAACGAGCTGGTGAACGCCGCCCGCGAAGCATCGATTTCAACACATGGGGGGTCACTGGCGATCGCCGCTGCGGCTGCCACCGCCGCGGCGGTGTCGGCAGCAGCTGATTGCGGTTCGCCAGCTGACATTCTGACGTTTGCCACCCGTGCGGCGGCTCAAGCCGAGCGCCGCTGGCCCGGCGGCGTCCCTCGGTTTGCAGATGCAGTCACGACAGTGCATGAGAGCCTACGACGCTTGCCGGCACTTCGACCAGATGATGTGGCGGCGCTCTACTTTCCGAATGGGCCGCTCACGATCGTGCCATTGGCTCTGGGAATCGCCACCTTGGTACAGTCGGCCGAGGAAGCGATGCTGCTGGCTGCGAACATTGGCGGCGACAGCGATTCGGTCGCCTCGATCGCTGGAGGGATTCTCGGCGCACGTTATCCGAGCACGGTAAATGAGGGATGGTACGCGTTGGTACAGCACGTCAACGATTTCGACCTCGTGGCTATCGCGAATCAGCTGGCTGCGCTTCGACATTGACGCCGCAGGTCCTTTACGCTGCGGCCTAACACGCGCCTGAAGCTGACGGCGCCCGTCGTCTATGGTAGAATTCCATTTGTGATCACTCACGCTTGGCGCCGCGGCTTAGGCGCAATCCTTTAGGCCTGCCGGTCAGGCATTTTGGTAGGTCCGAATCCTCCATCACGTGTGGTCGAGATAATCTGAACCTCTCATGAGGCCGATTGTTGAACCACACGATCCGGACTTCCGCACGCGGGTCAAGGCCAGCTTCTCACGTCAAGCATTCATGACCACGCTCGGCGCTTCATTGGAACTCGTTGAACCGGGCGAAGTGCACATCGGACTGCCGTTCTCGACGCACCTGTCCCAGCAACACGGCTACTTGCATGCAGGTGCAACAACCGCAATTGCCGACAGTGCAAACGGATATGCCGCCCTCACATTAGCACCTGCCAATGCCGAGGTATTGGCGGTGGAATTCAAGATCAACCTAATGGCCCCGGCATCGGCGCCGCGATTTCTCGCCCGCGGAAGAGTCCTCAGGCCAGGTCGTCGCCTTTCTGTTTGCCTTGCTGAAGTCGTCGCCTTAGACGGTACGGATCAGGAGGTAATCGCGACCATGCTCTCGACGATCAGCATCAGACCGGCGCGCGTAGATTAGGGAATGAATCTTTCTTCAGCGCGCCGCAGCTTAGGCGCACTCCGTTAGACCCGTCCCCTTCCGATTACGGTAGAGGATGAACGTCACAATCCGGCGCGCAGAATCTGGGGACGCCAACGCGATCGCTGGTTGCCTCGCCGAACTCGGGTACGAGACGCCGGCGTCACTTGTAACCTCCAAGTTGTCGACCCTTACTGCGAGCGCGGCGGACGGGGTGCTCGTCGCCATTGAGCCTGACGCCGGGCTTGTAGGTGTGGTAAGCGTTCACCTGCTCCCCCTATTCCACGCTCCAGGAAACTTGGCCCGGGTGACGGCCTTGGCCGTGCGTAAGGATCATCAGCGCCGGGGAGTAGGCCGTGCGCTTGTAGCGGCGGCTGAAGTGTTCGCGTGGCGGCACGATTGCCGACGGGTCGAGGTCACGAGCGGGGACCACCGATCGGAGGCGCACGATTTCTACAAGGGACTCGGGTACCAAACGGATGAGCGGCGCTTCATCAAGCACGGACCGCCGGCGGTCTAACACCGAGATCCGGACGGGTATTATGTCACGATCAATGCGCTCGCGGCGGCCTAACGAACGCTGAAGCCGCACCGCACCCCACATCTGGAGTGAGAATGCGCAGGCTTGCCATTCATTTCCTACTCAATTGCGTCGCAGCATCTCCAAGCCTGTACGCTCAAGAGTTACCAGAGCCGTCGCGGCCCGTCGCCGTTGGTCCGGAACAAGCACTGCACCCGCGGCGCACTCGCGCCCGTGAGGGTGCGGTCGTCGGCTTCATTGTCGGAGCGACCGTCACCGTTGTCGTAACGCGCAGCGGCGGTTCGACGGCCCCGTGCAATCGCTCGGCCAATCAAGACGCCCTAAGCTCAGGTGAATGCGTCGGTCTTGCGGTGGCGGGTGGAGTGGTCGGGGCGGGGTTGGGTGCTCTAATCGGCAGTAGGATACGCGTGGCGGTGCGGCAGAACGCGTTGCCGCTCCCCCCGCATCTGGGCGGCGTCCACAATCGCGGCTTCTTGCTTGTCGTCCGCATCGGCGCGTCGTTTTGATAGCCGTGCCGTCTAACAGCGAGCGGACCCCTTTTCGCTTCACCAGACATCATGGTTCTGCACCGTAACAGAGGAGCCGTCACCATGTCTGCTTCCGTGTCTTCGGCACGCCTCGGCCCCAATCTCGTGACACTGGCTGGCATCGGGCTCGTCGGCTACGGAATCATGTTCCTCATCCGGGATTTCACCGGCTTCATCGAACTCGGGCTCACGCCAGAACATGTCGGGGGGACACCCGAGCACATTCGCGCCTTCAGCCCGCACCTCTACAATTACATCAGTCACCTTCAAGTCGCCGTAGCTGCACTTATGATTGCGCTGGGTGTAGCGGTGATCGCGCTTGCGTGGCGCGGCATTCGCACGGGTCAGCGGTGGGCTCTGTGGACGGCTTTTCTCGCACCGGTGACTGGCGTGGCTTTGGCCTTGCCCCTGCACTATGTGTACGGCATCGCGACGATTGGTCATCTGGGGCCCATTTATCTTGATGTGGCAATCTTGGTCGTCGGTACTGTGCTCGCGCGGCGGACGTTCGCGAGCTGAACGTAGCGTAGAATTCCAATTGTGATCATTCAGACTCGGCGCCGCAGCTTAGGCGCA
>Ga0137374_10006840_pt1 | contig 13603 bp, 13 predicted proteins | sample SagtaG_20_FD_104811 | JGI IMG/M metagenome (GOLD analysis project Ga0137374, IMG submission 104811) | Vadose zone soil microbial communities from Sagehorn Ranch, Mendocino, California, USA - Sage1_R_100_16 metaG | ecosystem: Environmental > Terrestrial > Soil > Vadose zone | place: USA...
CGCGGTGCTCGTCATGGTCGCCGAGCGCGGCGGCCGCTACAGCCTGAGCTGCAACCCGGACCTCACGCTCGACGTGGCGCGGGCGATGCGCGCGGGCGGCCGGCCTTGCGTCGTAGCCGGCCTGGTCAACCGCAACCTGCCTTTCATGCTGCACGATGCCGATGTAGGCGGGGACTACTTCGATGTCCTGGTGGACGCGCCGCGCTGGGAGCACCGGCTCTTCGGCGTGCCAAACCCCGCCGCCGAGCCCGTCGACCATGCGATCGGCATGCATGCCGCGGCGCTGGTGAAGGATGGCGGCACTCTGCAGCTCGGTATCGGCTCGCTCGGCGACGCGGTCGCGCACTGGCTGCGCCTGCGCCACACCGATCCGGGATCGTTCGGGGCAGCGCTGCAGGCGCTGGAGGCCGAGCATGCGCTCATCGAGCGCGAGGGCGGGCGCGGGCGTTTCGCCGAGGGACTGTTCGCTTCGAGCGAAATGTTCACCTGGGGCCTGATGACGCTCTACCGCGCGGGTGTGATCCGGCGCCGGGCCAACGGCGCCGACGGCCCGGTGCTGCAAGGCGCGTTCTTCCTCGGGCCCAGCGAGTTCTACCGGGCACTGCACGAGCTGAGCGAGGAGGAACGCGGGCTGTTCGAAATGACCTCGGTTTCGCGCATCAACGACCTGTACGGCGAGGAAGCGCTCGGCAGGCGGCAGAGATTGCATGCGCGTTTCATCAACATCTGCATGAAGGTGACGCTGTTCGGCGCGGCGGTCTCGGACGGCCTCGCGGACGGCAGGGTGGTGAGCGGCGTCGGCGGCCAGTACAACTTCGTCGCGATGGCGCACGAGCTCGAGGGCGCCCGCTCGATCCTGCTGCTGCGCGCGACCCGTGAATCGGGCGGCAGCGTGGAATCGAACATCGTGTTCAACTACGGCCACGAGACGATCCCGCGCCACCTGCGCGACGTGGTCGTCACGCAATATGGCATCGCCGATCTGCGCGGCCGCACCGACGCCGAAGTCGCGGCGGCGCTGATCGCGATCGCCGACCGCCGCTTCCAGGGCGGGCTGGCCGCGCGCGCCAAGGCCGCCGGCAAGCTGCCGCGCGACTGGCGCGTCCCCGAACGTGCGCTCGGCAATACCGAGGAGCAGCTCGCTGCGCGGCTTGCGCCGCTGGCGGGGCGCGGCCTGCTGCCGATGTTTCCGCTCGGCACCGACTTCGATGCAGACGAGCAGCGCCTGGTGCGCGCGTTGCTGTGGCTGCAGAAGAATGCCGCGGGCTGGCGCAACCGTCTCGCGCTCGCCGGCGCGCTGCTCGGCGCGCGGCCGCAGCAGGAGGACGCTGCGGCGCTCGCGCGCATGAGTCTCGCTGACCCGCGGGGAGTCCGCGAGCGGCTGCTGCGCCGTGCCGTGGCGCTGGCATTGTCCAGGTGAGGTCGCGACGCCGCCGCTTCCGCATCGCACCGACGCGGCTGCGTGCCCGGTCGCGCCGCGCGCTGCGGGTATTTCTGGCCGTCCCGCTGGCGGTTCAGCTCGCCATCGGCGCGTTCGTGATCGTCGCGCTCTGGCTTGCGCTCAACTGGGTGTATCAGGTGGTCCGTAAGCCCGCGGAGCTGCTGTTTCCGGTGAGCGGCGTGCTCTCGAAGGCGCCGGCCGAGACCTGGCGGCAGTACGAGTCGATCTTTCGCGAGCATTCGACTGCCGTCGTCACGCCTGACCTCCTCGCAGCGCTCGCTCAGGTCGAGGGCGCGGGCAACCCGGCAGCCCGGACGTACTGGAGGTGGCGCCTGACGCAGGAACCCTTCGAGGTCTATCGGCCGGCGTCGAGCGCGGTCGGCATGTACCAGATCACCGACGCGACGTTCCGCGAAGCGAAGCGCTATTGCATTCGCGACCACGGCGTGGTCGAGGATGGTCCCTGGCACGACATCAGCTCGTGCTGGTTCAACAGCCTGTACACACGCGTCGTCCCAAGCCACGCCGTCGAGATGACCTCGGCATTCCTCGATCGCCGCGTGGCGGGCATCCTGCAGCGCCGGGGCATCGCCGCCGCGACGCTCCAGCAGAAGCAGGACCTGGCTGCGCTGATCCACCTGTGCGGCGCCACGGCGGGCGATGAGTACGCGAAGCGCGGTTTCCGCCTGGCCGCCAGCCAGCGCTGCGGCGATCACGACGCGCGAGGCTATCTCGCCCAGCTCAATGCGATGAAGCGGGTGTTTTCCCGGCTGGCGGCGTCTTGACAGTCGACTGCTGGGTGCCGCATCTTTCCGGCCGGTCAAGCGGGGAGTTCACAATGAAGCGCTGGTCCACTATCGCCGTGGTGCTAAGTTTCTCCTGCATGACGGCATCCGCCGCAACATTCGTCTACGTATCGAACGCCGAGGATGGCGACATCGGTACCTATCGCATGACCGATACGGGCGAGCTGCAGCCCGGGCCGCGCGCCAAGGCCGCTAGCGTAGTGATGCCGATGGCCGTAAGCCCGGACCGCCGCTTTCTCTATGCCGGAGTCCGCTCCAAGCCGTATTCGGTGATCGCCTATTCCATCGACTCCGGCACCGGCGAGCTGCGGCAATTGTCGACCTCGCCGCTGGCGGAGAGCTTCCCGTACATCTCGCTCGACAAGACCGGACGGTTCCTGTTCGGCGCGTCCTATGCCGGTCATCTCATCAGCGTCAACGCGGTAGGCCGCGATGGGCGCGTTGCAGCTGAGCCGCTGCAGGTGATCCCGGTGGGGCGCAATGCGCACTCGATCCGCAGCGACGAGAGCAACAAGTTCGTGTATGTCCCCACGCTCGGCACCGACCAGATCTTCAAGTTCGTTTTCGACGCCAGGTCCGGCCGGCTGACCTCGAACACGCCCGCGGTTTTCCTCATGAAAGCGGGGGCCGGCCCGCGCCACTTCATCACTTCGCGCGACAACAAGTTCCTGTACGCGCTGAGCGAGCTGCAGGGCACAGTCACCACCTTCTCGCTGGACGGCAAGACCGGATTGCTGACCGAAGTGAGCGTGGCGTCGGGCCTGCCACCCGATACGAAACTCGTGCCCGGCGCGCCACGCCCGTCGTCCCGCAATACCGAAAACGATGTCTGGGCTGCGGACCTTCACATGACCCCGGACGGCAAGCTGTTGTACATGTCCGAGCGCACCAGCAGCAGCCTGGGCGCGTTCCGCGTCGACGCGGAAACCGGCAAGCTCGCCTATCTGGGAAGCACGCCTACCGAGAAGCAGCCGCGCGGCTTCGCCATCGATGCCAAGGGACGATTCCTGGTTGCGAGCGGCGAAAAGTCGGCGACGCTTTCGGTGTATGCGATCGACCCGGCGAGCGGCGCGCTTCGGCCGGTCGGCCAGTTTCCGGCAGGGAAAGGCGCCAACTGGGTCGAAATCGTCAGGTTCGATTGAAGTAACCGGAGGCGAGATGCATTCCATCAAGCGGGAATTTGTCGCCGCAGCGGGCGCCCTTCTGCTCGGCGTCGCGGGCTACGCGGCGGGCGCAGGACCGCAGGACAAGGTGGTGTACCACTTCAGCGACGGCCTCGAGCAGGCGTCAAACGGACTGCGCAACATTGGCAATCACCTCGAAGTGAATCCGACGGCGAAAATCATCGTCGTGTCGCACGCCCGTGGCGTGGATTTTCTGATGAAGGGCGCGAAGGACAAGAACGGCAACCAGTACGAGGATCTCGTCGAGCAGCTGGCCATCCAGGGCGTGCAGTTCGATGTGTGCGAGATCACCTTGCGCAACCGCAGGCTCGACAAGAAGCAGTTCATCGCCGACGTGAAATACGTGCCGTCGGGAGTCGCGGAGATTACCCGCCTGCAGCAGCGCGAGGGATACGCTTACCTCAAGCCTTGAAGCTGCAAAAAGAGAGGCCGCCAACGGGGCGGCCTCGATCCTGCCTCCAGCATAAAACGGCTGCGCTACTTCTGCGGCACGCCCTCGATGGCAAATGAACGGAATTTCGCGTACTTGTCGCCGATCTTGCGGTTCTCCTTGAATTCTTTCAAGTTGCGCCAGGCCTGCATTTTTTCCATGCTGTCCCACATCAGAACGGCGACGCGTGGTTTCGGCGGCTGCCCTTCGATTGCCGTCACTTTTTGTCCCGCAGCCAGGACACGACCGCCGGCTTTCTTGATCGTAGCCTGCGCCATCGGCGTGTATTCCTTCAGATACGCGTCGAGGTTGGTCACGTCGATCTCCGCGATGTAGTAGACGGGCGGCTTGGCCTGAGCGTGGAGCCCCTCGATCGCGATAGCGCCGAGCCCGAAACCGGCAATTGCCGCCAGCGTAACGGTATAACGAGTTTTCATGGTTTCTCCGCTTTGGATGGTTCGTACTGCACTGGGCACTTTAGTTAAGATCAGGCTCTGATTCAAGGAGGAACACGTTGACAACACGCAGGGACTTCATCAAAGGAATGGTTTTCACAAGCTGTGCCTTGCTCGAGGCGGCGCGTGCGCAGGCGCCCGCGAGGCGCCGCGAAGTTGTGGTCGGCGGCCGCCGCGTCAGGACCATCGACGTGCACGCACACTGCGCGTTTCCCGAGGCGATGGCGCTGATGGGACGCAAGGTGGCGCCGGCGTCCCTCGTCATGGCGGAAGACCGCATCCGTGCGATGGACGAGCAGGGCATCGACATGGAAGCCCTCAGCATCAATCCGAACTGGTACGCCGTCGAGCGCGACGTGGTGAGCCAGGTCATCAGGCTGCAGAACGAGAAGCTCGCCGAGCTATGCGCCGCGCGCCCCGACCGCTTCGTCGCCTTCGCCTCGGTCGCGCTGCAGTATCCGGACCTCGCCGTGGAGCAGCTCGACTACGCGGTGAAGAAGCTCGGCTTGCGCGGCGCAGGCCTTGGCGGCAGCGTCAACGGCGAGGAGCTCGCCAATCCGAAGTTCCATCCGTTCTGGGCCAGGGCTGAGGAGCTCGGCGTGCCGGTCTTCATCCATCCGCAGGGAACGGCCGAGTTGAAGGGCAGGCTGCAGGGCAACGGCGGCCTGGAGAACACGATCGGCAACCCGCTCGAGACCACACTCGCGCTTTCACACCTGATCTTCGAGGGAACCCTGGACCGCTTTCCGGGGCTGAAGATCTGCGCGGCGCATGGCGGCGGCTACCTGCCTTCGTACGCGCCGCGCTCGGATCACATCTGCCTGACCTTCCCCGATCGCTGCGCCGCGGTGCCGCTGAAAAAGCGCCCGACGGAATATCTGAAGCAGCTCTACTTCGACGCGCTGGTGTTCACGCCCGAGGCACTGCGCCATCTCGCGGCGCAGGTCGGCGCGAGCCAGCTCGTCATGGGCACCGACTATCCGTTTCCATGGACCAGGACCTCGGTCGACCACATTCTCGGCACGCCGGGATTCAGCGATGCCGAGCGCAGAGCGATGCTCGGGGAGACGGCGGCGAAACTGCTCGGCATCTAGCTTTTATAGACCACCGCGGCGAGCGTGTCCTGGTCGATGATCACGTCGACCACCGCGGGCAGGCCGCTGTCGAGCGCCCGCCGGATTGCGGGCAGCACGCCCGAGGGTTCCTCGACGCGCTCGCCATGGGCGCCCAAGACCTTCGCCAGAGCCGCGAAATCGACGTCGCCGTAGTCGACTCCGAAGATGCGCCCGCCGTAGAGCTCCTTCTGGAATGCGCGCTCGTTGCCCAGGCCGCGGTCGTTGAACACGACGCACACCACCGGGATGCGCTCGCGTACCGCGGTTTCCAGCTCGCCGATGTTGCACATCATTCCCATGTCGCCGACCGTCGCCATCACCGGCTGGCTCGGCCGCGCGAGCTTGACCCCCATCGCCATCGGCAATCCCGCGCCGACCGATCCCCAGTCGCTGATGTACATGAAGGTGTTCGGCTGGTGCGTGTCCATGAAGAGGCGCATGTGCTTCCCGGCGTTACCCGCGTCCAGCACCATGACTCCGTCCGCCGGCAGCGCCTGGCGCATCGCATGCGCCACGACCGGCGGCAGGATAGGTTTTACCTTGTAATCGAGCAATTTCTCGCGCTCGGCATCCCAGTCCTTGCGCGCCCTCGCGACATCGATCCAATTCCATGTTTTGTCGAGACGCTCTGCCAGGCCTTCAATGAAGCTCAGCGTCGATCCGACGACCGCCTGCGCCACCGGAAACACCACGCCGATGTCGGTCGCCACCGTGCTGTGATGGATCAGCTTCGCCTCGCGGCTGATGATGCCGTACTTGAAGGTGGTGGAGAACAGGTCGATGTGCGCGCCGCAGGCGATCACCACGTCGGCTTGCGGCATGGCTTTATTCGCGCTCGACCAGCCATTGCGGCCGAGGGGCCCCAGCGCGAGGCGGTGGCTGGTCGGGAACGCATCCGGGTGGTACTGGAGCGTGGCCACCGGAATTCCTGTGCCGTCGGCCAGGCGTTGCAGGGCGGCAAGCGCGTCCTCGCGCAGCACGCCGCCGCCGGCCAGCAGAAGCGGCTTTTTCGCTTGCCCGATAAGTCTGGCCGCCCGGTCGAGCTCGGCCGAAGAGCAGCTCGGCAGCGAGCTGGGCCGGTACGCCTGGGGCGCGATCGGCTCGGCCTCGGTTTTCTCCAGGAGGATGTCCTTCGAGATGTCGAGGTGCACCGGGCCGAGCGGCTCGGCGAGGGCGACCCGGAACGCGCGCCGCACGGCTTCCTGCACCTTGGTCACCGACGGGATCGAGTAGGCCCATTTGGTGATCGGGCGATGCAGCGTGACCTGGTCGATGTCCTGGCTCGCGTCCTTCTCCCGCACCCACAATTCCTGCGCGCCGCTGATGCTGATGACAGGCACATAGCCCTTGAAGGCGGCGCCCAGGCCGGTTGCCAGATTCGTCACGCCGGGCCCTTCGGTCGCCGTCACCACGCTCGGCCGGTTCACCGCGCGCGCGAAGCCGTAGGCCATGAACGCTGCGCCCTGCTCGTGGCGGGTGAGAATGAAGCGGAGCTCCGGGGTGGCGCGCAGCACGTCGAGAATCGGCAGGTTCATGGTGCCCGGAATGCCGAACACGTGATCGATTCCCTCCCGGCGGAGACAATCGACGATCGCTTGCGCACCGGTGATCATGGAAACCTCTAGTAGTTCCTGTTTTCGCCTGCCCGATCCTGCTACTTTGGATCGTAAAAGACGGTCAGGAGCGGACGATGGAATTCAGGGTCGGAGACATTATCGCCAAGTGCTCAGGGTGCGGCGGCACCCTGTTCGAACCTTTGTACCGGAATGCATCCAGCGGCCCGCATTCCGACTTCTGCTGCGCGTCTTGCAAGACGCAGACCAGCTATGCCGAGCTGATCCGGCGAATAGGCAAGGAAGCGGCCAGGCGCTCCAGGGAACGCCTCACCGGCTCGCGCAAGCGCACTCCCGAGGCGACGCAGGCCGGCGGCACGTCTGCGGTGCCGGCTTTGATACTTCGCCCCCAGAAAGTCACCGCAGGCTAGCTGCCGTGGCGGCGCGCGTCGCCAGGACGACGCCGACCAGGATCGTCGCGATGCCTGCTGCGTGAAAGGCGCTGAACGCTTCGCCGAGGAAAACCATCGCCAGGACGGTACCGAATGCGGGCAGGAGATGCAGGGTGAAGCCGGCGGCATTCGCGCCGACGCTCGCGACGCCGCGGTTCCAGCAGATGAAGGCGCCGACTGAGGCGGCAAGCCCGACATAAAGCACTCCGGCGGCCTCGCCCGGCGTCGGCCAGCGCGGCGGCGCATGCAACGTCTGCAGCGCGAACGCCGGCACGAGGAGCGCGAGGCCGGCGACCGAGATGACGAACAGCAAGCCCAGGCCGCCGAGCTCCGGCGGACGGCGCTTGAGCAGCACCGAATAGATTCCCCACGCCGGCATCGCGAGCAGGATCCAGGCGTCGCCGGCGTGGAACTCGAGCTGAAGCAATCTCTGCGGCTCGCCGTGCGACACGATGACGAGAATGCCGCACAGCGACACCAGCATGCCGGCGACCTGGCGGTGCGTCGCGCGCTCGCGCTCGATCACCCAGGAGCACAGCAGCATGAAGAGCGGCGCCGAGGAGTTGAGCAGCACTGCATTGATCGTCGTCGTGGTCCTCAGTCCCAGATAGACCAGGCTCTGGAAGATGACCACGCCGGTGACCGCGAGCAGCGCGAGCAGGCCGGCGTGGCGCCTGATTACGGCATGCTTGCCGACAAGCTCCGGCAGCGCAAACGGCGCTAAAACCACTGCAGCGACCAGCCAACGCCAGAAATTGAGCGTGATCGGGTCAAACGCCTCGCGCAAGGCGCGCCCGATGACCCAGTTTCCCGCCCAGAACAGGTTGGCGAGCGCAAGCGCGGCGAAGGCGGCGAGGCGCGCGGACCTGTCCGGGCTTGATGGCTGCATCCGCGAAGCATAGCCTGCAACGTTTGCCGTGATACGGTAGAGTGAAACGATGATGGACATCAGGAAGTCTCCATGAATCCGATCCTGGAAGGTGCCCTGATCGGTCTCGCCCTGGCGCTCGTGCTGGTGGCGGCCGAATACATGCTGCTCAACAAGGCAGCGCAGGCGCGCGCCAAGGCGCTGCATCGTGCGCCGCAGCTCGAGGAGATGGAGCGCCGGCGCATCGCATCGATGGCGCGATTTTCCGTCCTGCTGCCGTTCATCTTCGCGTTCTTCTTCTGGCTTATCTGGGGCTGAGCGCGCCCGATCACGCGGTTACGCTCGCGTGCCACCCGGAATCCCGCAGTGATGCGCTTCGCGCCGTCGCGGCGCGCGTTCGTAGAACACGGGAAGAGCTGGTGGCGAGCTACACGCTCGAGGGGGATCTTGGCCGTCTGCGTATTGCGCTACCGCGTGCGCCGCGTCGCGCCGACAGCCTGTGGCAGCACACCTGCTGCGAGGTATTCATCGGTCGCAAGGGTCTGCCCGGGTACCACGAATTCAATCTCGCGCCCTCTGGCGAGTGGGCCGCGTACGCGTTCAAGGGCTATCGTAACGGCATTCCGCTCGCGGACGAGGAGCTGGATCCGCGCATTGCGGTGCGCCGCGCCGCAGGCCGGCTCGAGATCGAGGGGCGCATACGCCTCGATCGCCTGGGATACAGCGGAAGTCTTTCGATCGGCCTGTCGGCGGTCGTCGAGGACGAGAACGGCGCGCTGTCCCACTGGGCGCTCAGGCATCCGCCCGGCAAGCCGGATTTCCATCACCGCGAAGCATTCGCGCTGGAGCTGGATGAAGTTCGGCATTGACCGGCTGCTCGAAGAGTCCGCGCTGCGCCGGCCGCTCGCCGGCAGGCGCGTGGCGCTGCTCGCGCATCCGGCGTCGGTGACGCGCGATCTCGTGCATTCGCTGGATGCTCTTTCAAATCTGAAAAATTTCGAATTGACTGCGGCTTTCGGCCCCCAGCACGGCCTGCGCGGCGACAAGCAGGACAACATGATCGAATCGTCGGACTTCACCGATCCGGTGCACGGCATCCCGGTGTTCAGCCTCTACGGCAGCGTGCGCCGGCCTACCGCGCAGATGATGGACAGCTTCGACGTTCTGCTGGTCGATCTCCAGGACGTAGGCTGCCGCGTGTATACCTTCCTGACGACGCTGCGCTACGTGCTGGAGGAATCTGCCAGAAAGCGGAAAATCGTCTGGCTGCTCGACCGGCCCAATCCCGCGGGCCGTCCGGTCGAGGGGTTGCGGCTGCGCCCGGGCTGGGAAAGCTTGGTCGGCGCAGGGCCGCTGCCGATGCGGCACGGCCTGACGCTGGGCGAGGCCGGGAAATGGCTCATCCGCAGCCTCGGCCTCGATCTCGACTACCAGGTCGTTGCCATGCAAGGCTGGGCGCCTGACGCGCCGCCGGGCTGGGGCTGGCCGCTCGGCGAGCGCGCCTGGGTGAATCCAAGCCCGAATGCGCCAAATCCCGGAATGGCGCGCTGCTATCCCGGGACCGTGATGCTGGAAGGCACCAAGCTATCCGAAGGGCGCGGCACGACGCGGCCGCTCGAGCTGTTCGGCGCGCCCGATCTCGAGCCGAGAGGGCTGCTGCAAAAAATGCATTCCCTGGCGCCGCAGTGGATGCAGGGCTGCCGGCTGCGCGCCTGCTGGTTCGAGCCGACGTTCCAGAAGCACGTCGGCGAGCTCTGCGCGGGGCTGCAGATCCACGTCGAGGACGCGGCGTATGATCACCGCGCTTTTCGGCCGTGGCGGCTGGTCGCGCTCGCCTTGAAGGCGCTGCGCCTGCTGCAGCCGGACTACAGCCTGTGGCGCGACTTCGCCTACGAATACGAGCAAGGGCGCCTCGCCATCGACCTCATCACTGGCTCGGAGCTGTTGCGCCGCTGGGTGGACGATCCCGCCGCCGGGCCGGCCGATCTCGATGCGGCTGCGCGGCTGGACGAAGAGGCCTGGCGCGAGGAGCGCGAGGCGGTAATGCTTTATCGTTAGGATTGATATGGAAGGAAAGCGACAACCCGGTTACGAAATTCGTTTCGAAAAAAACCCGCGGCGCGTGCGGGTCGAGTTCAACCGGACTTCGGTAGCGGATTCGACGCGGGTGCTGGTGCTGCACGAAACGCGGCTGCCGCCGATGTACTACTTTCCGCGCGAGGACGTGCGGCTCGAGCTGCTAGGGAGGACCGAGCACCGCACGCATTGCCCGTTCAAGGGGGACGCGAGCTACTGGACGCTCCGGGTCGACGACGCGGTAGCAGAGAACGCCGCGTGGTCCTACGAGGAGCCGTACGACGACGCAGCGCCTATCCGGCAATACCTCGCGTTCTATCCGAGCCGGGTCAGCGCGATCTACGACGGCGAGGACGAGGCGCCGCATCTCGGCCGCGGCGCGAGCATGCACGCCAATGCCATCGCGGGCTGGCTGCTCGCGGAGGCGTGGAAGGCCGCGACCCCCGAAGAGCTGATGGCGGGCTTCTGCCGCTGCCTGCAGGAAGCAGGGGTGCCGGTCTCACGCATGACCATCATCATCCCGGCGCTGCATCCTCAGGTATTCGCCACGGTGCTGGTGTGGCGCGACGACGCCGGCGTGAAGACGATCTTCGAGCCGCACGACATCCTGCAGCAGGCGAGGTTCAAGGACAGCCCGTTCGCGCTCATCCTGCGCGGCGCCGGCGGGGTGCGCAGGCGCATGGAGCGCCCTGAGGTGAAGCTCGACTTCCCGGTGGTGCGCGACCTCAAGGCGGAGGGCGCGAGCGACTACGTGGCGATGCCGTTCCGCTTCTCGGACGGGCAGATGAACGTGATGTCGATGACCTCGTTCGCCGCGGGCGGCTTCTCGACCGACCACCTCGGGCGGATCTTCGAGATCCTGCCCGGCCTGGCGCGCTACTTCGAGGTGTACGCCCAGCGGCGCACCGCGGTGACGCTGCTCAAGACCTATCTCGGCCACCACACCGGCGACCGCGTGCTCGCCGGGCAGGTGAAGCACGGCGACGGCGAGCAGATCCACAGCGTGGTGTGGTTCTCGGACCTGCGCGAGTCGACCATGCTCTCCAAGTCGATGCCGCAGGATGCCTACCTCGCGCACCTCAATCGCTACTTCGATTGCATGGCCGGCGCGGTGATGGAGAAGGGCGGCGAGGTGCTGCGCTTCATCGGCGACGCGGTGCTCGCGATCTTCCCGATCGCCGAGGCGAGCGGCAGGCACTGGGCCTCGGCGAGCGGCGCGGCCGAGGCCTGCCGCCGGGCGATCGACGCCGCGACCATCGCCTGCGAGCGGATCGCGGCCGCCAACCGGAGCAATCCGCAGGCGACGCCGATCGGCTTCGGCATCGGGCTGCACCTCGGCGACGTAACCTACGGCAACATCGGCGTGCGCGAGCGCCTGGAGTTCACCGTCATCGGCGCCTCCGCCAACGAAGCGGCGCGCGTCGAAAGCATGAGCAAGACGCTCAAGCAGCCAGTGGTGATCTCCGCCGCGTTCGCCAGGACCTATCCGGGGAAGCTGGCCTCGCTTGGGCGCCACGCGCTCAAGGACGTCGCCGGCGAGCAGGAGCTCTTTACTCTGCCTTCGCCCCGGTAGCTCTCACGATTTTGGTCCACTTCGCGGTCTCGGTGCGGATGAAGCTCGCGAACTCCTCGGGCGCGCTGCCGACCACTTCGAAGCCCTGATTGCCCAGCGCCGCGCGCACTTCCGGCAGGCGCATGATGCGTTGAGTTTCGGCCGCGAGTTTCTCGGTGATGGCGTTTTCAGTGCGGGCCGGCGCGAGCAAGCCGATCCAGGCCGTGGCGTCGAACTGCGCGAATCCTTGCTCCGCCACCGTGGGTATCTCCGGTGCCAATGGGCTGCGCCTGGCGCTCGTCACCGCGAGACCCTTCAGCTTTCCCGCCTTGATATTCGGCAGCACGGCGGGAGCGATGGCGAACGTCACTTGGATTTGCCCTGACAGCAGGTCCTGCACCACCGGCGGAAAGCCGCGGTAGGGCACGTGCACGATGGCGAGCTGCGCCTGCGACTTCAGCAGCTCCATCGTCAGGTGCGAGGCGCTGCCCGCGCCGACCGAGCCGTAGGAGAGCTTGTCGGGATTGGCGCGCACATAGGCCACGAACTGCTTCAGGTCGCTTGCCGGCACCAAGGGGTGGACGGCGAGCAGCTGCGGCGCGGCCGCAAGGAGCGAGATCGGCTTCAGATCCTTGTCGGGGTCGTAAGGCAGATCCTTGTACAACGCCTTGTTGACCGCGATCGGCCCGTTGCTGCCGATCACAAGGGTGTAGCCGTCCGGCGCGGCGTGTGCTGCTTCCGCTGTGCCGATGTTGCCGCCGGCGCCGGTCTTGTTGTCGATGACCACCGGCTGGCGCCAGGCCTCGCTCAGCTTCTGCCCGAGCACGCGGCCGACGATGTCGGGCGTCGAGCCTGCTGGGAACGGCACGATCAGCCTCACCGGCTTCGACGGATAGGCCTGCGCAGCGGCGCTGTCTGCAAATGCCGTGAAAACCAGAAGTCCGCACAGTCTGACCAGGAGGTTCATGCGGACCTGCCAAGAAAAGCACCACCTGCTTCGAGCCGGCGCTGCAGCTCCGTCACATTAACGTCGCGGCAGCGCTTGCCGCTGGCCAGCGAGAGGTCGGCCGCGATGCCGGCGGCTTCCCCCATGGCGAAGCAGGCGCCCGAGACGCGCGCCGCAGACTGCCCCATGTGGGTCATCGAGGCGCAGCGGCCCGCGACCAGCAGGTTGTCGATGCGAAGCGGCAGCAGCATGCGATACGGCAGCTGGTTGAAGCCGCGCGACTCGGGGATCTGCGGCCAGCGGAACACCACGTCGCCGCGCACGTGCGATTCGATCGGCCAGCCGTTGACGCCGATGGTGTCGTCGAAGCTCGCGCAGGAAAGCACGTCGTCCTCGGAGAGCTGGTATTCGCCGGTGATGCGCCGCGTCTCGCGGATGCCGACCTGCGGTGCGATGTCGAGCACGTAGGCTTTCTCGAAGCCCGGCGCGGCGCCGCGCAGGAACTCGAAAAAATCGACCACCTGGCGCCGCCCCTGAATCTCGCCCCAGGAGAGGCTCTCGGCATCCGTGCCGTCGACCGGCGAGCCGTCGGGATTGCTGAGCTGCGTGACGTTGGCGCGCCATTCGATCTCGTGCTTCTGCGGCCGGACGATCGGATGCTTGCGCGGGAAGCTCCTGCCGCGCCGCTCGGCCTCTTCCATGAGCGGCCCGAAGCGCTCCCAGGC
>Ga0137374_10006843_pt1 | contig 13600 bp, 10 predicted proteins | sample SagtaG_20_FD_104811 | JGI IMG/M metagenome (GOLD analysis project Ga0137374, IMG submission 104811) | Vadose zone soil microbial communities from Sagehorn Ranch, Mendocino, California, USA - Sage1_R_100_16 metaG | ecosystem: Environmental > Terrestrial > Soil > Vadose zone | place: USA...
GGTTGCATCGGCATCGGGGTCGAGCGGCTCCTGTTTCGCCGGTTCTACCGCTCCGATCCGATCTTGAGCCTGCTGCTCACCTTCGGGCTCGCCATGGTGATCGAGCAGGGCCTGCGCATCGTGTTCGGCGCCGCGCCGCTGCCCTTCTCCATCCCGCCGGAATTGCGCGGCCAGATCTTCGTCGGCGACTTCATCTACTCGCGCTACCGGCTCATGATCTTGGGGGTTGCCATCGCCGCCGTGACGGCGGTCTGGCTCATCGTCTACCGGACGGCGTTCGGCCTGGTGGTGCGGGCGGGCGTGCAGAATCCCGACGTGGTCGGCGCGCTCGGCATCTCGCTTGCCCCGTACATGACGGCGATCGCGGCGCTCGGCGTCGGGCTCGCCGGCCTTGCCGGCGTGCTGCTGGCGCCGATCGCCGGCGTGCACCCGGCGATGGGCGCGGAGATTCTCACCGCCGCCTTCGTCGTCGTCGTGATCGGAGGGCTCGGGTCGTTCTGGGGCGTGATCGCCGCCGCCCTGCTGGTCGGCGTCGTGCGCGGCATCACCATCACCTTCAACCCGTCCTGGGGCGAAGCCTCGATGTATCTCCTGATGGCGCTGGTGCTGCTGCTGCGGCCGCGCGGACTGTTCGGCGAGCGCATCCAGAGGTTCGAATGATTGTTTCCCTGTCATCCCGGATGCGGTGCAGCGCGAGCGCTTTTCGCGCGAAGCGGTGCACCGCTGATCCGGGATCGCGAAGACACGTGCGGCCATCTGAGCGCGATCCCGGGTCTGCAGCGCATCACTCCCCCGGCTTTCGCCGGGGTTCGTGCTGCGCTGCGCCCGGGATGACAGCGACACCCCTCGCAATCGCTTTTGCGATTGCTCGCCCGGCGATAACGACCAAACTTACCAGTCGGATTTGGTGTAATGCGACGCGAACATAGTCCGCTCGCCGTCGCCGCGGTCGGGCTGGTCATCCTCCCGTTCGCGCTCGATCTGGTCGGCCTGCCGCTGCGCACCTCGATCGATGTGGTCGTGTTCGCCATCGCCTGCACCGGCCTCAATATCCTCGTCGGCTACACCGGCCTTGTCTCGTTCGGTCACGGTGCGTGGTTCGGGCTCGGTGCTTATGCGGCGGCGCTGAGTCAACGGTATTGGTTTCCCGGCGCGATCATCCTGCCGGCCCTGTTCTCCATCCTTTTCGTGGCTGTCGCCGCGCTCCTTTCCGGCGCGCTGATCCTGCGCCGGCGCGGCGTCTATTTCTCGCTGCTGACGCTCGCGCTGACCGCGCTCCTGTTCGCCATCGGCTATCGCTGGACCGAATTCACCGGCGGCGAAAGCGGGCTCGGCGGCGTGACCCGCTCGACCGTGCTGGGTTTCGATCTCGAATCGGACCAAGTCTATTACTGGGTGGTGGCCGCGATCGGGATGACGGTCTGCCACGTGCTGTGGCGCTTTCACCGCTCGCCGGTCGGCAGCGTGCTGGTGGCGATCCGCGAAAACGAAGAACGCGCGCGGTTCATCGGCTATCCGACCGATCGGTATAAATTGATCGGCTTCGTCCTGTCGGCTGCGGCGGTGGCGGTCGCGGGCGCCTTGTCGGTCTTCAATCACCGTTTCGCTTCGGCCGAGCCGCTCACCGTTGCGTTCTCCGGCGAGTTGATCGCCATGGTGGTGATCGGCGGCATGCGAAGCTTCCTCGGGCCGGCGCTCGGGGCTTTGTTCTTCATCCTGTTTCGCGAATTCCTGTCGATTTGGACGCCGCACTGGCTCTTCTGGTTCGGTCTCCTGTTCGTCGGCTTCATCGTCTTTTCGCCGACCGGCCTCGTCGGCGTCGCCGGACGCCTCATCGCCCCGTTCCGCAAGCGCGTGATCGAGGGCGCGGCCATGGCCGGGCGCACGGTCGCCGAAGGCGTGCCGCTGCCCGACCTGTATCGCCGTTCCGCCGCGAACGCGGCGCCGGTTCTCGTCGCCCGCGACCTCGTCAAGCGGTTCGGTGGCATCCACGCCGTCGACGGCATTACCCTCGCGGTCAACGGCCGCACGCTGCACGCCCTGATCGGGCCGAACGGCGCCGGCAAGACCACCGCGTTCAACCTCGTCTCCGGACTTTTTCCGCCCGATGCCGGCACGATCGAGCTCGACGGGGCGCCGATTGCGGGCCTCAAGCCGGAGGACATCACTGCCGCCGGCGTGGGGCGCTCGTTCCAGATCACCAATCTGTTCGGCGGGCTTTCGGTCGAGGAGAATTTGCGGCTTGCCGTACAGGCGCACAGCGCCGAGCGCTTCGCGCTGTGGACCGCCGCCGCGATGCTCGCGGAGGTCAACCGGCTGACGGCGGAGCTCGTCGCCTTCCTCGGGTTGACCGGCGTCGAACGCGCCGAGGCGGCCTCGCTCTCTTACGGCGGCCAGCGCCTGCTCGACATGGGGCTCGCGCTCGCGACGCGGCCGCGCATCCTGCTGCTCGACGAACCGCTGGCGGGGCTTGCGGCGGCCGAGCGCCAGCGCATCGCGGCCCTGGTCAAGACGATTTCCGCCGAGATCCCCGTGCTCTTCGTCGAGCACGACATCGACCGGGTTTTCCAGATCGCCGACCGCGTCACGGTGATGAACGAGGGCAAGGTGCTGGTGGAAGGCACGGTCGAGGACGCGCGCGGCAACGCCAAGGTGCGCGAAGTCTATATCGGCTCGGGCGCGACCGCACTCGCGGCGAAGCCGCGCGCCTCCGCGGCCGGCACGACGCCGCTTCTTATCGTCGACAAGATCGACACGTTCTACGGCAAGAGCCACATCTTGAATGCCGTCTCGCTCGACGTGCGCGAGCACGAGATCGTGGCGCTGCTCGGCCGCAACGGCGCCGGCAAGTCCACGCTCCTGAAGACGCTGATCGGCATCGCGCCCGCGGAAGCGGGCTCGATCACGCTCGCCGGCAAGCGCACCGCCGGCCTTTCCTCCGCCGAGATCGCGCGGCTCGGCATCGGCTACGTGCCCCAGGGCCGCGGCTTGTTCGCCGGCATGACGGTCGCCGACAACCTGACCTTGGGCCGACTCAAGCGCCGGACCGGCGCCGGCGTGCATTGGGACGCGGAGCGCATCGTGACCTTCTTCCCGAGGCTCGCGCAGCGATGGCGCACGCCCGCCGACTATCTGTCCGGCGGCGAGCAGCAGATGGTTGCGATCGCCCGGGCGCTCTCCGGCGACGTCCGCGTGCTCCTGCTGGACGAGCCGTTCGAGGGACTCTCGCCCGCCATCACCGAGGAGCTGTTCGAGGCCTTCGATCGGCTGCGCTACGACGTGACGCTCGTCATCGTCGACCATCACCTCGACCTCGCGCTCGCGCTTTCCGACCGGACGATCGTGCTCGAACGGGGCTCGGTGACCTGGACCGGGACCTCGCAGACGCTGCGCGACGATCTTGCGCTACGACGGAAGGTGCTGTGGCTGTGATACGCGTTCCGGGTGATCAGTTCGGCCTCATGCTGAGGAGCCCCTTAAGCCTCTCCCTCGAGACGGCCGCTCCGCGGCCTCCTCAGGATGAGGCTTAAGGGGCGTCTCGAAGCAGAGGCCGAACTGATCACCCGTATTCCGTATGAAGTCCCGAACCTTTTTTTGCGCCAAGATCACGAAGCCCTTGAGGAGTTGAACCATGCCGCACGTCGCCATCTTCGGAGCAGGCCTCATCGGGCGCTCGTGGGCAATCGTCTTTGCGCGCGGCGGATTCGATGTCGCCCTGTATGACGCCGGGGCGGGTGTTGCGGACGCGGCGCGCGGCCTCGTCGCCGAGGGACTGAGCGAGCTCGCCGCCCAGGGGCTGGTGAGCGACGCCGCGGCGGCGGCCAGACGCGTGCGGGCAGCATCCAGCGTTGCCGACGCGCTCTCCGGCGCCGAATTCGTGCAGGAGAACCTGCCGGAACAGCTTGCGCTCAAGCGGGAGATCTTCGCCGAGCTGGACCGGCTCGCGGCGCCGAACGTCATTTTGGCCTCCTCGACCTCGACCATCGTGGGAAGCCTGTTCACCGAGGATCTCGCCGGCCGGCAGCGCTGCCTGGTCGCCCATCCGGTCAACCCGCCGCACCTGGTGCCGGTGGTCGAGCTCGTCGGCACGCCGTGGACGTCGCCGGAAATCATTGCGCGGGCAAAAACGATCTACGAGTCGGTCGAGCAGGTTCCGATCATCGTGCGACGCGAGATCGACGGATTCATCCTCAACCGCCTGCAGGCGGTGTTGCTGTCGGAGGCGTTCCGGCTGGTCGGCGACGGATACGTCTCGCCGCAGGATCTCGACAAGACGCTCAAAGACGGTCTCGGCCTGCGCTGGTCATTCATGGGACCGTTCGAGACGATCGAGCTGAACGCGCCGGGCGGCATCCCCGATTACTGCCGCCGCTACGGCCCGAGTCTCAGCCGGCTGAGCGGGGCTGGTCCGCAAGTTTACCAGGGCGACAATCTCGATCATATCCTCACGCAGTGGGGCGGAACGCCGACACCCGATCAAATCGCGGCCCGCATGCGCTGGCGCGATCGACGGCTCGCCGCGCTCAAGGCGCACAAGCGCTCGCAAGCGGCCAAATGACGGGCTTGGTGCAGGTTCGCTTGGGTCATTCCCGCGCGGCCTGTCCCCGCGCAGGCGGGGAGCGGGAACCCATAACCCCTGACCTCACGGACACGGAGTATGGGTCCCCGCCTGCGCGGGGACGACGCAAGTCACAAAATGCACCGAAAGGGAAACGTCTCGTCAGCCGCGCAGAGAGGTGACCAGCGCGTCGATGGCCGCGATCGATCGGAAGTTCGCCGGCGTAATGGCCGCTTCAGGGATCTTCAGATCGAACCTCGACTCGACCGAGAGCACCAGGTCGACCATGTCCAGCGAGGTCAGGCCGATCTCGCGAAGATCGTCATCCGCCGACACCGGACGATCAATGGAACGTTCAACGAGAATTCGACGGACGACCTGGACCACGCTCTCTCTCGGAGAGAGGTCAAGCTCACTGGACATGATGAGACTCGTACATGACAGATGTGCGGGAAGCCGTTGGGCAGAGACTCAAGCTTTACACGATGCAGGATCGACCGATCCGGTGATTGTCGAAATCAGCCGCGGCCGGCACCTGCGCGACAAACGGCCTCATAACATCGGCAGGGGCGGCGTACATCTCCTCTCTCGAATCACAATTAATAGAGGCACGCTGCACAACTCGTGTGCACCATCGCGTTCATCGCGGGAACATTAAGGTTACCTCGCCATCCATTTCGCACCGAGCCCAATGACCGAAGCAAAGTACGCGCTCCCGCGGTAACCATCACAAGAGAAACGCGGCTCGTTGTGCGCTGATTTTCCGAAAATTTGTTGCGCATTGTCGGCGCTCCCTCGAAACTTGTTCTCGACCACGCACCGACGGAGCACGCATGACCCTCGTTGAACCGCAAAACGGAATTCGCCGCGCGCCGTTGCCGGGCGACGTCTCCGTCATCGCTCCGCAAGGCGGCATCCCGATCGGCGCGCTCTCGAACGAGCTTGACGCGCGGGCGCAAGCGGTTGCGGCCGTGGCGGCCAAAAACGCCGCTGCGGTCGACCGCGCCGCCCGATTTCCCAACGAGGCGATCGCGGCGGCGAAAGAGCAGCGCCTCATGGCAATTCTCATCCCGTCCGAGCTGGGCGGCGACGGCGCGACGATTTCCGACGCGGTCGACGTCTGTTACGTGCTCGGCCGCGCCTGCGGCTCCACCGCCCTGATCTACGCCATGCATCAGATGACGGTTGCGTGCCTGGTTCGTCATGCTGGCGACGGCGCCTGGCACGACCGGTTTCTCCGGCGCATCGGCGCCGAACAGCTGTTGCTCGCCTCGTCGACGACGGAAGGTCAGGGCGGCGGCGATCTTCGCAAGAGCCAGTGCGCGGTGGAACGGCAAGGTTCCGCCATTGCGCTGACGAAGAGCGCGACGGTCGTCTCCTACGGCGCGCAGGCGGACGGCATCGTCACGACCGCGCGCCGGTCGCCCGATGCGCCGGCCTCAGACCAGGTTCTCGTCGCGTTCGCGAAGGACGAGTATCGTCTCGACCACATCGGAGGCTGGGATACGCTCGGCATGCGCGGGACGTGCAGCGCCGGGTTCGACCTCGATGCGGCCGGCAAAATCGATCAGGTCTTGCCCGAGCCTTACCAGAAGATTCACGCGCAAACCGGGATGCCGGTGGCCCACCTCACCTGGAGCGCGGTGTGGGCCGGAGTCGCCGCGAGTGCCGTCGACCGCGCCCAGGCGTTCATCCGGAGCGCGGCACGCAAAAGTAACGCGCAGCTGCCCCCGGGCGCGGCTCATCTCACGCGGGCGACCGCATCGTTGCGGACGCTCCGCGCGATCGTGGCGTCGGCCGTGCGGCGATACGAGGCCGTGTGTGCCGACAGCCGCGAGCTCGATACGCTCGAGTTCCAGACCAGCATGAACCTGCTCAAGGTGACCACGTCCGAGCTGGCGATCGCGACGGTGACCGGCGCGCTGCAGGCGAGTGGGCTCGCGGGTTACCGCAACGACGGCGAGTTCAGCGTCACGCGTCATCTTCGCGATGCGTTGTCGTCATCGGTCATGATCAACAACGACCGCATCCTCGCGAACGTCGCGAACGCTTCGCTGCTGGTCGAGGTCCCCGCATTGCTCACGAACTGAGAGCGCATCGGCCGCGCTGCGCCGCGCATCGGCCTCCAAGGAGAATCGCAACAGATGAATTACGTTGTCCGAGAACCGCTCGAGGCGGCGGCCCATCCGCTGCTCGAGCCCACCGGCGTCAACGGCGTTTACGGCCGGACCGCCCTGTTCGAGCGCGTCATCGACGGTATGTCGGCTCTGATCTCGGAGCATCGCGATCGCAACGCGGAGGTTCTGCGATTCCCGCCGGTTATCAGCCGCTCGCATATCGAAAAATCGGGTTACCTGCACAGTTTTCCGCATCTGCTCGGCGCAGTGTCCTGTCTGCATGGGGACGAGACGAAAATTCGCGCCGCGGCGGACCGGCCCGATGGCGGATGGACCTCGGCCCTGTCGGCGACGGACTTGGTCCTGGCGCCGGCCGCCTGCTATCACCTTTATCCCCTCGTGGCGCGGCGCGGTCCGGTGCCGGCGGGCGGGTTGCTGTTCGACGTCGCGTGCGACTGCTTTCGCCACGAGCCTTCGCAAGACACCGATCGCCTGCAGACGTTCCGCATGCGCGAATACGTCTGCGTCGGGTTGCCCGAGCAGGTGCGCGATTTCCGCGATCAGTGGATGGTGCGGGCAAAGGAGCTGGCCGAATCGTTGGGCCTGAACGCCCGGCTCGCTCCGGCCAGCGATCCGTTCTTTGGACGGGTGGCAAAGCTCCTGGCCGACAGTCAAGTCGAGCAGGCGTTGAAATTCGAACTGCTGATCCCGGTGCGCTCCGAGCAGTTTCCGACCGCGTGCATGAGCTTCAATTGCCACCGCGATCATTTCGGCACGAAATGGGGGCTGCGAACGGACGCCGGCGACCTGGCGCACACCGGTTGCGTGGCTTTCGGCATGGACCGGATCGCGCTGGCGCTCTTCGCCACGCACGGAACCGACCTTCAACGCTGGCCCGCGTTCGTTCGCGACGCTCTGTCGATTTGAGCGGCGCATCGATGTTCGACCAGCTGGAGCAAGTTTCAAAGGCAGGAGCGATGCAGTGCCGCTGCGTTCCCTCCCCCCTTGTGGGGGAGGGACAGGGAGGGGGTCGCAAATTCCTCGCTGGAGGATTCACGCTTGAACCCCCCACCCCAACCCTTCCCCACAAGGGGGGAGGGAGTGCGCCGAGCAAGCGGCCCACTTGTACATCGCTCGAATGAGCGGACTTGGCTCTGGCCTAGGAAAGGGCAGCGGACGTGAACTTCCTGGTGTCAGGCTGGAGGAAAGCGGGCAACGTTCCGGCGAAACGGGCATGGCCGAACCGGATAACGGCGGCGGCGCCTTCCCGGACCTGGACGTTTTTCGAAGGCGATTGGCACGACGGCAACGTGCCGATCATGGGCCCGCGCACCCACGCCGCCTGGCTCGGCTCGATGGTATTCGACGGCGCCCGCGCGTTCGAAGGGGTTGCGCCCGACCTCGATCTCCATTGTGCCCGGGTGAACCAGTCCGCGGCGAACTTCTTCCTCAACCCGCTGGTATCGGTCGACACTTGGCTCGGGCTCGTGGGCGAGGGCCTGAAACGCTTCGATCGCGATGCCGAGCTCTATATCCGGCCGATGTATTGGGCGGAGACCGGGTCGCCGGGCGGCATCCGCCACGACCCGGAATCAACGCGCTGGTGCCTTTGTATTTACGAGGCGCCGATACCGAAGCCAAACGGCGGCGCGATCACGCTGTCCCCGTTCCGGCGGCCGACGGCGGAATGCGCGCCGGTCGATGCCAAGGCCGCATGCCTCTACCCCAACAACGCCCGCGCCATCATCGCGGCCCAGGCGCGCGGCTTCGACAATTGCCTGATGTGCGACATGCTGGGCAACGTCGCCGAGCTCGGCACCGCCAACGTGTTCATGGCCAAGGATGGGGCGGTCCGTACGCCGACGCCCAATGGAACATTCCTCAACGGGATCACGCGGCAGCGGGTGATCAAATTGCTGCGCGATGCGGGCGTGACGGTGGTCGAACAGACCCTGACCTACGCCGACTTCCAGAACGCCGACGAGATCTTCTCCTCCGGCAATTTCTCCAAGGTGTCGCCGATCACGCGCATCGACGAGCGTTCGTTGCAACCGGGACCGTTCTACCGCAAGGCGCGCGAGCTTTACTGGGCTTACGCGCACGCGTGATCGGTCAATCCGGGTGATCAGTTCGGCCTCATGCTGAGGAGCCGCTGCGCCTCTCCTTCGAGACGCCTCGCTTCGCTCGGCCGTCAGGATGAGGCGCAGGGGCGTCTCGAAGCAGAGGCCGAACTGATCACCCGGAGCAGCGGAGAGCGCCGCATTGACCATAATTGCGGGAGCAACTTGACCGTATCGCCGCCTGACCTATACCCGCGCATGGTGAAAACATCATGGGTGCTCGATCGATGTCGGTGAAATTAACGATCATGTCGGAGATCCAGAAGGTTGCCAAAGAGCACAACCGGACCTTGGCGCCTCTGACCGACGATTTGATCCTGTTGAATTCGGGACTGGATTCGCTTGGCTTCGCTGTCCTCGTGGCGCGGCTGGAGGATGAACTGGGGCTCGATCCGTTCACCACCTCCGAGGACGTCGATTTCCCGGTCACCCTGGGCGATTTCGTCAGCGTCTATGAAAATGCCGCACGGTGATCGGCAGGGCATGTCGCTTCGCGACCGCGTGCATGAGGGTCCGAGGGGTTCCGATTGGCTTCTTCACGGCGCGGAGCTAAGCGTATCGCTGGCCGGCCTCGCAACCGGGTCGAGCTTCGCGGGTCGTCTGGCGGAGCTGCGCGGGCGGTCGGTTCTCCTTGCGACCGGCGATCAGCTAACGGCCGCGCTCGCCCTCATCGAACTGGACGGGTGCGCGCGCCGGCTCATCCTGTGTCCGCCTGATCTGCCGTTCGAGCATCTTCCTCTCGTCGTCGCCGACGCGGGCGTGGATGCGATCGTGTCCGATCGCGATTGCCCCGAGCACGGCGCCCTCGGCGTCGATCTGCGCGTCGTCTGCAGTCCGCACATAGAGCCGGCCGACGTCGCGCGCTCCGACCATCATCGAACCGAGTGGATCCTGCTCACGTCCGGCACCACCGGCGCGCCGAAGCTGGTCGTGCACAGCCTGGCCAGTCTGACGGCGGCGATCAAACCGGGAAAAAGTCAGGAAAGCCCCGTCGTCTGGAGCACATTCTATGACATTCGCCGCTACGGCGGACTGCAGATCTTCCTGCGCGCGGTGCTGCGCGGCGCGTCATTGGTGCTTTCGGCCGGCAAGGAGCCGACCGGGAATTTTTTGACGCGGCTCGGCGCCCACGGGGTGACGCACGTCTCGGGGACCCCGTCGCACTGGCGCCGCGTTCTCTGGAGCCCGTGCGCGAATTCGATTTCGCCGCGCTACGTTCGCATGTCGGGCGAAATCGCCGATCAACCGGTCCTCGACAACCTGCGCGCCCTCTACCCACAGGCCACGATCGCGCACGCGTATGCATCGACCGAGGCCGGTGTCGGGTTCGAGGTCGATGACGGCCGCGAAGGCTTTCCGATGAGCCTGCTCGGCCGGCGCCACGGGGACGTCGAGATGAAGGTCGAGGGCGGCTCGCTGCGAATCCGTTCGGCCGGCACCGCCGTGCGGTATCTCGGCCGCGAAGGCTCGGCGATCGCGGACGAGCAAGGCTTCGTCGACACCGGCGATATCATCGAGCTGCGCGGCGACCGCTGCTACTTTGCCGGCCGCAGGGGCGGGATCATCAACGTCGGCGGGCTGAAGGTCCATCCCGAAGAAGTCGAAGCGGTGATCAATCGCCATCCCGACGTGCGGATGTCGCTGGTGCGGCCGAAAAAGAACCCCATTACCGGCTCGGTGGTCGTGGCCGACGTGGTGTTGGCGGGACATCGCGACTGCGGCGACATGCGGATGTCGCAAGTCAAACGGGAGATCGTGGCGCTCTGTCGCGAAGGGTTGGCGCAATACAAGATCCCCGTGGTGATCTCGTTCGTGCCCAACCTGGCCGTGGCGGAGAGCGGCAAACTGGCGCGTCAATATGCGTGAGCCTCATGCGGAACGGCATGCGTAACGTCGTCGTGACCGGCGGAAGCCGCGGGCTGGGCCTGGGTATCGCGCAAAAGCTCACGCAAGCAGGCTATCGTGCGATCGCCATCGCGCGGCAGATGAACGATCCGCTTGCTGCGGCGATGGAGAAGGCCGAGTGCGCGCGGCCGGGATCGCTCCGCTTCGTCCCGTTCGATCTCGCCGACGTGCAAAAGATTCCCGATCTGGTCAAATCCCTGCGCAAGGATCTCGGGCCGATCTACGGGCTCGTGAACAACGCCGCGATCGGCCTGGATGGCGCGCTCGCCATCATGCACAATTCGCAGATCGAGCGGCTCGTGCGCCTGAATACGCTCTCTCCCATCGTCCTCACCAAATACGTAGTGCGGTCGATGATGGCCGAGGGCGGCGGCCGCATCGTCAACGTCGCCTCGATCATCGGCTTCACCGGGTACAGCGGTCTTTCGGTCTACGGCGCGACCAAGGCTTCGATGATCGGGTTTACCCGGTCGCTGGCGCGGGAAGTCGGGCGCATGGGCGTCAACGTCAATGCGGTGGCGCCCGGCTTCATGGACACCGACATGACGCAGGGGCTCGGCGACGTGCAGCGCCAGCAGGTGGCCCGACGCAGCGCGCTGCGCAGGCTGCCCGACGTGGACGACGTGGCGAATGCAGTCGAGTTCCTGCTCGGCGACGGGGGCAGGAGCATCTCCGGCACCGTGCTCACCGTGGACGCCGGCAGCACGGCGTAGGGACTCGTAGGGTGGGCAAAGGCGCGCTTGCTTTAAGCGCGCCGTGCCCACGCGGTCTTCTTCTGGGTGATCCGCGTGGGCGAGCCGCCACAGCGGCGAGGGACGGCGCGGAACATCGTCATCGCTCTGACACGAGGGCAACGGCCGCGCCTTTGCTCACCCTACGTTACTTCATCCCGAAAGGAAGACGTGGATGGCCGGGACAAGCCCGGCCATGACGATGCATCTCGACCGTTACAGCCGTATCTGCCCGGACTGGATGCGATCGTAGAGCGCCGTATCGAGCGGCACGAAGGCCTGCCGGGCCGGGTCGTCGAAATACATGACATCGCGCACGACCGCCGGGTCATAGCCTTCACGGATCAGGTCGTTCTTCGTCTGCTTGAACGTGACGGTTACCGCCATCTCGCGCTTGATGCGCAAGAACAAGGGGCGGGCATAAGACGGCAGGCGGCCTGCCAGGTGCGTGCGAAATGTCTTAAGGTCCAGCTCCTGGCCGAGGACCAGCGCCGCCATGCCCGCGCGGCCTTCCGTTTCAGGAATCGACACCCCGTAGACGTTAGCCTCCATGACGCCGGGAAATGCCGTAATCGCTTCGGCTACTTCTGAGGTCGCCACGTTCTCGCCCTTCCAGCGGAAGGTGTCGCCGACGCGGTCGACGAAATAGAAAAAGCCTTGCTCGTCCTTGCGCATCAGGTCGCCGGTGCGAAACCAGGCGTCGCCTTTCGCGAACACGTCGCGGAGGATCTTTTTTTCGGTTTCCTCCTGGCCGACGTAACCTTCGAACCGGCCGCCCAGGTCCGACCGGTCGCGACGGATCTTGCCGATCGCCTCTCCGGCTTCGTTCGGGCCACAGCGAATGCAAAATCCTCGGCTGTTGCGAACCGGTTCGCTCTGCTCGGCGTCCAGTTTCAGCAGCGCGGCGGGGAAGCGATGCGCCAGGAACGCCGGAATGCGGCCGATTGCGCCCGGCCTTCCTTCGACGTTGAACAGCGAAACATTGCCCTCGGTCGCGGCGTAGAATTCGAGGATTTGCGGAATCCGGAACCGGGTCTTGAAATCGTTCCAGACGTCGCCCCGCAGTCCATTGCCGCAGCACAGCCTGATCCGGTGCTCGGCCTCGCGCGGATGCGGCTCGGCATGCACGAGATAGCGGCAGAGCTCCCCGATGTATTGGAACAGCGTGCAGTCCCAGCGTGAAATATCGTCCCAAAATTGCCGGGCCGAGAATTTCTCCCGGATCACCACCGAGCCGCCATTGACCAACACCGCGCCGGTCGCCACCACGCCGCCGATGCTGTGATACATGGGCAGGCAATTGTACATCCGATCGCTCGGCCGGGTATCCATCATGCCGGCGAACCAGTGGCTCCACGTCATCAGCCGGTAATGATCGACGATCGCCGCCTTGGGCAATCCGGTCGTGCCCGAGGTGTAGATGTAGAGCGCCCGATCCTCGACGCTGAGCCGCCGACGCTCCGCCTCCGCGAGCGTCTCCCCGGCGTATTCTTCGATCTCGCGGTCGATGCGCCGATGGTTGCCGGCGCCGTGGCACCAGATCGTCGAAGCATGCGTCAGATGCGGGAGCGCGGCGGCAAGCGCGTCGACCAGCTCGGCTGCGACGATGACGTGCCTGGGTGCAACGATGTTGATGCAATGCGCGAGCGAGGGACCGGTGAGATTGGTATTGAGCAGCGAAACGACGCCGCCGATGTGCGTTATGCCGAGCCATATCGCCAGGTATTCGGGCCGGTTCGGCATCAACAGCGAGACGACATCGCCCTGCCCCACGCCCTGTTCGAGCGCCCAGCGCGCGTACCGGTTCGAGCGCTCGGCGAGCTCGCGGTAAGTCCAGCACTCGCGCTCCGAGAGAAGTGCCGGCGCGTCCCCAAATCGTTCGGCCAGATCCTGCACCACATTTGGAAGGACGCGCGCCGGCCGTTCGGCGATCGGCGCCGTCATCTCGAGCGCCCGGAGCCACGCCTTGGCCGCGGACGGGCCGCGGACGGCCGGGTGCGCGGCCGGGTCGATTTGCATCAGGCTCATGTTTCAGGTTGTTGCCGAAATCGTCCGTGCGACCAACATCGAGCGTCATTCATCGTAAACGCGCCGACTCGTCATGCCCGGCCTTGTGCCGGGCATCCACGTCTTTCCTCGTGCGGAAAGGAAGACGTGGATGGCCGGGAC
>Ga0137374_10006847_pt1 | contig 13594 bp, 15 predicted proteins | sample SagtaG_20_FD_104811 | JGI IMG/M metagenome (GOLD analysis project Ga0137374, IMG submission 104811) | Vadose zone soil microbial communities from Sagehorn Ranch, Mendocino, California, USA - Sage1_R_100_16 metaG | ecosystem: Environmental > Terrestrial > Soil > Vadose zone | place: USA...
CGAGGGCGCCCGGCTCCCCGGCGTCGAGCGTGGCGGCGACGTTCGAATCGGCCACCGGGAACAGCTTCGGGGCATCCGGTCCTGCGGCTCGAAGAGGATCGATGACGACGGGCAGGGGGTCGTAGTCGACGGCGACGAGCTCGGCGGCATCGGCGGCCTGCGACCGGGTGTCCGCGAGGACCACCGCGACCGGCTCGCCGGCGAACCGCACGACCTCTCGTGCCAGGACCGGCCGCCAGAACACGCGGTCCACGCGGTCGTACCGCCAGATCGGCTCGACCTGGAGGTCCGCCGCCGTGTGTGCGCCCACCACGCCGGGCATGCGGCTGGCCTCGTCGACGTCGATGGACAAGACCCGGGCATGGGCCGCGAACGAGCGCACGAACACCGCGTGGAGGGCACCCTCGGCGGTCACGTCCTCGGTGTAGCGAGCCGCTCCTGTGAGGAACCGGGCGTCCTCCGAACGGCGGACGGCTGCGCCAAACACCTGGGCATCCATCGACGCGGGAGCGTAGCCGAAACGCCCCGACCCACCGAGGGCGTGTTGCCGTGTGTCGCTCCACCGCCGTACAGTCGGCCACGCAGGGGAGCCCGGACGCACCGGGCTGAGAGGGCGACTTGGTCGTCGCCGACCCTACGAACCTGATCCCGGTAATGCGGGCGGAGGGAGCGAGCATGGCGAGGGTCACGGAACGGCTGGAGGGGCTGCTCGAGCGAGAGGCCCCGGCGGTGGGTATCCGGCCGGTTCCCCCGGAGCACCGCAGGCTCCGCGGTCTCGACTTCGCCGTGCTGTGGGGGGACCTGTCGGTCGGGCTCCTCGTGCTGCTCACGGGGGCCTTCCTGGTCCCCGCGCTGGGGTTCCCCACGGCATTGCTGGCGATCGGCGTGGGGTCCGTCCTGGGGTGCATCCCGCTGGCGCTGGTCGGCCTGGCCGGCGCCCGCGAGGGCCTTCCCGGGATGGTCCTGTTCCGGCCCGTGCTGGGGCTGCGGGGGTCGTACCTCCCGTCGGTGCTGAACATCGCGCAGCTCGTCGGATGGACCGGGTTCGAGTTCTGGGCCATGAGCCTCGTCGCGAACCAGATGTCGATCCGGCTGTTCGGCTTCTCCGCCTACTGGCTGTGGCTGGCGGTCGTCGCGGTGCTGTGCACCGCCCTCGCCCTGGGCGGTCCGATCCTGGTCGTCCGTCGGTGGCTGGAACGGTTCGGGGCCTGGGTCGTCGCCGGCGTCGCCCTGTGGATCACCATCCGGGTGGTGATGGCCGGGGACCTTCAGTCGGTATGGGCTCGACCAGGGACGGGGGGGTATCCCGGGCACTTCTGGCTGGCAGTTGACCTGGTCATCGCCATGCCCGTGTCGTGGCTCCCGCTCGTAGCCGACTACAACCGGTTCGCTCGGCGGGGGGTCTCCGGCGCGGCCGGCACGTTCTGGGGCTATGCGGCGGGCAACTTCTGGTTCTACGCGCTCGGGGCGCTCTTGGTCTTCAACGCGGGGTTGCACGACGTCACACCGGTGGGCCTGGCACAGGCCATCGCGTCGGTGGCGGGCGGCGGCATCGTGCTCCTCACGCTGCTCGTTGGGGAGACGGACGAGGCCTTCGCCGACATCTACTCGGCGGCGGTGTCCAGCCAGAACCTGTCCGATCGGGTGCGCCAGCGCGGCGCCATCCTCGCCGTGGGCGGGTTCGGGGTCGCGCTGGCCGCGTGGCTCCACGGCCAACCCGACCTGGGAACGGGGACGTACGAGTCGTTCCTGTTCCTGCTGGGGTCGGTGTTCGTGCCGCTGTTCGGCGTGTTCGTGGCGGACTACTTCGTGCTGCGGAACCGAGGGTACGGCGAGGAGGACCTGTTCGAGGGAAGGCGGCTGCCGGTGGTGCGGGCCCGAGCGCTCGTGCCCTGGATCGTCGGGTTCCTGCTGTACCAGTGGAGCGTGCCGACCGGCCCGTCCGGCTGGCTGACCGCGATGCACACGTTCTTTCACTCGTGGCTGCACCTGCCGTTCCCGCTGGCGAGCTCGGCCCTCGGCGCGAGCCTCCCGAGCTTCGGGGGAGCATTCCTGGTGGCGCTGGCCGTGCTCCCGAGGAGACGAACGCCTATCCGTTGACCGCGTGCGGCGTCGGCGGGGGAGCGGCCACCACCAGCACGACGGTGGGGTCGGCGGACGCACTGGTGAGGGTGACCTCGGCGCCCGCGGGTGCGAGCGCGGCCTCCCACTGTTTCAGCCGCTTCCGGCTCCGGTCGAGCTGGATCACGGCCTCGCCGGCCACGATCACGAACACGGCATCGGTGGCCGGGTCCCCCATGGGCCCGATCTGCTGGTTCGGCTCCAGGCAGATGACCTCCGCCCACAGCCGCTCGCTCTCGAACAGGTCCGACCGCCTCGGCCCGTCGGCCGAGAACGCGACGAGGTCACGGATGTTTCGGGTGTCCACGTCGCGAAGACTACTGGAGAGCTCGTCACCGGCTACGGTCCTTCCACGCCGCAGGGTTGTGGTGCGTCAGAAGCCGGGACGGCTCCGTTTGTGGCGCTTCATCGCGCGATGTACGGTCGATTCCTGGTCGTGCGCCGTCCGGCGAGAGGGTGAGCGCGATGGCAAGGGAGCGGGGTCATCACCAGCACGAGGCCTTGAAGCATCGGCACAAGCACTACCACGTCACCCACTATCTGCATCAGGGGGAGAACTGGGGGCATCTGCTTTCCACCCATGCGCACGAGCACAACCATCCCGCACTGGAACACGTACACATTCCCCATCGGGACATGGACAAGGAGCACCGCCGGGAAGCCCACGTCCACGACCATGCCCGCCCGGCGGAGTCGCCCGCATAGGGCTCTGGAGGGCGCCTGATCTCGCTCTGGCCCCGACCCCATTCCTCAGAACTCATCGAGCGTCCGGCCTGTGGGCCACTCCCAGCTGACCGCGAAAGAGCCGCCATCCAACCGGGATAGACTGAGCAGCCCGAGTTCAGTCAGAGGGAGCCTGCTCATGCCGACGCTTCAATTCCGGACGGACTCGCCCGCTGAGGCCGCTGTGGACGTCCTTGTCCTTCCGATGTTCGAGGGGCCGGAGGCCGGTCCGGGGGTCAGGGAGACGGGGGCCGCTCTCGACGCCGACCTCGTAGCCGTGTACCGGGACAACGGGCTCCGGGGCAGGCTGGGCGAGACGCTGACCGTCCCGACCTTGGGCAAGCTTCCCTCGAAGACGGTCCTGCTGGTGGGGCTGGGACCGAAAGCCGAGGCGACCACCGACACGCTTCGGCGCGGGATGGGCCGGGTGGCCCGGCGGGTGGCTCGGTTCGAGAGCGCGGCCACGACCTTCCCGCAGGCGGCAGGCAGGAATGTCACCGACGCTGTTCAGGCCACCGTGGAGGGACTGCTGTTGGGGTCCTACCGGTTCACCCGGTACAAGACGCGGGAGGACGAGGACTCCGGCCCGGCTCCCACCCTGGGCACGATCTCGCTGCTCGGCCCGGCCCGATGGGCGACCGCGGTGGTGAAGGAGGGCATCCGCCGGGGCCAGGTCGTCTCCGAGTCGGTCGCGTGGGCGCGGGACATGGTGAACTCGCCGGCCATCGACGCCACGCCCGACCGCCTGGCCCGCGAGGCCGAGAAGATGGCCAAGGAGGTCGGGCTCCAGGTCAAGGTGTGGACGAAGCAGGACCTGGAGAAGGGCGGCTTCGGCGGCGTCCTCGGCGTCGGCCAGGGGAGCGTGAACCCGCCGCGCTTCGTCGAGCTGACCTACAGGAACGGGTCCGGCGCCCCCATCGCCCTCACCGGCAAGGGCGTCACGTTCGACTCCGGCGGCCTGTCCATCAAGGACGCCAAGCAGATGGAGTGGATGAAGTCCGACATGGGCGGCGCGGCCGCCATGCTCGCGGTCATGCGATCCATCGGGCTGCTCAAGCCGAAGGTCACGGTCGTCGCGGCGATCCCGTTCTCGGAGAACCTCCCGGGTGGGGGGTCGATCCGGCCCGGCGACGTGCTGAAGCATCGCGGGGGCAAGACCTCCGAGGTGCTCAACACGGATGCGGAAGGGCGGCTCGTGCTGGCGGACGCGCTGGCGTTCCTCTCGGAACAGAAGCCGCGCGTGCTCATCGACGCGGCCACGCTGACCGGGGCCTGCATGATCGCGCTGGGCGACGAGATCTGGGGCGTCATGGGGAACGACCGCACGCTCATCCGCGACGTCATCGCGGCCGGCGAGGCCGTCGGCGAGCCGGGGTGGGAGCTTCCCCTGTGGAGGCGCTACCGGGAGAAGATCCGCTCGCCCATCGCCGACGTGAAGAACATCGGGGACCGGTGGGGCGGGGCCATCACGGCCGCGCTGTTCCTGGCGGAGTTCGTCGGCGACACGCCGTGGTGCCACCTGGACGTGGCCGGCACGGCGTACCACGAGAAGGCGGGGGACTACTGGCCGCGGGGCGCCACCGGGTCCCCGGCCCGCACGGTGATCCGCTACATCCTGGACCAGGCCGCGAGAGACGGGAAGGCCCGGGCCGGGGCGCGAACGCGGGCCCGGGCTGGCCGCCAGGCATAGCCGTGGCGGACGAAGCTCCCGAGGGCCCCGTCCTGGCGTGCTTCGCGCACCCCGACGACGCGGAGATCTCCTCGGGAGGCACGCTGGCGAAGTGGGCGGCCGCCGGCCGCGACGTCCACCTGCTGGTCCTCACCAACGGCGACCGCGGCTCGAACGACCCCCACGAGGACCGGGAGGAGCTGGCCCGGACCCGGGCCCAGGAGCAGGAGGCCGCCGGGCGGGTCCTCGGGCTCTCCAGCGTCCGCATCCTGGAGACGCCCGACGGCGAGCTCGAGAACACGCCGGGGGTCAGGGCGGCCGTGGCGCGCCGGATCCGCGAGGTCCGTCCTGCCGTCGTGGTCGGCTGCGATCCGACGACGTGGTTCATGGGCAACCGGTACATGAACCACGCCGACCACCGCACGGCCGGGGCCGTCACGGTGGACGCGGTGTTCCCCGGCGCGGGCAGCCCCCTGTTCTTCGCCGAGCAGCTGGACGAGGGCCTCGAGGCGTGGAGCGTGCCCGAGGTGTGGCTGGCCTGGTCCCGCGAGCCGAACCACACTGAGGACGTCACCGGCTTCCTGGACGCGAAGATCGCCGCCCTGGAGGCTCACATCAGCCAGGTGAAGGGGGACATGCTGGGCTTCTTCAAGGAATGGCTGCCCGCCGAGGCGGAGGAGAACGGCCGCCGGATCGGGGTCCAGCACGCCGAGTCCTTCCGCCGCCTCACCCTCGGCTAGCGCTCCCGGGCAGATCCCCGCATAATTCGCCGACCATTCGAGCGAGGAAAGGGAAGGGAGAGTCATGGCGCACCCGAACGAGGAGCTGGTCCGCAAGGGGTACGAGGCGTTTCTGGGAGGCGACTTTGGGGCGCTGAACGAGCTGTTCGCCGACGACATCGTGTGGCACGCGCCCGGCCGGAGCCAGATGTCGGGGGACTGGCGGGGCAAGGACGAGGTCTTCACCCAGTTCGCCAAGGTGTTCGAGCTGACCGGCGGGACGTTCCAGCTCCAGATCCACGACGTCATCGGGAACGACGAGCACGTCGTGGTGCTGGCCCGGGCCACCGGCCAGATCGACGACCGGTCGCTCGATGACAACGGCGTCCAGGTCTTCCACATCCAGGACGGCAAGGTCACCGAGCAATGGCTGCACCCCGGCGACCTGTACGCGTCCGACGAGTTCTGGGGGCAGTAGGCGACGACCTCCGGGCGTTGCGCGCGGGCTCAGCGCCGGCTCTGCGCGTCCTGCCGGGTCCAGCCCTGTGGGCGCGTCCCGACGGCAAGGAGCACGTCGCGGAAGTCCGTGAGCGGGTCCGGGAACCGCTCGTGGAACTCCTTGTGGGCCCGCTCCAGGAACGACTCCCAGTCCTGGGGGTCGAGCATGTCTTGGACGAACCGGCCGGAGGCGGCGCTCTCCCGGGTCGCGATGTAGTCGTCCAGAGGCATCTGGAAACGGTACTGGCGTCGCTCCACGCGGACGGGGTGAAGGCCGGCGTCCCGAAGGGTCTCCTCCAGCATGTGGCGATCCCGGAACCGGGCCTCCCACGGCACGGCCCGGTCCAGGGCGTCCTGGATCAGCTCGTGGGTGGCCACCTCGTCCACCAGCCGGCGCCACGTCTTCTGGAACTCGTCGTCCGTCTCGGCCCACGCCGACACGGCCAGGCGCCCGCCCGGCTTCAGGACCCGGATCATGTCGAACAGGGCCGTCTCGTACTTCGTGAAATGGGACAGGACGAAGTTCGCCGTGACGGCGTCGAACGTCCCGTCGCGGAAGGGGAGGTCGATGGCCTCGGCGGCCGCCAGCCGTAGGGAGGGTCGGGCTCGCGATCCGACCAGGAGCATGCCGGTCGAGCGGTCGACCCCGACGGCGACGCCGTCCGAGCCCACCGCCTTCTGCGCCGCTTCCGCACCGACGCCGGTTCCGGTTCCGACGTCGAGGACGCGGCCGCCGGACGGCGGGTCCACCAGGGCCACGAGGTCCGCCGCGATCGGCGCGGTCCGCGGGGCCGACAGGCGCTCGTACGCCTCGGCGATGTCGTCGTAGCCTCGCCAGTCGGCCCGGTTTGCATCCGGGCGCGTCGACGCGGGTACCATGCCCGAGGAGCGAGCCGACGGGCTCGACCGGGTCGACTGGCTCGACTGGTTCCGGTGAGGGCGGCGATGGAAAAGCCCAGGCATGGCGGACACCTTATCGCGCAGGCGCTCGTGAATGAGGGCGTGCGCTACCTGTTCACCCTGTCCGGTGGGCACATCGCGCCGATCTACGACGGGTGCGTGGACCTCGGCATCGAGGTCGTCGACTTTCGCCACGAGCAGGCCGCCGCGCACGCCGCGGACGGGTGGGCCCGGGTCACGCTCGGCCCCGGCGTGGCCGCCGTCACCGCCGGCCCCGGGGTCACGGACGCCGTGACCGGCATCACGAACGCGTACTACGCCAACTCACCCGTCCTCGTGCTCTCCGGGAAGAACCCCGTGTTCGAGTTCGAGATGGGCTCGCTCCAGGAGATGGACCAGGTCACGCTGGTCTCCTCCGTCACGAAATGGGCCAAGACCTGCTACGACACGCGGCGGCTGGGCGACTACACGACAACAGCGCTCCGCCACGCCATGTCCGGGCGGAAGGGGCCGGTGTTCCTGGACGTGCCGCTCGACGTGCAGTTCAACTCGGCCGCCGGTGTCGATGTGCCGCGCGACTACCGGACGGACGCCAGGCCGTTCGGGGACCCGGACCTCGTGCAGCGCGCGGCCACGATGCTCGGCGAGGCAGAGCATCCCGTGATCTTCGCCGGGGCGGGAGTGCGCTGGTCGGGGGCGCACGACGCGCTCGCGGCGCTGGCCCAGGCGGTGAAGGCGCCGGTGTTCCTGAACTCCCTGGCCCGGGGGTGCCTCCCCCCGGATCACCCCTACTTCTTCTCGGCGGCCAGAAAGCACGCGCTCGGGAAATGCGACGTGCTGCTCGCCCTGGGCGTGGACTGGGACTTCCGTCTGGGGTTCGGGCAGCGAAACTTCGCGCCCGACGTCCGGGTGATCCAGGTGGACGTCGACGGCGTGCACATCGGGCGGAACCGGCCGGTGGAGATGGGGATCGTCGGGGACCCCGGGGCGGTCATCGGGCAGCTGCTGGACGCCGGCGTGGGCCGGGCGCAGGAGCCTGCGTGGACGGATGAGGTCCGGGGCGAGGAGCGACGCCTCGAGGCGGTGGCCGAGGATGGGATGAACGCCGACGTGGTCCCCATCCATCCCCAGCGGTTCGCTCGCGAGATCCGCGACTTCCTGGACCCCGACGCCGTGGTGGTGGGCGACGGGGGCGACATCGTCGGCGTCAGCGCGTCGATCCTCCAGGCCCGCCATCCCGGGCACTGGCTCGATCCCGGCCCGTTCGGGTGCCTGGGGGTGGGGCCGTCGTTCGCCATCGCCGCGAAGCTGGCAAAGCCGGACAAGCAGGTCCTCATCGTGTACGGCGACGGGTCGTTCGGGCTGAACGCGATGGAGTACGACACGGCGATCCGCAAGAAGCTCCCGTTCGTCGGGATCATCGGGAACGACGGCGCGTGGGGACAGATCAAGGTGGCGCAGGAGGCGCTGTACGGGCCGGGGAACGCGCCGGCGGCCGACCTCGGCGACGTGCCGTACGAGCGGATGGTGGAGGGCCTCGGCGGCTACGGCGAGCGGGTCGAGAAGCCGTCCGAGATCCGCCCCGCGCTCGAGCGAGCCTTCGCCTCCGGGGTGCCGGCGTGCATCAACGTGCAGATCGACGCGTCGCTGATGAAGCGAAGCTCGTACCTGGGATGAGGGCGGCCGCGGGGGTGAACGGGGGATGAGGGCGGACGACGAGTTCTCCAGGGAGCCCAGGCCCGCCCGCGGCAAGCGGGCCAGGGCCTCCCGCGGGAAGCTGCCCCGCGAGGACCGGCGCGCCATGAAGGACTTCATCAAGAGCCGCACCGGGGTCGAGGCCTACCTCGAGCCGGGCAGCCTGGATCAGCACCATTCGGTGGTGCTCGTGGCCTCGGACGGGGAATGGCTGCGCTTCACCCTTCCCGAGGAGGTGGCCTTCCGTCGCTTCGCCCAGAAGCTGGGGCTCCCGGTGTACGACGCCGGCCTCCTCGGATATCCGAAGCGGATGAAGGAGTACCGCCGGGACCAGGACTGACCCGGCCTCCGACAGCACCGCGCTCGGGAAATTGTCGACGTTTCTCGGTTCTTGGCGGGCGAATTCGGCCCCGGAAGCCGAACCGCGAGCTACGCTGCCGCCGTCGTACAGGCGTGATTTGCGTGCGGACTCAACGGGCAGGCGCGAGCGGCACGCTTCCGGCACGCCACCCTCGGGCCGGGTCGCCCCGCGTTCTCGTCTTGGTGGCCGCGGTGGTGCTTCTCGCGGCCTGTCACCCCCCGCTCGACCGTCCGCCGAGCTCCTCGGGGGCCCCCACGACGTGCCCGGGCTCGCCGGCGCGACTGGGGTTCCTCGTCTTCGTGCGCCGGGGGTCGTTGCACGTCCTCGACCTGGCCACGTGCAGGGACCGCGTGCTCGTCCGCGAGGGCGCGCGGCCCCCCGTCGCCGTCAGCCCGAGCGGCGAGTGGATCGCGTTCGGTCGGGCCAGCGTGGTCTCGGTGGGGGGAGGCCCCGTGGTCCGCTCGCTGGGCGGCCCGGCCTCCCGGTGGGAATGGTCGCCCACCGATGACGTCCTGGCCGGCGTCACACCGGAGGGGGGCCTGGCCGTCGGCGGGCCACAGGGGCCGCCCAGACGGCTGTATCCGGATGGCTCCGGGGTCCGGGAGGCCAGGTTCAGCCCGGACGGCCGCCATCTCGCCGTCTCCGTCAAAGGTCGGACGGTCGGGGTCGTCTCGGTCGCGACCGCGATGGCGCACACCGCGTATCGAATCCCGTTTCAGCAGTTCGCTGAGCTCGACGTGGCAGGCTGGTCGCCCGACGGTCGGTGGGTGCTTTTCTGGATGAACCCCGAGCGTTCGGCATCTCTCGCGGCCGACGGGCTGCCGCTCGAGGCGGTGCCCTCGGAGGGCGGTCGCGCGATCCAGGTCACCGAGGCGATGCTCCTGTACCCCGACTTCCTCACCCGCTGCGGCGATACCCTGGTGGCGGCGGTGGGCGGGGGCCGATACGTGACGACCGACAAGCGGCTGGTGGCCCTCCGCCCTCCCACGTGGAAGCAGGTCGACGTGTCCGCCGATTCGACACAGAGCTGGTTCTGGCCGGCCTGCTCGCCCGACGGTCGGTGGCTCGCGGCCACCGCGACCCGGAACGCGGAGGAGCGCAGGTTCGGCACGGCGGACCGGACGATCTGGCTGCTCGCGGCGGACGGGTCGTCTCGGCAACTGTTCGTCGGGAGAGAAGGGGACGGCGTGGCGGACGAGGCGCCTCGGTGGTCCCGAGACGGCCGGTGGCTGCTGTTCGTGGAGCGCGAGCGGCGGCCGGAGGCCCCGGGGACGCTCGTGCTGGCCCGGGTCCGGGGGTCGAGTGCCACGGAGATTGGCCCGGTGGCGACCCTCCCCGGCGCGGTCGGGTACTACGGCCACTACGGGTGGCTCGCGGCTAGCGATTGGTATCAGCCGGCGGCCTGACCCTTCCCCAACCTCTCCAGGAAACGCTCACGACGGACGACGGCCCGGACGTGCCGCCCGGTCGCGACGTCGCCCCCCGGATCCGACAGGCGAACCTCGAAGGTCAGCGTGCGGCCGTCCACCTCGACCAGGCGAGCCGTCGCCGTGACGGGGGTTCCCACGGGGGTGGGGGCGTCGTGGGACAGCTCGATCCGGGTCCCCACCGACGTCTCCTCCTCGCCCAGCGCCCCCTCCAGCGCCCGGCAGGCCGCGGCCTCGACGAGCGCCAGCACGGCGGGCGTTCCCAGCGCGGGGACGTCTCCCGACCCGAGCGCCCGGGCGGTCATTGCCTCGGTGACGGTCTCCTCGACGACTCCTTCCAGGCCTGGTTCCACTGTCCATCCCCTCGATTGCTCACTCGGCGGCGATCCGCCTTCGGCGGACCGCCTCCCCGGGGGGAGTGCAGCAGCCTGGTGGGCCGGGCCCTGTGCCCGGCCCACGGCGGGGACGAGCCCCGCCCCACAACTGCGCTTCGGGGGGCTGCTGCCCCCCGGACCCCCGATAGTCTGTGCGCGATGAGCATGCCACGAACCTCGGGACGCGAGCCATGAAGGGTCCCGCGGGTGTCCTGGCCCTGGTGCTGGCCGAGACCGTGGCCGGCGGCGCCGTGTTCCTGTTCCTGACGCCGCTGTGGCGCGAGGTGAAGCGGGGCTTCTTCAAGCTGACCGGGCTGCTCCTCGCCCTGCTCGGAATCGCCGCGTGGGGGGCGATCGGGGCCGCCCGGCAGGCCGGCGATGCCGCCGGGCGATGGTCGTGGTGGCTGGCCCTCGCGTTCGTCGCGATCACCGTCGTGTGGCTCGCCCTGCTCTTCGCCCGGGCCCCGAGGGCCGCTCGCGTGGCGGGGTTCCTCTCCCTCGGCGTTGCCGTGGCGATGCTCGTCGCCCTGTCCGGGACCGGGGACGAGTCGCAGGCGGTGTCCCTGGTGCAGCTCCTGGCCGGGTCGGTGTTCATGGGCGCGGTGCTGGACGGCCTGTTGCTGGGCCACTGGTACCTGACGGACCGGGGGCTGTCGCGCGGCCCGATCAACCGCTTCGCGCTCGCCCTCATCGGGGCGGTGGTGCTCGAGGCGGCCGCCGTCATCGCGGGGGGCTTCGGTCCCGTCGAGGGCTCGTCCCAGTTCAGCCCGCTGCTCACGACCGCCGGGCTGGCGTCGTGGCTGGCCCTCGGCATGGTGGCGGTGACGGCGCTCATCGCGGTGATGATCCGGCTGACGCTGCGGGGAACCAGGGCCACCGCGGTCCAGGCGGCCACCGGCTTCTTCTACCTGGCGGTCATCACGGCATTCGCCGGCGAGCTGGCGGCGAAGGTCCGCTTCCTCCCGTAGGACCGGGATGATCGCCGCCGTCGTCGTGATCGGAGGTGTGGCCGAGGCCGTCGCCTGGTGGGTCGTGGCCCAGCGGCGGGTCGGCGTGTGGGCGGGCCTGGCGCCGGTCCTGGCGGCCGCGGGGGTCGCGGCGCTCGCCACCGGCAAGGTCCCGCTCTCGCCGGCCGCCTTCCCCATCACGGCCGGCGCGGTCGGGCTCGCCGCCGGGGTGGCGCTGTTCGCGGCCACGCGGGTGTTCGTGTGGGCGGTGGAGCGGGTGTGGCCCGCGTTCCGCCGCCACGCGGAGGCAATCTACGACCAGCGCGGGGGACTGTCGGTACCGGCCGCCGTGGGGGCCGCGCTCGTGGTGGTGGCGGGGGAGGAGCTGTTCTGGCGAGGCCTCGCGCAGGGCCGGCTCGCGCACTCGGCCGGGCGGCTGGGGGGCGCGCTGGCCGTGTGGGGGGCGTCCATCGCGGCGAACGCGCCGAGCGGCAGCCTGCCGATCCTGGCCGCCGCCGTCGTGGGCGGCGCCGTGTGGGGCGCGCTCGCGTTCTGGACTCGCGGCGTGCTCGCGGCGCTCCTCTGCCACGCCGTGTGGACCGGCCTCATGATCGCGTTCCCGCCGGTCGCCCGGACCTCTCCGGGCGGAACCGCGTGAGCCGCCCGCTCCCGGCGGAGGCCGCTCGCCTCCTCCGCGATGGGGCGTTCTGCTACCTCGCAGCCCGGACGCCGCGCGGCCTCCACGTCACGCCCGTCGTGTACGCGGTGTGGGACGACGCGCTGTGGGTCACCACGGCCCGGCGGTCCGTGAAGGCCCGGGCGTGGCGCGCGGATCGGCACGTGGCCGGCCTCGTCCGGACTCCCGCGGGCTCCGTCGTGTTCGGCGGGACGGTGCGGCCGTACGACCTCCTCGACCCCGCGACGTGGTGGTCGTCGGTGGCCAACGCGCCCGGCATCACCGCCGCAGCCCTGGCCTTCACCCGGCGGAACGCCCGGTTCTTCGCCGGGTATGCGGTCGACGCCCGGAAGGTGCCGCTGGCCTGGACGCCGCCGGGCCGGGTCTTCGCGCGAGTGGACGTGGATCGGGCCGCAGTGGTCGAGCATGGCGTCGTTCGGACCTGGGGGCGGTTCGACAGAGGGCTCCGGTCGCACTCGGCGTTCCGTACGCCGAAGGCTCGGCGGGATCCCCTCGACGGGGTGCCGGAGGAGGTCCGGGGGCGCGTGGGGACCGGCGGCGACGCGGCCCTCGCCGTGGACGGCCCTCGGGGGCCGCTCGTCCTCCCCGCGCGGTGGGCGCTCGACGGGGGGTCGGTCCACGCCGTCGTGCCCGGGACCACGCTTCGCCTGGCCGGGCCCGAGGCGGACTGTCCCGCCGCGCTCACCGTGGACCATGCGTCGAGGTGGCGGGCCAGCGCCATGGCCGGCGTCCTCGTGCAGGGCGAGGGGTCGGTGTTCGCCAGCGATCGCCTGCGATCCGGCGCTCCCGCGGCCGCGGCGGTGGCGGAACGGGCCGGGGCCTCCCCCAAGGGAACGGCGGTGATCCGGCTGCGCGTGGACCGGGTCGTGTGGTGGCGGGGATGGTCCAGCGGTACGGTACGCCGATCGTGACCGAGGCCAGGATCGTCGTCGACGTGGACGCGCCGCCGGAGAAGACGTGGACGGTGATCTCGGACCCCCGGAACCTCCCCCGGTGGGACCGCCACATCACCCGCGTGGCCGGTGTCCCGGAGGACGGCCTTCATCCCGGGGATCGCTACGAGACCGAGCTCCAGTTCATGGGCGTGCGGGGCGTCGTGGAGGCGGAGGTCCTGGAGTTCGATCCGCCCCGACACTCGAAGATCCTCCTGCGCGGGTTCATCGAGGCCGTGGTGACCTCGAGGGTGGAGCCGCTGCCTCACGGCCGGAGCAGGATCGTCCACGTCGTGCAGTACGGGTTCCGTGGTGGCCCGGTCGGCCAGCTGGCAGCTCGCGCCCTTCGGGTGACGGGGGGCCCGCAGCTCGTGCTCCGCCGGGGGACCCTCGCGCAGAAGCGCCAGATCGAACAGGGCTGATACACCTCGCCCAGGTTCCACCACCTGAGGTCTGACAGGGTGCATGAACCACCCTGATGAGCCCTCTACACGAGGAGGTGGTCATGGGCTACATCGGAGGTGGTCTGCA
>Ga0137374_10006850_pt1 | contig 13592 bp, 14 predicted proteins | sample SagtaG_20_FD_104811 | JGI IMG/M metagenome (GOLD analysis project Ga0137374, IMG submission 104811) | Vadose zone soil microbial communities from Sagehorn Ranch, Mendocino, California, USA - Sage1_R_100_16 metaG | ecosystem: Environmental > Terrestrial > Soil > Vadose zone | place: USA...
CTGGACGCGCTGCCGCCCGCCAAGCCGTTTTCCTACAGCACGGGCGTTGTATTCGAGGTGGCCGGCGATGCGATCGGTGAGCTGATGAAGAACGTCAAGCCGAACGGCAAGGTCGTCGGCATGACCATCGACAGCGTCGGCGGCCGCGCCGCGCTCAACCACAACAAGCGCACCGTGGAGAAAATGGGCTACACCTGGGAAGAGGTGATCTTTCCCGTGACCACGACCGACTTCACGCCGTTCGCACAGGCTGCTGTCGAAAAGAGGCCCGACGTTGTGGTCGGTCATTACGGATCCGGCCAGAATCTGGGCGTCATACCGGCGCTGCGTCGTTCCGGCTACACCGGGCCGTATGTGGTGGCGTCCTACGGCGTGAACGAAGACACGATCCGGCAAGCCGCCCAGCGCGCGGGTACCGGCGACAACATCTTCTACGTCACTCGCTACAGCTCGGCGTTCGACAGCAATCCAGCGGTTGCCGAGGTTGCGGCGGCGCAGAAGAAGTACGGGACGTCCAAGCCGTTCTCGAGCATGCATGTGACCGGCTGGGCGCTTGGCAAGTTCACCGAGGCTGCGCTCAAGGCCTGTGGCTGGCCCTGCAGCCGTGAAAAGCTTGATCAGACCATCAAGACCCTGAAGGTAGATATCGCGGGATTGTCCGGAGGCCCGATCGAGATGTCGGCCGGCGACGGATACGGCCCGAGCTATTGGCGGCTTTATGCCTGGAATGAAAAGGACAAGCGGATGGAGCCGAAGAGTGATTGGCTGAAAAAAGGCAAGCTGAACTTCCCCTTGCAGTGATCTCGAAGCGGAGGGGTGCGCGCCCCTCCGCCATATCTCCGAAAGACGGGGACCATGGAATTCGCTGCAACGGTCATAATCCTCACCTGCACTTATGCCCTGCTCGCAGCGGGAATTGTCATCCTCTACAAGGCCGGGCGCGTGGTGAATTTCGCCCACGGCGAGCTCGCAATCGTCGGCGGCTATGTGTTTTACAGTTCCGGTTTGATGATCAACGACTCGCTTTGGGTCGCAATCCTCGGCGCAATCGCTTTTTCCGTGATCATGGGGATCTTCATTTACATGGTTATGATGCGCAGACTGGTGGGTGAACCATTTTACGTGGCTATTCTTGTGACGGTAGGCATCGCGATCGTCCTCAAATCGGCGATCATCGTGATATGGCGGGCCGAACGCGTGACGATCGACGTCGGCGTGGCGCCGGCAATCAGGCTAGCAGGCGGCGCAACGTTGTCCTACATGGATATTGCAGGTGTCTTGCTGACATTTGCATTTTTCACCGGTCTCTACCTGTTTTTTCGCTATACGCGACTAGGCGTGCAATTTCGCGGCACGGCAGAAAATCCGTTGCTCGCAAGTCAGCGCGGGGTCAACGTTAATTTCGTACTGTCGCTCGCCTGGATTATCGCCACACTGGCGGCGTCATTGTCAGGCGTTTTGTTCGGTGGCCGCGCTTTTCTCAGCACCGAGAGCGTGACGATCGGTCTCGCCGGCCTGACCGCCGCACTGGTGGGCGGGCTCGACAGTCTGCGAGGCGCGGTGGCCGGCGCGTTGATCGTGGCATTCGCCCAGTATCTCACGGTGCGCCTGATCGATCCCATTCTGAGCGAGGCGGTGCCGTTCATGATCCTGCTCTTGGTGATGATCGTTCGGCCGTGGGGTCTGTTCGGCACGATGGAAGAGCTGGACCGGGTGTAACCTTCACATGGCACGCGCAGGTTACAATCTTCGGACCAATTATCTGGAGTCCAACGAAGTCCTGCGGCGTCCCTATCAAAGGCTGCTGGTCGCGCTGATTCTGCTCGCAGCAGTCGTTCTGCCCATGGGTTCATCGAACTTCTTCCTGCATTTAATGAACTTGTGCTTTCTGGCTGGGATTGGCGCCCTTGGCCTGACAATCCTGACCGGATTCTGCGGCCAGATATCGCTTGGGCACGCCGCATTTCTGGCCGTCGGCGCGTTCACTACGGTGATCCTGACCGTTCACGTTGGTGCGCCCTTCCTTCTCGTTGTGCCGGCGGCGGCGATCGCGGGCGCGATGCTTGGTTTTCTGGTCGGCCTGCCGTCGCTCCGCTTTCGCGGCGTCTATCTCGCCATCAGCACGCTGGCGATGCACTACGCCATCATCTTTCTGGCAACGAGCTATCAGGCCAAGTTTGCCGCCAGCGCGAGCGCGGGCATCACCATTGCGGACCCCGTCATCGGACCGTTCGTTCTGCGCGGCGATTTCGCCTGGTACTATTTCCTGCTCGCATTCCTGGCCGCTGTCACGATCATGTGCGTGAACCTCAGCCGGACACGCCCCGGACGCGCCTGGATGGCGATCCGCGATCGCGACATTGCCGCTGAGGCTCTCGGCATCAATCTCGCGCGGTACAAGCTGTTGGCGTTCATGACGAGTTCGACGTTGGCATCGATTTCCGGGAGCCTGCTTGCCTATTACAGCAACGTGGTGACCGTGGAGAAATACACGTTGGATCTCGCGATCATCTACGTCGCAATGATTATCGTCGGCGGAATGGGGTCGGTTTTGGGATGCTTGCTGGGCGCGATCTTCATCACGCTTCTTCCCTACGGCATCGACAATTTGTTCGCCTACGTGCCCCGGAACTGGCGGTTCGGGTCGACAATATTCGGTGTGCAGGTCGGCGCCGTCGGGGTTTGTATTATCCTCTTCCTTCTCTTCGAGCCGAAAGGCCTCGCCGAAATTTGGCACCGCATCGAAACCTATTTCGATCGCTGGCCGTTCCGTTACCGGCCGCTCGACGGCATTCGACGGTGACCGCATGAGCGTTGGGAACCTGCTCGAAGTCCGGCAACTCGAGGTGGTTTATCACCGGGTCGCGACCGCCATCCAAGGGGTGTCGCTCGAAGTGCCGGCGGGATCGATCGTCGCCCTAGTCGGCACCAACGGCGCGGGCAAGACCACCACGCTCAGGGCGATCTCGGGATTTCTGCCATCGGAAGACGCGGAGATTACCGACGGAGAGATCAGGTTCCAGGAACGTCGCATCAATGGCCAGCTACCGCACCAGCTCGCCCGGTCTGGGATCATCGTCATTCCGGAGCGTGATAAGGTTTTCGGCACACTAGGCGTCGGCGAAAACCTCGAGTTCGCGGCTCGCGAGGGCGGCCCGATCACTCTCGACATGGTTTTGCGATATTTCCCGCGCCTGGAGGAGCGGCGCGCCCAACTTGCGGGCTATCTCAGCGGAGGCGAGAAGCAGATGCTGGCGATCGGCATGGCTCTGCTGTGCCGTCCGACATTGCTGCTGATTGACGAATTGTCGCTCGGCCTTGCTCCGATTGTCATCAAGGACCTGATGGACAAGCTTCAGCGCATCAATAAGGAGCTAGGGTTGACCATCCTACTGGTGGAGCAGAACGCCAATGCCGCCCTTGCCGTTGCCGACTATGGCTACGTCATGGAGGGCGGACGGGTTGTATTCTACGGCAAGGCCCAGGAATTGAGATCGCATCGCGACGTGCAGGAGTTCTATCTCGGCGGCGCAGGACAGAACGACGCCAAAAGCTATCGCGATATAAAGCAGTATCGGCGGAAGCGCCGATGGTGGGGCTGACGTGCCTCTCGAAATCCGGGACGTCACCCTCAAGTTCGGCGGTCTCGTCGCGCTTAGCCGCGTCCGTTTCACGGCGGAAGATGGAGAGCTGCTTGCTGTTGTCGGACCAAACGGTGCCGGCAAGACGGCACTGCTAAATTGCATCAACAGAGTCTATCGTCCAACCGCTGGCGCCATTCTTTTTCAGGGGCAGGACCTCACCGCCATTCCAATTCATAAGATCGCGCTCGCCGGCATTGGACGTGCGTTTCAACACGCCGAGCTGTTCCCGCATATGACCGTGACAGAGAATTTGTTGGTCGGGCGTCACCTGCTTATGCGCACCGGGGTATTCTCCGGCGCACTCTATTTCGGACGGGCACGGCGAGAAGAGGCGGCCGAGCGCAGGACCATCGAAGGGATCATCGACTTTTTCGAGCTCTACCGATACCGCGACGCCGTCGTCGCGACGCTCCCCTACGGCGTTCAAAAGCTGGTCGGCGTAGCGCGCGCGCTTGCGCTGGAGCCCAAGCTACTGCTCCTCGATGAGCCATCCACCGGGTTAATGCGCGAGGAAAAGGAAAACTTTGCACGTTTCTTGCTGCGCATGCGGCACGAGCTGGGACTGACATTGATCTGGGTGGAACACGACATGCAGATGGTGACGGACCTTGCGGATCGGATCATCGTTCTCAACTATGGCGAGGTGATCGCGGAAGGCAAGGCTGATACGGTCCGTCGCGACCCGCGCGTGGTGGAAGCCTATCTCGGAGCGGAAGCGTTGACGTCCGAGGGCTAGGTGCCGGCGAAGTTCGGCCTAGAGAGATTGCAATGATGGGCGACTCCGGCAAATCCGAAACAATTGGGATTCCCTGCCCGGACTGGGGCCAGCTCAGCGAGGAGTCCCTCGGACGCGTAGTCCACAACGAAATTATTCCCTGTTCGCTGTGCGGCGGCGGGCGTAGCTGGCTCGAAGTGTCACCCCCCTCCAAATGAGGCTTTTCCACCCATCGGTTGCTTTTGCTAGAATAGTGTTCTATTTCCTTCCGCACCCAAGTCTGATTGCTTTCTACCATCCTGTAGACTCTCACCGCCAGCGTCGGCGATCGGGTCGAACTCGGTTCATTCACGAGAGCTTCTCAATGTCCCGGAAAGCAGTCAGCAAGGCACTGCTCAACCTTCGTGCAGTTCAGAATCCAAACATTCCAACCACGATCAAGAATCCTGAGCGGGTCGCGTACCGCCGCATGGAGCTCATCGACGTTGCCACCAAGCTGTTTTTGGAGCGCGGCTTTCACAACACATCGATCCGGGACATCGTCAGGGCGTGCTCGTTCAACGTGGCCAGTCTGTACATGTACGTCTCCTCGAAGGAGGACATCCTCTATCTGGTCGCCCAGGATTTGATGAACAACATTTCACTCAAGCTGTCGGAAACCGATCTCGATCCGGATTCGCCCGAGCGGTCATTGGAGATCGGGTTTGCCAGCTATTGCCAGATCGTCAACCGCTTCCGTCGCCCGATCAGACTACTCTACCGAGAGGTCGGCTTCTTGCCGGCCGAGCCGCGCTCCAACGTTCTCGCGACTGTCTCCGATGTCGTCACCTTTTTTGAAAAAATCGTTGATCGGGGGATAGAGTCCGGAGTATTTCGCAAGGTTCCTGCGCGCCTTACGGCGCTGGATGTCATGTTCATCGCCCACATGATTGCGCTTCACACTCGTGAGGTGAGGGCGCTCGCCGACCTCGACGCCTATATCAAGTTTCAGATTGAATCCATTTTTGCCGGACTGTTAGCGGCACCGGAAAAGCGACAACGCGCAACCGGCATGCACGCAAAGGCCGCGCGAGCAAGGCCGAAAAAATAGACGGATTCCCGATCAGGGTGCGAGATAGGCCGCGCGGATGCCCTCGTTGCCGAGGAGCCGACGCCAAACTGGTGGAAGATGCTTTCGAACTTGTCCTGTCCAAACTTCCGGGCTCTTGTGGATCCGAGGAGCCTGCCCCCGACATTGCATCTGCTCAAGAAACACTCCCGGTCGCCGCTAACGCGGACCAGTCCAAAGGCATCGACAAGAGCGCTCTAGCGATCGCCGCACCGCGTCGCTATCGCAACAAAGAGCATCTCCGCTTCGTCGCCACGCAAGCCTGCCTCGTCTGCGCGCGCAAGCCCTCTGATCCGCATCATCTTCGGTTCATGCAGCCGCGGGCACTCGGCCGTAAGGTGAGCGACGAATTCACCGTACCACTTTGCCGAAGCCATCACCGAGCGGTTCATCGCTCAGGCAATGAGCCCACATGGTGGAAAGAAGCTGGCATCGACCCGGTCAAGGTCGCCCGCAAGCTTTGGAGAAGCACACGCCTGAACCTAAAAGAGCGTCCATGCAAGGATGCAGGATTGGCGGCAGGCCGCCCTGGTTTCGATAGGTTGCCATGAAATAGGCACTTTGGTGCTGCTATTTGAGGGTTGGGTACGACTCCGGGGACGTTGTTCAAGGTGCAACGATGCCCCAAGTGTCACGACCTCGCAATGCTTTGAAGCACGGTGGATATTCGAATCTTGCCGTTCTTCCTGGTGAAGATCCCGACGAATTCGATCGTCACCATCAAAGCCTGATTGATGAATTTGCACCGTCGGGTCCGACCGAACACGACGTCGTATTGAGTCTTGCCAAGTGCATGTGGCGCAAGTCCCGCCTCGGCATCTACCCGCGTGCTGCAAGGGCACGCGAGCAATTGGGCCCTATTTTGGGCGGACCAGACACTTGCGAGGTTCAGGTAGACATAAACCTCTTCCGCGCGTCCGCGAAAGAAACGGAAAGAACCCTCCAAATAATAGAGGTACAGCAGAAGTTAAACGAAGTCCGCCGAGACATGTCAGTACACCTAACCGAGGTCAACCGACACGCCAAAGCAATCTTGGAGAAGGTCGGTGTGAATATCGAGGAGCACTTGCTAGAGGAATCCGTAAATTGGGCACTGGCGGCCCTTCGCGAACTAATCACGCCGGAAGCCTTAATGAAGGAGCTTGAGTTGGAGGCTCGCCTTGAGGCAAGGATTGACCGTCTGCTGAAACGTCTTTTCTACCTAAAAGCAGCAAAACAAATGCTTGGCCTGCCATCAAGACCGCAGGACGTTCCCGATGGAAATCGGAGACTTGTTCACGCCAAAGCGTAGTCCGAATCAAGGGGTGCTTGTCGTTCTGTGCGGGCCCTACGGCCGCCCGCAAGCAGTCGTCGGCAGAGGCCACACCACTCCGCCTTCTGATCATCGAGATCACCGGCATCCATGTCGGAAAAGTCGAACCGGAGGCTGCCCATGGGTACACCAGGCGAAGCTGTCGCCAAGCTGGGCGCATGGATCAAAACTCTACCCCACCGCCCCGGCCGCCGAACCTATGTGCTGGAACAAATAGATGGCGATTGGGTATTTCGCCGTCTCGAAATGGAATTGATGGTCGAAGAAGCATTCGAGGAAGCGTTCGAAGCCGATCCGGAAGCCCATGATGACCGACGCTACGGCTTTAAACTTCGATAGCAATCCCGGCTAAACCTGGCAGCGGCGGTCAAACTCGGTCCTTCGCCGCTGTCCGTTCAATGTCCGCATTGCCACCGCGAACGGACTTCCGCAGGAGCCCGCTCGACGTGCGCGGCCCGGGGGATTTCCTTCCCACGCTCTCTCTGATTCGCAGATTCGCACGACGGGATGGCTCTGTTGTGGGCATCGGTTGCGGGCGCTGAATGCGGCGCCGGATGGAGCGCGGCCGGCAACTCGCTCGGGCTGTCCTTGGGCCGGAACTCATGTTGGTCGGTCCTCATCCAGGCCCGCCAACCAGCGCAGCCAGGATGCGCCGATGCTGATCGCCAGGATCGCAACGTCCGCCGGCGGCTGAGCGGGCTCGGCGGCGCCCGGCTCGTGGCGATAGGCGCGAGACGCCGCAACCCATTCGCGAAAACCGGCCAACATCCGTTGCGCTGCGCTCTGCGCGGTGGCGTCGCCCTGATAGGCGCGCTCGACGACCGGCCGCAGGCGGTGTTCGATCTCGTCGGCGCTTAACCGGACATACGGGAACATGAGCCCGAACAGCGCTTCCACCGCCGACAACATCGCCCGCCAGGCCTGCTTGTAATTCGGCGGCTCGGCGGCGAGGTTGCTCGCCGCGCTTTCAAGGAGCTCGCGGACGTTTTGATAGCGGTGCGATTGCAGTGCGGCGACCGCGGAAGCGAGGTTGCGTTGAAACTCGCGATCGACCCGCGGATGCACGCCGCCGACGTCGTCGATCTGGTAGGCCAGGTTCTCCTCGGCGAAGATCTGCCGCACCACGTCGCGCCACCAGTTCGCGGTCGCGTCACCGACATGCCAGAATAGATAGCGATAGATCACGGTGACGATGTCGAGAAAATCGGCCGTACGGCACTCGCGAAGGAACGAATGCCAGTGCGACGAATAGCGGCCGTCGCCGGGCACCGGAACGCCGAGCTCGCGGCCGAGCTGGGCGGCAAGCCGCTCGCCGTGATCGGCGAACACGGTCTCGCCCAGCAATGCGCCGACGCGATGTCGCGCCCGGTCGCTGTCCGGCACGGGATCTCCGGGCGCCACGTACAAGCCGCTGAATCGCTCCCCGAGCATACGGCTCACTCCTTGTAACATGTTTTCACAGGCGACGAGCGCGATACACAAGGGATTGTGGCGCCGCCGGCAAACCTGCACGAGGGCCGCAGACGCAGTTCCACACTGATCCTTGGTTCGCTAAGGGCTCACCCTTTAAGCGTCCGTTTAGTTCTGGGCTCGATCATTCCAGCTGATCCAAGACGATGGGTCACGCAGAGGATCGGATCATGAATGACGAGTGGCAGAGGCCTCCTGAGCAGATTACCTCCATTGAAGTAGTAGCCGTCACCAAGGTCGGTGAGGACCCGAAGCACGCAGATTTTTGGTCAGTCACACAACCGAAGTTCGAAGCTATTCAAGCTCCCGTCGAGTTACAGGAGCACTCCCAACCTTCCATAAACGCCGCTCAAGTAATGCGGGGTTCAGACCAAGGACCAGGACCCCAATTCCTTCCGATCGATCAGATCGGGATTACTGTACCCGAAGCAGCATCTGCATGGGATCACGAGATCAGGATCGGTAATCGGGACGAAGTCTTGATCTCGACCGCGCCTTTTGGTGCCCAACGACTCCGCGCCGCCCTTACCACGGCCGCGCTATTAGTGGCACTTGGCCTTGGATGGATCGGCGGATCGAATTCGTATCGCTTTCTCGGCCCCAATCCGGCCTCGACGCCGGTCAAGCCGAAACTCACCTCTTCGGCTGGTATCCTTCGTTCTGATAATGAGACCATCTGCAGCACTCCTGACACGGCTCGGCAGGCTGCCCCGGGCGCCCCGAACACCCGAAAGGTCGCCACGCCCACCGCAACCAGACTTGGTCGTGGCCACGAGTCATCGCAAGGCTCTGCTCAACTAGATAGCGCATCCACCAATACAGTCTCGTCAGTGGCACAGCAGAATACCACATCACCGGGACCCGCCGCAGTGGTCGTCCAGCACCGGGCCAAGATCTTGCCCAGACCTATACCGACGCCGGAGACGAGGCCGACTACTATTGAGGGCTGGACGGTCCGTGAGGTTGTTGGTGGCATGGTCGTCTTGGAAGGGCCCGACGGCCCTTGGAAGGCAACGCGCGGAGACACGGTGCCGGGCGTGGGGAGGGTCGACTCAATCGTGCGTTGGGGTAGCCGTTGGATAGTCGCGACGACCAGGGGTCTGATCTCGACGCAATAAGGGGCGTCGGTCACCTGCTTCAATTTGGTGGAATTTGCATTAATTTAACGAGGATCGCCTCGCAGGGCGTCCGCTCGCCAGTCGATGGTATGGCGGCATCATTCTGACCGACACACACACGCGGCCGCCTGGCAATCCCACGAATGGACGCTGCCACCGCGGTTCGTCTTGTCCCTGATGGGCTTATCAAGGCAAAATTAGATGCCGGTTAACGCAAATTTAATTGCCCGGGCGAGATTCTGCACGGCTGGCCAGGCTTCGCGGCCAACGAGGGTGGGTGATGCTATGCCGAACGAAGAAACCGACGACATTAGTCGCGATGCGGAGAAATACCGCCTCAAAAGACAAGCGCAAGCCGTACTCGATCTGTTTGAGCGAGCGCACGGGCGGATGCCAGCAACGATGGACGAGATCAGAGAATGGATGGGCTCTCAAGATCAAGATCTCCTCCATTCCATGATGAACCGTCGCCTGGAACCCGCTCTGAGTGAGTGACTGTTCGAGTGCCGGGTTCTTGATGGTCCACCGGCTCAAAGTGGCACCATCTCATCCTGCCCCGCGCTCCCATCGGTGAATGCCTTGCACAGCCGTGGTCTTGCGCCGGCTTCCGTCAGGCAGGCGCACGGCCGTCGCTCGGTGAGCGAGCTGAGGCTGCTGGGCGGGTGCCCGAGTGCGACTGCCAGCCGGCAGCGACGCCGCAGCCACTGTGGTGATGAGCACGACGAGATTGCCGATCCGAGTTTGCAGGGCTTGAAAAGGCCAGGCAGCGCCTCGAACACGCTCGCGCCGTCCAACCATGTGCCTTGTCTTACAGCGCCAGATGCCGGTGCCTTCGCGTAGGACCTACGCTCCGCCCGCTGTCACCGCATACGGGGCAATATGTGCACCGCGGTCTCTATACGGCCGCCAGCACCGATCTATGGGGCGAACGGAGGCGTCTACGTTGCACCGCCACCCTACGGGGTGCAGAGATCGCACCGAGGCCTTCGGCGGCGCAGCCGAAAACGACTAGAAGCAGAGCCAAACCTGCCCGGGGACCGCTCCTTAAAAAATCCGGGTTGAAAAGCTACGGAATAATCACAGGGCGACCCAGCATCGTCCGTGCGAACTTCTTCGCCGCCATGGGCTTTGCAAACAGAAAGCCCTGCACCAGATCGAACCCCATCTCACTCACCGCGATAAAATCCGCGCGGGTTTCGACGCCTTCGGCGACGGTGCGGGCACCGTAGCCATCCGCAAGGTCGAGAATTTGCCGGCACACCGCGCGTTTCAACCGATCGTCGGCGCAACCGGCAATGAATTTCCGATCAACTTTGAGCTCGACGAATGGAAAGTCATTCAGCCCGACGAGTGACGGCCACTCGGCCCCCAAATCGTCGATCGAGATTGCGATCTTATGAAACCGGAGCCGGCCTGCGACCTCTTTCAGCAGCTCCAGATTGCCAATGACATCGATGCCGTTGATCTCGATGATCAGACCTTGGAAGGCCGAGTGGTCTGGCATCTGCCGACATAAATTGTTGACCGCTTGCGGGTCCTTCAGAAACGCGATCGGCAGATTGATTGCCAGCTCCACGGGAGCATGCTGCTCCACGAAATAGCGCCAGTCCTCGATCGCCCGGCCAATGACGAATTCCGACAGTGCGCGCAAGTGGGGGTCACCGTCGTCCGGGATGAAATAAGCCGGGGGGACAATCCCCCAGGTTGGATGGCGAATACGAATGAGGCCTTCGGCTTCGCGCAGCGTGAGCGTGCGCGCGCCGATTTTCGGTTGGTACCAGAGCTCGAGCCAACCCGCGCGCATCGCTTCGGCCGCGTCGACCGGCGGACTCGGCGGCGCTTCGGCCGGCAGGAATGCGACGATGCTGGCGCGCAGCCCCTCGGCGCCGAAAGGCGTGGCGAGGGGCGGCAGCATCGCGAGGCCGAATTCCTCTCCCAATCGGCGGACCGCCTCGACGACACGTGAATCGCGAGGACCGAACAACAACACCTTGCCGTCGAATGCTTTGGCTGCGAGCCCCTTCAGCATCTGGCCGGCCGCGACGCCGCCCGCTGACAATCCGAGGACGACGAGGTCGGGCAGATGGCTATCGAGCACTGCGTCGATCTCGCCGACCTGCGCGCACTCGCAGGTGATGAAGCCGAGTTCTCCCAGGGCTTCGCCGAGGAACGTTCGAATATGCTGCTTGCTGTCCGCGATACAGACCCGAGGCGCGACCTTTCGCCGGCCGAACGTGGCAAGCTTGCCGGTTTCTTCGATGTTTCGATTGCTCATGACGCCCTCCTATTCACGAGGGACGCATGTTGTAACCGCGCAGTGAAGGCAAACTGTGGTACGCTGCAACGACCACAAATGCTTTTTGGATCATCATTAATTGCTAGAATGCGAATCAATTTGGCGAGCAAGTGCGCCGCATTTAAGAATGGTGCTCCGAGCGTGCATCCGATAGGTGGCGAAGAAACTCGAGCGCTTCGCCGGCTCAAGCGCGATGAGCCGCCATCCGCTACTGCGTATCAAATCTGGACTAATGAGTACACAGCCAGCCATTTTACTCGATCACGTCTTCCCGATGCTCATACACGTCGACTCAGCAGCCATCCACAAGCGGGCGCTCTTCCTCCGCAATCATCACTCGGTCCGCAGGTAAGTCCGGCGGTCGTCGTGGCGGCATATCGGTGAAGCGCGCCCCGCAGAAAGCATTGATTCTGCTCGGGTGCGGACTCGACGAAATCGGGAGGGGTTATGTCGTGGTGTTCGGCGAGCGGCATCTTCGCCACCTGCGGGGATCGTACCAAAGATATTACAATGAAGTTCGCACGCACCTATCGCGGAAACAAAGATGCACCAGCGTCGCGTGCTGTTCAGGCCGTTGGCCGCATCGTGGCCGACCCACATCTCGGGGTTTGCAAAATCAATACGTCCGGATTTGATTTCCGGTAGGGACAGGTCGCGACTCGTGCGGCTGGTACCAGAGGCCTAAAAATTATATGGGATCGTAATGCGCCAGCGCAGCATCGACGACAGAGACGATGACGATGCAACGAAAAGTGCTAGAAATTGAGCGAGACCAGAAGGCCGATCTTGCCCGCATCGACAAGGCGATCACGAACGCCGATGCCCAAATCGTGGCGCTGAAAAAGCGGGAGCTTGGCCAGGAAGAATTGCGGAAACAAATCGCTGATATTCGTGACCGGACCGTTCTCGTCCTCCGCGATGTTCGCAAGAACATGACTGAGCGTGCCGCCGCGGCTAAGACCATGCAGGAGTTGTTGACGAGGTCTCTGCGCCAGCGTTCGCGTTTCGCTCAAGACAGCGTCACCGACGCAAAGTTACGCGCAAGCTTCTTTGCGACTCTAGAAGGCATACCGACGTTTGCGCTTCTTGTTCACTTTACCGAGGCGATGAAGGCCGGTGACGTCGCTCGTGCCGACTGTATTCGTTTTGAATTTCAGACCCGGGACGACTCGCACGAATACGCGGCCACGTCTGCGGCCTTATTCGCAAAGCTCGCACGTTCTGACCCTGCAAACATTAGAAAACGGCTCGCCAATATTTGCCGTTTGGCCGAAATGGCGGACGTGAAAATCACCGAGTTGTTCCGCCTCGATCGTCGAATGGCAGAACTTAAAAATGGGAATGTCAATCATTCATCTAGAGGCGCTTCCTCGCGGGAGAGGAAGGACGAATGGCCATGGTGTAAGCGTCGCGGCCAGTAATTTTTCTTCGCTGCGACATGTATGCCCCTGGATGCTGCCTTGCGTCACACGCAAGGCTGGCAGGTGTAAAGTGGATATTTGGGAGGATAACGTTTGGAGGAACGATAACGTTTGGAGGAACTATGTCTAAGAAAGCGACCAAAAAAAGCTCCATGTTACGGCCCGCGACGAAGTTCAAACCGACGAAACGGATCAAACGAGTCTCATTCAAATCGAGCCCTTGGTATGCGTGTGCTGCGCAGTCAATCGGGGTCTCGATCGCCCGAAGATAATTCGGCCGAAACAGACGTTGGGGTGGTGCCATCGGCTTACCAAGGGGGGCCGGGGCTGCCGTCACGCGATGACGCCAATGCCGATGTGTTCGACTACATCGAGCGTTTCTACAATCCCAAACGGCGCCACTCGACGCTAGAGCGGGATGCGGGAGACGGCGCGCGTCGTTGGCCTGCAGATTCATGTCTTGGGCGAGCACCGACGACGAGATCGACGCGGCATTCGAAACTGTTGC
>Ga0137374_10006854_pt1 | contig 13586 bp, 17 predicted proteins | sample SagtaG_20_FD_104811 | JGI IMG/M metagenome (GOLD analysis project Ga0137374, IMG submission 104811) | Vadose zone soil microbial communities from Sagehorn Ranch, Mendocino, California, USA - Sage1_R_100_16 metaG | ecosystem: Environmental > Terrestrial > Soil > Vadose zone | place: USA...
CTCATCGACCGTGAGGACCCCCGCGTCGGCGAGTTGGCCGCCCAGGCGCTCGCCGCCGACGGCATCACCATCCGCACCGGGACCACCGCCACCCACGCCCGCCGCGCCGGCGCTACCACGGTCATCACCCTCCACGACGGCAGCCAGGTGGACACCGACGTGGTGATCCTCGGCGCCGGCCGCCACCCGGCCAGCGCCGGGCTCGGCCTGGAGGCCGCAGGGGTGACGCTGACGGGGCGCGGCGGAATCGCCGTCGATGACCGGTGCCGGGCCGGGGCAGGCCTGTGGGCGCTCGGCGACGTCACCGGTGTCGCCCTGTTCACCCACGTCGCCATGTACCAGGGCCGCATCGCCGCCAGCAACATCCTGGGCCGCGACCGCGCCGCCCGCTATGAGGGCATCCCCCGGGTGGTGTTCGCCGACCCCGAGATCGCCGCCGTCGGCCTCACCGCCGCCCAGGCCGCCGCCCGCGGCGTCAGCACCGCCACCGCCGAGGTCACCCTCGCCGACGCCACCGCCCGGCCATGGACCTACGAACGCGACCCGCGGGGAACCCTCGGACTGCTCGCCGACCGCGACCGCCGCGTCCTGGCCGGCGCGTGGGCCGTCGCCCCGCTGGCCAGCGAATGGATCCACCAGGCTGCCCTGGCGATCCGCGCCCAGATCCCCATCAGCGTCCTGCTGGACCAGGTCGCCCAGTTCCCCACCTACACCGAGGCCTACCTCGCCGCGCTGGAACAACTCGGGCCGTGACGCCACCATCGGCATGCGGCCCGGCCGGCTCGGCCCCGTCACAGGGCGCCATCGTGCACGCCCCCACCCAGGTCGTCGGGGTGGAACGAGCCGGTGCGGGGCGCGACAATAGGTCGGCAAGGATCGTTTGGCGCCCTCGATCTGGCCTATTTCTCGAGGTGCGCCTGCAGCGCATTGGCGGTGTCTCGCAGGTTTTTGCGGCCGATGATGCCCATTACCGGAGCGAGCAGGCGGAAGGCGCCCTTGGGCCGCATCTCAAGGTGGTGGTCGACGCGGGTCGCGTCGCCTTGCGCCGTCAGGTGGAACCGGTGGCCGCCTTGGAGTGCCTTGATGTGGGGCACGATGCGCACGCGTTCGGGCCGTGAGAATTCCTATAGTTCCTGGATGACCTTGCCGAACCCGCGCAGGTCCCACTCGAAGCGCGTCCCGTTCCGGGCTTCGCCGGAGTCGAGCCGGCGGGAGGCGCGGATGGTGGGATTCCAGGCCGCGAAGTTTCCGCCGTCAACGATCGCGTCGAATACCTCGTCGGCCTTGGCGTTGATGATCTGGGTACGGGTGACGATTGCCATGGTCAGCTCGCGCTCCTTGCTGGCCGGCGCGCGTCACGGCGCCGGGCGTTTCTGCCTGGCCTGCTGGAGAACCATTCGCTGTAGGGAGGCGTCGGCTCGTTTACCGACCAGAGGAAGTGGTAGGCGCCGCTGTCGCCGATGAACCGGAATTGCCGCTTGAGGTCAGCGACGGTCTGCTCGAACCCTCCGTGCGAGCGCAGGTAGCGGCCGAATCCGCCGTACTCGGCATCGAGTTCGATCAGTGCCTGGGCGTTGTCGATGGTGGCCTCGATTTTGGCCCTGCTGCGTATGACGCGGGGATCGGCAAGCAGCCGCCCGATATCGTCCGGGCCGTAGCCGGCGACAACCTGGGGAGCGAACCCTGCGAACCCGTCGCGGATGCCGTCCCATTTCGCCTCGATCACGCGCCAGCTGATCCCGGCCTGGAATATCGGTCGGCTGAGCGCTTCGAGGTAACCGGCGAGGTTTCCTGGGGTGCGCCGTGGCGGGGGCCTGTCGTCCATCGAGCTCTCCGCTCAGTGACCCTGCCGGGCCTCGAACAGCGCAGCGAACGGCCGGGCATCGAAGACCACCGAGACCGAAGCGATCTTGCTGTCGCGCACCCGGTACCACTCGCACGTGCGTGAGCTGGGAACCGGCGCGGTCTTGAGGTCATAGATGACGCAGACGTCGTCGCCGTCGGCGAACACCTTCTGCTTGTCCACGCCGGTGATGATGCCGCTCAGCTGCCGCAGCGAAGCGATATAGCTGTCGGCGTCGCTGAAGGCATCGATGGGGCCCTGGAATGACACGTCGTCATGGAGCAGTTCGCGCGCCCGCGCGAAGTCCTTGGTCGTCCAGGCGTCAAAGAAGCTCTCGGCTGCCTGCGCTGCGTCTGCCATCTCCTGCCTCCCGTTCTGCTTGTTCTCGCTGCGTTGACGGTACGGCGCGCTGCCCGCAGCCGGGTATGGCCGAGAGTCCGCGATTCATGTCCTGGTCACCGGCACTGGTGAGCTGCCTGGCCTTGCTGTCGGCAGGGGCGGCTATCGTCGGTGCCCAGGCTGCAGAAAGCGAGCCGACGATGGAGCTGCTGGGCGACTTCGACCCTTCTGACCAGGTCAGTCAGTTGCTGCGGGTGATCCGGATCCGCAGCTCCATCTACTGCCGCTCGCTGATGGGCGCGCCGTGGGGCTTCGGTGTCGAGGCCCGCGGCAACCCGGCGTTCCATGTCGTCACGGCCGGCGGTTGCTGGCTCGAGGTCGACGGTGAGCCTGGCCAGATCCCGCTTGCCGCCGGAGACCTCGCCCTGCTTCCGCGGGGAAGCCGTCACTGGTTGCGGGACGAGCCGGCCACAGCGGCAACTGTATTGGAGGAGATTCTCGCGGAAACCCCGCTCGACCGTCACCGGCGCCTGCGCTATGGAGGCAGCGGCCCGCAGACCGCACTGCTGTGCGGCGGGTTCGCCGTCGACGGCGGCCCGGCGCATCCGGTTCTCCGCGCATTCCCCCCTGCCGTGGTGATCCGCGGCGCCAGCGGGCGCCCGGAACCGTGGCTGGCGGCGACCCTGGAGTTGCTGAACGCCGAGGCCACCGCTGACGCGCCAGGCGCAGGGGAGGTCGTGACGCGGCTGGCGGATGTGCTGCTGACGCAGGCTCTGCGCGCAGCGGTCAATCAGCTCGGGTCTTCCAACGGGCCGGGATTGCTGGCGCTGCGCGATCGGCAGATCGCCTCCGCGATCCAGCTCATCCACAGCCAGCCTGGGCACGGGTGGACCGTCGGGGAGCTTGCCGCCAAAGTGACTCTTTCCCGCTCGGCCTTCTCGGCCCGCTTCCGCGAGCTTGTCGGCGAATCGCCGTTGCGCTACATCACCCGCACCCGACTCGCCCACGCCGCCGGACTTCTGCGCACCAGCGATGCCTCGCTCTCGCAGATCGCGGCGCGTGCTGGCTACGGGACCGAGTTCTCGTTCGGCAAAGCCTTCAAACGCACGTTCGGCATCGCACCCGGCGCCTACCGCGGTGAATCCTGCAGCCCGCCTGTCCAGCTGTCGGTCGCTCCTGACAGGCTTACTGCCATCAGCCACGGCGAGCATGATTGATAGCACAGCAACCCAGCAGGTAAGGCCGATATCGGGTGTCGCAGGCTCGCTGAGCCGTCACCGTCGGTGACAGAATTCCGCGGCCACGCCAGGCAGCCGGGTATGTCACAGCATGGCAACTTGTCGTGCCCAGGGGCCGGGGGACAGAGGGTGACGCTCTCGGCGCGAGCTCCTGGCCGGGCCTGGCAGCGTGATCTACCTCGGCTTGATCAAGTAAGCGCACGGCACCGGCGTGCTGGCATGGGACGGCGGCTGCGCCCGGCCTGCTGCTGGCAGGCCGAGCGGTCGCCGCCACGAAGTGCGGTGCCAGGCGAGGACAGACGGATGTTCCCAGCGGGGAGTGGCATAGGCGTTCAGGCTTGTTGTGCAGGTCGCTCAGGCGGTGTTCTGGCGGTGCGCCTGGCGAGCAGGCGAGGAGCATGACGAGCACGCCGATCGCTACGCCGCACAGCGTCCACAGCACCCGGTAGCCCACGGCCGAATAGCTGCCGGGCTGCGGACGGTCCACCAAGATCAGCACTCCGGCGGCGATGGCCCCGCAGTACAGCGCGTAGTTCCAGAAGCGGATCGCGGCCCCGTGCATCAAGATGACGAGCGCGACGATTGCCAGGCCATGCTCGACGGCGAGCAGCCTGAGCCCGGTTTCACTGGCGGGGATGAGCAGCAGCAGCGCGGCCGCAGCGGCGCCGATCAGCGCGTCGGCCAGCCGCTGCGCGGCCGTGAGCGTGCTCTGCTGAAGGCTCGGCTGCATCGCGGCGAGGGCCGCGATGGGCATCCAGTAGCCGTGCGACAGGTTCAGCCCGAAGGCGAGCGCGACGGCCCGCGGGGCCTAATGTCCGGCCAGCTCAGCTACGACCGGAGCGAGCGCGTCTGCGAAGTCGGCGCCGAAGACGAAGTAGGAGAACCCGATCTCGTCCCGTCGACGCTGGATCTCCTCGGCGGCCGCCGCCGGGTCATCCGGAAGTATGGCGAGCGAGTCCACCGCGCGAAGCGCAGCAGGGTCAGTGTCAGGTGGCGCCATAAACGGCGCGACAGTGTCGCCGATCACCGACACGTGGAGCGCGAGTTCGACGTCCCGGATGGCGCGGAAGTCGCGTGCCAGCTGCGCGACTTCGGGCCGAGATTCATCCGGCACCAATGCGAAGGTGACCGTGTCTGCGAGTTCGGCCGCCAGCGCCTGGGCCTTCGGCCCGCGGACGGCCATCACCACGGGGGTGTGAAGGTCGGGGCCGTCGAGATCGCGCAGCGCTGTCACGGTCTCACGCACCTTGGCCAACCGTTCGCTCGGTGGGACGACGGGCAGTCCCAGGTCGCGGAGTTCGTCTTCAATCCCAGGCCTGCCGGTGCCGACGCCCATCTCGAAGCGACCGTCAGTGAGCACCGACAGCGAGTGCGCTTCCCACGCGGTGCTCCAAGCCGGGCGCAGCGGGGAGGCATACACCCAGGTGCCGACCCGCAGGTCGGCAAGGGCCGCCGCGAAGGCCAGCGTGGGGCCAGGCGCCGGCTGCCATTGCCGGACGTCGGGCATCAGCAGCGTCGAGTAGCCGCTGTCGGCGATGCGCCGGACCCGGTCTCGCCAGGTCGGCAGGTCAGTTGTGAGCGGGGCAACGACCCCGAATCGGAACGGTCTGGTTCCGCGGGTTGCCGTCGTGTCGGGCATCGTTCCTGTCCTTTCTTTCGACCTGGGTCTCCTGCCGGGTTCCTGCGCGATCTATGAACGGGTCCGGCGGTTTCGACAGCGCAGGTCGGAGAGTTTCGGGCGGGGTGTCGATTCGGGCGGTCGTGTTCGTGGTGTGGTGAGTGGCGCACCGCATCCGCTGGACCCTGTCGGTCGGGACGCCCGGGTCAGGTTCGGCTGCTTGACGGGTGGGGGTGCTTGGACGGACTCAGACGTGCAGAGTGGGCCGGTAGATGAGCTCTTGGACGTTGCCGTCGAGCGTCCGGCTCTCGATCAGCTCGAGGTCGAAGTCGGCCGCACCCTGGAAGATCGGGTCCAGCCCGGTCTGACCTGTGATGACCGGGAAGATCGTCACCTGGACGCGGTCGACGAGGCCGGCGGCCATCAGCGCCCGGTTCATCGACAGGCTGCCGTGCGAGCGCAGCGGCACCTCAGACTCCTCCTTGAGCCGGGCGACGACGTCGACGGCGTCACCGCTCACGAGGGTCGCGTCCGGCCAGTCGAGCGGTCCTTGCAGTGTGGTCGACACCACCGTCATCGGCAGGTTCCTCATCCGGGTGACCCACGGGTCACGGGCCTCGGACTCCTCGGTGCTCGAGGCCAGCATCTGCGCGTGTGCCCGGTACGTGTTGGGCCCGAAGACCATCCGCTGCTTCGCGTCGTACAGGGCGAGGCGGCGATCGAGCAGCTCGGGGCCTTGCTTGCCCCAGTAGCCGCCCCAGTCGCCGTTGTGGGAGCCGTAGCCGTCGAGGCTGGAAAAGACGTCCCAGGTGTAGGTGGCAGTCATGATTCTCTCCTGTCCTTTCGTTTCGGCCCCGGTTCTCTGCCGGGTTCCTGCATCAGCTACGAACGGGCCCGGCGGTTTCGACAGGCCAGGTCCAAAATTTTTCGCGGAGCCGGGTGTCGATTCGGGCGGTCGCGTTCGTGGGGGTGGTGAGTGGCGCATCGGGCGCTACCGAACCCAAGGAGAACGCCATGTCCCTGACCACCACCGCCCCCACGGTCACCGCTCCGCGGTACGCCGCCACCCGTTCGGCAAGGTCGCTGCGGCGAACCACCGTCGCTGCTGGTCTCGTCGCCGCCGCGGTCCACGGCGCCGCGTATCATTCAACGTCGGCGGCAAGATGATCCCGCTAGTCGACTTCGCCAAGCTCACCTTCGTGGGCGCCGTGATCGGCGGTGTGCTCCTCGCCGTGCTCAACCGGCGTAGCCGCTCGGCCCGTCGCCGTTTCCTCCAGATGGCCGTGGCGCTCACCGCGCTGTCGTTCGTCCCGTCGGTCGCCTGGGCCGACGCCGCCACCAACAAGCTCGCACTCGTGGCGCTGCACGTCGGGGCCGCCGTCATCGTCGTCCCCGCCCTCGCCCCGTCACGCCCACGACTGACCGCCCGCCTACGTTCTTGTTCACGCGAAGGAGACTGTGACTATGCCCCAGTACCTGCTGTCGGTCTGTTTCGACGAGCCCTACGACGACACCGACCTCTCCGCACCCGAGACCGAGCGCCTGATGGCCCAGACCGCCGAGGTCACCGCCGAGATGCAACGCGCCGGCGCCTGGGTGTTCGTCGCCGGCCTGCGCCCGGCGTCGTCGGCGACCGTGGTGCGAGCCGCGGGCGGCGACGTCTCCATGACCGACGGGCCCTACGCCGAGACCAAAGAGCAGATGGGCGGCTTCTGGGTCATCGACGCCGCCGACCTCGACGCCGCCCTCGACTGGGCCGCCAAAGCCTCGACCGCCTGCGAGCGGCCCATCGAGGTCCGACCCACGCATGCCTGACCTCGCCGAAGTCTTTCGCCGTGAGGCAGGCCGCTGCACCGCAACCTTGATCCGCGTCCTCGGCGACATCGACCTCGCCGAGGACGCGGTGGCAGAAGCGTTCGCCATCGCCGCCGAGCAATGGCCGACCCAGGGTGTGCCACCCAACCCGGGCGGCTGGATCACCACCACCGCCCGCAACCGCGCCATCGACCGGCTGCGACGCGAATCGACCCGCACCGACCGCCACCTGGCGGCCCTCCGACTCGAAGCCGACACCATGGAACCTGACCACAACCCCGACCTCGACGACCTCGACGGCTTCGTCGATGTCGTCGCGGACGACCAGCTGCGACTGATGTTCCTGTGCTGCCATCCCGCGCTCGCCGCCGACGCACAGGTCGCACTCACGCTGCGGCTCGTCGGCGGGCTCGACGCCCCCGAAATCGCCCGCGCCTTCCTCGTCCCCGAACCCACGCTCGCCCAGCGGATCGTCCGCGCCAAACGCAAGCTGCGCGACAACCACGCCCCCTACCGCATTCCTCACGCCGCCGAGTTGCCCGACCGGCTACACGCTGTCCTGGCGGCTATCTACCTGATCTACACCGAGGGGCACACCGCGACCACGGGCGACAGCCTCACCCGCGTCGACCTCTCGCGTGAAGCCATCCGCCTCGGGGGCGTCCTCACCGAGCTCATGCCCGACGAGCCCGAAACCGTCGGCCTCCTGGCCCTCATGCTGCTTACCGAAGCCCGGCGGCCGGCCCGCACCGCCACCGACGGATCGATGGTCCGCCTGGCCGACCAGGACCGCACGCAGTGGAACCGCATGCTCATCACCGAAGGACACGCCCTCGTACGCGCCTGCCTGCGCCGCAACCAGCCCGGCCCGTTCCAGATCCAAGCCGCCATCGCCGCCGTCCACGCCGACGCCGCCACCGCCGCGGCAACCGACTGGCCCCAGATCGTCGCCCTCTACGACCAGCTCTACGCCATGCACCCCAACGCGGTGATCGCGCTCAACCGGGCCGTCGCCATCGGCGAGATGCGTGGCGCCGCCGCTGGTCTCCACGCCCTCGACTCGCTCGACGTGACCCTGCTCGAGGACTACCAGCCCTACCACGCCGCGCGCGCCGATCTCCTCGCCCGTGCAGGGCGGCGTGACGCAACCGTCGCCGCCTACGACCGCGCCATCGAGCTGACCGCCAACCCAACCGAACAGCGCTTCCTCGAACGACAACGCAAAGCGGCTGCCGACCGGACCTAGCGTCCCGTCAGTCGATACGCTCGGCCAGGGCGACGATGATCCCCTCGGGCCCTGGCACGTAGGCCATGCGCCAGATGTGCTCGTACTCGCCGACGCCGCCGATCAGGCCGTAGCCGTCCGCGACCAGTCGATCGAGGACCATGCCGCGACGAGGTTCTGGCCGCGCTCGCCACTCTGAGGACAAGCTTCGCCAGCTCACCCTTGCCGAGCCGGTCCGAGTCGCCGCCGCCGCGATGATCGCGCCGGTCACCGTGACCGCCGGAGTCGCGGTACGAGGGTGTCGTCGCGGATGTCGGCGAGCAGCACGACGTTGCGTTCGAACAAGGTGGCGAGCGGGGTGGCGGCTACCCGAGTCGACAGCGCTCGGCTGCGACACTGACCGTCTCGCCGAGCGCACCCGGCCGCTGACTGGCGCCCCGTCGACAAACCGGTCGATGTGCGGGTCCGCCTGCAATGGCTCGACGGGGGCGCCGTTGCACTTGATAGCGGCGACAAGCCTGCGTTCACCCCACTGGAGGATGTGCCCGGGCCCTACCGGCTGATCCTGACCGAGGGTGCGGAAGGTCAGCGCGCATGGATCTACATCGGGAAACCGACAACCTGCGACGACGCCTCGCCGGCAACTACCGCAACCCAGGACCGCGGCAACACACCAGCCTTCGAGCCGGCCGTCACCGGGTTGCGGGAACGCATCGCCCGCGTCGAAGGACGCCTCGACGGGTCACCACCGAACCCGGCCCGCCCGGTGGCCCCGTGACCCGGCCCCGCGCACCCAGCGGAGCGGCAACCCCGCCGGCGTCTGACCGCCCGGCAGCAGCCCCACGCGAAACGGCCCGGAACGCCGTGACCCCAGGCCGCGCCGCCAGGCACCCCATCGCGGACTTGACCTGCCGGGCGGAGTCGGCGCTGGATGGCGCTGGTCCCGGGCGGCAGGCCAGCCTGTCCTGCCCCCTGGCCCTCGCGCGGGCCGGGCACCGAACAGGGAGCAGGACGGCGCCGCAGGCCACCGCCCGGGACCCCCGCTCCCCAGCGTGCCCCGCCCCGGACAGCCGTGCCGCTACCGCCTGCCCCAGGCGCGGGCCTGCTGGCCGGAGGGCGCGGTGACCGGCGGCGGGGGAGGCCCCCGCGAGCTTGACCAAGCGGCTGGAGCCGAGCGTGCATCGGTCCGGCACCGGGCTGCCCGGCGCGCGGCTCCCGTGGGCGGCTCGAACCGGCTCCTCTCGGTGGAGGAACTGGCTGCCTATCTCGGCGTGCCGAAGAAGACCGTCTACGGCTGCTGGCGGCAATGGGGCCTTCGGGGCTACTGGGTCGGCCGGTACCTGCGGTTCCGCGAGCGGCACGTAGAGGAATGGCTCCAGTCCCGGGAGGTATAGCCACCATGGCCCGAATCTTCAAACGCTGCCCCTGCCCCGAAGACCGGTGGGAGAGCTGCCCGCACCAGTGGGTGGTCCGCTACCGCACGACCGGAGGCCGGTCCAGCCGCCAGCGCGAGCAGTCCTTCGGTGATGACCGGCGCGAAGCCGAGGACTTCGCGCTCAAGGTCGAGCACGACAAGCGCGCCCGCGTATTCGTCGACCCCAAGGCCGGGCAGGTGCTGTTCCGCGCCGAGGCCGAAACCTGGCTGGACCAGCGCCTCGGCGCGGACAGCAGCATCGCGACCTACCGGTCGGTGCTGCGCGCCCACATCGACCCCGCGATCGGCGGCAAGCCGATCGGCGTCATCCGCCGCGAGGACATCAAGGCCCTCATCGCCGGCATGCACCGCAAAGGCCTGTTCGCCAGCCGGATCGGCTGCGCCCACCTGGTCATCAGCGCCGTGCTCGCCGAAGCCGTCCGCGACAAGAAGCTCGCCGAATCCCCGTGCACCGGCGTCCAGCTGCCCGGCGTCGTCGTCTGCGCCGACTTCATCATCCCCGCACACGCGCAGATCGAAGCAGTGGCCGCCGGGCTGCCGCCAGACTGGGCCGCCACCATCTGGCTCATGCACGGCTGCGGGCTGCGGATCGGCGAGGCCCTCGCCGTCAACCTGCGCTGCCGGATCAACCACGGCAAGACCCTGCGGGTGAAGGAGCAAGTCAACCCCGCCGCGCAGCTACGGCCACTGAAGTTCCGCCAGGCCGGGGAGTTCCGCGACGTCCCGCTGCCCGAGTACGTCAGCGAGGCGATCGACAAGCACGTCGCCGAGCACGGCACCACGCCCGGCGGGTACCTGTTCCAGGGCCGCAAGTACAAGCTGGTCATCCGCCGCAGCTACCAGGAAGACTTCCAGCGAGCCGCCGCGAGAGCGGGCTTGCCACCGGAGTTCATCCCCCACTCACTGCGCCACCTCTACGCCTCCACCGCCCTGGCCGAAGGCACCCCGATCACCGAGGTGTCCCGCTGGCTCGGCCACCGCAGCATCGAGGTCACCCACCAGATCTACGGCCACCTCGTACCCAGCTCTTTCGACCGCGCCCGCACCGCACTCGACAACGCCTACCACAAGAACCGCCGCCAGCCACCCCGGAAGCCTATGGACTGAGTCCGGCACTGGCGGGCCGCCCGGCTGAGCCGGGCGGCCCGCTCGCTTGCGGGATTCCTCCCGCGACATCCCGTCTTTAGATGAGGTCCGCGGGACTGGATCTCAGTGTTGTCGCCGGTGAGTCCGGAACGCGGTGCGCTTGAATGGTGGCATGGCAGACGCGCAGGTGATAGAGGCCAGGCGGCTGATCGACGAGCTGCGGCGGAACCCGCGGACGCATCCGTATCACGGGCGGCGGGAGTACTCCGATCGCGCGCGGGAAGTTGCGGTCGCGCTCGCGGGCATGATCGGGGCGGGCCAGGCTGCCGACGCCGTGCCTCTAGCGCGGCGTGCGGTTGAGCGGGTGACTAACGGGCTGCTGCACATCGACGACTCGTCTGGAATCATCGGCGATGACCTGCGGGAGCTGAGGGGCCTGTACGCGAGGGCCTGCGCGATCGCGCCGCCGGACGGGGCCAAGCTGGCGGCATGGCTGGTCGGTTCCCGGCGCGACGGGCCGGGATGGCCGGATTTCGCTGTCGCGGACTTCGCTCCGGCGCTCGGCGAAGCAGGGCTGGCCGAGCTTGCGCGGCTCGTCGAGGAGCGCAGGGCCGAGGGCGAGCCCGGCTCATGGAGTGCCACCTGGGGTGTCAGCAGCCTGCGGAAGGAGCTAGCCGCCCTGTCTGGCGACGTGGACGCGCACGTCGCCGTGCTGGCGGAGGAGGCGCGCTCCAGCCGTGACTACGGAGAGATCGTCTCGGTGCTGCAGAACGCCGGCCGGGATCGACACGCGGAAGAGTGGGCGCGCAGAGGACTCGCGGCCGAGCCGTCGAGCCCCTGGACCGACGCACTGCGCGAGCAGCTTGCCGAGCTGCTCCTCGGCAGCGGGCGCGGGGACGAGGCCGTCGCCATGTACCGGGAAGTGTTCGAGCGGCGGGCGACGCACTCCGATTTCCTTCGGCTCCGGAAGGCTGCCGAGCAGGCAGGACAGTGGAAGGGACTGCGGGGCTGGGCGCTGGACTTCATGCGTGAGCGGGCGCGTACGGGTAAGTACCGCCAGGCGCATCTCGGCGAGCACATTTCCGTGCTCCTCCGCGAAGGCCTTGCGGACGAGGCGTGGTCGACGGCGGCGGGCGAGCCTGAGCAGGTCAGCGAATCCCAGTGGCTGCAGCTGATCGGCCTGCGGGAGGTCGAGCACCCGGCAGACGTGCTCGGGCCGCTGGCGCGCCTGATCGAGCTGGGCGTCGACCAGGCCAGCGACAAGTACCGCTACCCGAAGGCGATCAAGGCCCTCAAACGACTCCGGGAAGACTACGAGCGCGCGGGCACCGCCGCCGGGTTCGGCGTCTACCTGGACGGTCTGCGGGAGCGCCAGCGGCGCAAGTACTCGTTCATCGCCAAGCTGGACGCAGCGTTCGGGACGGAAGGTTCATTCCCATTAGGGTGAAGAGCGAAGCCGGCAAACTCACAACGCCAGGCGTCATGACCGCTGGGCCGCCATGGCGGCGGCCGTGCCGTCACGTCCCAGGCCCGGGACGTACGGGATGATTCCCTTCAGGTACGCCTCCACCTGGATCTCAAGAGGTAGCTCGCGGGCGTCGAACGGCAGCCCGTTAACCTCGATGAACCAGATCATCGGGTTGTCGTCGATCCGCTCAGCCCGCAGGAACTCCGGCGTCGCCCAGGTCATCCTCAGCATGTCGCGTATCTGCTTGGCCTTCTGGCCCAGCGTCGACCTGCTGAGGCCGAACGCGTCCGCCAGGTCGTCATGGGCGACGTACGGTTCGGTGGACCGGTCGAAAAGGAAGTTGACCTGCCCGAGCGCCCACACCACACCGCCGGCCCACGTCGCGGCCCGGCCGGACTGCAACGGCGACGGCCGCTTGCGCGCCAGCCTCGCGGTCACTTGCCGGGCGAGGCCGGCGTACTCCTCATCGAGCAGGTCAGCGCACACCTTGTCCGTCAGTGCGATGACCTCTTCCGCGGTCGTCCTCATCGCCACCGGAATGCGCAATTCCCCCAGATCCGCCACGAAAAGCACTATGCCATAGCCGGACAAGCGGGATGGGAGTTTGGTCTCGTGCGGGGCACCGGATGCGGGAGGATCGGCGCGTGGCCACGAGAGACTCCGGATGTCCCTCGCGTGTGGTTCACGGGAGGCAGCGTTGGACAGCGAACTGGCGGAGCGAGTGACGGAACTTCGGCAAAAGGGCCGCACGCCGAAGGAGATCGCTCGCGCGCTGGGGCTGAAGCCCACGGACGTGATGCCCATGATCAGGGCGATCGGGGCACAGGCACCGAGACGCGAGGCGCCGGTGGCGGGCTGCTGGGTGACCGAGCACTGGTCTGACAAGCTTGGCGTGACCGGGCACGCTGACTGGCCCGGCATGTCACCACCGGAGTCGGAGTCCGGCGAGTCCGGCCTGGTGGGGGTTCTCGTGGCGCGGGACACCGGCAGCACGGTCTTGGCGTGCGGGTTCCTGGTCGATGTCTTCTGCCTGGGCGTGAAGAACACGAACGGCCCGAAGACGATGGACCGGCGCAAGCTCCCGGACTTCATCCGGACGTTCTTCAGCGCGTGGTCCCGGCGGCCACCCGTCCCGGCGCCGCTGGAACTGGCCCGGCACGTCGTGTTCGGAGCGGTGGACTACGCGCGAAGCCTGGGCTTCGAACCACATCCCGACTTCGCCAAGGGTGCCGCGCTTCTCGGGGACTGGGAAGCGGGCAGCAGCAATGTGACGTTCGGCCATGACGGCAAGCCGCTCTACATCAACGGCCCGCACGACGACACCTATGGCACCATGGCGAAGCTGCGTCAGACGGCCGGCGACGGGAACTTCGACTACCTCGTCCAACTCCCAGGCTCGCTTACTAGACGGAACCGGGGGATCGGAACTCGCTGACACTACCGGCCCGGTCGTCCGTCCGTGCATACGGATACACTCAGGACCCGTTCGAACCCGCCGATAGGGCTAGCTGGGAGATAA
>Ga0137374_10006857_pt1 | contig 13584 bp, 9 predicted proteins | sample SagtaG_20_FD_104811 | JGI IMG/M metagenome (GOLD analysis project Ga0137374, IMG submission 104811) | Vadose zone soil microbial communities from Sagehorn Ranch, Mendocino, California, USA - Sage1_R_100_16 metaG | ecosystem: Environmental > Terrestrial > Soil > Vadose zone | place: USA...
AGTTGTGTGGGTGTCATGTGGTGCCACCAGTAGTGGTGGCGGGCTCCTTTCAGCTCGGGTGATCTCGCTTCACAGGTACACCCGAGAACAGCACCCTCGCAAGAGCTAACGGAGTACTGGTAGTACTCGCCGAGAAAACAACGGATATCACTGCCAGCAACGATATCCAGGCGTCAGCGGTCGATCTCCTCGGTGAGCCGATGCAGCATCGCGGCGGCCATGCCGGTGAGGGCGACCGCGTCCGCACGGGCCCATGTGGCGCCGCGCAGGGCGCCGGAGGCGTGTTGTGGCCCGCTGGCCTGGCTAAACAGCGCCTGGAGCAGCTCGCCGTAGCCGTCCGCCTGGGCGGCGAGCTTGTCGAGGATGACGCCATAGCGGTCGGCCTGGGTCTGCTCGTCGCGCCGCTTGGCGACATGCCTGGGCCAGACCTGCAAGTCCCGCATCGCCTCGATGGCCAGTCGTGCCTCGCGCACGGCGTCGGGGTACTCGCCCTTGGTGATCTGCTGGTCCGCCTGGCGCACGTGACGGGCGGCGTCGGCGAGCGGCCCGCCGTCCATCGGCAGGGGGACGGTGACGGTGAACGACACCGCACGTCCCAGCTGCTCGATCTGGCGCTCCCAGATGCTGGCTGGAACGCGCCGGGTGTCCTGGCCCTCGGCGATGGCGTGCTTGCGGCTCTGCGGCAGTGACGCGCGCAGGTCGAGTCGCACCTGCAGGTCCTGACCGTTGCGGTCCTTCTCCAGCGCGAGGACCTGCTCGTCGGTCACCGGGACCACCAGGTCCGCCGGCCAAGGCATGTGCAGGGGGACCGGCACCGGGTGGAACGATCCGACCCAGCGGGGCCCGGTCGGGTGCTCGGCATGCAGTTCGCCGTCGAGCTGCACCAGCTTGCAGCCCTCGGCCACCGCCAGGGGCTCGACCTCGACGCGCACGAGCAGCCGATGCGCTCCCAAGCCCGGCGTGATCGACACCGGGTCTAGGCGCTCGGGCTGCCGCACCCGCACCCGGGTGCCGTCGTCGAACCTCATGTCCAAGACCATCCGAACCTCCTCCAACCCTATGGCCTGTTGCTTGTGAGCGCGGCCCGAGCCGCAAGATACCCCCGGCGCTCGGGGCCGTGTCACGAGGCCGCAATGTAGTGATGATGGCGCTATCTGCGAGAGGTCGGAGGTCATTGGCCGCTCAGAGTTCTGGCCAGATTCCTGCTCGATTTCCGATCTCCCGGAAAACGGCTTGCCGGCCCTGGGCGCGATCTGTTGCGGTGCACTGTTGACCGCCTCGGGGGCAGCTCGCTGGGGCCGCGGGGGAAGCGGCGCTTGCGGGTGTAGAACTTGAGCAGCAGCGCAAACCCGAGCCGGGTGGCGCCGCGCTTGCCGGCGACCAGCTCGTGGACGTGGTCGACCAGGGTTCAGTGCTCGACCAGCTCGTCAAGGTCCAGCGGCACCGAATGGCTCCCGTCCGGGTCCGGACGATCGTCGTCGCCAGCGGTGCTCGTCGTCCGGGGGTTGTGGGAGAGTTCCGACAACGACCGGGGGCGGTACATCCCCACCACCCGCAGGAATCAGCTCGCCTGTGGCGGAGTGCTATCACCATCCGTCGACTCGGCACTTCCGCCGAGCTGGTACGGGGCAAGCTGAAGGTGGCACGCGCGTCGACTCGCGAGCGCAGGCTTGCCGGAGGCTTGCCGCGTCCTCGAACACCCTCTGGACGCGCACGGGTAGTGTTGGCGCATGGGGTTCATGAAGGAACGGATGATCCAAGAGGACGAGCAGGGCTGGTCGTTCACCAGCCAGCACGTCTGTACCGGCTGCGTCGATGACTACGCCCTCCAAGCCGCCGTCGGCGCCGCTGAAGACGCCGAGGCGACCTGCGACTTCTGCGGCAACTCCCCGGCTGCCGAGCTCGACGTCCTCCTCGAAGCGTTCGTCAACGGCCTTCGCACCGAATACGGCAACGCCGACAACGAGGGCGTCTACTATGACGGCCGCGAAGGCGGCTATCAGGGCGCCGTCACCGAGGACACATGAGACCTCGTCGGCGAGTTCTGGGACGTCCTCACGGGAGACGGGCTCCTTGACGCGGTTCGAGACGCTATGCACGACACCACCTGGGTCGAGGTGGACTTTCACCAGCCACGGCGAGACGAGGCGCTCTCGGCGAGCTGGAACCGCTTCTGCGAGGCAGTGCAGTACCAGACCCGGTACGTCTTCTGGCTGCGCCGCGACGAGGCCGAGGAGGAGCAGGCCCGCTGGACCGGCGAGATCCTGGCCACCCATATCCTCGACGAACTCGGCGAGCTGATCGACGACCTGGGCTTGCTGCGCCCCCTGCCAGCCGGTCATCGCCTGTGGCGAGCACGGCAGCACCCACTGCCCACCATCGCCTGGGGCGCCTCAGATCTCGGCACCGCACCCCGCGAGCGCGCCACCCAGGCGAACCGGATGAGCCCTGCCGGCATCCCCATGTTCTACGGCGCCGAGAACCCGGAAACGGCGATACAGGAGATCACCGTCCGCGCCAGCGAGAAGGACAAATGGGTAACGGTCGGCGCCTTCGAGACCTCGCAGCCGAGCACCGTGGTGGACTTCACCAACCTACCGGCGACGCCGTCGATGTTCGACCTCGAGCGCGGCTACCAGCGCCGACCGCTGCTGTTCCTGCACAAGTTCGTCGCCCAACTGAGTCAGCCCGCCCGTGCACAGGAGTACGAGCAGATCGACTACGTGCCGACGCAGATCGTCACCGAGTACCTCCTGCGGATCTTCGCCAAGGGCCAGCCCGTCGCCGGGCTGCTCTACCCCTCCGCCCTCACTGGCGACACCTCCGCAGTTCTTGACGTCCCACACGACAATTGCGTGGACCCAGCGGGCCCGGGCTGGGACGACGAGAAGCTGCGTCTCGTGCTGGTGCCGGGATCTCTGGAGACGAAGCGAGTTCCGCATGGTCGCCCGACCAAGCTGCTCGGCATGATCCGCGGGGTGCGGCGCGGGCTGGAAGTCGTCGCGCTGCAGCTCGGTATGCGCCGACGGGATCACGCCAGCGGTCGCGAGGGCGATGCCGACAGTGAAGGCCACCGTCGGTGACCCTACCCCGAACGGCGGACGGCGATCGCGAAGTCCACGTGTACGTGGACACCAACGTGCTGCGCTACTTCGACGAGGCGATCAGCGATCCGAGCCCCCCCGCAGAGCGCAGCGGGGATACAGCCACAGCAGCAGACCAGGTGGCGGCAACACGGCTGTTCATGTACGCCCCAGCGCGGCTCGCGGCTTGCGTCTGGGGAACGGCCCGCGCTGAGCTGCAGAACCGAGACGGCCCGCTCGGCCGGGACGACTGGACGATACCGGTATTCGAGGACCTCGACGAGCGGTCGGATGCCCCGCCAGCCGAGCTGGTCGAGGAGACGGCCGAGCGCTACCGCGGCGAATTCGGCCTCAGCGAGCGGCGCCGGCCGGACATGCTGCACCTCGCCCGCGTTATGCTCCTCCCACAGCTCGGCGTCTTCGTTACCAACGACCGCAAACTGGCTGGCTGGACCCACCGTGCGCTCGATCTTGCAGCGCCCGGGCGCACGGTGCGGATCTACACGCCGGCCGAGGCAGAGCGGGCACTTGAGCTGCAGCCGGGTGAGCCGCCGGCGGTCGGGCTGGGCCGCGGCCATCCGCTTCTGAGCGCACCATCGCGATGGTGGATCCCCGAGGAGGAGGAGACGGGACGGCGATAGGCGCAGCAGGACATGGCCCTAGCGCCTGCGGTCAGCCACCGCTCAAGCCGGGATCACGAGAAGCCGTCCCACCCGGGTGATTGGCGATCCTCCTGAACTCCGCACAACCATCCATGAGGTGCAGCAGCCCGCAAGGGGCTACCGGAAACAAGCTGGAGTTGGCTCGGTCGTTAGTGTATGGAGAGACCGTCCGGGGCATGCCCGAGGACCTTGCGTCCCTTGAGCGGGAGGACTGAGCGATGCCGCGCGTGTCGAGCTGGGAGGACGCGCAGAACCGGTACGTGCCGGAGCAACTCCGCGCCCGCGGGTGGCTGGTCGACAATGTGGCGCAACGAAACCCGAACAACGCGGCCTTCGATCTGAAGATCACAAGACCCGACGGCGCGCTCGGGCCGTGGGAGGTTAACGTCGCGTACACGGCCGGCGAGGATCGGATCTGGAAGCTGCACTTGCGGGCGGAGCACCGCCCCGACTTCCACATCTTGGTCCACACCGATGGCACCTGCTTCGTCGTGGACGCCAGGTGGATCGAGCGATGCTCCTGGGAGATGCACCGAGAGTACCTGTCACGTCCCAGACGCGACGGGACCCCACACAAGGGAAACTTCTCCAAGAAGGTCAAGCTGCCGATGCTCCACTACCTCGGGTCTGAGGAAGCATGGGAGGTGCTCCTCGAGCCGCTCACGGTGGCATCTCCCGATGACGACGCAGATTTCCTCAAGCTCTGCCGGGCCTGCGTCCTGAGCGGATGGAAACGACTGATGCCCTCGCCATGACCTCGCCACCGGATGACCGCGAGCGCACGGGTCGGATCCTGGCCGGCCTTTCTCCTGGCGGCCGGCCCTTCACGCTCCGCATCCCACTGGCCAAGGACGAGTGCCACTGGTTCAACGTGGCGTTTGACGAGGGCCTTATTCGTCTTCGGGGGCTGCCCCCCGGGTTGCTTTCGGCTGCGGAAGTGGAAGGCCTCTGGCCCCGACCACTTCGTCACCCGCGCCGGAGCACCACGGCACATGTTCTCCGAACCCCATGCGCAGACACCGACGCTTACAGTAAGCCCAAACTCAGGTGCTCGTGATGACCACCGCCGATCCTGCCATGCGGCGGCGACAGTCATTCAACGAGGGCCGGTGGGCTCCGCGGGCAGGTACAGTACCCGCGTGTTGACCATTCCGATCGCCACAACCGGCTTTCGCTCGCTCCCGACGCGGCTCGACCTCGCATGCTCCTGGCCAGAACTCGTCCGGCATGCGATCACCGTGGGCAGGCCGGGCTGGCCGGAGGTCCGGCGATATGGGATCTACTCGGCGCACGAGGTGCTGTGGCGTGCCAGCATGCTGTTCGCCAGCCTCTGGCAGCCCGCGCCAGACGGCCCGCTTGAGCGCACCGACGCGTTTCACGCCCTCGACCCCGCCGAGCGGGGTGCCGTGAATTACTTCCTCGGCGGGATCGCCGCCAAGCTCGCCGCCGATAGCTTGTTCGGCGCGGCATGGCTGGTCCATGTCGACCGGGTGCTGCGCGCGCATGGCATCCCGGTGCGCGGCTCTCGGCCCGACTTCCTCGGCACCGACCTGTTCGGCTGCCAGCTCGTCGTCGAAGCCAAAGGCAACAGCATCCTGAATCGGAGAACGGTCGCGGCCGCCAAACGACAGGCCGCCAGTCTTTCGCCGCTGCCCGGCGGCGGACCACATCTGGCGTACGCCCAGGTCGCCCACTTCCGCCGCGGAGCCTGGCGGTTTCACCTGGATGACCCTCCGCCAGAGAACCAGGAGAATCAGGTCTGGGATTTGGGGGCGAGTCTGGCTGCCTACTACCGGCCCGTATTCGACGTGCTGCGTCAGCTCCCTACCGAATCCCGCGAGGCCGACGATACGGTCTACGCAGTAGCTCAGTTTCCCGAGGCCGATCTGCGCCTCGGCCTTGATCAGGCGATCCTTGGCGCGCTTACGGTCCTATTGGAGGAACCGAACCGGTACGAGCCTCTCCTCGCCCGCTTGGCGGAGCGTGCGCACGCCGAGAGCAACCGTCCGACGCGCTATGAACGGCAGGGGCCCGTCTGGCTGATGACCCGGGCCATGGAGGAGACGCGGACCCGCCGCTCCATCGGCGTCGACGGAGTGCTGGTCGACCTCGGTGACGCCTGGTCCGACGAGCAGCTAATCCGTCAGCCGGAAGATCGCCGGCTGGCTCCTTGAGCTGGCACGGCCGAGGGCGCCCAGAGACCCCGCGCGAATGCCATCGAGCATTGTCAGGACGCTGTCGTGCTATCCACGCCACGCGGGCCAGGCACCGCGCTCCAGCAAGGTCGGCATCGTCGTCAACGGTGGCACGCCACGGGCGGCATGTCCTGGTCCAGCAGCAGGTTGATCAGGCTGGGCTTGCCGCGCCTGAACTCCCCATCATGACGACCTCCAGCACCAGCCCCGCAGCCGCTCGCCAACCTGGGCGGCCTACTCGGCGTTTGCCGGAGACGATCAGTGAGCTGCTGTGCGCGGGAGTGGTTGCGACGTATCGGTCGCGCGGCTGGACGTAATCGAACGTCTGTTCTATACTGCTGGCCCGGCACCAGTGGGACAGATTGAGCGAAAGTGCTAAAAGCAAATAATGGTTTATACTGGACTGAGCGGCGAGTGAATGAATTCACAAGCGGAGGTCCGAGTGGCCCATTTCTGGATATCCGGCGTCTTGCCGCAGCGCGGCATCGGTCGCCTCACCCCTGTGCTCGCCCTCCTGGCTCTAGCTGGGTCGGTAGTGTTGTTTGAGTCCACTCCCGCACGGGCCGTGGAGTCCGTCTACCAAGTCACGGGCACCGGTGGGCAGGGCACCTTTACGCACAGCAGCGGGCCGCACTTCTCCTCGGTCGATCTGGGAACGCTGCTGCCCGAGGGCACGCAACTGGACATCCGCTGCCGGACGCAAGGCGAGGCGGGCACCGCGATCGTGTACGGGGAATCGCGGCCCTGGGACTGGTGGGATCTGCTGACGGACGGGACCTGGGTCTTCGACGGGCACACGGATGTCGACCCGCAGGGCGGCACCATCCCGTTGTGCGCAGACGTTCCTGCCGCCGACGACAGCATGCCGACCTGTGACAGCAGCGGGAACGTCGCGCGATCCTGCGACGACCGTGATCCCGAGGTGACACGGTGCGTGCGCTCCGGACTGGTACGTCTCGCGTCGGCGCCAATCGGCGACCCAGACGGCGGCGTCGTTCAACTGTGGTACTCACGCGGCTGCCGCGCCGGCTGGATTCGTGTCATCTGGCCGCAGTCTCCAGACTTCTTCGCATCCAGCCGCAAGGACGCGTGGGTGTCCTTCGAGGTCGCCTCGGATACCCGGCCGTTTCCCATCATCACGACCGCCGTCGAGACCAATCTGCTCTGGACGCCTATGGTGAGCGCCCAACAAGGAGAATGCATCTATGGCAGCGCCATAGTGCACGCACCTGACGGCGCCGCCTACCCGTCCCCCGAGTTGCGCGACTGCTCCTGACTGGGACGCCATGAACGATTCGACCGAACCCCCCACGGACCCCCCTGTGAACCCGACCAGATCCAGATCCGACGCCGCCAGCGGCGATGGCGGCGACTCCTCGAAGCCCGACAACACGCAAGGCGCCGACGGCCTAGACCAGCAGGCCGGCGCGGGGGCCACGCAGATCGCTATCTCTGGTGGTGAAGGTAGCACCATCTTAAATACCGTCACGGCTGCCGCACCGTCCGACTCCACCATGCGCAGGTGGGTGAAGGCCGGGGTCATCATCACCGCCCTCGGTGTGCTGATCGCCGCCCTTGCCTACCTTGGCATCCAGGTCTGGCCAGGCGGCGGGACCACACAGTCACGGTCGGGGCGAGGCTTGGCACCTGGCGCCAGCACCAAGACGCCGGTGGCAACAGCGAAGATCGTGAATACCCAACCCGAGGGGTACCTGTTCGCGTATCCCGGCCCGGACAGCGCTGACCGAAGCAAGAAAGCGAACGGGACCTGGAAAGAGGGCGATACCGTCACGGTCGTATGTCAGGAGCGCCATGGCCGGCCCATCAGTGCGCCTCCGTACCCCGGGCATCCGACAACGTCGACCGTTTGGGATCGGATCGAGTGGCCATTTGAGATGTGGGTGCCGGATATCTTCACTGACCTGGCCAAGACCGCTGACAAGCCGCCCGCAGGGCTGCCCACCTGCGACAAGTGGTCGGGATAAGGTTCCTGGCATCGTGCTGTATCCGATGGGTTGCGGCCTCATCAGTACGGCGATCAGGCGATGTTCGGGCAATAAGCTTCGATCACCAGACGGGTGAGTCGCTCTCCCCGCCGGCTGAGCAGGTCCAGGTTCTCACGCGTCATCGAAGAGAAGTCGGTTGGGTATCTCGCGACTCGCTCCCGCGGGACCAGGTCGGGTGGCCGGATCGGTAGGTTGCGATCGTTCATGCCGAGGTACGCCATCGCGAAGCCCTTGATCTTGCCGTTGGCCCGATCCTCGTGGAGGGCGCGCTTGCCGGCGTCCTGGGCCTTGCGATAGACGGACTCGAACGACCGCTTGACTCTGGAGGGCCACCACATCGGCCAGGTATCGACATCGAGGATGCCTTGCCCGGCGTCGCAGGAGACGATGTAGTCGACCGGATGGACGTTGGTGCTGTACTTCGGTGAGCGGCCGGGGGCAAGGCAGGTGAGCCCGAGGTTGTCGTAGACCCCGCCGTCGGTGAGGAGCACGCGCTCCCGCAGCGGCGTGCCGTCCCAATCGATGAACTCCTCGCGGCGGTCCAACGCGGGGAGGAGTACGGGATAGGCGGCGGAGGCCGCAACCGCCCTGGCGACAGGGACGCGGTTGTCCGCCAGGCGGCCGAACCGGCTGGACCCGCTCTCGGCGCTGCCAAACCGGAACGCCGTCCCGCTTCGGAGCTCGCAGGCGTTCAGCACCACCTTGACGTCTCGACGCGGGCGGTCGATCGTCGCGTTGCCGAAGAGCTGTCGGCCGAGGACATCCTGGAGCGCTGTCGTGCGGGTCACCCATCGTCTGGCTGGTGGCTCAAGGGCAGCATCGCGGGGATGGCGGCGAGCCCGCGCTACGCCGCGTGCCGCGACGGTGCCGACCGCCGCGCCGATCCTCCCGCCGCCGGCGACGATCGCACTGCCCAGCGCTTGGGGCGCCCTGCGGGTGAGGAACAGGGCCTTGGCGATGTCGCTGGTGAGGCCGCGCCGGAGCAGGGCCGTCACGCGCTGGTCGAAGTCGCCGAATGGTTCCTCGGAGTAGGCCCACATGGCGGCGAGCAGCGACCCGCCGGAGACCGCCGAGATCACGCTGATGTGGTCGAGGACGCCGCGGTCGTGGAGCGCGCGCATGACGCCAAGGTGGAAGGCGACCGCGCGGAACCCGCCGCCTGACATCGCCAGTCCGATGGTATGCACGGGGGTCGGCGGCGCCGGTGGCCTGGTGACCACCAACTGGCGAAGAGGCGGTCGGGGTCGATCTTGGTCGTATACGTATGCGCCGAGCGTTGGCTCATCTGGCGTCCCGCCAAGGATCAGCAGGAGCTGCTTGGGCAGCGGCCGATCGTGGTCGCTGATGAGCTGCCGCATCCCGCCGTTATCGGTGGGGCTGGGTGTTGGGTCCGCGCCGGGATGAGTGTGCCACATCCCCAGCGGCTTTGACGCTCCCCTGGAGCGACGCGCGATCTCGGCGGCGGCCTGGTCCACGCCACTGATCCCGCACAGGAAGCCTTCCGGGGAGGCGACGCTGTCAGGGGGTGGTCCAAGGACATCGGTGACCCACAGGACCCCGAGCGCCTCATCGCGCTCCCCGAACAGCACCCCGCCGGTCTCATGGCCTGATGCGATGCGATGGGCGCGCTCTGCCCAGGCGCGGATCTCCGCCAGCGCGGTGCCGGAAAGCCGTACCTGGTACCCGTAGAACTGGTCCTCGAGGACGACATCGTCGTGGATCGCGATTGGCGCCGGGCCTCCTGGGCGACTCAGGACGGCATGGGGAAGCGTGACGAATGTGGCCGTCGCGTGGCTGGTGCTACGGGCAAGGTCCGCACCGATGCAAAGCACTATCGAGCCGGTGAGCGCCGAGATCTCCGCGTCGGAGCCGGTGAAGGTCGGCTCGGAGCAGCCGGGCTCAGGCTGGAAGTGGTCGGTCCGGGGTGGATCTGGCCAGAACTCCTCCGCGAATATCGTGAGGCCGGGGTCCCGGCTCGCGACGATCTTGGCCTTGCGGGCCAAGTCGGCAGGACCTGCGGTCGCCGAAGCCGGGCTGTAGGTCACCAACCCGTGCTCCGCGGTATGACCGACGATCATCCTGGCCACGATCGTGGCCCCTGATGGCCTGCGATGGCGCAGCAGCTCAAGCCGCTTGGCCACGCTAGTGTTCGCCGTGGTGTCCAGCACCATGTCGACGCCGTCGGTCCAGTCCGCGTCGAGCGCCGGATCGGTCAGCAGATTCGCAGTGCGGGATTCAACCTCGAGCCCAGGCCTGATGCGAAGGACCCGATCCTTGAGCGCCTCGGCCTTGTTGCGGCCGATATCGGCGTCATCGAAGCACTGTCGGAGCATCACCCCGGGCGCCACCGTGCCCCTGTCGCGAAGCACCAGCCGACGAACCCCGATTCGAGCCAGTTGCACGGCGACATGGGTGCCGAGCGCACCGCAACCCCAGACGGCGACGGCCTTGCCCGCAAGCGACCGCGCCGGGGATCCTTCGGCGCGGTCGCGGGTGACCTCCGGCCGGTCCTCACGAACGGTGCACCACTCCACTGGAGCAAGACGTGCCCAGTCCTTGACCAGGTCGGCAAGCTGTCCCCGCATCGCGCGCAGCTCGTCGCTGTCGCTTGAGCTTGGCAGCATGGCCGCGAACGTCGAGACGTGATCGGGGCCGAGCCTCCAGACCGCCAGATGCTGCTTCGCCGGCCCACTGCGGATCCCCCGCATCGGGGTCCCCACGATCACATACAGCGACTCGCCGTCAGGGTGCACCAGCGCCGCCAGCCCAAGGACAAGATAGAAGGCCTCTCGGCTCAGACCAGCATCCGCAAGCTCGTCGATCAGGGCGCCGAGCTTGCGCGGATACTCGAACGGCAGCGGCTGGCCCAGGAGGATCGCCGTGCCGTAGTGCCGGCCCGCCTGGGGGTTCTCGGTAATGGGATGCCATCCGACGATGTCGTGCCGATGCGCTGTTGGCTGAGTGATCTCCGCGAAGCCCAGCCACCATGTCCCGGTGAATGGTGGGGTATCGGCGCGGACCACGAACAGCGGCGTGCCGCGCACAGCGTAGGCCACCGGCGGGTGCAGAGGAGCCCCGACGGGATCGAGCTGATTGAGCGAAGCGCGCTTGAGCCAGTAGATCAGTCGGTCGACCAAGCCGAACATTCCGTCGCTGGGGTCCCACTCCACCCCGGGCGCAACGTAGAGGCACAGGTACCGGCCCCACTGAACGTGAGGCGTTCCCGCCCACCGTCGGTGCCGCGACCACACCGACGGAGCAACGAACGGAAACCCGGGCGGTACTCGGATGTCGAACCACTCCCGCTGGCGGAGGCGGATGCCTCCATCCGCATGCGGAAAGCCCCGGCAATCGATCCCCAACCGCACCCAGACCTGGCCATCCCGCTCATCGACGCCGTCCAAAACGATGGCGCCCGGGACCGCCGCGGCCATGCGCTGAAGCTCGGCGACCGCCCGGCTCTGGCCCGGCGTGGGCATCAACCGGCCCCAAAGCCCACCTGCGTGGCGTGCGGGGCATCCCCGCCACGTGCGCTCTTGACCGCCTCGGCTGCCTTGGACTCACCAGACTGCTGGCCGCCGCTGAACAGCGAGACCCCACTCTCGTCGACCTCGAATACGATCGGGTCGTCGCTGTCCTCGTCGTCGCCGGTGCACAGGAATCCGCTGGGAGCGATGCTCTCGTACTGCGCCTTCGCCAGGGCGTGCGGAGGGTTGTCTCCATCCTCGTTGGAGGAAGGGACGGGTGTGGAGCTTGCGACCACCCAGCCAGTCTCGCCGGCTGCCTCGCTCATGGCGGTAACAAGGTCCTGCTTCAGGACCTCGTCCTCGTCGCCCTCGTCCTTGAAGTACATCGCGGACTTCGAGCAGTGATGCAGGGCGAGCAGGACGTCCCATGCCGTGTCTTCCTCGTCGCTGTACTCGACGAAGATCCGCCGCAGGGGCGGGTAGTCAAGGTCACCGAGCAGCATGAGGCGGCCGGCGTCGTCGCCGTCGGTGAGCCTCACCTGCATGCCCAGGCTCGTCTTGTTCCGCTCTCGCGTGCTGTCATCGCCGAAGGGCGCATGCAAGAACGCCCGGAACGTTCCCGCGAGGTCCACACCGTCCAGGATCGTGACCACATCGCCCGGGCGGCTCTTGAACCGCTCCGGGAGGCTCTTGAAGTCGTCCTCGTCGAGGATGTCGTCACTGCCGATCACCCGCACCCGGTCGCCGGAGTCGGTGTCCTCGCCCTGATCGCAGACGACCGCCACGCGGCGCATCGCCTCGTCGCAGAACGCCTGCGCGTCCTCCGACAGCTCCTCGTTCGCCGAGTAGTCCCGAAGCACCCGGGGCGTGAACCACAGCTCGCCGATCCGCAGCTCCCCCGCCTCGACCTTCTCCATCAGCAGCTTAAAGCCCTTGCAGTGGTCCAGATCCGCGTGCGTCAAAGTGAAGACCGCGAGGTAGCGGACGCCCTCCACGTCGGGGAGCAGTTCCATGAGACGGTCCACGACCGGGCTGAACGGCTCGTCCTCGTCGTCGGCCAGCGACAGATGGTTGATGTCCACCTGCACGAACACGTTGTCGTTGACCTTGATGGTCGTGCTGTCGCCACAGCCGACGGGCCAGAACACGAATGCCCGAGCGGGCAGCAAAACCGGCATAACTCACCATTCTCCTTCTGCGGGGTGCATTGCACCGAACATGCATGGGCGCACGACTCCACCGGTGGGGGACGGTGAGTTACAGCGCTGTGATTCTAGGATACCAGGGACCTGTATCCCTCCTGGGGCTCCCTATCGACAAGAGAGAAGCGACCGCGTTGGTTGGTCAGTCGCGACCGCATCTTCGGCCCCCGGACGATGCGTGGGTCCGGCGTGTGGGGTGATCGGCACCTCGAAGGTCGCACCAGGGGCAGAGGGTCGCTGCGGCCCGGAACCTCAATGCAAGGGGTGGAGTTCCGCATCCATGACCAGTGGGTGCAGCCGAGCCTGGCCAGGCTGACGGTGGTCGAAGCCGGGATCGACATTGATGAACCGCTGCCCACCGATGGTCACGCTGACATGCCGGCGAGGGCGGTCGACCGCCGCGAGTGGAGCAAGCTCAGCCGGTAACGGATGGTCGAACTCGCCAGCAAAGTCAAGCACTGGACAGTGCCCGTGGATCTGCCCAAATGGCGGGGGCTGTCCAGCAGCAGCTGCCCGAATCCAACCCGGATACAACTCCCGCGTCGTCTCAGCCCAAAGTGGTCCCGCCAACCCCGACCGCAGGTCGGTGAGCATCACGCCGGCGCCGTGGATCACCTTCGGGCGGGTCTCCATCAGCCCGTTGAGCACCTTGGCGGCCTGGCCAGCCTCGTCGGTGGCGACATGGTGGAGGAAGTTCAACCGGGTGAGGCCCGCGTGGGTGATGAGGTAGGACTCGCCGCGTGTCGTGCGAATCGCCGCAGCGACCCGAAGCGTGCCACTGGCCCGCCAGTGGCGCAGTGTGGTGATCGTGTCGGGGGCAAGGGGGGTCTGCTCGTAGAAGCGCTGGCCGCCCAGGTACTGGTCCTCATGGTTGCCCAGCAGTTGCACATAGCGGCCAGGGTTCGCGTCCAGCAGCCGGTCGACCAGCGCAACGATGGTGTCCGAATCGGGTCCCTTGTGGACCAGATC
>Ga0137374_10006868_pt1 | contig 13574 bp, 9 predicted proteins | sample SagtaG_20_FD_104811 | JGI IMG/M metagenome (GOLD analysis project Ga0137374, IMG submission 104811) | Vadose zone soil microbial communities from Sagehorn Ranch, Mendocino, California, USA - Sage1_R_100_16 metaG | ecosystem: Environmental > Terrestrial > Soil > Vadose zone | place: USA...
CTCGTGCAGCTCCAGCAGCGGCCGGTCGCGCAGGTGCTCGGCCAGTTCCAGCACGTACGCCCGCTGGCCGGGTGCCGCCAGGACGCCGGCCCGGGCGATTCCGGACACCTGCTCGCCTACGTCGCCGAGCCGGCTGATCGAGATGATCCGACCCTCGGCATCGCTGACCACGTGGACCTTCATGTCGTTCTCCCTCAACAGATCGGCGCACCCCGGAAGTGGTACTCGGCCGGGACCGCACCCGCGTTGGTGATGTCGACGAAGTACGTGGTGGAGCCGTCGGGGTTGATCTCCACGCTCGGCGGCCCGTACCGCATCTCCACGCCGGGCGTCACCACCTGTACCCCGATGATCTCCACGCCCGGGTACCCGGGCCACCACAGCCACCACCGCTGGGTCTGCCCCGCCGCGAGTGTGTTGGTCCCCCACGTCCAACCCAGTGCCACACCCCGGAAGTGGTACTGCACGACACTCGCGCCGACGTTGGTGATCGTGACGAGGTAGGTCGTCGACCCGTCGGAGTTGCGCCGTACCCCCGGCGCAGTGCAGTCCACCTCATCGCCCGGGTTCAGCGTCTGTACCCCCAGTACCTCGAAGCCCGGGTCTCCCGGCCACCACAGCCACCACCGCTGGCTCTGGCCCGGCGCGAGGGTGTTGGTTCCCCATGTCCAGGACATACCCGCCCCCCAACCGTGCGCGGACCGGACCCGGTACCGCGAGGGCCGGACACCGGCCGCGCTCCGCCCGCCAGTATCGACCGAGGTACCGCGTCCCGCTATCCGGCATCCGACCCCCGGGCCCGGAGTCCGATCAGCCTGGCCGGCCGCGGACACGTCGCCGTAGCCGACCGTGGTCAGCACGACCATCCACAGTGGACGGAAGAATCGCTCTCATCTGCAGGTTCCTAGGGTGCGTGGTAGTGCGCGGCCGATCGGGTGGCTCGTACCCGTAGACCCTTGGTTCCGCCCGGAGTAGCGTCCATCTCGGAAAGCGCTCTCCCATAGTTGTGGTCGGCCTTCCACGCTGGCGACGGTGTCCTACCGGGCGCCGCCTGCGGAAGGCGACAGCCACTTCCGAGAAGGTAGGTCGCATTCATGGCATTGGTCCACGTCTCCGGAAGGGCGCCCGCGAAGTCTGCCGGGACAGTGTCGGGCGGGCGCAGGTTCAGCCGTTGGTTACTCGTCGGCGTTGCTGTCCTGGTGGCCGCTGCGCCTGTCGGCAGCGGGGGCATCGCCGCTGCTGCTCCGGCACACCTTCCCCCGGGCGCCGGTCGGCCCGACTTCGGGCCGAATGTGAAGATCTTCGACCCGACGACCCCGACCAGCGAGATCCAGGCAACTGTCGACGCGATTGCCAGCCAGCAGGTTGACGACGAGATGGGTACCCAGCGGTACGCGCTGCTGTTCAAGCCCGGTACGTACGGCACGCCCGAGCACCCATTGATCTTCCAGGTGGGCTACTACACCGAGGTGGCCGGCCTCGGGGTTTCGCCGACCGACGTGACCATCAACGGGCACATCGACGTCTACAACCGGTGTCTGACCCCGACCAACTGCATCGCGCTGGTCAACTTCTGGCGGTCGCTGTCGAACCTGACCATCAACGTCACCGGTCTGACCGGGTGCCGCGCGTCGGGCGACTTCTGGGCCGTCTCCCAAGCGGCGCCGATGCGGCGGGTCAACATCACCGGCGGCAACCTCACCTTGATGGACTACTGCACGGCCGGTCCGCAGTACGCGAGCGGCGGCTTCATCGCCGATTCCAGGACCGGGTTCGTCATCAACGGGTCACAGCAGCAGTTCCTGGTCCGGGACAGCAGCATCGGCGGCTGGTCCAACGCGGTGTGGAACCAGGTATTCGCCGGCGTGCAGGGCGCGCCCGCGCAGTCCTTCCCCAACCCGCCCTACACCACGCTGCCCACCACACCGGTGAGCCGGGAGCGGCCGTACCTATATGTCGACGCGTCGGGCAGCTACCGGGTGTTCGTCCCGGCCACCCGGACGGGCTCCTCCGTACCCACCTGGCAGGACGGTCCGACGCCGGGCCACTCGATCCCCCTGTCGGACTTCTTCCTGGCCAAGCCCTCCGATTCCGTCGCGACCATCAACAGCCAGTTGGCCCGCGGAAAGAACCTGATCTTTACTCCCGGTGTCTACGACATCGACCGGTCCATCGTGATCAGGCGGCCCGACACGGTCGTGCTGGGCCAGGGCATCGCAACCCTTACCGCCGTGGACGGTGCGGTGCCGCTGCGCGTCGCGGACGTCAAGGGCGTCGACATCGCCGGCCTCATGATCGACGCCGGCCCGGTCAACTCGCCAGTCCTGCTGCAGGTCGGCAGGCGACACGGCGCTCGCGGCCACGGGCGTGAGCACAACGGCTGGAGCGACCCGTCCGACCCGGCGGTCCTGCATGACGTGTTCTTCCGCATCGGCGGACCCCACGCCGGCAGGGCCACCGTCAGCCTAGAGGTCAACAGCGACAACGTCATCCTCGACGACATCTGGGCATGGCGCGCGGACCACGGCGTCCCCGGTTCGGTCGGCTGGGATATCAACACCGCCGACACCGGACTCGTCGTCAACGGTGACAACGTCACCGCCACCGGCCTGTTCGTCGAGCACTACCAGAAGTACAACGTCATCTGGACCGGCGAGAACGGCAGGACGATCTTCTTCCAGAACGAGTTACCGTACGACCCGCCGAACCAGGCCGCCTGGCAGCACGACGGTATCCCTGGCTGGGCCGCTTACAAGGTCGCGGACGGGGTCAAGACCCACCAGCTGTGGGGCGGGGGCAGCTACATCTTCACCAACGTCGACCCGACGATCCACGCGGCCCGCGGATTCGAGGTGCCGGTCACCACGGGCGTGAAGATGCGTGACCTGCTGACCGTCAACCTCAGTGCCGGAACGATCGACCACGTCATCAACGACACCGGAGCGGCGGTCACCACGGCGGCCATCGGAGTGCCGAGCTACGTGCTCAGCTATCCGTAACCGGAGGCAGCGCGGCAAGCGGCCCGACGTTTCAGCCGAATGGTGGGGTACGTGGGAAGCGCCGTCCACTAGCATCGGCACGTGCATTGGCACGTTCATCGGCATGCTCATCAACCAAGCGCAAGCGACCACAGCCTCCACCACACTTGAGGATCAGTGTGAGCACTGTCGGGCAGCGCCAGAGGCAGGAAGGGCAGCAGCCTCCGGCGAGGGTCGGCCGGTCGGGTCGTTCCCGGCTGCGACCACGCATCTGGCACAGCCTCGCTGTCATCGGCCTCGCGTTCATGTTGCCGTTGTCGGTTTCGAGCTACTTCCTGGCTGTCGAGAATGGCAGACGGATCGGGTTCTCCCAGAATGAACTGCGTGGGCTGGAGTACCTACGGCCGCTTGGTGCGCTGTTGGTTGACGTTGGCCGGCACAGGGCGCTGAGCCGCCAGGTGCTCCTGGGCGAACGTCCCGTTGCGGAGCTGAAGGATTGCGAGGCGCGCGTCGACTCCGACTTCACGGCGCTGCTGGCCGCCGATCACCGGTTGGAGCGGTACCTGCGCACCACCGCCGACTCGTTGGACAGCACCACGGCCCCGGGCGGGCTGGCCGCGAGCTGGCAGGCACTGCGCGCCGCCGAGCCCGAGCTGACCAGCAGCGACGCGGGCCACGCGGCGCTACTGGCCAAGGTCCGCACGCTGATCGGTTACGTCGGGATCACGTCCAACCTGACGCTTGAACCGCAGCTGGACATCTACCACGCCGCCGACGCGCTCGTGGTGCAGGTACCCGAGCTGACCGACCGTATCCGCCAGGTCGGGAACAGTGTGGCTGATCTGATCGGAGAGTGGGTCACCTTCGCCGACCGGACCCGCGTCGCGTCTGCGGTGGCGCTGCTCGGCCAGCATGCCGACGCCCTCCATGACGACCTGTTCACCGTGTTCCGCAACGGTGCGGACAGGCGGCATTCTGGCTCGTTCCAGGCCGAGCTCGGCCCGCTGCTGCTGTCCGCGTACACCGCCGTGACCGATCTGCGCGAAGTCACCACACAAGGCTTCGTCAATGCCTCCGACGTCGTGCTGGGTCGCTCGGCGTACCTGCGTACGGTGGATTCTGCGACTGAGGCCGTGACCGCGCTCCGGGCCGGGCTCGAACACCAGGAGAGCCGGCTGCTGCGGCTGCGCCTGGCCGACGACACGCGGAACCGGATGCTCGGCCTCGCCACCGTGCTGGCGGCCCTGGCCGGCGCCGCACTGCTCACCGTCTGGCTCTCGCGCCGAATCACCGGCGGCGTCGGCAGGGTCGCCCGGGTGGCAACCGAACTCGCCGGAGGCGACCTAACCCAGCGTGTCCCGATTCGCGGCGGTGACGAGATCGCCGCCCTGGCCCTGGCCTTCAACAGCATGGCGACGCGACTGCAGGAGACGGTCGAGGAGGACCGGCGCTCACAGCGCACACTACGCGCCGAGCGGGACTTCATCGACGCGGTCGTCGACGTGGCCGGCAGCCTCGTACTCGTCCTGGACCGGGCGGGCCGGATCGTCCGGTTCAACCGCGCGTGTGAGGTTACTACCGGCTACTCGTTCGCGGAGGTGGAGGGACTGCTGTTCGACGAGCTTTTCGCACCGCCTGGCGGGGACTACGGGATGGCGGCGCCGGTGGGGATGTCGGCGGCGGACTTCCCGACCACCTTCGAGGAGGGGCTGGTTACCCGTGGCGGCGAGCGTCGGCATGTCGCCTGGTCCAATGCCGCGCTTGTGGACGACGCCGGCGAAGTCACGCATGTGATCGCCACCGGCATCGACATGACCGAACGCCGGGCGGCCGAGATGGGCCTGCGCGAGGCGCAGGAGCGCTTCCGACTCGCGTTCGACAACGCACCCATCGGCATGTGCCTCGTCGGGCGGGACGGGCGCTTCATGCAGGTCAACCGGGCGTTGTGCGAGATGCTCGGGTACCGCGAGCGGGAACTGCTCGGACGGACGGTGGCCGACGTCACCCACCCCGACGACATCGCCATGAGCAGCAAGGCGATCGCCGACCTGACGGCCGGGCGCGCCGCCACGTTCCAGGCCGAGAAGCGCTACCTGCACGCCGACGGGCACGTCCTGTGGGCGCTGATCTCGGTCTCGGTACTGCGCGGCGCCAGCAGCGGGCCCGGCTATGCGGTGGCACAGATCCAGGACATCACCGAGCGACGCGCCACCGAGGAGCAGTTGGTTCACCAGGCCACCCACGATCCACTCACCGGCATGGCGAACCGGGCGCTGCTGATGGACCGGCTGTACGTGGAGCTGGCCCGCAGCCGGCACGAGCCGGCGACCCGCACCGCCGTCGTTTTCGTCGACCTCGACGGGTTCAAGGCGATCAACGACGGCCTCGGCCATGACATCGCGGATCAGGTGCTTATCGAGGTCGCCCACCGCCTGCGCCGCAACGTGCGGCCACTGGACACGGTCGCCCGGCTCGGCGGCGACGAGTTCGTGATCATGTGCCGGGACGTCGTATCCGGCGAGCGGGGGAACGTGGCCGAGATCGGCGAGCGGCTCGTGCTGGCCTTTTCCCAGCCCATCATGATCGGTACCACCGAGGTGGCGGTAACGGCCAGCATCGGCATCGCATACACGGCCCGAGCGCAGGCCACGGCGGAGGATCTGATCCGCGACGCGGACACCGCCATGTACCGGGCCAAGGCGCGGGGGAAAAACCGGTACGAGGTGTTCGACGAGACGCTACGCGGGCGCACGACCGACCGGATCGGCATCGAGCGGGCGCTGCGCCAGGGCCTGCGCGAGGAGCGTTTCCGGCTGTTCTTCCAGCCGGTCGTGGACGTGGAGACCGTCGCGCCGGTCGGGGTCGAGGCGCTGGTACGCCTCGACGACGCGGAACGCGGCCTGGTGACGCCCGACAGCTTCATCGAAGCGGCCGAGGACAGCGGCCTCATCGTGCCGATCGGGGCCTGGGCGATGACTGATGCCTGCCGTCAGCTCGCCGAGTGGCGGTCCCGGGGGATGGTGCCCACGGACCTGCACGTGGCGGTCAACCTGTCGGTACGCCAGGCGAGCCGGCCTGATCTGGTCGACACGGTCGTGCTGGCGCTGGTCGAGGCCGGGTTGCCGCCGCGGACGCTGGCCCTGGAGGTCACCGAGAGCGTGCTCATCGAGGCTGACCCGACGACCGTGCGGCAGTTGGGGCAGCTCCGCGATATGGGCATACGGATTGGTATCGATGACTTCGGTACCGGCTACTCGTCGTTGACCTACCTCAAACGGCTGCCGGTCAGCTTCCTTAAGATTGACCGGTCGTTCGTGACCGGCCTGGTCGACGATCCTTCAGACCGTAAGATCGTGGCCGCGGTCATCCGATTGGCCCAGGCGCTGGGTCTCGTCACGATCGCCGAAGGCGTCGAAGACCTCGCACAGCTCGCAATGCTCCGAGACTTCGGGTGCGACCAGGCCCAGGGATACCTGTTCGGCCGGCCGCGGCCTGGACCTCCCGACAACGGCACTAAAGAAGGCCAGATACCATCTGATTTGATTGGAGCAGAGGCCTTATCCTCTGTTTCCATCGTAAATATGGGCGAGACATCGTGAACGCGAACCGCGTCGATGTGACTACGCCGAACGGCCACTCCCGGCGCGCGGTGATGCGTGGTGGAGCGGTGCTCGGTCTCGGCGCAGCCGTGGCGGCATTCACCGGTTGTACCGGCGACCGGCCCGACCGGCAGGCCAGCGGCACCGAGTTACAGCCACGACGGCGTGGAGGAGTGCTCCGCGTCGGCGTGACCGGCGGGAGCGCCAAGGACACTTTGGATCCGCACCATCCGCCCACCTATCCAGACCAGGCCCGCGTGTCGAATCTGTTCGAGCCGCTGTTCCTGCGCGACGCGTCGTACGCCGTGCAGCCGGTCCTCGCCGAGTCGCTGGAGTCTCAGGACGCCAGGACATGGACGCTGCGACTGCGGCAGGGAGTGGAGTTCCACAACGGAAAGAGCCTCGACGTCGACGACGTGACCTTCACTCTGAGGCGGATCCTGGACCCCGCAACCAAGGCCAACGGGGCGGCCGCGCTGTCCATCGTCGACCTGGCGGGCCTGCGAAGGCGCGATGCGCGGACTCTGGTGATCCCGCTCAAGCAGCCGTACGCACTGTTCAAGGACGAACTGGCGCAGTACTACCTCGGCATCGTCCCGGTTGGATTCGACCTCACCCGGCCCGTAGGAACGGGTCCGTTCAGGTTCGGCTCGTTCACGCCGGGGAAGACAAGCACGTTTCATCGATTCGACCGGTACTGGCGCCCCGACCAACCGTATGTCGACGAGCTTGTCATCATCGACTTCGCCGAGGACGACACGCGGGTACAAGCCCTGCTGGACGGTCAGGTGGACGCCATCGACAACCTGCCGCAAACCAAGATCGACAGGGTCAAGGCCACCGGTGCGAACGTGCTCATCTCGGAAACCGGCGCCTGGACGCCGTTCACCATGCGCGTCGACACGCAGCCCTTCCGCGACGTCCGGGTGCGCCGCGCGATGCGACTGGTCGTCGATCGTGAGCAGATGGTCAGCCAAGCGCTCAACGGCCAGGGCCGGATCGCCAACGATCTCTACGCGCCGTTCGACATCGCCTACGCCAAGGAGCTACCGCAACGGCAGCAGGACCTGCCCCAGGCGAAGTCCCTGCTGAAACAGGCCGGCCTCGAGGGTCTGCAGGTCGAACTCGTCACGTCGAGCGGCATCGGTGCGGGAGCGGTCGACGCCGCTCGCCTGTTGGCCAAGCAGGCCCGGAGTGCCGGGGTCGACGTAAGGGTACGTGAGGTCGACGGCGGCACGTTCTATGGACAGAGCTACCTCGGCTGGCCGTTCGCCCTCGATTACTGGTTCACCCGCAGCTACCTGCCGCAGGTGTTCCAGGGCTCGCTGCCCGACTCACCCTACAACGAGTGTCACTGGAACGACGGTCCGTTCATCACGTTGGTCAACCGGGCACGCTGCGAGCTCGACGCCACGCGACGCATCCAGCTCCTGCAGGAGGCGCAGAAGATCGAGTACAACGATGGTGGGTACATCGTCTGGGGCTTCAAGAATCAGGTCGACGCGTACTCCGCCAAGGTCACCGGGTTCGTGCCAGATCGAAACCTGCCGCTGTCGTCTTTTCAGTTCCGCATCGTGTCCTTCCTTACCGAATAGATCAGCCGCTGCGCGCCCAGGATCGACGACATCCGCTCGTGGAAGCTCGGCAGGGCCACCGCCGACCCGGCCATCCACTTGTCCCGGTGCAGGACCAGTATGTCGCCGTCGTCCGAACCGTGGCCTTCGACCTTGGGTCCGTCGCCGAGGCCCGTTGCCGCGATCCCCAGCAGCTCACCGAACGGCGGCTCGCCCAGCTCCTGGTACCGCTTCTGAAACAGCCACTCCATGCCGATCGCCCCGTGCGGGGTGGGGCCGACGAGCGCGAGCAGGACGAAGACCTTGTCCGGCACCAGGGGTTGCCGGATGACCGGGAAATCCAGCATCGCGGCGCCCCGGCTAGACGACGGGCCGCACAGGACGGGCAGCAGCACCCGATCCGCCGCACCGGCAGCGCAAACGCCGCCACAAAGCGGGAGCACTCCGGCACACCGCCCGACCTACGTCACATCTGGCCAGCGGCTGGCGTGAGCCAGCCATGAAGGGCCACGATGAAACCAGCATGAGAGACGCGAGTCGCGTCCGCGACGTCTCCTGCCCCTGATCGGACCGCGGCGCTAAACCCGCCCGGCGAAAGGGAGGTCCCATGCCCACCGTTGAGACCGTCAAGGGACCGGTCGACGTCGACAACCTCGGGCCCACGCTGATGCACGAACACGTCTTCGTCCTGTCCACCGAGCACGTGCAGAACTACGGCGACGGGAGCTGGTGGGACGAGGAGACCCGCGTCTCGGACGCCATCGCCAGGCTCAATGCCCTCCGCGCGAAGGGGATCACGACCATCGTCGATCCGACGGTGTGGGGGATCGGCCGCTACATCCCACGCATTCAGCGCATCGCCGAGCAGGTCGACCTGAACATCATCGTGGCCACCGGCCTGTACGTCTACGAGGAACTGCCACACCAGTACGCCTACCGGGGGCCCGGTCTGCTGCTGGACATCCCGGAGCCGATGGTCACCGACTTCACCCGCGACATCGTCGACGGCATCGGTACCACGGGCGTGAAGGCCGCATTCCTGAAATGCTGCGTCGAGGCGTACGGGCTGACGCCCGGGGTGGAACGCATCGCTCGGGCGGTCGCCCGTACCCATGGCGACACCGGCGCGCCCATCACGGTGCACACCTCCGGGCCGGCCCAGTCCGGGCGGCTCGCCGTCGACCTGTTCCATAAGGAGGGCGTCGACCTGACCAAGGTCGTCATCGGGCATGCCGGGGACAGCAACGACCTCGACTACCTCATGGAGCTGGCCGACACGGGGGTAACCCTCGGCATGGACCGCTTCGGGCTCGACGTCTTCAACCCGACGGCCGACCGGGTGCGCACCATCGCGTCGCTCGCGGCGCGCGGCTATGCCGACCGCATGGTGCTCGCGCACGACGCCTCGTGCTTCATCGACTACTTCGGTGCCGCTCACGACGCGGCCCATGCCGCGGCCGCGCCGAACTGGCACTACTTGTACATCAGCGATGACGTACTGCCGGCGCTGCGCGAGGCCGGCGTCACCGACGCGCAGATCGAGCAGATGCTCGTGGACAACCCACGACGCTACTTCGCCGGGAGCCGATCATGATCTCCCCGTTCGACACCGGCGGTGTCACCCGCGGACCCGACGGGATCAAGCGATACGAAGGGCTGCCGCGCAGCCTGGTACACATGCTGCGGGACACGGTCGAACGCCACCCGCAGCGGGAGGCGCTGGCCGAGACCGGAGGTGGCCCGCGGCTGACCTACGGCGAGTTGTGGGACCGGGCGACGCGGGTGGCCGGCGGGCTGCGCGAGGGGAGGATCGCCCGCGGCGACCGGGTGGCAATCCACCTCACCAACGGCGTTGACTGGGTGCTGGCGTTCTTCGGCACGGTCCTCGCCGGCGGAATCGTCGTCCCGGTGAACACCCGTTTCACCGAGAACGAGATGAACTACGTGGTGAGCGACAGTGGGGCGGCGTATGTCTTCAGGGACGGTGAGCCGCTGCCGGACGGGGAGCCGTACGTCACCGAGGACCCGGCGCCGGACGACCCGGCGGCCATCTTCTACACCAGCGGCACCACGGGCTTCCCCAAGGGCGCGATCACCACGCACGAGAACTTCCTGTCCAACTGCGAGACATGCCGGCGCATCCTGCGCCTGGCGGTCCACGGCAGTGGACTGCGCACCCTGGTCTCGGTGCCGCTGTTCCACGTGACCGGGTGCAACAGCCAGCTCCTCGTCGCGGTGTGCCTCGGTGGCGCGACCGTGATCATGCCGCAGTTCGAGGTCGGCGCGTTCCTGCAGGCGATCGAGGCCGAGCGCATCGACGTGCTGACCACGGTGCCGGCCATCTACTGGCTCGCGATCAACCATCCGCGGTTCGCGGAGACGGACGTGTCCACGGTGACCACCCTGTCGTACGGCGGCGCACCGATCGCCCCCGAGCTCGTTGCCCGGATCATGAAGGCCTTTCCGGGGGCGCGGGTCGGAAACGGTTTCGGGCTCACCGAGACGTCCAGCGTCACGACGTACCTGCCGCACGAGTACGTGGTGCACGCGGACTCGGTCGGCTTCCCCGCCCCGGTCTGCGAGGTCCGCATCGACCGTATCGGTGCGGGCGACGTGGGCGAACTCCTCGTCCGCGGGCCCAACGTCGTCGCCGGCTACTGGAACAAGCCGCAGGCGACTGCCCAGACGTTCGTCGACGGCTGGCTGCACACCGGCGACCTCGCCCGTATCGACGCGGACGGACTCGTCTACATCGTCGACCGGGTAAAGGACATGATCAACCGGGGCGGCGAGAACGTGTACTGCGTCGAGGTGGAGAACACGCTTGCCGGCGCGCCGGGCGTATTCGAGGCAGCCGTGGTCGGCGTGCCGGACGAGGTGATGGGCGAGAAGGTCGGGGCGGTGCTGGTGCCGGCGCCCGGCAGCAGCATCGACGTACAGGCGGTCCAGGACTACCTTCGGGAGCGAATCGCCGACTTCAAGGTGCCGCAGTACATCGTCGTCCGGTCCGACCCGTTGCCCCGCAACCCCGGCGGCAAGCTGCTCAAGCGGCGAGTACGAGACGAGACCGACTGGGGCTCGCCAGCCCGCCCATGATCCACGCCGCACAGCAAGTCGATAGAACCCAGGAAGCGCGTCCAGGGCATCTTCGCCGACGTGGTGGCGGCATTAGGGTGGACCATCGAGACCCATTAGCGAATGACCCGGGCTAGGAACGCTCGTCCGCCTCGACGAGCTGGGCAAGGTTTGCCAGTGCCATGCGCGTACCGGTCTCGTTGTCGACGACGGGGACGCGGTCGGGAATGCCCTCGTGCACGACGAGGACATCGGTGCCGCCGTCTGCGTCGGTGAGCGTGGTGGTCATCGTCATCGTGCCGCGAAGTGCGGGGTCTGTCGTCTCAAACTCGAATACTTCGACCACCTGCTCGTTTGGCACGAGCTTCAGGAATTGGCCATGATACGTATCAGCATGTGGCGCCGACTTGCCGGTGCCATCCGGCGCGTCGTACGTAAGCGAGATGCGGAACGAGCCACCTTCGCGGGCATCGAATTCATGCACGTGGCTGCTCATGCCAGCCGGCACCCGCCAAATCGCGATCGCGTCCGCATCCAGCAGCGCTCGATAAACGGCTGCGCGCGAAGCATTGACGTGCTGAGAGACCTGCGTCGAATACATGCAGTGAACCTACCCCGACGGGCCGCCGCCTCGGCCCGGGTCCACGTCGGCCAGCAGCCGGGCATGTGCGCCGCGATCACAAGTGCTCATCGCACACCGGCGGGCTGCATCGCGTAATGGACGAGTGTTCAGGATCCTGCTGGGCGGTCTTTCCTGGGAAGCTTGCTCACGACCGCGTCGTAGGAGGCGTCGATCGCCTCCAGCAGCTCATCATCGGGGATCGCGCCACCGGATCGTCCGATGTAGGCCATGATCTTGCTCCCGACTTTCACGACGATGTCCGTTTCCCAGGGCTCGTCCTGCCACGCTCCGGGCTTGGCCAGGCAGTATGCCAACAACTGGTTCCAGCTCACAGCAGACTCCCTTCCCCTCCTCCACGGTATGCACGGCGGCACGGCGGCACGGCCGCGACCAGGACCCCGGCTATGGCAGCCCGGCATCCCTGCGAGGTGCGGCGCGGATCACCGACGAACTGCCGGCGCTGCAGCGGACCATCACGAAGGTGGTCGAGCAGAACGAGCCGGATGTGCGGCGGCTGTTCCGCGGGATCGACAGTACGCTCGCTCCGCTCCTCCTGACCGCGGCGACGGTGATCATCCTGCCGGTGGACGAGGCCTTGGCCGGCGATCGCCAGGCGGCGCTGACCCAGGCGGCTACCTGGCTGGTCCTCGGGATCCCCCTATGGACGGCGGTCTGGGTCTACCTGATGCTTCAGGTGGGACTGAACCGTCTGGGTCGCGGGCAGCTGCGGCTCGAGGCGTATCGCGGTGATCGCAGCCTCGGGCTGCGCCCGGTGGGGAAGCTGGCGTTCACCGGCTTCTGGATGCTGTTCGGCAGCGCGGGACCGCTCGTGCTCACCGGCTCGTCCGACCGCCCCGCAGTGGTGGTGAGCAGCGGCGTGCTGGTGGCCGGCCTGGGACTGTTCTTCCTGTCCCTGCGCCGGCTGAACCGCCAGATGGTCGCGGTCAAGCAGCGCGAACTCGAGCGCGCCCTCGACCTCTACCGACAGGCCTACCAACCCATCCGGGACCAACCGACGTTGGAGGTGCTCCAGCAAAAGGCGGGTCCGCTAAGCGCCGCCGAAGCGCTGGAGAAGCGGGCCGAGCGCATCCAGCAATGGCCGTTTGACGAAGCCACCTTCGCCCAGGTGGTGACCATCGCCACCAGCGTCGCCGCCGGCATCATCGGCCGCCTCATCCTGATATCCGTCGGCCTGTAAGCGACGAACGCAGAACGGGCATACGCCGAACCCGCCCGGTTCGGCACCGTGACACAGTCTCGGATGCTGTAGTCCGTCGCCGGATGGCTGGCGGGACCGGGCGCCACCCCTGTGCGCCGCTACAGCAACGTTGGTCGATCTGCGGTACTCGTGCTCTCCGTCTCATCAAGATCGGCGCGCTGGCCCGGGGTACGCGCATGTCTACGGCGCCATAGCCAGATCCCGATCGCTTGCGCCGCGAAGACTGCACCGGCGATGAAGAAGAGGACGAGCGTGAAGGGTGATGTCGCGCGCAACAACGCACCGTAGAAGAATGCATGTAAGACCGACATCGCGAACAACACGTAGTTCAGACGTTGGAGGCTCTTCCATCGCTTGGCCTTGAGCTCCCGGAGGGAACGGTCGGTGGAGATGGTGAGCAGCCCCACCACGATCACCAGCGCAACGAGCCCGGTCCAGTTCCCCCAGCCAAAGCTGTTGACCCGCGGTCTGCCCTCGTCGATGAAGAAGTAGTAGAAGTTGATTCCC
>Ga0137374_10006885_pt1 | contig 13562 bp, 9 predicted proteins | sample SagtaG_20_FD_104811 | JGI IMG/M metagenome (GOLD analysis project Ga0137374, IMG submission 104811) | Vadose zone soil microbial communities from Sagehorn Ranch, Mendocino, California, USA - Sage1_R_100_16 metaG | ecosystem: Environmental > Terrestrial > Soil > Vadose zone | place: USA...
CGCCGAGACCACGCGACCGCCGAGACCACGCGACCGCCGACGCCACGCGACCGCCGAGACCACGCGACCGCCGACGCCACGCGACCGCCGACGCCACGCGACGGCCGACGCCGCAGTGCCCGCCTTCCGCCGCTTCGAGGTTAACTACACGGTGTAGTTTACTACGTGGGACGCGTGGCACGTTCCGGGCGCGCCACGCAGCGGCAGCCGTTAAGGACGATGACTGAGGACCATTATGACGATTGAGTTCACTCTCCCGGCCGAACGCGAAGCTCGAGAGCCGCCCGAATCTCGCGGACAGCCGCGCGACAGTGTGCGGATGCTCGTCAGCAGGCGGCGGACGGGGACGATCAGCCATCACGCGTTCACCGATCTGGCGAGGGTTCTGCTGCCCGGGGACCTGGTCGTGGTCAATACGTCCGCGACGCTGCCAGCCGCGGTCCGGGCCAGCGAGGATCTCAGCGTGCATTTTTCCACGCCGCTGCCCGACGGGGCGTGGATGATCGAACTGCGTGCTGCCTCTGGTCCCGCCACCGCCCCCTACCAGGGCGGGACCGCTGGTAGGGTGATCGAACTTCCCGGGGGCGCCCGGCTGACGCTCTGCGACCGGGTTACCGGGCGACTGTGGCGGGCGCGGCTGTCCACGGCGGTTATCCCCTACTTGCTTCGTCATGGCACGCCGATCCGCTACTCGTATGTGCCGAAGGACTGGCCAGCCGAGGCCTATCAGACCGTGTTCGCTACCCGGCCGGGCAGCGCCGAGATGCCGAGCGCCAGCCGACCATTCACCCCGGAGCTTGTGACACGGCTGGTCACACGCGGCGTGAGCGTCGCGCCGCTCACCCTGGACACCGGGGTCTCCTCGCTTGAAGGCGACGAGCCGCCCTACCCGGAGCCCTATGACGTCCCGCCGTCGACGGCGCGGCTGGTCAACTTCACGCGGGCGCACGGAGGGCGGGTGATCGCCGCGGGAACAACGGTCGTGCGTGCGCTGGAAACCGCCGCTGATGTCATTGACACCAGTGATGCCGATGATCTCGTTGATGCCAGTGATGTTGTTGATCACGATCGCGGCGCTCTAAGACGAGCGCCTGGCTGGGCGCGTGCGTCCGCCGGGTGGACCGATCTGGTCGTCTCAGCGCGACGGGGCCTGCGCATCACGGACGGGCTGCTCACCGGCTTCCATGAGCCGCGCTCGTCGCACCTGCTCATGCTGGAGGCATTCGCCGGGCCGGATCTGCTGCACCGCTGTTACGCGGAAGCACTGAGCGAGGGATATCTGTGGCATGAGTTCGGTGACGTTCACTTGCTGCTGCCTTGACTCCGCCAGGCTGATCCCAGCCTTGGCTCCTTCCGGGTGATCCCAGCCTCGGTCCCAGCCTGGCTCCTCGGTCCATGTCATGCAGGCCAAGGAGGTAGCGTTGCGTGCGCGATGAAACGCTCGAGCGCCACGCTGCTGATCACCCTGACCGGCCGAGACAGACCGGGGGTCACGTCCCGTCTGTTCTCCGTACTCGCCGCCCACCCGCTTACGGTCGCCGACATGGAGCAGGTGGTGATCCGGGGCCGCCTCATTCTCGGCGTGCTCCTGACCTGCGACGGCCCGCTCGACCTCACGGTAGCTCACCGGGAGGTCATGGCGGTCGCCACAGACCTCGGCATGGAGGCCGAGATCACCATGGGCACAGGCAACGGCGCCGACGGCGGGGCGTTGAGGCGCGGGCAGCTGCACGTTACCGTGCTCGGCAGCCCGCTCCTTCCCTCGGCAATCGCGGCGATAGCCGGCCGGATCGCGGCGGGCGGCGCCAACATCGACCGGATCGGCCGCCTCGCGCATTACCCAGTGACCTGCATCGAACTCGATGTATCCGGCGCCGATCCCGGATCGCTGCGTGCTGTGCTCTCCAGGGAGGCAGTGACCCAGCAGGTCGACGTCGCGGTGCAGCGCGGCGGGCTGTATCGCCGCGCCATGCGCCTTGTCGTGATGGATGTGGACTCCACGCTGGTCCAGGGTGAGGCCATCGAGCTGCTTGCCCAGCACGCCGGGTGTGCCGAGCAGGTTGCTGAGGTCACCGCCTCTACCATGCGCGGCGAGATCGACTTCGAGACGGCCCTCCGCGAACGCGTCGCATTGCTCAAGGGCCTCGACTCATCGGTCCTCGATGACGTCCGCAAGGAGCTGCGGCTGACCCCCGGCGCCCGGACCCTGATCAGGACCCTGAAACGGCTCGGCTACCGTTGCGGAATTGTCAGTGGCGGCTTCGAGCAGATCACTGACATGCTCGTGGAGCGGCTCGGCATCGATTACTCGGCGGCGAACAGGCTTGAGGTCGCCGACGGCACGCTCACCGGCAGGCTGAGCGGGCCTGTCATCGACCGGGCGGGAAAGGCCCGTGTCCTTGCGCAGTTCGCCGGCCAGGCCGACGTGCCGCTGAGCCAGACCGTCGCCATCGGGGATGGCGCGAACGACCTCGATATGATCACGGCCGCAGGGCTCGGGGTCGCCTTCAACGCCAAGCCAGTCGTGCGCGACGCAGCCGACGCGGCCGTCAACGTGCCGTACCTTGATGCGATCTTGTACCTGCTTGGCATCTCACGTGACGAGGTCGAGGCGGCTGACGCCGAGGACGCCTGAGGCCGACCCGGCGCGGATTGAGGCTTTGCTGCTCAGGTCTTTGCCTGCGCCGCCCTCGACGCCTCGTCCGCCGATTCGTCAGCCGCACCAGTCCCCACCGCGCCGGCCGACTCATCCCCAGCGGTTTCGAGCGTGGTCTCTGGGGTTGCGTCGGACGGGGTCACAGCAGCGGAGCGCCGTTTGGAAATGACGATCATGGTGACCACGATGGCCACCGCCGCGACCGCCGTTACGGTGCGCAGGGCGACGTTGTGGCTGTAGGTCACCACGCTCGGGGCGATGAGCAGTGACACAAGGTTCATTACCTTAAGCAGCGGGTTGATCGCCGGGCCGGCGGTGTCTTTGAATGGATCGCCGACCGTGTCGCCGATCACCGTCGCCGCGTGGGCTTCTGAGCCCTTGCCGCCGTGGTAGCCGTCTTCGACCAGCTTCTTCGCGTTGTCCCATGCGGCACCGGAGTTGGCGAGGAACACCGCCATCAGCGCCCCCGTCGCGATTGCGCCGGCCAGGAACGAGCCAAGCGGGGCATACCCGATCCCGAATCCGACCGCGATCGGCGTGAGGACAGCGAGCAAGCCAGGAGTGGCGAGCTCACGAAGCGAGTCGCGGGTGCAGATGTCCACCACACGGCCGTACTCGGGCTTCTCAGTGAAGTCCATGATGCCCGGCCGCGTGCGGAACTGCTCACGGACCTCCAGGACGACCCGTTGGGCGGCCCGCCCGACAGCCATGATCAACAGGCTCGCGAACAGGAAGACTACGGCGGCGCCGATGAGCAGGCCAACAAGGTCGTTCGGCTTGTCGATGGAGAGACTGAACGGCGCCGCCGTCTTGCTGAGCGCGCCCACCACCGCCGTGCGGAACGACCCGAACAGCGCCGTCGCGGCGAGCACAGCCGTGGCGATCGCGATGCCCTTCGTGATCGCCTTCGTTGTGTTGCCGACCGCGTCGAGATGGGTGAGCACCTGCGCACCCTCGCCCTTGATATCGCCAGACATCTCGGCAATGCCCTGCGCGTTGTCGGTGACAGGGCCGAAGGAGTCCATCGACACGATGACCCCGACGGTGGTGAGCAGGCCGGTACCCGCCAGGGCCACCGCGAACAGGGCCAGCGTCGCATTCCCCGTCCCGAGCAGGAAGGCACCATAGACGGCTCCACCGATCAGGAGAGCCGAGTACACGGCCGATTCGAGGCCGGTCGCGACACCCGACAAGATCACAGTCGCAGCGCCCGTGGCCGAGCTTCGGCCGACATCTCGGACTGGCCGCCGGTTGGTCTCCGTGAAGTAACCAGTTAGCAACTGGATAGCGCTGGCCAGGACAAGCCCGATGAGGACCGCGCCGATCGCGAGCCAACGGGGGCTTCCGGAGTGCGAAAGAATCGCCGTGTCACTGATCCCGCTGAGGTCGCTGAAGTTGGCGGGCAGGTAGACGAAGGCGGCAATAGCCACGCCGATCGCCGAGATCACCGCGGATACGAAGAAGCCGCGGTTGATTGCGCTCATGCCGCTCCGGTCGCCTTTCCGCGGGGCGACAACGAAGATCCCGATCACTGCCGTGATCACGCCGATCATCGGCACGATGAGCGGGAAGACCAGGCCCGCGTTCCCAAAGGCGACTTTGCCGAGGATGAGTGAGGCGACCAGCGTCACCGCGTAAGACTCGAACAGGTCGGCGGCCATACCCGCGCAGTCGCCCACGTTGTCGCCGACGTTGTCGGCAATGGTGGCCGCGTTGCGGGGGTCGTCCTCCGGGATGCCCTTCTCGACCTTGCCGACAAGGTCCGCGCCCACGTCGGCCGCCTTGGTGTAGATGCCTCCCCCGACACGCATGAACATGGCGAGCAGGGCGGCACCGAAGCCGAATCCCTCCAGCACGCTCGGCGCATTTGCCTTGAAGATCAACACCACCACCGCGGCGCCGAACAGGCCCAGGCCGACAGTGAACATCCCGGCCACACCCCCGGTCCGGAACGCGATCCGGAGCGCATGCCGCTCGCCTGTGTCGCGAGCCGCGGCCGCCACGCGCACGTTGCCGCGCACCGTAAGGGACATACCGGTGAATCCGGTCAGGGCTGAGAACAGGGCGCCGACCACGAAGAAGGCGGATCGGCCCCATCGCTCGCCGACCGTATCGGCGGGCAGCACCAGCAGCACGAAGAAGATCAGGACAACGAACACGCCCAGTGTCCTGAACTGCCGTCGCAAGTAGGCGGCCGCGCCCTCTTGGACCGCGCGCGAAATCTCCTGCATTTTCTCGGTTCCCTGACCAGCCGCGAGCACCTCACGTACCAGCAAGCCGGCCACCGCCAGCGCAAGCAGAGCGACAACCGCGACGACGACAACCAAGCTGAGGTTGCTGCCGCTGAGGTGTACCGCGCTACTCGCCCCGGCAAGGGTGAGCCCACTCATCCGACCTCCTCATAAGCGGGGCGGTGCCGCTCCCGCACGCCCACATGCCGCCGCCGGATGTTCTGGCCAGGGGGGACGACCCACGGACCCCGAGGGCGGCACCCGCAGCCACACACGCGCATGGGTAGTGCCATCGCGGCAGTGGCCCGGAGTCTATGCATGGCGGCGGCTGAACGTAACTTCCGCTGTTTTCTCAACAATGTCGTTATGGATTCGTAATTCAGGCGAGATGGTAGCGCGATCGAGACATCAGGAGGGCGGTCACGCAGGTGGTTTCGCGGGCCAGCTCATCCGGATCGTGACACCACGAGACGTGGCGGAGATGTGGACGTCTTCGGCGAGCCCTTCAATGACAGCTAGGCCAATGTCGGCCGGAAGGCCGCCGTCGACCGCACTATCCGCAGCCGCCCCACCAGCGGACCCAGTGTCAGTGCCCGAACCGCCCGGATCTGTCTCGCCAGGCACAACGCCCGGCACCATCCCGGCGTTGCCTGCGGTGCTTGCCGCGCCGCGCACCTCGGCACCGCCTGGCTCGGCACCCGCCGACTCGGGACCGCCTGGCTGGGCACCCGCCGACTCGGGACCGCCTGGCTGGGCACCGCCCGGCAAATCCTTGCCCGGCTGAGGACCACCGGGGTCTGACGTGCCAGGTACACCTGCCGCCGCATAGCCGCCGCCCTGGCCGATGCCCGCACGATCGCGCTCGCCCTGCCCTGATGGCGTCCGGGCGTCGGCGCCGCTGGGCACGGTGTCGCTCACCACGACCTCGAAGCGCCCATCGCGATCCGATAGCGCGATCCGCACGGGCTCGGTGGGACAGTGCATCCGGTGTGCCTCGACTGCCCGCGAGCACGCCTCGCCAACCGCCAGGCGGACCTCGTCGAGCAGTGACTCCTCAACGCGGCTGCGCCTGGCGACCGCTGTCGCGACAAGCCGGGCCGTGCGCACATGCGCGGGCAACGGCGTAAAACTGAGCTCAACTGTGGCCATCGTGGGGGATTCCAGCGCCGGGAGAACTACTTCTCCGACTTCCTGGCCTCCATTGCCTCGTCCACCGTGTCATGGATACCGAAGACCTTGGTCAACCCGGTGATCCGGAAGATCTTCAGGATCCGCTCCTGCGTGCAGACGAGATCCAGGGACCCATCATGGGCCCGGACCCGCTTGAGCCCGCCGACGAGTACGCCGAGGCCGGTGGAGTCAAGGAACTCCACCTTCTCCATATTCACGACCAGCCGGAAATGGCCCTTGTTCACGAGCTCGATCAGCAGCTCACGCAACCGGGGCGCGGTGTAGACGTCGATCTCACCCTCGACATCGACGACCTCGCTACCGTCCTTCGTGTGGTGGTCTAGCTTCAGATCCACAAGTCCTCCATGCCACCGTCCTATGAGCGCACCGACCCGCACCCGCCACGGTCACGGCCGTGCGCCTCCCGCAGCGCGCCATTCAACCACGCTCTCACAATGTGTCTATACGAAATCACGATACGCGGCACCTCTGCGCGTGGATGACACACTGGAATTACTCCCAGATCGACACCGTGTCATGCTGAGATACCTGAGATGCCACCGTACCCCGAAAGCCCCGAATGCCTGCAGCGCCACCCCGGCAGCACCGCACCAACCGAAAGATCCACGCGGCACCCACCACGGACGCGGCACGCCAGGCCCGCTACGGATGCGCACGCCAGACCCGCCACGGAGGCGGCACGGCGTGCCCGCCACGCCCACACGCCCAATGAGCAGCGCCCCCTTGATCATTGAAGGACAATGCTGACCCAGACAAGATCCCAGGGCGACCGCGCGGCCGCGGCCCGGCTGCTTGCGGATCGCGTGCGCAGCGGCAGGGTGACCCACATCGAGCACATACCCGCCAGGCCGGGTCGGACCTCGAGTTGGCCCTGCTGGGTCCCCGATCCGGTCGTGGACCACCTCCGAAAGACCGGTATCACCGCGCCGTGGGAACACCAGGCGGCCGCGGCCGAACATGGTTATGCAGGCCGGAATGTGATCATTTCCACCGGGACGGCTTCCGGCAAGTCGCTCGCTTATCTGCTGCCGGCACTCACCGCTGTGCTCGAGGGCGGCACGGTCCTGTACATCGCGCCATCGAAGGCGCTTGCCGCTGATCAATTGCGTGTTGTAGCAGATCTCGGCCTTCCCGACGTCCAGGCAGCCGCACTTGATGGTGACACGCCAATCGCCGAGCGTGACTGGGCACGATTGCACGCGAGCTATGTTCTGACCAATCCGGACATGCTGCATCACACTCTCCTGCCACGGCATGCCCGGTGGGCTGGGTTCTACCGCCGCCTGCGTTACGTGATCATCGATGAGTGCCATCACTACCGTGGTGTCTTCGGCTCACACGTGGCGCAGATCATGCGGCGGCTACGGCGGATCAGCTCCTGTCACGCCAGACCCCGCGGCGCCGGTCCCGTGTTCATTCTTTGCTCCGCGACCGTCAGCCAGCCCGGCCATTTTGCCCGCGAACTCACGGGGCTCGACGCCGCGGAAGTGACGCAGGATCTCTCTCCTCGGGGCCCTCTCACCTTCGCGCTCTGCGAGCCGCCGCTGACCCGGCTGCGCGGCGAGGGCGGGGCGCCGGTTCGCCGTACGGCCGCCTCTGAAGCGGCGGGCATGCTCGCGGATCTCGTCGCTGACGGCGTTCGGACACTCGCCTTCGTTCGTTCCCGTCGATCCGCGGAAACCATCGCGCTCGCCGCGAGGCGAGCGCTTGAGGAGGCAGGCGCGGGGCACCTCACCGGGCAGGTCGCCGCCTACCGCGCTGGCTACTTGCCGGAGGACAGGCGTGCGGTCGAGCGGGCGCTGCGCTCCGGCGCGCTCACCGGTCTTGCTACCACGAATGCGCTTGAGCTTGGTGTCGACATCTGCGGTCTCGACGCGGTCATTTTGGCGGGCTGGCCGGGCACCCGCGCATCGCTGTGGCAGCAGGCAGGCCGCGCGGGACGAATGGCGAGCGCCGCCGTAGCGGCGTTGATCGCGCGCGACGACCCACTGGACACCTACCTCGTTCATCATCCACAAGCAATCTTCGGTCACCCGGTCGAGGCGACCGTGCTTGATGCGAACAATCCTTACGTGCTCGCCCCGCATTTGTGCGCGGCAGCGGCCGAACTGCCGCTCACCCAAGCTGACCTGGAATTGTTCGGGCCAGCGGCCGCGGACGTCGTGGGCCACCTCGTGGACGGCAGGTTGCTTCGCCGACGCGAAGCGGGATGGTTTTGGACTCGTCGCGAAGCAACCGCCACGGTGAGCATCAGAGGTGGAGGCGGACCCGGCGTGCAGATTGTCGAGGAAACGACGGGGCGGCTGCTTGGCACATTGGACGAGCCCTCCGCACACACCATGCTGCATTCGGGCGCGACATACCTCCACCAAGGCGATACCTTTCTCGTCACCGAATTGGATCTGGCGGACCACGTCGCGCTGGTCAGGGCCGGTGACCCCGGTTACACCACCTCGGCGCGCCAACTGACCGAGATCGAGGTCATGAGCGAGCCGCAGACGATTTCATGGGGAGAGCCGACCCTGCATTTCGGTGACGTGGACGTGACCCGGCAAGTTGTGTCCTATCTCCGGCGCAGCACAGGAACGGGCGAGGTGATCGGCGAGGAGCGGCTGTGCCTGCCGCCGCAGACGTTGCGGACGCGCGCCGTCTGGTGGACGATCTCGGCGGCGCAACGCGCGGGGCTCGCACGGAGGGGTGTGGACCTCGGTGGCGCTGCCCACGCCGCCGAACATGCTGCCATTGGCATGCTCCCCCTATTTGCCGGGTGCGACCGGTGGGACATTGGCGGCGTGTCGGCGGACCTGCACGCCGCGACGGGCCGGCTGACTGTCTTCGTGTACGACGGGCACGAAGGCGGCGCCGGGTTTGCCGAACGTGCCTTCCAGATGGCTCCTGCCTGGCTGGAGGCGACGCGCGCGGCGATCGCCAGTTGTGAGTGTGCCGAGGGCTGCCCGTCCTGTATCCAGTCGCCGAAGTGCGGCAACGGGAACCAACCACTCTCCAAGGCCGGTGCGTTGCAGCTACTTGGCATCCTGCGTGAAGGATGAGGCACAAGGACGCTACGTGCCCTGTGCGTCCGGGGGTCTGCGGACCGTACGCACGTTGGCGCCGTGGGCGCACTCTCTAGTACCGTGCCACCCTGCGGGCCTCTTGCGCGTCGCAGCTCCATCCGCCCATGATCGCGGTGGCTGATGCGGCGCTGCGGCGCAAAACTCTGGCCCCGGCGCGACCGTGACGGCCCCGGAGGGCTGGGATCAAGGAGACTCCACGCGGGAGTCGCGCGCCAGCTTCCGTGCCGTGCGCCGGATCTTGCGCAGGCTCCGCACTATCTCCAGCTGAGCCAGATTCGGCACACGGGTCACCGCGATCCCGGCGGGTGTGGGCGCAGCGCTGGGCCGGTGCAGGCCGGTATGCCACCGATGTGGCCGCCGCGCCGTCGAACGTCGGTGGCCCCCGGCGCCCAGGAGGTCGGGGCCCTGCGGCCCAGCGTGCGCTGGCTTGCGCCGCTTCCAGGTGATGAGGTGGCCCGCGGCAAGGAGGACAACAAGACCGACCGCGAGCATGACGTACCATGCGGCCGTCCCGCCTCCGCCAGCTGTCCGCGTACCGGCCACGCGCTCGGACTGTGCGGGTAGCACGGTCTTGTATCCAGGTCCAACGGTGGGCAGCACGAGGGCTGAGCCGCCGGGGAGGGCCTGTAGTGGCAGGTAGCGGCCGTCGCTTCCACTCCCAGCGCCAGCGCCATAGCTACCGGCCCGGCCATCGGACTGGTGGCCGGCAGCCGCGCGAGTACCAACGGAACCCCGAACGTTCACGTATGCAATCGGCGAGGCAACAGATGCAAGTGTTCCGCCCGAGCCGTCGCTGCGGTGCGCGACCACGCGGAATCCCTCGGACTGCCTCGCTTGCCCACTCAGGGCCACTGTCGACGCGCAGGCGGCCACCTCGCAGACGTGACTCACGCGGAGCCCTCTAACGTCTGCTCCTGCCGTGGTCAAGACGTCGTAGGAGGTGAGATCGGGCTCGGCTCCTCTGGCCCAGGTGACGCGCACCGCCGTTACAGAAACCAGGCGTGCGTCAACATCTGTCGGCACGGCGGGCGGAACGCGCAGCCTGATTGCCGTCGATGCCGCCGTGCGCCAGGGCAGCACGCCCAGCTCCTGCTGCAGTTCCACGGGGTAGGCGCCATTGCGCAACCGCGCAGTCTCGAACGTGTAGGAGAGCGTGCTGCCGAGCTGAACGGCGCCTGCTGAGGTCACGACCTTGCCGTTGAATATCAGCCGGGCGCCTTGCACGGCGTCGGTGTGGGCGGTAATCGTGACCCTGGCTGGTCGGGTGACCAGCGAAGGCGCGGAGATGCTGGCCGCGTCGGCCGACCCGGCGACAGCCAGCAGCGCGCAACCTGCCACCGCGACCATGGATGCGGTGATGGCAAAGCGGCCAGTAGCCCGCACCGCGCCTCCTCGCATGTATCGGTGGGCATTGGCATGCTAGGGCCGCAGCGCCGCGGATCGCCATGAAGTAACGAGTTACGGCCTGGATCGTGACGATAAACGCACCTCGTTGTGGCACCTCCGGAACCTGCGGAAACACACAAAAAGGGACGAAAACCGCGTGAACGGCTGACTACCGGCGCCAATCTGCCGCTGCCATCTGACCCCAGACATGTGGCGACCCCCGCCGGGGGGGAGAGCGGGGGTCGCCGTACAGTCCGGCTCCGGGGGGGTAGAGCCGGACCTTTCCGAGAAAAGTCCGTTGCCTTCGGTGTTGTAGTCGGTTCTACGCGTTACACCATATGCTGCCTGATCGCAGATACTTCCGTCGAGCGGGAGCGTGACTCGGTGTTGGTTTTTTTGGCCAACTTCGCGAGATCAAGCACTCTTGCGTTCGTCGGCCCCTTCTATCGCAATGGCCTCATCAGCGTAAGTGACGTGCTCAGGAGCCTGTAGGCCCAGTTGATCTTGCGATTCACGCGCCGACTGCCCAGCAAGCCACGTCTTGGATGCAAACGCATCTTTCACCACCGCGCTATGTCCCCAGGCCGGGCAAGCCACCCCGACTGCCACAACGGAGCTCAATCTTCGCCAGCACTGGCGGCTCAGCTCGGCTCGGCGGCTGATCTTCCGGGGCCGCCGCGGTTGGCCGCCATCCGCGCCGGGTGAACGCACACTGCGCGCCGCACGGGTTGGACCGGACGGCACGCGATCGCAGACACGACGCCGCGCGCGGCCCCGGCCCCGGACCCGGACCCCGAAATCCCAGACCCGCGGCACCACGCCCCGGACCCGCCGCACCACGGCGCCGTCGAGCGGACCTCGAACGGCGGGCTGTCACTCAGCGTCGGCATCCGCATATGAACGTTCCAATCAATCGGGATCACGAATCGATCACGCTAAGGGGTTTTCATCTGAGCGGAATCGTCGTAGAAAGGTGGTACGGACTTGGAGAACGTCCGGGCACGGCAGCCAGGTACCCACGCGCGACCAGCCGCGGGAGGCGTGTCGAGGTAGGTAGTGCCGAGGTGGTGGGGCTCGCCAGAAATGGGAGAGTCTGTCCGCACCGGTCAACCTATCCGACAAATTGAAGGTGCACGCTTGGTAACCCGGTGTGACGTGCTAGGCGCGGCGCGGCGACGCCCCAGAAAAGGGGCGCCGCCGCGCTTTGTCTTCGGGGCGTGCCCGCAGCGGCGAGCCCGATTCCAAGTCGGGGGCGCAGCGGCCTTGTGTGAGGCCCGCTCTAGTGAAGCCCGGCCCGGTGAAGCCCGGTCTCGTGGGCTCCGCCGCTGACGGCGACATACCATGCCCGCCGACGGCCCGCACCGACCGGCATATGCTGATCCAGACGCTGATCGAGTCTGATCCAGCCTGCTGCCGACCTCAGCGCATGCTAGATCCCACGATGCGCGGCACCCTGGGGACCGGACATCGCTGGACAACTAAGGAGCTTCGGGGATGTGCCAACGCTTACGGACAGTGCGGTGATGGACCTGATCAGGCAGCCACTCACCGTCACACGGGAGGAATGAGAGCAGGTCCTAACGGCTGCGCGGGGTGGTTGCAGTAGGGAAGGTGGCTGTAGAGCCTGTCTCACTGCCGATCTGTGAATGTCCTTCGGAAACACCCGGCTATCGGCCACAGTGTCTAAAGCAGCTAGCTGGGCAAGAAGCGAGACAGAGCAGAATGGAGAGCAAGTCATGGCCGAGACCGGAACGCCGCGCCGTGGCCAGCAAGCAGGCAAGGGCGCAAACGGTGAATCGCTCGGCGAACTCGTATCACTGGCTGTCAGGGATATCTCCCAGCTGATCAAGTGGGAAATCGACCTGGCCAAGCTTGAGCTGCGTGACGACATCAAGCGGCTGGGCATCTCAGGCGCCATGCTTGGAGTCGCCGCTTTCGTCGGGTGCTTGGTGCTCGTGCTGCTCTCGTTCGCGGCGGCATATGGCCTCATGGCCGCCGGCATCTGGAGCTGGGCGGCATTCCTGATCGTGGCCGGAGCTTACGTGCTGATGGCTGGGATCGCCGTGCTCATTGGGGTGCAGAAGATACGCCGGCTGAGCGCCCTGCGCCGCACACGCGCCTCGGTACAAGGCGGCCTGGCCATGCTGCGGCACGATGGCAGCGCCGAGGGAGCCGGCTAATGGCCCTTCCGGCGGAATCGGCCGTCCAGATCGACGGGCCGTGGTCGCATCGCTCGGTAAGCGCCAACGGAACGCGCTTCCATGTCGTGGAGCGCGGCGACGGTCCACTGGTGCTGCTGCTGCACGGTTTCCCCGAATTCTGGTGGAGCTGGCGCTACCAGCTACCCGCGCTGGCCCAGGCAGGATTTCGTGCTGTTGCTGCCGACCTGCGGGGATACGGCGGCAGCGATAAGCCGCCACGCGGCTACGACCTCGTGACCGCGGCGTCCGACGCGGCTGGCCTGATCCGTTCGCTTGGCGAGGCCAATGCGGTCATCGTGGGCCACGATTGGGGCGCACTGGTGTCATGGACCGTAGGCGCCTACTACCCAAAGGTCGTCCGGCGGCTCGCGATCGTGTCGGCGCCGCATCCGTTGCGCATGCACGGTGCTGTACTGACGGACCCGTTCGGGCAGGGGAGGCGGAGCAGGTACGCGTTCTGGTTCCAGCTGCCGGCGACACCCGAACGCAGACTTGTCCGCGACAACGGGGCGCAGGTCGGCCGCATGCTGCGGGACTGGTCGCGGCCAGGCTGGCCCGACGCCGAGACAGATCGGCGCTACCGCGAGGCGATGCGGATCCCGAGCGTGGCGCACTCGGCACTCGAATATCACCGCTGGATCGTCCGCTCCAGGCTGCGGCCGGATGGCGTCCGCTACGTGCAGCGGATGCGCGTGCCGCTCCAGGCCCCGACCCTGCACCTGCACGGGGCACTCGACGAATGCGTACTGCCCCGCACCGCACGTGGCTCCGGCAGGTACGTCGACGGACCCTACCGGTGGCGCCTGATTGACGGCGCCGGGCA
>Ga0137374_10006901_pt1 | contig 13549 bp, 9 predicted proteins | sample SagtaG_20_FD_104811 | JGI IMG/M metagenome (GOLD analysis project Ga0137374, IMG submission 104811) | Vadose zone soil microbial communities from Sagehorn Ranch, Mendocino, California, USA - Sage1_R_100_16 metaG | ecosystem: Environmental > Terrestrial > Soil > Vadose zone | place: USA...
ATTACCTTGCCCTTGTCAGTAGTGCGCGAAGACCGTCGGTCTCACTCTTCTTAACGCTCTGGTTTCATTTTTCTTAACAGTAGCGTTTGATTTTCTTCCCTGAGAGATAACACCGCCGACCCGGGATTTCAGTTATTTTTTTTCCAGATTTCTTACTCCCGCTGTACTCAACACATGCAAGACACTGCCCCACTTCCTGAAGCCTGTTTCCCGCAAATCGATTGATCCGTTTTACCTCACCCCAAAACGGGTACAGCAGTTAGTGGGACTGATTCGGTAAGATCTTCCGGAATTAGTACCTCGGTGGCATCAATCCTCAGCCAAGCAAGCGCTGCAATGGCCAGCATACAGGAGACGGGGATCAACGCCAGATCATAACTGCCGAACCAGGTGACGAAGTAACCAAACGAAACTGAAAACAAAAACCCACCGACCTGACACATCGTGTTGAATGTCCCCATGATTCCGCCAACATACTTCCTTCCAATATCTAATGCGACTGTCAAGATCACTGTCTGTTGCAATGTGATACCTGCATAGACCAGCCCTAAGAAAAACAGCGTTGCGAGTTTATGCGTGGTCAGAATCGTGGCGATGGTGCAGAGCGTCGCAACCGACAGGCCAATGAGTCCCACGCTACGACGTCCCCACTTTAGTCCAAACCGTCTGACTAACACGTCGCTCACAAAACCTCCGAGAACATTGCCACCCGCGCCGAGCAGGCCGGGAGCTGTAGAGAGCAGCAGATCGCCCTCAGTAAAACCTCGGCCTTTCACTAAAAATGTGTGCAACCAGGAAATAAAAAAGTAGAGAAGCTTTTAAAATCCCACCAACGGAAGTTGGTGGATGGTTCAGATCTTTTCTAATCAGTTCGATTCAACACCTTTATAGAACTAATATGTCCTCTTCATGTTCGTGTTTTAACGGACTAGTCGCAACGGTTGTAGACAGGATCTGAGAAGTTGTGAAAAAAAAGGGATCAACATTAGCCACAGATTGACGCGGATGACACAGATCAAAAAACAGAATAGTAAGCAAGAGCTTTTTAGGTACTGACCTTACCACCTGTCGCTGCCGTGAATGCGAGCCAGCGTCCATCAGGTGAGAGAGCGATTTGATCAATGCTCGTATTTTCTGGAGGGAACAACGAAAGCTTCAATGCACGCGCATCGGCCGGCGGCCCTTGTCGGAAATAGGCTAGAACAAAGAAAAGAGATGCAAGGAGCTTTTTCTTTTCCGAAAGTTTAGCAACGCCGAAGTCCAGCACCTTCGCGTAGCCATCTTTGCGCAGCATGATGTTCTCGGGCTTGATGTCACGGTGGATAATCCCATCCTGATGCGCCGCGGAGAGCGCTTCCGACACTTGCACGCCGAACTTCAGGATCGCATTGAGCTGAAGCGTTTCCTTTTGCGAAAGATGCTCACGCAGAGTTTTGCCGTCGATCAACTCGGTGACGATATAGTTTGTGCCGTCAAGCTCACCGATCTCATGAATGGTCAGGATATTCGGATGGTTGAGCGCGGACGCAGCCTTGGCCTCCTGAATAAACCGATTTAGTTTGTCCGCATCTTTGCTGAATTCCTGGTTCAGGAATTTGATCGCCACCCTCCGGTCGAGTTTTGTATCCTGGGTTAGATACACCTCTCCCCTCCCGCCCTCAACGAGTTTCGAACGGATTTCATAGCGACCCAGTTTTGTACCGGGAGGAATCGTCACTTCTGTGGCAGAGCGAAGGGTGCGATTCAGAACCGTAGCTGCCGATGGGTAAAGCGCCTCATTCTAGCCGCGTTCAGCTCTGCCACCGTCAGTCAGATTCCCATCTGGAGTTTCAAGGCCGACTTTCAAAGAAAACTCTTTCCCGTCTGAATTGCAACTCTTGGCGCCGTCATCGACGGCAACATTGGAGATGGTGTAGCGCGGCGTTGAATGCTATTTTGTTTCTGGGGAAGATTGTTTGAAGCGAACAAGACTTATTCAACCATTAAACCGTAAAAGACTCATTACCGCTCTTGTTGTCATAGCGGTGATGATCGGGATCCCTTTTTATATTTGGAGATTCGATAAATGGTTTATCAAAGTGAGAATGCAGTATTCTATCGGAATCTACACTGCCAGCAATCCATTCGTGTGGTCTCCTGCCGAGGGCATAGTCAATCCGGTTCTCAGGGCTAGTGATGTCACCGATGTTGAAACGGAGATAGTTGCCGATCCTTTTATGGTTCGCGAAAAAGATGTCTGGTACATGTTCTTTGAGGTGGTAAACGCTCATGCTTCGGGAGGGGATATCGCCTTAGCAACAAGTAATGACGGATTACACTGGAGGTACAATCGGGTCATTCTCAGTGAGCCTTTCTCAATGTCTTTTCCTTATGTCTTCAAATGGCAAAGCGATTACTACATGATTCCTGATACGCATCAAGCAAACGCTATTCGCTTATATAAAGCAGACGCTTTCCCTACACGTTGGTCGTTTGCGGGAGTTCTAATTCAGGGAATGTATGTAGATCCTGCGATTGTTCGTCATAAAGACAAATGGTGGATATTCGCAGCAGACGTGCTTGGCAACGATAAGCTACGCCTCTTCTATGCCAACGATTTAATGGGGCCCTGGATTGAGCACTCTAAGAGTCCGGTTGTCTTAGGAGACAATCGAATAGCAAGGCCAGGAGGAAGGGTGATTGTTTATAACGATCAAGTCATACGTTACGCGCAAGATGATAGTAATTTCTACGGCAAAGCCGTACGAGGCCTTATCATCGATGTTTTAAGTCCCACCGACTACAAAGAGCATGAAGCGGACGTCAGCCCTATACTGAAAGGAAGCGCTAAGCATCTAACCTGGACTATGTGGAATGCCAAAGGGATGCACACTCTTGATCCTCATCAAATCGGACCAAACCAGTGGATCGCCTGTGTCGATGGTTTCTACAAATATCATTACTGGACTTGGGCTCCCCTGCGACACTTGTTCGGACATGAGTGATAGGGAAATAAATACTCACGTAATAGTCCCCATGTAACCCTCCCAAGTTTAGGTGCACCCTCTCCACAATATGACAGAATTTTAGAAAAGCATGTTCGTGCCATTAGTTTGTTTATTTGGATGAAGAGATCTATGCCGAGGTTCAGGAGCGGCTGCGAAGAAGCAACCCGGTCACCTAAATTCATTTTGTGAGTCCATAGTTTCAAGTCAGTATTGACGATTGAACTCCCGTTGTTTCTGCGTCTCAGTTGATCGCTTCGCTCGCATCCGATTTAACCTCTGCCAGTCTTTTTAGCCCAATCGCGATCAATCGGTTCAGCTCAGCCGGCGCAATCGTTGCTCTCGTCTCGCGCCATTTCTGCGGTCGCAAACCTTTTAGAAGAAACATCAAAAGCACGTCAGAGTATTCCTGAAGCAGTCGGACCACAGAGCGTGCCTTCGTTTTTGTTTTTCCAGGAACGCAGGGCAACTCATCTAATATGTGTTGCTATCAAAGCCGACGAAGGCGCGTGTTCGCAGATTGTTTTTAGAAAGTTCTTGACAGGATCGCGCTTGATACCCTATAGAAGACAGTTCGGTTGATGACCGAATCGCGCACCGTGAGGAAAAAACTTTCAATGTTGACGAGCAGGACAAACAAAGAACATTCGACGAAATGGCAGCCGCGCGCCGCCATGCATCCAGTCGTCTGTGCATTGGGCCTGAGCTTGTCAGCGACCAATACTTTTGGCGGCAGACTCGGACAAGAGACGTCCATAGATAGCTGTCATATCAGGCAATAATCAGCGGGAGCGGACACCCGCTCCTAAATCTCAAAGAAAAATCGCGAGAATAGTAGGAGCGGGCAGCTTCCCTGGGAGGCTTAAAGCCCGCTCCTTTTGTTTTTTGACAATCGAAGTATTTTTTTGCGAGAGATGAAGGCAGGGAGCCTTCAATGGATGACGACGCCGTTGCTTTGCGAGCGTGTCGAGCGTGGCCATCCTCAGGAGAAGTGTGCCTCGAAGTGTGTTCGCGGCATTGTTCTCTCTGCCTTCATCTATTTTTTAGCATAACGAATTTCAATTTGCATGTGTGGCCCAGTAATTGCCGATTGCCAATTGCCGATTTTCGATTGCCGATTGCTGATTGGCGGCCGTAGCAATCGCATCATGCCGGGGCTGTAGCTTAGTTGAATAAAAGCGCTGCACTGTCAATGCAGAGATCAAGCAAGTGGTCTGCGTTAAAGGCTAGTCCAAAGTCGAACGTCCAAAGTCAGCGACGGAAAACAGACTTCGGACATTGGACATCGGACTTAGTTAGGAGTGTTTCAACGCGCGCTCCAATTAAAATGTTCGACGAACTTTAGTTTGTCGTTGTCTGACGAAGGTAGTCCGTCACGAAAGTAATCGACAATCTGAAGATTGTCGGACATTAGAGTTCAAGAGCGGTGACTCGCGCCGAGCGAGTTATGCCCCACAGCTGCTCTTGAATCCAAATGTTCTCACCCCAATCGCAATTAACAATTCAAACGAAAGGAGGTGCCGAGAATGGCACTAAATGGCAGAGTTCTGCTGCTCAATCAAACTTATGAGCCGCTCGGTACTGTCAGTGTCGCGCGCGCAATTATCATGACGTTCAAGAACACGGTCTTCGTGGAGGAGTGGGACGGAGATCGCGTGCTGCGTTCGGCGCATGATGAGTTTCCAAATTGCGGCGTAGCTCAATTGGCCCAAGAGCGCTCGTCTTGTAAACGGGATGATACGAGTTCGACTCTCGTCGCCGCAGCCAAGATATTGCTGATTTCCGATTGCCAATTTCCAATTGGTTTCTGAGACAAGAAGAATTCATTGCGATAGGCGACCCAAGTCAACACAGCTTCGGAAGTGGTTTGCCTGGTTAACTCTGGCGTTGGCTGTCACAAAGCTTTGGCTTGAATTAGAAACAAACTAGACGGACAATGCGAATTGCTCAGCTCCGATCCAGGCCCGGCACAACGAGCCCGGATTACTCAGTTAAGCCCTGTCCACTTCCCGCCGGCCAAAGGTCGACTTTTCATGATCGGTCAGACGATTTCCCATTATCGGATTATCGAAAAACTCGGTGCGGGAGGCATGGGCGTGGTCTATGTCGCCGAGGATACCCTGCTTGAACGACGGGTCGCCATCAAGACTCTCGCGGCACCTCGCGATTCGTCGGATCAGCATTTCCGCGCGCGCTTCCTGAGAGAGGCGCGCTCAGTTTCAAAACTGTCTCACGCGCACATAGCTACGATTCATGACTACGGCGAGACCGATGACGGCCAGCCTTATATCGTGATGGAGCTGGTTACAGGCGAGACACTCAGCGAGCTGATTGCTCGCGAAGCGCTCACTATTTCGCGAGCCATCAAGATTATTGTGCAGGTTGCGGAAGCTCTCTCCGAAGCACATCACCACGGCATTATTCATCGCGACATCAAACCCTCGAACATCGCCATCAATGAACGCGGTGAAGTCAAAGTGCTCGACTTTGGCCTGGCAAAAGAGATCGTGCGTGTCAATGCCGCCAATGCCAAAGCGCCGGAATTCCTCAACACTCAGACGCGCGACGGCGTGATCGTGGGCACGCCACAGTACCTTTCGCCCGAGCAGGCACTCGGTGTCGAAGTGGACGAACGCAGCGATCTTTTTACGCTGGGTGCGGTGTTGTATGAATGCATTGCGGGACACCCAGCCTTTTCGGGTACGGGTCTGGTCGACACCTGCGCAAAGATTGTTCGCGACGATCCACCGCCACCTTCACACTTCAACGGAAACATCCACCGGGAACTCGATAGGATTGCGCTCAAGGCCCTGGCTAAGAAACCCGACGCGCGGTATCAGACGGCTCTGGAAATGATCGCCGCTCTCCGCGCGATGCACACGGCCCTGGACAAGCACGGTTCTGATCAAACAGTGACGCGTTTGATTTCGCCAGTCTCTGAAGATCAACAGAGCGGGGCACTAGAAACAATATCGAACTTCTTCAAGCTGCCGCGATTGTCCGTCGGGGTGGCGCTGCTTTCGCTGGCTGCGATTGGATTAATAACCTGGGGCGTGCTTGCTATGTTCAAGTCCAAGCCGCACCAACCTCCGGCTGAAGGGCAGAAGTGGTATGAGATCGGTAGCAATTATCTGCGTGAAGGAGCCTATTTCAAGGCAGTCAAACCTTTACAACAAGCAGTCAGTACGGATGATAAGTTCGCGCTGGCTCACGCTCGATTGGCTGAAGCTTGGACTGAGCTGGACTACTCGGAACGCGCCCAGCTTGAACTCCTGCGAGTTGACGGACTGGTGCCGGACCGTTCGAGTCTCGAGCCGGCGGACATTCTTTATCTCGACGCCATCCGGGCAACAATCACCCGCGACTTTCCCGTTGCGATCACTTCGTACACCAAGCTGGTGAAGCTCAAACCGGACGAATCTCAGACCTATCTCGATCTGGGACGCGCGTTTGAAAAGAATGACGAGATCGATAAGGCGCTCGAAAACTTTAACCTGGCCATCAAACACGATTCGCAATACGCTCCTGCGTTTCTTCACCTTGGCATCCTATATGGCCGCAAGGAGGATCTGTCGAGCGCGAACAAGGCTTTCGACAAAGCGGATTCGCTCTTTCAAACTCTTGGCGACTTTGAAGGCCGTACCGAAGTTCTCTATCAGCGCGGCGTGCTTCTAAACAAGATTGGCAAAATGTCTGAAGCCCAGGACCAGTTACAGCACGCGCTCGACATCGCTCGTACCTCGAGTAATCAATATCAGGAGATTAAGACAATGCTCCAAATGAGCACTGTCTTGTATTCGCGCGGCAAGACTGAGCAGGCGAAGGAATTCGCCGGTGAGGCGGTCAAAGTGGCACAGGACGTTGGGATTGAGAATTTGGCTACTCAGGGTCTGATCGATCTCGGCAATGCTTATATCGTTCGGCGCGAGTACTCCGACGCCGAACGGGTTCTGAACCAGGCCCTCGACTTCGCAAAACGAAACAAGGGACGCCGAAACGAAGCGGGATCCCAACTAACTCTGGCCAAGCTCTACATTCAACAGGAAGTTAATGCGGACGTCGCCTTGAACTATCTCGAACAAGCGCTGAAATATTTTCAGGAAGGCGGTTATAACAAGGAAGTCTCACTGGCGATCCTCTTACGTGGCCGAGCCAGGCTGCTAAAGGGAGACTACAACGGCGCCCTCCAGGATTTTGAGCAACAGCTTCAATTTGTCAAGCAGACCAACAACCAATCACAGTTGGCATCAACCTATCTGCTAATCGGAAACCTGCTTGAGGGCTTGGAGCGTTATCCTGAAGCTTTGACGAACTTTAAGAAGAGCTATGATATCTACAAGACTCTGGACGTTCCGGTATCGGTTGGTTACCTGCTGGTGGATCAGAGCGAAATGCTCTGGCGCATAGGCCGGTCCAATGATGCGCGTTCCATACTCGCGGAGGTTCCTGCGGTCGCCAATCATCTGGACAGTAATTATCGACAGGTGCTCCTTGCGAGAAGCGACCTGGTTCGATCTCAACTTGAACTGACGGAAGGACGTCTTGCGGAGGCAAAGGCGGCCGCGGAGCAGAGCATTACGCTTGCAGGCACAAAAGTGAATCACACCGGAGTGGAAGCCAAATACCATGTGGGATTGATACAGATTCGCTCAGGGGCAAGAAGCGCAGGGCTACAATCGAGTAAGCAAGCGGAGGAATGGGCGAAGCAGCTGAACGATGAGCATCTGGTTTCGCTCACGATGCTTGGATATGCAGAAGCGCTGCTCGAAAACGGTGACGCAAAAACAGGGCTGAGCCTGGCCCTCGAAGCGCAGCAGCGTTTTAGTCGCGATGGTCAGCATGAGTCCGAATGGCAAGCCTGGTTGATTGCCGGGCGGGCCAGTCAGAGGCTCGGCGATAATGTCGGCGCGCACGCGCAGTTTGGACACAGCAATGAAGCGCTCGCTGCTCTCGAGCAGAAATGGGGAAGCGAAGCTTTCAACGTGTACGTCAACCGGCCGGACGTGAAGGAGTGGCGCAACCAGCTTGAGCAGTTAATACCCTCGACGCGATGACCTCCTGAGCGTACATTTCAAGGACCCGCGGCACTGCAGAGTTCGATAGACCGCGCGACGTTAAGGCGGCCCCCGCTTGCAGTCGGCGAGGGAGAGGGCGAGGGCGAAGGCATGGGATCCACGCCTTGCATGATCAACTGCTTGAGGTCAGCGGCAGTCTTCGTGGCGCAGGCAGGCACCGAAAGCATTAGCGCCGCCGCCCCCGACACGAACGGCGTGGACATTGAAGTGCCACTCTTTTTGTAATAGACAAAGCCCAAATTGACAGGATAGGTCGAGTATATCCCCTTCCCGGGAGCGGCGAGGTGCACACTGTTTGCACCATGATTCGCAGCGCTCCCGTGAATAACCGCAATAGCTCCCGTTTCGTCAATCGCAGTTACCGATAAGAGATTCGATAAGTCATAAAAATCCGAAGGATAGTGGGGCACCACGTCATTGTCATTGCCGTTGTCTTCACCTGCGGAAGCGACGAAAAGCATGTCATTACTGGCGGCAAGATTACCGGCAAGTTCAATTTCCTCGCGCAACAACGTGGGATCTACTGAAGCATCAGCCCCGGCCGCAAGGAACCCGAAGCTTGCATTCAGCACTCGAATGTTGGCTTCAGGTCCGAACCTCTCGTGTAATTGAATGGCAAATTCGATGGCATTAACTACATCGCTGACTCGGGCACTATTGAAAATCCCAAAAGCTTTCAAGCCAATGAGCTTTGTGCTCCAGTTAACGCCAACCACTCCTTCAGCATTGTTTCCAACGGCTCCGACTATTCCCGAGACGTGCGTGCCATGACCAAAGTTCACGGCTACGTCCAACGGATCGCAAATCTCAGAGGGTGAGCTGGCGACGGCATTGTATCCATGACTTCCTTTGGGACAGCGGATAACCTCATCTCCCAGGGTCACGTCAAAATCTTCCGGGGCGCACCACACATTGTTTACCAGATCCGGATGGTCGTAATAAATTCCCGAATCGATAACACCCACCACTATGCTTTGGGAGCCAGTTGAACGACGCCACGCATCATCAGCGTGGATATCTATTCCCCGGTGGTCCTGGTTCCGGAGACCCCAGAGTTTGTTTTCCTGGAAGAGCGGGTCATTTGGAATGCCCTTGAAGGGAGTAGCGACAGATGCGGCCTCGAAGGGTTGGTCATCGGCCGGTAGATTGACGTGAAGCAGGAAATTTGGCTCAGCATGAGCAACAACGGCACTCAGTGCATCTAATTTTAGAGGTCGCTTAGTGTCGATCACATATTTGAATAGATCGATCAGTTCCTCAACGGTTAGTGTCGAAGACTTGATAAGGAACCAACACCCGTTTGCGACCCGATTAACCGCCGCGCGATTATCGCTCGTGGTTTCTAGGGCAAACTTTCTCACCATTTCAGTCAGCTTCTTCGAGTCAACCCCTTCACAACGTACCCCAAGTCCACCTCCCACTGGACTGATCTTAATCAATATCTGGTTGGGAGCTACATCGACGCCGTGAAAGCTCTCATGCTCGTCCGCTGCGGCGAGCTTTTGCACCTTAGTGTTCTGGGTAACTGGCGGGGGAGTTCTGCAAGCGAAGACCAACAGCAAGATCAGGCAAACCAGACTGATGGCTGCAGAGATAATCTTCTTCCACTGTCTGTAAACGATTTCGAGAATCATGCTGCGATCTCCGTCTCACTCAACTGAAAAGGCTGACGCAGGCCAACGCGGGCTTTGGCTTGTTCTGGTTTAGTCTCCTGAGACTAACGCCCTGGTTTGTGCCGGCAACCGAAGTCGCTAGTTGAGTCTTTGCTTACGGCTGGATGTCACCATAGCGAACAAAGAAGGCATAGTTCTCGGCTCCACTGCCACCTACGAGAACCTGAGTGCCGTTGACCAGCCTCCACTGTCCAATTCGAAAGTGACGGGCCATACTTCCACCGTCGGCGTGTTTGAAGCGATGGGGCCGGTTCTTCTTATAACTACTCTTTCTCCCGTTCAGTTTCTTTGTTTTCACGGTCATCCTGAAGGGATTCGTTTCCCTACCGCCAACGAATCGGACGTCCGGGTCGTTATCCGGGAAGGGCACCGGGGGAAAATCTGTGTCGTCACCTTGTGGGATCTGAGCGATGTTCTGATACCAAAGCAACAGCTGCGTGCTGGGCAGCAGACCGTTGTAGACCGCAACGCGTACAAAGGGTTTGGTGTCGGTTTCAGTGATAACCATCACCGCCTCAATCTCTCCGTATCGGTCGTCAGGGTCGGCGACACCGTCCTCCAGATAGGTGAAGGGACCGCTTCCGGTGCTGAGGGTCTTTAGTTTGTTTCTCGAGTCGACAATTAATGAGCCCCCGCCATCAATGCCCATCGGTGGAATGTGTTCCTCTAGGTCGAACCCGCTGAAGGTGATCTCAGTGTAGCCATCGTGGGTAATAGCTTCGCATGCGCAGTCCGCTCGATGTGTTCCGGTTGTACCAGTCTGACTAGCAGTTGCGGCGGCAGTCGGCGCACTAGTCGGAGTCGGTGATCCAGTTGGAGTTGACGGCTCAGGCCTACTACAACCAACCATCGAAGCTGCGATTGGCGCCGCTACCGCGGCCGTGACCATCGCACGAGTGAATTGACGACGAGAGGTCGTCTCAATCGATTTTGAATCTCTTTTCATTTTGCGTTCCTTTCAGGCGAAGGTGTGATTGGGAACCCATCAACGAAACGCTAATTCTGTGAGTCAGGAAATGCTGCGTTAGCCTATGCAACTCCTGTGGGTATGTAAAGCTTTTTGGTTCGATCCTCACTCTACGCCTCCGTCTAGTCATGCTGTCGGGTTGGGAGTCTAACGAGCCCGGTTCAATTTCTATTTCTTGCAAGACATGACGCTGCTCACCCGCTCGCTGGCCGCTTTACCAGAGAAGGACCGGGCAATACATCGCAAGCGACAGGCCACTGTTGTCCTAACTAATCACGCCAGCCGCAAAGTACCGGGCGATTCAAAAAGCTTAGGGAATAGAGTGACTTTTGACTCAATCAGGCGACGATGCGAGCCCACCATGGAGTGAGACAGCCGCGGGAGATATCAAGAATGATTCTCCGACTGTCACTTCTGATATGCTTTCCTGCCAATGAATCCCAGACTCGTCGCCATCTCCGGGCATCTGAAAGGCACGACCTTCGCCTTGACCGAAGACGAAATCCTGATTGGGCGCGAGACATCCAATCCGATCTGCCTTAACGAGCTCTCGGTTTCGCGCCGGCACTGCCGGATTAACCGGGAAGACTCTGCGCTTCAAGACAGCGCAGGAAAGGCGTTGCCTCCTGCCGACGCGCTCAACAAAGAAATCAATCACCCCCCGGCCGAGACCTGTCAGTTCAAGATTGTCGATCTCGAAAGCTTCAATGGCACGTTTGTCAATGGCGTTCCTGTCAAACAGCACCCCCTCTCTCATGGTGACCAGATTGCTGTTGGTGATGTGCTCCTGCTTTTCCTGGTTCACGAAGCTGTACCGGCGGCAAAACCGATGGTCCAGTCGGACGAGGGTAGCTTGATTACACGATCCACAGTCCGGTTACGGAGAGAGGACGCCCTCTACCTGCGTCCTGAGAGAGTACTCGCCGAACTGCCGGATTGGCGCGGTTATCTTACCGCCAGCGATGCGACCGCTCGAGTCGCACGCAACCTGAACGCGCTCCTCAAGATCAGCACCGCAATCAATTCGACTCGCGACCTGTCAAAACTGCAGATCGAACTCTTCAAAGTCATGCTGGATGTGATTCCCGCCGAGCGCGCCGCCTTTCTCTGGGTCGATCGAGTCCAGGATGTGTTTGGTTCTGTTTGTGGCTGGAGCAAGCTAAAAGGGCGAGACGATTCAATTAAGGTCAGCCAAACAGTGACGAATCAGGTGTTGCGCGAAGGTGTAGCGCTCTTGAGCAATGACTTATTCGAGAGTGGCGACCTCGGACAAAGGCCAAGCCTGGCTGAAGCGCGAGTCTGCTCAGTCCTGTGCGCCCCGCTCACTGGATTTGAAAAGCCGCTCGGTGTCATCTACCTCGATACCAGTGACCCCGGGTCGCGATTCGACGAAGATCATTTGCAATTGCTTACGGCCATTGCCGGGATCGCCGCGGCTCCATTTGAGAATGCCAGGCGACTCGAGTGGTTGGAAGATGAGAATCGCCGGCTGCAGGAAGAAAGTCACATCGAACACCAGATGATTGGAGAGAGCGCCGCCATGCGCGCCGTTTACCAATTCATTGGGAAGGTCGCGACCGCGGATTCCACTGTTCTGATTCGCGGCGAAAGTGGCACCGGCAAAGAATTGGCTGCGCGCGCCATTCATCAGAACAGCGCCCGAGCGACGAAGCCCTTTATCGCCATCAACGGCGCGACGCTTTCGGAAACCTTGTTGGAGAGTGAATTGTTCGGTCACGAAAGGGGTGCGTTTACTAGTGCGATTCTGCAGAAGCGCGGCAAGCTCGAGGTAGCTGACGGTGGTACCTTGTTCCTCGATGAAGTCGGCGAACTGACCGCGCCCATTCAAGCAAAGCTGCTGCGTGTATTACAGGAAAGAGAGTTTGAACGCGTAGGCGGCACCCGGCCGATCAAGATCGACGTGCGTATTGTGGCGGCCACCAATAAGAACCTCGAGGAGGCCGCCACGAACGGAAGCTTTCGCCGGGATTTGTACTACCGCCTGAATGTTGTCTCGGTCACGATGCCGCCGCTGAGAAATCGCCGCGAAGACATTCAACTGCTCGCGAGCTACTTCTCAGCGACCTACAGCAAGAAATGCCGGCGGCGGATTAACGGAATATCTCCCGAGGCTCGCGCCCTGTTGCGAGGGTATGACTGGCCGGGCAACGTGCGTGAATTGGAAAACGCGATCGAGCACGCGTTGGTGCTCGGCTCAACTGAGATGATCGTGCCGGAGGATTTGCCTGAGGCAATCTTCGAAACCGAAGTCACCGACGCGCTTCCTGCCGGCGGCTATCATGAAGAGCTCAAGAAAGCGAAGCAATCGATAGTGCTTAAGGCTATCGAAGCAGCGGGCGGCCATTACGCTGAGGCCGCAAGACAGCTCGGACTTCATCCTAATAATCTTCACAGATTGATCCGAAACCTTAACCTCAAAACTACGCTAAGAAAATAAGATGGCGCGAGCCAGGCGCTCTCGCGATAGCACCTTTGGCGTTGTATCTGAGCGGCAGATCTTAAAAGGAAGGGGCCATCCTGAAATAAGCGCGAAGGCCATCGAAATAGCTGAACAGTTCTGGCGGCAGATCCGAGCGGACTTGACGCAACAACTCAATCCAGAAAATCGCGATTTCACTTTCCGCAACGTTCACCTTGATAAGCCTAACAATACCCTGCCGACTGTCAAAAGTGACAGTTACTAACCCACATTTCTGGCCATAGACTCTTCTCAAGTTCCGAACACGACTATGAAGCTTGGGTCGTGCACGAGCTGGGCAATGGGATCACGCTGGCCACCTTGCATGGGTTGGTCTGGTGACGACCGATTAATGCGGAAAGAATGAGAGG
>Ga0137374_10006908_pt1 | contig 13543 bp, 19 predicted proteins | sample SagtaG_20_FD_104811 | JGI IMG/M metagenome (GOLD analysis project Ga0137374, IMG submission 104811) | Vadose zone soil microbial communities from Sagehorn Ranch, Mendocino, California, USA - Sage1_R_100_16 metaG | ecosystem: Environmental > Terrestrial > Soil > Vadose zone | place: USA...
GGACGCATCTTCACCGGCGTCAACCTCGATGCCTACCTGGGCCGCATGGCGGTGTGCGCCGAGGCGGTCGCGCTGGGACAGATGGTTACCGAGGTCGGCGAGACCGGCATCGACGTCATCGTTGCGGTCCGTCATCCGCGGACCTCCGAGGCGGATCAAACCATCGCCGTAGTGTCGCCGTGCGGGAGCTGCCGCGAGTTGATCTGGGACTACGATCGCAACGCCCGCGTGATCGTCCCGGGAGAAAATGCTCCCACGGTCGCGTCGATCGGCGAGTTGCTTCCCAACAAGTACACGCGCGGAAAACACGTCTAGAAGGGCTAAACTCGTTGAACGCGAATTCCCGCCGCCTGGTCAGCTCGGAACGCCGTGACGACGACGCGGCGGAGGCGTCGCTGCGGCCGCAGCGGCTTTCCGAGTTCATCGGACAGGCCCAGGCTTGCGCCAATCTCGGCGTGTTCATCGAGGCCGCGCGGGCCCGCAAGGAGGCGCTCGACCATGTGCTGTTCGTCGGCCCCCCGGGCCTCGGCAAGACCACGCTGGCGCAGATCGTCGCGCGCGAGCTTGGCGTCAATTTCCGCGCCACCTCCGGCCCGGTGATCGCCAAGGCCGGCGACCTCGCCGCGCTCCTCACCAATCTGGAGGACCGCGACGTCTTGTTCATCGACGAGATCCACCGGCTCAATCCGGCGGTGGAGGAAATCCTTTATCCGGCCATGGAGGATTTCCAGCTCGACCTGATCATCGGCGAAGGGCCGGCGGCGCGCTCGGTGAAGATCGATCTCGCCCCCTTCACCCTGATCGGCGCGACGACGCGCGCGGGACTGCTCACCACGCCGCTGCGCGACCGGTTCGGCATCCCGATCCGGCTCAATTTCTACACCGTCGAGGAGCTGGAGCTGATCGTCAAACGCGGCGCGCGGGTGCTCGGCATCAGCATCACGGCCGACGGCGGCAACGAGATCGCACGGCGCGCGCGCGGCACGCCGCGCATCGCCGGCGGCTCTTGCGGCGCATCCGCGACTTCGCGCACGTCAAGCGCGCCGACTCGATCGATCGCAATGTTGCCGACGGCGCGCTGATCGAGCTCGAGGTCGATGCCGCCGGCCTCGATGCCATGGACCGCCGCTATCTTAAGACCGTCGCGGTCAGCTACGGCGGCGGGCCGGTCGGGGTCGAGACGCTCGCCGCGGCGCTGTCCGAACCGCGCGACGCGATCGAGGACATCATCGAGCCGTTCCTGATCCAGCAGGGTTTCTTGCAGCGCACCCCGCGCGGGCGGCTGCTCACGCCGCACGCGTTCCGCCATCTCGGCCTCGCCGAGCCCGCGCGCGATCCCGGGCAGTTCCAGCTGTTCGCACAGGGGGAGAACGACGAACCGTAGACTGTTGCGAAGGAGGACGCGTTGCGCAGGATGGAAGGCGGTTGTCATTGCGGGGCGGTGCGCTTTCGCGTGACCGCCGACCTTGCGCAGGTCACGGAATGCAATTGCTCCATCTGCACCAAGAAGGGCATCCTGCACCTGATCGTGCCTCCCGAGCGGTTCGAATTGCTGAGCGGCAAGGACGGTCTGACCACCTACGCGTTCAACACCAGGACGGCCAAGCACACCTTCTGCCGCGTATGCGGCATCCATCCGTTCTACGTGCCGCGTTCCGACCCGGACAAGATCGACGTCAACGTGCGCTGTCTGGACGACGTCGATCTTGCTGCAATCGCGCCGAAAAAATTCGACGGAAGGAATTGGGAGACGTCCATGCAGAAGGACGTTCCCTGGCGATGAAGGTTTCGTCTCCATGCGACCTGTGATAACGTCCCGCCCATGACAAGCACCACCGAAAAAGCCGCTGCCGCGCTCGAACTCTTGCCCGAAGAAATGCGAGAGCCGGCGGTCGCATACCTGCTCGAACAGGCAGAGAAATATCGCGTCCTCAAGGAACTCGTCGCGGAGGGAATGGACGATGTTGCAAGGGGCCGCGTCTCGGAGTGGAGCTTCGAGGAATTTCTGCGTGAGGCACGCGCCCTGGAGCGAGACCTCAATTCGGAATGAAGGTTCTCGTCTCGGACAAGGCCAAACTGGATCTGTTGCGAATCTATTCGTATCTGTCGCAGCAAAATCGGGATGCTGCAATCGGCGTCATTCGAAGAATTGACGCGAGGCTCGAACAACTCTCGCGGTTTCCTTTCCTCGGCCGCCCGCGGCCAAGTTTGGCGCCAGGACTGCGTAGCCTGATCGCCGGGAGCCACTTGATCTTCTATACCGTGGGGACTGATCAGATAACCGTCGTGCGCGTGATCGACGGACGCATGGACATCGACGAAGAATTCCGCCGATGAGCGCTGGTCCGCACGCGAACCTTTCCGGCGAAATCCGCGACGGGCGGCACGTGCTGCCGGTGCGGGTCTATTACGAGGACACGGATTACACCGGCGTCGTCTACCACGCGAGCTATCTTCGCTTCATGGAGCGCGGGCGCACCGACTACCTGCGCCTCATCGGTGTCGACCACCGCGGCCTGTTCGAGGAGACGGAGAAGGAAGCGCCGGGCTTCCACTTCGCGGTTCGCTCCATGACCATCGAATTCCTCAAATCCGCCCACATGGACGACGTGCTCGAGGTCACGACCACGCCGGAGGAGGTGAAGGGCGCCTCGATTACCCTCCTGCAGCGGGTCACGCGGGGCGGGGAAATCCTGGTCGAGGCGCACGTTCGCGTCGCCTTCCTGTCGGGCGGCAAGGCCCAGCGCATCCCGAAGGCCTTGCGGATCGCCATGCAGGGGGATGCCTGATGTCCGACTGCCCTATGATGGCCTATGATGGAGCGGCGGTTTCCGCCTTGGCCTTGATCGCGGCTTGGTGCATCGCGTCCGCCAGGCGGTGGAACGCGAGATCCATGGCGGTCTTGACGGCGACGAGAAGCACGAATGCGGTGTTCGTGCCGATCAGGAGCGCCAGCCAGGCCCCGAGCATGATCGTCAGCTGCAGCACGGCGATACGGATGTAGAGGCCGAACAGGATCGTTTCTCCCGGCCCGGGCGTGTGGGGAGCGGGCGGCCGCTCCGCGACCCCGAACCACCGGAACAGGTATGGTCTTGCCGTCTCGAACAGGATGGCCGCGCCGCGCCCGATGAACAGCGCAAGAAGCGGCAGCCACAGTCCCGTGCTCACGACGATTTGGTCGATGAAATCGCGAGGCCCATGAATCCTTGGCGCCCAGTCGGCCGAGAAGAACGCCCACAGCAAGATAAAATGCGCGCCCATGAAAATGCCGGCGTGCACGGCGAAGAAGGCGGCCATCGCCGGCGGCAAAACGGTTCGCTTGCCGGACCCAAATCGCGGATCGTCCGGTGCGGCGGGCGGGATCGTGGCAATACGGACGATCGTCCAGAACGCGATGACGCCGGTTTCCAGCCAGTACAGCATGAGCAGGACGAAGGCGTCCCAATGCCAGAAAACCACGCCGATGAGCGGGACCAGGTTGGCGGCCAGCAGGATCCAGGTGGAAGGATGCAGCCGGCGGCCGGTCATCGGTGTCCCTTGCCTCGCCGGGCGGTCCGACCCGCCCCGCCGCCTTGCGGTAACCCATCCTTAACCAAAATCACGCTGGTTAGAGGCGGAAATGGCCGGTCCGGTGCCCTAGTTTGGTCAAATTTCGCGGGACTTCGTACTCGGCCGGCAGCGGCCGGAGTTCTTGGCGAAAAACCTTAAGCTGAGGCAGCGCGTTTTCAGCGTATTGCGGCGGGCATGACCTTTGGTCCCGCGACCAGGCGCCGTCGCGTCGGAGCCGGACGGCCGGAAGGGATACGCCATGGAGGCCGCCACATGACCATATCGCTCTGGGACCTGTTCTGGAACGCGGATAGAATAGTCCAGGCGGTCATGGTCGGCCTGCTGGTCACCTCTGTTTGCGTATGGGCGATCGCCATCGACAAGTTCATGCTGTATGGGCGCACGCGCCGCGCGATGGACCGGTTCGAGCAGGCATTCTGGTCCGGCCAGTCGCTCGAGGAGCTCTACCGCTCGCTGTCCTCGCGGCCGACCCACTCGATGGCCGCGCTCTTTGTCGCAGCCATGCGCGAATGGAAGCGCAGCTTCGAAGGCTCGACCCGCTCCTTCGCCGGCCTGCAAATGCGCATCGAAAAAGTGATGGACGTGACGATCCAGCGCGAGATCGGACGGCTGGAACGTTGGCTGTTGGTATTGGCGACGGTCGGTTCGGCCGGCCCCTTCATCGGCCTGTTCGGCACGGTGTGGGGCATCATGACCAGCTTTCGTGCTATTGCCGGGCAGCAGACCACCTCCCTGGCGGTGGTTGCCCCGGGCATTGCGGAGGCTCTGTTTGCGACGGCAATCGGTCTGGTCGCCGCCATACCGGCGACCATTTTCTATAACAAGTTCGTGTCTGACGTGAACAGGCAGGCGCAACGCCTTGAAGGGTTTGCCGACGAGTTTGCCGCCATCCTGTCACGGCAAATCGACGAGAGGGCATGAGGCGAGGGGCATGGCACTGAACACAGGAGCTGCCGCGGTTGCCGGAAAGCGACGGCATCGCCGCCGCCCCGTCATGTCTGAGATCAATGTGACGCCGATGGTCGACGTGATGCTGGTCTTGCTGATCATCTTCATGGTCTCGGCCCCGCTGCTCACGGTCGGCGTTCCGATCGAGCTGCCGCAGACCCGGGCCAAAACCCTCGAGCAGGATCGCGAGCCGATCCAAGTTACGATCGATTTGAACGGCCAGATATTCCTGCAGAAGACCCAGATCCAACTGGAGGAATTGGTGCCGAAGCTCAAGGCCATCGCCGATGCGCGCAGCGGATTCGATGAGCGTATCGTATTTCGCGGCGACCGCCGGGTGGATTACGGTGTGGCGATGCGGGTGATGGGACGGCTGTCGGCCGCAGGATACCGTCGCATTGCGCTCGTGACGGAGTTCGAGCAAGGCTCCTGACGGAGCAGGGATCGGGATGAGGACAGGTCTCGCCATATCAGCAGTTGGGCACGCCGCCGTGCTGGTTTGGGCGATTGTGACCTTCCCGACCACCCAGCCTGCCATTCCGGCCTTGGATGCGCCGCTGGTCGAAGTCGACCTGGTCGCATCGACGTCGCAGCTCACCGCGGGCGCCAAGAACGCGCCGAAGGCGGAGCAGCCGAAGCCGCTGGTCGAGAAGGTTGCAGAGCCCAAGCCGGCGGAAAATCCGGCGCAGAAAGTGGCGGAGAAGCCCGAGATCGTCACCGCCTCTGCGCCGCCCCCGTCGCCGGAGCCGAAACCGGCGGAGTCGAAGCCGCCGGAGGCCGAGAAGAAGCCGGATCCCAAGTCCGATCCGATCGCCGAGGCGCTGAAGAAAGACGATGCCAAGAAGCCCGAGCCGAAGAAGGAAGAGGCCAAGGTCCCGGTGCCGCCGAAGAAACCGCCGCAGCCCAAGTTCGATCCGAAGCAGATCGAGCAGCGGCTGGCGCTCATCGACAAGCGCGATCCGCAGCGCCGCGTGGCGACCGGCGACACGCTCAACCCCTGGGCCACGCTCGGCGCCTCGACCGGCAGCGCGCCGCGGCTCTCGCAGAACGAAATCGACGCCTTGCGGGCGCGCCTGCGCGATTGCTGGAACCTGCCGGCCGGCGCCGCCGATTCCAAGGACCTCAACGTCGAGGTCAGAATACTTCTGAAGCAGGACGGATCGCTCTCCGCCGAACCGACGGTGCTCAACCGGAGCACCAATCCGTTCTTCCAGGTTGCCGCGGAAAGCGCGTTGCGTGCGGTCCGCACCTGCGCGCCGTTCGACTTCCTTCCCCTTGCGAAATACGAGGCATGGAAGGATATCGAGGTCAATTTCGACCCGCAGTACATGTTCCGCGGCTGATCATCGTCGCCGGGACTTGAAGAGACCCGAACATCATGCACGCGAGCGGCTTTCCCCGTCTTTTGCTGAACCGTCGCGCGCTGCTCGCCGGCGCCGCCGCGAGTGCGGCCATGCTCGCCGCTGCCGCGCGGCACGCGGAGGCCGCGCTCCGTCTGGACGTGACGCAAGGCAATGTCCAGCCGCTGCCGATCGCGCTGCCCGACTTCGTCGGCGGGGCGCCGGCCGACGTGGAGGGCGCGCGCGGGGTGACCCAGGTGATCACCGCCAATCTCAAGCGCTCGGGCCTGTTCGCGCCGATCGACCCCGCCGCCTACATCGAGAAGATCGGCAATATCGATGCGGTGCCGCGCTTCGACGACTGGCGCGTCATCAATGCGCAGGCGCTGGTCACCGGCCGCCTCACGCGCCAGGGCGACGGGCGGCTCAAGGCCGAGTTCCGGCTGTGGGACGTGTTCGCCGGCCAGCAGCTCATGGGCCAGCAGTATTTCACGACGCCGGACAACTGGCGCCGCATCTCCCACATCATCTCCGACGCGATCTACGAGCGGCTCACCGGCGAGAAGGGATACTTCGATACCCGCGTCGTCTTCATCGACGAGACCGGGCCGAAGGAGCGCCGGATCAAGCGGCTCGCCATCATGGACCAGGACGGCGCCGGCGTTCGCTATCTCACCCGCGGCGAAGACCTGGTGCTCACCCCGCGGTTCTCGCCGTCCACCCAGGAGATCACCTACATGTCCTACGGGCAGGGCGATCCGCGGGTGTTCCTGCTCAACATCGAGACCGGCCAGCGCGAGACCGTCGGCAATTTCCCCGGCATGACGTTTGCGCCCCGCTTCTCGCCCGACGGGCAGCGGGTGATCATGAGCCTGCAGCAGGGCGGCAACGCCAACATCTTCGTGATGGACCTGCGATCGAAGACGACCACGCGGCTCACCGACACCGCGGCGATCGACACCGCGCCGTCGTACTCGCCGGACGGCGCCCGCATCTGCTTCGAATCCGACCGCGGCGGCAGCCAGCAGATCTACATCATGGGCGCGGGCGGCGGGCAGGCGCAGCGCGTCAGCTTCGGCGAGGGCTCGTACTCGACCCCGGTGTGGTCGCCGCGCGGCGACTACATCGCCTTCACCAAGCGCGGACGCGGCACCTTCGGCATCGGAGTGATGAAGCCCGACGGCCAGGGCGAGCGCCTGCTGACCGAGGGCTTTCACAACGAGGGGCCGACCTGGGCGCCGAACGGCCGGGTGCTGATGTTCTTCCGCGATCCCGGCGGCAATGCCGGGCCGGGGCTCTACACGGTCGACATCACCGGCCGCAACGAGCAGCGCATTCCGACGCCGAGCTACGCCTCCGATCCGGCCTGGTCGCCGCTGCTGTCGTAGTCGGACGACGGAGGACAGACGACGGAGGACGGACGATTGGGGCCCCTGGGGCGAAAGAATCTGTCGTCCGTCCTCCGTCCTCCGTCGTCTGTCGTCTGATTGCCGCATTCACACGGCATTAACCATTCGAAAGGGTTTCGGCTCTATGTGGCCTTTGAGGGGCCTCCCGCAACGCCGCGTAAAGGTTGACGGAACCTTCGCTTAACGACTTGGGCTGATAACTCCGGGGAAAGGCTAGTCACGTCGAGAAGGGAGCCTTCGGCAATGTCGAGCGTCATGACCATCTTTCGCACCGCCAAGCTGGTGGCCGTCCTGGTGGCGGTCGTCGCCCTCGCGGCTTGCGCCAACAACCCGGCCGGTCAGCAGGCCGGCGTCGCCGGTAACGCCGCCCCCGGCAGCGCCCAGGACTTCGTCGTCAACGTCGGCGACCGGGTGTTCTTCGAGACCGACTCCACCGAGCTGACGCCCAAGGCGCGCATGACCCTCGACAAGCAGGCACAGTGGCTGCAGCACTACAACCGCTACAGCTTCACCATCGAGGGCCACGCCGACGAGCGCGGCACGCGCGAGTACAACATCGCGCTCGGCGCCCGCCGCGCCCAGGTGACCCGCGAGTACCTGACCTCGCGTGGCATCGACGCCAATCGGATGCGCACCATCTCCTACGGCAAGGAGCGGCCGGTCGCCGTGTGCGACGACATCTCCTGCTGGTCGCAGAACCGCCGCGCCGTCACCGTGCTCAACGCGAGCAGCTGAGCCCGCGCTTTCATCGCGTGACCTTCGAACCGGCGCCCCAACGGGCGCCGGTCGCGTTTCATGGCGCCGTGCGCGCATGGTCGCCGGGAGAGGTCGGATTCCCCGGTGAAGCGGAGCGCAGCGAAGGAATCCGGATGATATGATACGCTCTCCGGGTGATCGGTTCGGGCACGCGGAAGCCGCTCGCTCCGCCTCTCCCCTCGCGGCACATCTCCCGGCTATGCCGTCGTGTTTGGCATGGAGTCGCGATGGCACAGTCGACCTGTCCGGCCACCCGGCGCGCTTTGATATTTGTGGTAGTGGTCCAGCCAAAGGACCACTACCATATTTGTCAAAGAATTCTGCTTGAAACCTGCTCCTTTTGAGATGCAGAATTTCACGCATCGCCGGTGGAGGCCCAATGGGCGAAAATGCTGAGCGGCCTTCGGAAGGGCGCCTGCGTCGGCGGCGCATGGAAATCTTCGCGTTCCTGTTCTTGACGGTCGTATTGATGCCGGCGCTCGCCGTGGCAACGGTCGGCACGTACGGCCTGACCGTCTGGATCTACCAAATCATCAACGGGCCTCCGGGGCCGCCTTCCGAGCGGTGATCATATGCACCCGCATCGCCGACAATTCATCAGAGGCCAATGGATCGCCGAGACGGCGGCAACCGCTCGCGCCGCCGATGCGGCGGAAATTGCGAGCGTGCTGGTCCAGACGAGGCCCGAGCGGGTCGCGTCCGTCCAGGTCGCGATCGAAGGAATTGCCGGTGCCGACATTGCCCAGCGCGATGAGCGCGGCAAGCTCGTGGTCGTTCTGGATTCCAGCGCAGGCCGGTCCATCGGCGAAAGTCTCACGCAAATCTCGCTGATGCCTCATGTGCTTTCGGCGACGCTGGTCTTTCACGGAGTGGATACGAACTGAAATCTGTTCGCCAGGGAGGTCGCGTCATGTCTCCAACCGGATTCAGCCGCCGCGATATGCTGAAGCTGGAAGCTGCGGCGCTCGCGGCGGCGGCGGGAGGGATGCCGCTGCCGGCGCAGGCGGCGAACCTTTTTACCGAACGGCCCGACACCCTGCTGAACTGGGACAAGGCGCCGTGCCGGTTTTGCGGCACCGGCTGCAGCGTCATGGTCGCAACCAAGGACAACCGCGTCATCGCCACGCACGGCGATATCAAGTCGGAAGTGAACCGCGGCCTCAATTGCGTGAAGGGCTATTTCCTCTCGAAGATCATGTACGGCAACGACCGGCTGACGCATCCGCTGCTGCGCAAGAGGGACGGCCGCTTCGACAAGAACGGAGATTTCACGCCGGTCGGGTGGAACGAAGCATTCGACGTCATGGCGGAGAAGTTCAAGGCGGCGCTCAAGCAAAAGGGCCCGACCAGCGTCGGCATGTTCGGCTCCGGCCAATGGACCGTCTGGGAAGGCTACGCGGCCGCCAAGCTGTTCAAGGCGGGTTTCCGCTCCAACAACATCGATCCCAACGCACGCCATTGCATGGCTTCGGCGGTGATGGGGTTCATGCGCACCTTCGGCATCGACGAGCCCATGGGTTGCTACGATGACATCGAGGCGGCCGATGCTTTCGTGCTGTGGGGCTCGAACATGGCCGAGATGCATCCGATCCTGTGGACGCGCGTCACCGATCGCCGGCTGAGCGCCCCGCATGTTCGCGTGGCGGTCCTGTCCACGTTCGAGAACCGGTCGTTCGAGCTTGCCGATCTCGGCATCGTCTTCGCCGCAAACGGATCTCGCCATCCTGAATGCGATCGCGAACCACATCATTGCAACCAAGCGCGTGAACACGGATTTCGTCAGCAAGTACACGACCTTCAAGCGCGGCACCTCCGATATCGGATACGGCCTGCGGCCGGAAACCGACCTTGAGAAGCGCGCCGCGAACCGCACGCGCGCCAACGAATGGGCCGACATCACCTTCGAGGATTACGCGAGGTTCGTGTCGGAATACACGTTCGACAAGGCGTCGAAGCTGTCCGGCGTTCCGGTGAACCGGCTCCAGGAGCTCGCGGAAATCTATGCCGACCCCAAGACCAAGGTGACCAGTTTCTGGACGATGGGATTCAACCAGCACACGCGCGGCGTCTGGTGCAACAATCTCGTCTACAATCTGCATCTGCTGACAGGCAAGATTTCCGAGCCCGGCAACAGCCCGTTCTCGCTCACCGGCCAGCCCTCCGCGTGCGGCACCGCGCGCGAAGTCGGCACCTTCTCGCATCGCCTCCCCGCCGACATGCTGGTGGCCAATAAGGCTCATCGCGACATCGCCGAACGGATCTGGAAATTGCCGGAGGGCACGATCCCGGCGGCGCCCGGCTATCATGCGGTGCTGCAAAACCGCATGCTCCGCGACGGCAAGCTGAACGCCTATTGGGTGCAGGTGAACAACAATATGCAGGCGGCGGCCAACATGAACGAGGAGGGTTATCCCGGCTACCGCAACCCGGAGAACTTCATCGTCGTCTCGGACGCCTATCCGACGGTCACGGCGCTTGCGGCGGACCTTATTCTGCCGACCGCGATGTGGGTCGAGAAGGAGGGGGCTTACGGCAACGCGGAGCGGCGCACGCAATTCTGGTACCAGCTCGTCAAGGCCCCGGGGGAAGCGCGCTCCGATCTCTGGCAGCTGATGGAGTTTTCCAAGCGCTTCAAGGTGGAGGACGTGTGGCCGGCCGAGCTGATCGGCAAGAAGCCGGAGTACCGGGACAAGACCCTGTTCGACATATTGTACGCCAACGGCGAGGTCGACAAGTTTCCGCTCAACCAGCTCGACCCGAAACACGAAAACGACGAATCCAAGGCCTTCGGTTTTTATGTGCAGAAAGGTCTGTTCGAAGAATATGCGAGCTTCGGCCGAGGCCACGGTCACGATCTCGCGCCGTTCGACGACTATCATGAAGCGCGCGGCCTTCGCTGGCCGGTCGTGAACGGCAAGGAGACGCGCTGGCGCTTTCGCGAAGGCAGCGACCCCTACGTCAAGCCGGGCCGCGGCGTGGAATTCTACGGCAATTCCGACGGCAAGGCGCGCATCTTCGCGTTGCCCTACGAGCCGCCGCCGGAAGTGCCCGACAAGACCTACCCCTTCTGGCTGGTGACGGGACGGGTGCTCGAACACTGGCATTCGGGTTCGATGACGCGCCGCGTGCCCGAGCTGTATCGCTCGTTTCCCGACGCCGTCTGTTTCATGCATCCCGACGATGCCGCGGAACTCAAGCTGCGGCGCGGCGCCGAGGTCAAGGTCGAGTCGCGCCGCGGCTTCATCCGTACGCGGGTCGAGACGCGCGGGCGCAATCGGGTGCCGCGCGGCGTCGTTTTCGTCCCGTGGTTCGACGAGGGGCAGCTGATCAATCGCGTGACCCTCGACGCGACCGACCCCATTTCCCTGCAGACCGACTTCAAGAAATGCGCGGTTCGCATCGAACCGGTGGGAGGGGCGTGATGCGTTCTGTTCTTCGCGCGCTGCTTGCCGCGCTGGCCGCCGGCGCGATCGCGGCAACCTCGACCGCGCTCCTCGCCGAAACGTTCTCGGCCTTGCGCGGGCCCGTGCCTCTCGACCAGATCGCGCCTGCGCCGCGCCTGACGCCGCTCGACAATACGTCGGAAAAGCGGGTGCGGAACTATCCCGAGCAGCCGCCGATCATTCCGCACTCCACCGAGGGCTATGAGATCGATCTCAACAGCAACCGTTGCCTGAGCTGCCACGCGCGTTCGCGCACCGGCGACTCCCGCGCGCCGATGGTCAGCATCACCCATTTCATGGATCGCGACGGCCAGTTCCTGGCGACGATCTCGCCGCGCCGTTACTTTTGCGAACAGTGTCACGTGCCGCAGCACGTGGTCAAAGCACCGGTACCGAATACGTTCATGGATATCGATACGCTGCTCGAACGATCGGTGCCGGAGCGGCGCCAATGAGCGCGACGACGCCGTCCCGACCTCCGTGGTGGCGGCGGCTTTACCAATTCGGCCTGGAACTGTGGGGCGTTCTGCGGCGCCCCAGCACCGTGTTCAGCCTGAGCACGCTGGTCCTCGCCGGATTTGGCGCCGGCATCGCGTTCTGGGGCGCCTTCAATACCACCATGGAGCTCCTCAACCGCGAGGTCTTTTGCGTGTCGTGCCATGAGATGCGCGACAACGTCTTCGAAGAGCTCAAACGGACCGTTCATTACAGCAACCGGTCGGGCGTGCGCGCGACCTGTCCGGACTGCCATGTGCCGCACGAGTGGACCAACAAGCTCGCGCGAAAAATGCAGGCGTCCAAGGAAGTTTGGGGCCATCTGTTCGGTTACATCGAGACGCGGGAAAAGTTCGTCGATAAGCGGCTGGAGCTGGCGCTGCACGAATGGGCGCGGATGAAGGCGAACGACTCGCTCGAATGCCGCAATTGCCACAGCGCCCAGTCCATGGATTTGACGAAGCAGAATTCGCGCTCCGCCGAGGCGCACCAGCGCTTTCTCTTCGTGGGCCAGAAGTCCTGCATCGATTGCCACAAGGGGATCGCCCACCGTCTTCCCGACATGCGCGGCGTGCCGGGCTGGCAGTGAGCCCGGGCCTCGAGCCCTGTTTCGTCCGGTTCGCCGGAGGCCTACCGCGAGGGGCAGCGGTAGTACGGCAGCTCCATGCCTTCGATGCCGGGGAAAATCAGGGAAATCCTGTCTTCGCCCAGCACCTTGACGCTGAACTGCACGTTCGAATACATGATGTCCGTCGCGCATGCCGCGAGCATGTGCACTACGCCGTCGGCTTCGTTGGTTTTCGTCACGGTGCAGTTCGCGGTGCGTCCGCGGATTCGGCGTCCTTCGATGATGAACCCGCTGCCGTACATGTCCGAATCCTGCCGGAATGAGGTCTTGCTCCCCTTCGTCGCGAACACCTTGGCGCAGGCGTCCGCGTTGGTCGCCCAAAGGCCGGTCAGATCGACGGCATGGGCGGAGCAGGCGAGAAAGAGATACCCGGCCGGTACGATTGCCGTTCGAGCGACAAGCTGCGCTGGCCTCATTGCATCCTCCTGGTCCAGACGGGCGCAAATATTTTTGCCGGCCCCGCGTTCGCTTTGAGTAGCTACATGCGCCTGTTGCAGAAAACCCTTTGACTTCGATCAACGGGACAGAATAGAGCGCGATATCGATATGATCGAGGGGCCAGGGGCGGACTTTGCGAGTTTCAATCGATGAGAAAATGGATCGAGCGGGCGGCTGCCGTGGTGTTGACCGTTGCCGCCGCCGTCGCCCTGTGGTTCGCCTACCAGACCTATTCCGGTCCCGCCGAGCTCAAGGTCGCGGTCGGCCCCGCCGGAAGCGACGATCACGCATTGCTCACCGGACTTTCGCGCCGGCTTGCGGGCACCAAGGCCCCCGTGCGCCTCAACATCCTGTCGCGCGACGGTCCGATCGAGGCCGCCCGGGCGCTCGATCGCGGCGAGGTCGACCTCGCCGTCATCCGTGGGGACCTTCCCATCCCCGGGTCCGCGCGGGCCGTCGCGGTCCTGGAAAAGAGCGCCGTGGTCATTGTCGCCGCCGAAAAGAACAAGAAAACCA
>Ga0137374_10006920_pt1 | contig 13526 bp, 10 predicted proteins | sample SagtaG_20_FD_104811 | JGI IMG/M metagenome (GOLD analysis project Ga0137374, IMG submission 104811) | Vadose zone soil microbial communities from Sagehorn Ranch, Mendocino, California, USA - Sage1_R_100_16 metaG | ecosystem: Environmental > Terrestrial > Soil > Vadose zone | place: USA...
CCGCTGCACCCGCTGGGCGGGCCGCTGCACCCGCTGGGCGGGCCGCTGCACCCGCTGGGCGGGCCGCTGCACCCGCTGGTTGGGCCGCTGCGCCTGCTGGGGTGACCGCTGCCCCCCCGGACTCCACTGCCGATGTGGCGCGGGCGGGCGCTCCCGTCCATTTAATTACGCTTGTCTGCGTGAGCTTTTCCGACTGCGACGACTCCGATAACATCTGGCCTCCCAAAAGAAAGGAAAACCGCCGACAATCCTCAGTGTTTCTCGGCTGAGCGATTGTCGGCTTGAGCCGGGTTGGCTCGCGCGCTAACTTCGTTGTAGCGCACGACAGTGACATTTTTTGGTTCGCCTTCCCTGCCGCGTTCCCCTGGATGGTCCGGCCACCCCGCCCCTCCTGCCCGCCTGACCAGCCCAGTGCGTTTGTGGGTGCTGATCCCGCTGACGGGGCAAGACAACACGGGGGAGATGATGCGACCAGCGCATGTCTGATGTGGGCCCCGAGGAAGGATGGTGTCAAGTGGCTGACACGCTGATCGTGGCTGACCGCGTCGTGCCGGCCACTGGCGCGGACATCTTTATGCCTGGGTTCGTGCGAATCAGCCGTGGCACCATCGCCGAGGTGGCCCGCGGCCGCCCCGCTGGAACCGCGGACCTCGAACTGACCGACGGCGTGCTCGTGCCCGGTTTCGTCGATCTGCAGGTGAACGGCCATTTCGGTGTTGACCTGGCCGCAGTCGACCCGGCCGGGTGGGCGAGCGTGGTAGCGCGGCTGCCAGAAACCGGAACCACGGCATTCCTGCCGACGTTCATCACCGCCCCCGTCCACAAGCTGGCCGCTGCGCTGCGTGCCACACGGGAGTTTGGGCCAGGGCTTCCATTTGGCGCCCGTGTACTCGGCGTTCATGTGGAAGGGCCGTTCATTTCGCTACGCCGCCGGGGTGCCCACGATCCCGAGTGGATCATTGAACCGGAGCCCGAGGCGGTCGGCGAGTTGCTCGACGCCGGCCGCGGGGTGCTGCGGCTCGTCACACTCGCTCCCGAACGGCCCGGGGCCATCGCTGCCATAAAGCGATTTACCGAAGCAGGCGTACTGGTCAGTGTCGGTCACAGTGACGCGACGGCTCAGCAGGTGGCTGCGGCCGCTGACGCGGGAGCCAGCGTCGTGACGCATCTATTCAACGCTCAGACGGGGATGCATCATCGTGCACCCGGTGTCGTCGGCCAGGCGCTCGTAGACCGGCGGCTCACCAGCGGCCTCATCGCGGACCTGCACCACGTCGCCGCATCGGTATGCGCGATCGCCTTCGCGGCAGCGGTCGGCCGGATCGCCATCGTCACCGATGCCGCCGCGTGCGCGGACATGCCGCCAGGCCGTTACCAGCTCGGTGGGCAGCTAATTAAGCTGCCACCCGGTGGCGGCGTGCCACCGATGCGCGCTGACGGCACCCTGGCGGGCTCCGGCCTGCGCATGGACCTCGGCGTCGCTAACATAGTCGCCGTGGGCGTGGATCTCATCACGGCGGTCACTGCGGCCACGCGGATCCCGGCCGATCTCATGAGAAGGCCCGATCTCGGGCGCATCGCACCAGGCGCCGCGGCGGATATGGTGTGGCTCAGCAACGACCTACGGACCCGTGCCACCTGGATCGCCGGGGAGATTGTGTACTCGGCAGTAGCCGGATTCGGCGAAACCCACGGTGCCGGCAGCGCGAGTCACCACGCGTTTGCGCCGACGACCCATGGCGACCCGCTCGGCGCGCACGGCCGATGACTGACGACCGAGGAGCGCATGGCACAGCCACAGGCCACCACCCAGATGCGGATGGAAATCGCCCAGCAGCCGGAGGCATTGCGGGCAACGATCGAGGCGTTGTTGCCGCGCGCCGGAGATCTCGCGGCCGTCGCCGCCGGAACCCGCCAGGTTCTGCTCATCGCCCGGGGCACATCCGACAACGCCGCGGTCTACGGAACCTACCTGATCCAAGTGCGGGCCGGACGGCTCGCGACACTGGCGTCTCCCTCCGTCGCAACCGTCTACCGGTCACGGCTCGATCTGTCCGGGGTGCTCGCTGTCGGGCTGTCGCAGTCTGGGCGTACCGAGGAGATTGTTGACACGCTGAGGTGGGCCCGTGACTGCGGGGCGCGAACGGTCGGAATCACCAACCGCGGCGACTCGCCGCTTGCCACGGCCGCCGACGTGGCGCTCATCACCCACGCAGGTGCCGAGCGTGCTGTGCCAGCGACGAAGACGTTCACGACGCAACTGGCCGCGCTCGCCGTGCTCGGCATCGGCCTCGGAGCCGATGCCGATGCCGGCGAGCTTCGAGCCGTTCCGGAAGAGATCGAGCGCCTGATCTCGACACCGATGAACCTCGATCCGCTGGTGGGCGAGCTTGCTGCGGTAGCGGGGGTCGTGGTGTCGGGCCGCGGTTTCGCTTACTCGGCGGCCCTTGAGCTCGCGCTCAAGCTCAAGGAAGCGTGCTACCTGCACGCGATGGGGCTCTCATATGCTGACCTGCTGCACGGTCCGATCGCCGTGGTAAGCGGTGCCGATCCGGCGCAACTGCCCGGTTCGTCCCGCTCAGGTACGCCTGCGATCATCGTTGCGTCCGACAGGGGGCCCATGCTCGATCCGTCAATCGCGCTCGCGCGCCGCGTGACAGGCTCGGATGCGAGGGCCTACGCCATCGGAGGTGGCGCCGCGCTAGCGCAGGCATGCACCTGGGCCTTGCCGGGCCCACGGTTGCCCGAGTGGCTCGCGCCAATCGGGCTGATCGTGCCAGGTCAGCTGCTCGCCGAAGCGCTCGCACGCAGGCTCGGTATCAACCCGGACAGCCCGCGCGGCCTGACGAAGGTGACACAGACGATCTAAGGGCCTTTTGAGCACCTCGACCCGGCTCGCGTGCGCCACTCCACTCCCGGCCTGACGTACGTGGGGTTAGCGCAACACGTAGCCCCTCCAGTGGCCTGGGTGGGCCGCTATGGCCCGTCTGGTGGCCTAGGTGGCGCATCGTGGCCCTTTGGGTGGCGGTCTCCGGGTGTGGGTGGGCCATCGTGGCCCTACGCGATGCCCGGGGTGACAGGGCGTGTTGCCCCGGCCGCCGCGGACCAAGCAGGATGCTCGTGTGCCCGGCTTCGAGCTGCCCCAGAGCCTCGTCTTCCCGGCGAGCGGTGACGATGGTTCGGACTCGGAGCAGCGTGTGTGGATAGCCGAACTGCCGTTTATCGTCGAGAACCTGGCGCGCAGATGGTCGCTGCAGGTGGGTCGGCCCTTCCAGCCTGGCGGGGCCGCTTCGTGGGTGGCACCCGCTCGCACCGCGGCCGGTGAGCGCGTGGTGCTGAAGGTCGGCTGGTGGCATGAGGAGGCGCGGCACGAGGCTGACGGCTTGCGAGCATGGGCTGGCCAGGGTGCGGTGCGGCTGCTCGACTCACTGGTGACCGGCACAACAAGCGCGCTGCTGCTTGAGGCCTGCGAGCCCGGCACACCGCTGTCGCAGGCCCTGCCGCCACACGAGCAGGATGCTGTCCTCGCTGGCCTGCTGGGCCGGATGTGGATCGAGCCGCCCTCCGGGCAGCCGTTCCGCGCGCTGCAAACAATGTGTGACCGGTGGGCCAGCGAGTTCGAAAGGAAATACGCGGCCGCACGGACACGAGGCCAGGACCAGCTAGACGTCGGCCTGGCCAGGGCAGGCATCGAGCTGTTTCGGCAGCTCCCGGGCACTGCCGACCGCTCGGTGCTGCTATGCACCGATCTGCACCATGACAACGTGCTGGCCGCCACCCGCGAGCCATGGCTGGCCATCGACCCAAAGCCCTACATCGGCGACCCCGCCTACGACCCGCTGCAGCACATGCTGAACTTCCCAGGCCGTCTCGCCACCGACCCCGTCGGCTTCGCGGCGCGCATGGCGGGCCTGCTCAGCCTCGAAGCAGACCGGCTAAGGCACTGGCTGTTCGCTCGCTGCGTGCAGGAATCCGTCGACGAGCCGCACCTTCGCACCGTAGCCATCCAGCTCGCACCCTGACCGCAGTTGCACTAGGCGAACATCGGCGCAGCGTGGACAGGCCCGGTAACGTCGTACTGGTTATGAGGCGCCGTAACCCGCTCAGGACACGGATCGCCCTCGTCGTCTGCCTCGTCTCCTGCGTGGCCGCATGCGGCGCCGGGCAAGCCCGCTCGCACGCGGGTCGCGCACAGCGGCCATCGGCAAATCCCGGGGGCGACAACGCGACCGTCGCAGCGACGGTGCGACGGATGAGCCTGCCGCAGAAAGTCGGGCAGCTCTTTGTCTCGGCTGTACCGGGTACGACAGCGGGCCAGGGAGGCGCCCGACTCATACGCAGGTACCACCTCGGGGGTGTCATCTACTTCCCGGCCAACCTGCATAGTGCGGCACAGGTCGCGGCGCTTTCCAATGGGCTGCAACGAGCCGCCGTGGCCGCCAGCCCGGCGATCCCGCTCACTATCGGCACCGACCAGGAGGGCGGGACAGTCTCCCGGCTGGACGGGATCGTCACCTCGATGCCAAGTGAGATGGCAGCGGGGGCCACGAGGGATCCCGCCCTCGTGCGGGCGGCGGAGTGGGCCACCGCCCGCCAGCTACGAGCGCTCGGCGTCAACCTCGACTACGCTCCCGTGGCGGATGTGAACACCGACCCGGCGAACCCGGTGATCGGTACCAGGTCATTCGGCTCGGATGCCGCGCTGGTGTCCCGCATGACGTCGGCCGCGATCGCCGGTTTCCATGCGGCGGGCGTCGCCACCGCCGCTAAGCACTTTCCCGGGCACGGCGATACGGACGTTGACAGCCACACCGGGCTGCCGGTGATCCGCCACACCTCGCGGCAGTGGCAACGAATCGACGCGCCGCCCTTCCAGGCCGCCGTCCGAAGTGGCGCGGACATGATTATGTCGGCGCACATCGTGGTGCCCGCGCTCGAGCGCTCAGGAGATCCCGCCACCCTCTCACACGCGGTGATAACGGGCATGCTGCGTAACAAGTTCGGCTACCGCGGTGTGATCACTACCGATGCCTTGCAGATGGCCGGCGTCCGCGAGCATTACAGCAACGGACAGATAGCGGTGCGCGCGATCCAGGCAGGCTGCGATGAACTGCTCATGCCGCAAAGCCTTAGCACGGCGTACAACACCGTCCTCTCCGCCGTTCGCGGTGGCCAGCTTCCGGCGAAACGGCTGAACCAGTCGGTGACTCGCATCCTTATGCTCAAAGCCAAGCGTGGACTGCTCGACCACCCGTACGTCGACACGGCGGCGGCGCGGCGCCTGAACACAAGCGCGGGCGTCCTGGTCGCGCGCAGGCTCGCAGATCGGGCCGTGACGGTAGTAAAGAACGCGCGGCACCTGTTGCCGCTGCGTCGCGGGACGGCTGTCGAGGTCGTCGGACCGGGCGCGGCGGCCCTGGCGGTCGCGCTCGAGCGTCACGGCGTGCGCGCCGTCGGTTCGGTCACAGCCGCGCGGGCGGTCGTGGTCGCAACCAGCGATGCGGTCCATGACTCGGTGCAGCAGGCGATGGTAAAGCGGCTGCTGGCCATGGGTCGCCCGGTGATCGTTGTCGCCATGGACAAGCCATACGACCTCGGCCTTTTTCCAACCGCCGCGGCTGCGATCGCGACGTACTCGGGCACGGCCGTCTCGGTTCGTGCGGTGGCGGACGTGGTGAGCGGTGTGCTTGGGCCGTCCGGGCGGCTTCCCGTCACGGTCCCGGGTGGGTCCCGGACCGCCTATCCCTTTGGCGCGGGACTGCATTACTGAGCGCTTAGAATCGCTGCCGTGTCCCTGACCCCTCGTGGACTGATCACCGACTGGGGCGGCGTGCTGACGATACCGGTCCCAGCGGCAGTTTCCGCCTGGCTGGAAGCGGATGGCATCGATCTGCCCGGCTATAAGGCCATCATGGCCCGATGGGTCAACCAGGCGTACGGTGCCGAAGAAACGGCGAACCCCATTCATGCGCTGGAACGCGGTGAGATCAGCGTGCTGGAGTTCGAGCGTCAGCTCGCCGTGCACCTGGTCAGGACTGACGGTAACGCGGTGCTGGCGGAGGGCCTCTTAAGACGGATGTTCGCCGAGATGGTGCCGGTCGAGCGGATGTACACGTTGCTGCGCAGCGTGCGCAACGCGGGCATCATGACCGGCCTGCTGTCCAACTCGTGGGGTAACGACTACCCGCGCGATACGTTCGCCGAGCTGTTCGATGCGGTGGTGATCTCGAGCGAGGTCGGCATGCGCAAGCCGGAGGAACGCATCTACACCCACGCCCTGGCTCAGCTCGGTCTGTCCCCGGGCCAGTGCGTGTTCATCGATGACCTCGAGGCGAATGTCGCCGCTGCCCAGGAGCTCGGCATGATCGGTGTGCACCATCGGGATCCCGACACCACAGCGGCAGCCGTTATGGACCTGTTCGGGCTTTCGTTATGACGGCGCGGGTCCCACCTGCGGCGAGCGAGGGACGCTCGGCCAACATGCGCGCCATCCGGCGCACGGGCACCAAGCCCGAAGAGGTGCTGCGGCACGCGCTGCACAGGCTGGGCTACCGGTACCGGAAAGATCACCGTCTTGATCTCGCCGACGGCGTCAGGGTCCGCCCCGACATCGTTTTCACCGGTAGGAAGGTCGCCGTTTTCGTGGACGGGTGCTTTTGGCACGCCTGCCCGAACCACGGCCGCCAGCCCACGGTGAACGAGTGGTACTGGTCACCCAAGCTCCGCAGAACTGTAGAGCGCGACCGTGCCGCCGACGCCGCACTCGTCGCGGCCGGCTGGCGAGTAGTGCGCCTGTGGGAGCACGTTCCGCTGGAGGACGCGATGGCCAAGGTGACGGCTCTGCTCGACGGGCCGGTCGGGTAGCCGAAGCCGACCGCCGCGGCATTGCCGCTGTTTTCCCGACGGCAGGCTCGCCGCCTGGCACACTGTGATCAATCCTGCGAGAGGCCGAGCCGGCCGCGGGCGCATGTCCGAGGAGCCAATGCGCGTCTACCTGCCATCCACGCTTCGGGCGCTTGCCGACATCCTGCGCATCGGCGAAGTTCCAGGCCCGGTCGCCGCGTTCGCGGTCACGCCCGCGATGCGCGAGTGGTATGCGGGCGGTGACCTGGAGGAACTCGAGTACGCTGCGCTGAGCGCGGCCGCGCGTGCCTCGCTGCGCCTGCTCGCCGCCGATCCCTGCGCGCCACGGCGGCGGGTGGTTCTTGCGGCGGAGGTCGTGGGCGAGAACGCGACCCGCCCCACCAGTGCCGATCGCGCCGCCGTCGTTGTCGGGGCGATAATCCCGCTCGGCAAAATCGTGTCCGCTCATGTCGATGACATTGAGGCAGCACCCGACATCAAGGCGGCCGTGGCCGCGCTGCCTGACGCGGATGCGGGTGACGCCGATGCGCGGTTTACCGTGGACGGCGCGGAAGGGCATGAATTGCTCTGGTACGCGGCCTGTGAGCTTTCCTATTTGTTCGCATGACTCGGGGACGGCGGGGAACGGCAGCGGTCGGCGGGGAACGGCAGCGGTCGGCGGGGAACGGCGGCGGACGGCGGTGGCCGGGTGGCGGTCGGCAGAGGGGCGGGCTAGCCGCGCCAGGAACGCCACAATTGCGCGTACGCGCCTCCAGCGGCGACCAGCTCGTCATGCGTGCCAAGCTCGCAGATGCGGCCATCCTCGATGACGGCCACCCGGTCGGCGTCGCGGCCGGTATGCAGGCGGTGGGCGATGGCCACAACCGTCCGCCCGTCGAGCACTGCTGCCAGCGACCGCTCCAGGTGCCGCGCCGCCCGCGGATCAAGCAGCGACGTCGCCTCGTCGAGTACCAGCGTGTGCGGGTCGGCGAGCACCAGCCGCGCCAGTGCCACCTGCTGCGCCTGCGCGGGTGACAGCTCGTGCTGCCCCGAACCGACCATGGTGTCCAGACCTGCTGGCAACAGCTCCACCCATTCCAGGGCGTCGACCGCTGCGAGAGCGGCGCGAATACGCTCGTCGGGCACCTCGGCCGTGGTCAGCGCGATGTTGTCACGCAGCGTGCCGAGGAAGACATGGTGCTCCTGCGTGACGAGTGCGACGTGACCTCTCAGCTCTCGCAGCGGCAGCTCTACCAGCGGAACCTTGCCCACGGTCACCGCGCCCGCACGGGGTGCGTGGATACCCGCGAGGAGCCGGCCAAGGGTCGACTTGCCCGCACCGCTTGGGCCCACCATGGCAAGCCGCTCACCGGGCAGAAGGCGCAGGTCGATCCCGTGCAGGACATCCGTCCCCGCCACGTAGGCGTACCGGACGGAATCAGCGGTAAGGTGCTCACCACCCGGGTGGCCGGGCTCGGCGGCGCCGGGCTCTGCGGCGCCGGGCTGGGTTGCGCCGGGCTGGGTTGCGCCGGGCTCTGCGGCGCCGCGCTCGCCGTGGCCAGGCTCGGCACGATCGGCAGGCACCTGCGCCACACCCAGCAGGCGGGCCAGCGAGGCTCCGCCGACCTGCAGCTCGTCCATCCAGCTGAGCAGCCTGTCGAGTGGGTCGACGAGCTGCTGAACATAAAGTGTCGCGGCCGTCAGCTGACCGATCGAGGTCCAGCGTGCCGTCACGAACAGGCCGCCGAGACCCAGCGTGGCCGCGACCGGAATCACATAGCCAAGCTCCACGAGCGGGATCCACACCATGCGCAGTCCAAGCGTGTAGCGCTCGGCCTGTGCTGCCCGGGCAAGGTCGGCGTCGGTGCGTGCGATCCGGCGGGTTCCCGTCCGCAGCGCCTCTACGGTGCGCGCGCCGGCGACGGTCTCGGCCAGGCCTTCCGTCATCTCCGCGTAGGCGGCGTTTTCCGCTAGATACCCCTCCCGCGCCCGCGCCAGGTACCATCGCGTTCCGCCATACAGCAGCGGTGCGGCAGTCAGGCAGGGCAGCGCGAGCAGGGGCCCGTTCAGCAGCAGCGCCGCGACCGCAAGCGCCCCGGTGACGATGGCGATCAGCGTCTCGGGCACCGCCATCCTAGCCGCGCGCGACATCGCGTCGACGTCTCGTGTGGTCCGGGTGAGCAAGTCGCCGCTGCCGGCCCGTTCCACCGTGGAAAGTGGGAGCCGCAGCACCTGCCGGACGAACTCCTCCCGCAGTTCCGCCAGAACCCGCTCGCCCAGCCGCGTCGAAAGATAGACGGCGAACCGCGCCATTACCGCCTGAGCGGTTATCAACCCAGTGATCGCAAGGGCGGCGAGGTCCACCTGCCGTAACGTCAGCCGGCCGTCAGTCGCGTTCTGGACCAGGCCGCCGAGTAACCGTGGCGTCGCGAGCCCGGCGCTCGCGGCCAGGCCGTGCAGGGCAAGCGCGGCGGCCAGCGGCCACGGGTTGCGCAGCATGAGCCGCCGCGCGTAGGCGCGGACCTCTCGTCTGCTGGCGATCGGCAGGATCGGCCTGGCTGACGGCGCCGTGGCAGGCGCTGGCATGTCACTCCTCCCTTCTGGTGACGGTGGCCGCGTAACCGGGATGGCGGGCGACCAGGTCCGCGTGGCTGCCTTCCGCGACAACCCGGCCGCGGTCGACGAAGACCACGTGATGGGCCTGTGACAGCACAAGCGGGCTGGTAGCGGCCACGACCGTTGTCCTACCTGCCCGTGCCTGCGCCAGGCGGGCGGCGATCGCGGCTTCGGTATGCGCGTCGACCGCGGACGTCGGCTCAACGAGCACCAGCACCGGCGGGTCGGCGGCGAGCGCGCGGGCCAGCTTGAGCCGCTGTTGCTGGCCGCCGGAGAACTCGCGGCCCGCCTCGGCGATTCGCGTGTCCAGCGCCTCGGGCAGTGCGTCCACGACATCGCTGGCCGAGGCGGCGTGCAGTACCCCAGCCAGCAGTGCCTCGGCCAGCACGGCCTCGGCGGGCAGTGCCTCGGCGGGCAGTGCCTTGGCGGGCAGTGCCTCGGGCGGTGGCTCCCTGAGCGTGCCCGGGGGGCTAAGTTCATCGCGCAGCCGCTCGGCGAACAAACGGTCGGAGTTGCAGCTCACCAGGATGGTGCGGCGCACGGCGTCGAGTGGCAGATCGGCGAGGCGGATACCGCCGTAGGTCACCTCGCCATCGGCGAATCTGCCCAGCCTGTCGGCGATAGCTGCCGCGTCCGTGGCCCTGGCCGCCGCGACACCAGTGACCTGGCCAGGCCGCACAACCAGGCCCGATTCGTGGTCAACGAGCACGGCACCCGGTTCTGGTGGCAGGGCGGCCAGGCCGGCGTCGGTGATCTCGGGCGACTCCTGCAACAGCCGGATCACCCGCCTGGCCGCCACGTGTGCCTTGGTGACCTTGTCCGTAGCCTCGGTCAACGTGCGAACCGGGCTGGTCAGGAACACCGCGTAGCCATAGCACGCGACGAGCTGGCCCGCTGTGATTGCCCCGCCAGCCGCCATCCGTGCCCCGATCCAGACGACAACCGCGACGAGCAGGCCCGGCAGCAAGATCTCGGCCCCGGCCAGCATGGAGTCGATAGCTCCAACGCTGATTCCGGCCCGCATCACCCAGCGCGAGCTGGTCCTGTAGCGTGCGGCGAACAGGTCTTCGCCGCCGATGCCCCGCAGCACCCGAAGACCCGCGACGATATCCGACGCGCGGGTGGCTAGCTGCGCCTGCCGGTCCCTTTGCACGTGCTGTCGGCGGTGGAGCGGATGGATCAGTAGCGCCATCGCGATCGCCATCGCCGGCACCGCGGCAACCGTGAGCCAGCCGATCGTGGCGTAGGTGGTGACCATGATCACGGCGACCACACCGATGGCGACGACCGATCCGCTGCCGCGCCCAACGATGTCCATCGCGCTACCGATCTGCATAACGTCGGAAACGCCGATGCTGACAACCTCGCCGGCCGCGAGCCGCTTCGGCAGGGTGGCGCCGAGCTGCACCACCTTGCGCACTGTCACCTGGACGCTGAGGAAAGAGCCGCCGATCCAGTTCAGCACGGAAAGACGATGCCGCAGAACGCCGGCGCCAGCCTGGATCACACCGAGGCCGAGCAGCACCGCCGTCCAGGACGCGAGCGCACCCCCATCGCGTGCCGTGACGCCTGCGTCGATCGCGTGCCCAATCACGGCCGGCATCAGTGCCTGCGCGACCATCCATACAATCCCGGCCGCGGCAGCCGCGAACAACCCGCGCGCCTGGCTGCGCGCCACCCACCACAGGTAACGCGCAGCCGACTCATGGTCGGGTTTGCCCGGGCCGGGGTTGGACAGCTCATGCATGACGCCTCGTCGTCGTTGGCGCGCGCCGCGTCAGCCGTTCGACGGTGCTGGCTCGGGGGACGACCCCGGACCCCCGGCGGGGCGTTGTCCCGCCGTGGTCGGGCGCCGGCCCCCCGCAGCGCGCTGCGGGGTAGGGCGCCGAAGGGCATGCCGAACGGCGGTGCGTGGTCGCACCGGGTTTGCCGTGCAGGGATCCCACGGATGCTATCTGTGGCCGCCATGCGTAGGCGAATGGTTTTCCACCGCGTACGTTTGGCTCTATCGGCCGTTTCCGCGGCCCGGCAACGACGTCGGATGAAACCGGGAGCGATCTGTCATGGACGCTGTGACCAATGTGCCGCCACCGGTCAACGAGCCGGTCAGGCAATACGTACCTGGCAGCCCCGAGCGGGCCGCCGTGGAGGCGAAGATCAAAGACTTGGCAGGCGAGCAGGCAGAGCTCACCATGGCCATCGGCGGCATGCGGCGGATGGGCGGTGGCGAGGCGATCGACGTTGTCCAGCCGCACAACCACCGGCATGTGCTCGGCCGAATGGGCGAGGCCACGGATGACGACATGGTCACCGCGATAGACGCGGCGCACGCCGCGGCCCCGGCCTGGCAGGCGCTGTCATTCGAGGACCGGGCGGCGATCTTCCTCAAGGCGGCCGAACTGCTCTCCGGTCCATGGCGCGCCACCATGAACGCGGCCACGATACTTGGCCAGTCCAAGTCGGTGTACCAGGCGGAGATCGACGCGGCGTGTGAGCTGATCGACTTCTGGCGGTTCAACGTGGCGTTCGCTCGTCAACTGCTCGCGGAGCAGCCGCTGTCCTCGGCTGGTGCGTGGAACCGTCTCGAGTACCGGCCGCTCGACGGCTTCGTGCTGGCCATTACCCCGTTCAACTTCACCTCGATCGCCGGGAACCTGCCGTCCGCGCCGACGCTTTTTGGCAACACGGTCGTATGGAAGCCGTCCTCCACTCAGCAGCTGTCCGCGCAGGTCATCATCGACGTGCTCGAAGCCGCTGGCCTGCCTCCCGGTGTGATCAACATGGTCACCGGCCGGGGAGAGGCGGTCTCGCGGGTCGCGCTGACTCATCCCCGCCTGGCGGGCATCCACTTCACCGGTTCGACCGCGACATTCCAGCACATGTGGTCCACCGTTGGCCGCGGCATCGCGGGTTACCGTAGCTATCCGCGGATCGTTGGCGAGACGGGCGGCAAGGACTTCGTCATCGCCCATCCGTCCGCAGATCCGGATGTTTTGGCGACCGCGCTAATCCGCGGCGCCTACGAATACCAGGGCCAGAAGTGCTCAGCGGCGTCGCGCAGTTACATACCGCGATCGCTGTGGGATCGGATGGGCGACTCCTTCGTCTCGTTGGCGGAGTCGCTGACCATGGGCGACGTCGCTTCCGACCTGTCGCTGTACATGGGAGCGGTCATCAACGCTCGGGCGTTCGCGAAGCACCGCGGCGCGCTGGAGCGGGCTGGCGGTCGCGCCTCAGTACGGATGCTGACGGGCGATTGTGACGACTCCATCGGGTACTTCGTCATGCCCACGGTGCTCGAGTGCTCCGACCCTTCCGACGAGGTGTTCACGACCGAGTACTTCGGGCCGATTCTCTCGGTCCACGTTTACCCGGACCGCGAGTACAGTTCCATGCTGGCTCAGGCGGCAGACGTCTCGCCGTACGCGCTCACCGGCTCGGTCATCGCGACCGACCGCGCGGCGATCGCCGAGGCGACAAGCGCGCTGCGGTTCGCCGCGGGCAATTTCTATATCAACGACAAGCCGACGGGCGCGGTGGTTGGCCAGCAGCCGTTCGGCGGTTCGCGGGCGAGCGGCACCAACGACAAGGCAGGTTCGGTGCTCAACCTGACGCGCTGGGTGAGCGCGCGGGCGATCAAGGAGGTGTTCTCACCGCCGGTTGACTACCGCTATCCGCACATGGGGTAGCTGTTGTCGGTGTGGGGTGGTCGCGTGCCAACTGTCCTCCGCAGCCTGTCGCCTCCACGGCGTGCAGCCCGACCCGTAGAGTGCCTCCACGGGTCGCGGAAGAACCATAGAGTCCCTCCACGGGTCGCGGAAGAACCGCAGAGCGCCTCCACGGCGTGCAGCCCGACCCGTAGAGTGCCTCCACGGGTCGCGGAAGAACCATAGAGTCCCTCCACGGGTCGGGGGTCACGAGATCTGTGTCCGGCTGATCTCGCTTTCGAGGCCGATGGCGGCGGGATTGAGTGCGGTTGGGCTGCATTGGCTCTGCGCACATGGGATAGTGCAACCCGAGGGGCACACTGCCCGCCGCGGGACCCGCAGCCCGCGGCGGTCGGAGCG
>Ga0137374_10006924_pt1 | contig 13523 bp, 14 predicted proteins | sample SagtaG_20_FD_104811 | JGI IMG/M metagenome (GOLD analysis project Ga0137374, IMG submission 104811) | Vadose zone soil microbial communities from Sagehorn Ranch, Mendocino, California, USA - Sage1_R_100_16 metaG | ecosystem: Environmental > Terrestrial > Soil > Vadose zone | place: USA...
GTTGCCGGTGAAGCCGTGGGTCACGAGGATCACGTTGCGGCCGTCTGGGCCGAGCCGACCGTAGGTCTCGTAGGCGAGCGTCAGCTCCGGCAATATCTGGCCGCTCTCGAGCTTGAAGGTGGGGACCATGAAGCTGCGGCTCATGGTCGCCAAGCATAGGCCTCGCGCCGGCGCAGCGCAACGGCGCGATGCGTCGCGAAAAGGATACGTCTTGAGCCCGCCGGGGTGTGCGTGCTAGGAATGCGAGGGATGGATCGGGAGACGACCGAACGCTTCGACGTCATCGATCAGCGCTTCGGTGCGGTCGACCGGCGCTTCGATGAGGTGGATCGCCGGCTCGACGCGATGGACCGTCGTTTCGACGCGATGGACCAGCGTTTCGACGCGATGGATCGCAAGATCGACGAAAAGTTCGAGGAATCAAAGCGCTATTTCGGTGTCTTGGCCGAACGCCTCGAGAGCATGGTCGGGCTTATCGCCGAAGGACACCGTAGCCTGGGGGGTCAACTCCACGAGTTTCGGGCGTGGACCGAGACGGCCGTCGGAAAGCTGGATCAGCGCGTCATGCGTCTCGAGTCGCGGGGACGGCGTGGGGGCTCCCGTCGGTGAGCTCGCAAACGCCCTAAGCGACGCCGGCGTGAAGTGCGATCGTCCCCAGGCCGAAGCGCCGGTAGTGCACCTCGCGTAACCCCACCTTTTCCATCATCCGCGCCAGCTCGTCCGGCGTGACGAATCGCTCCACGGACTCCGGCAGGTAGGTGTACGCCTGGCGGTCGCCGGCCACGAGGGCGCCGATGGCCGGCACCAGGTGGTTGAAGTACGCGCCAAACACGGCGCCCCAGACGGGCAGCGCCGGACGCACGATGTCGAGCGTCACGACGCGGCCGCCACCCATCGTCACGCGGCGCATCTCGGCGAGCCCACGTTCCAGATCTTCCAGGTTCCGCAGGAGGAACGCCGACAGCACGCAGGCGAACGCCCCGTCGCGAAACGGCAGCGCGAGCGCGTCCGCGACGAGGAGCCGGGTGCGCGTCACACGGCGGGCGTCGAGTTTCGCCTGACCGACCCGCAGCATGCCTTCGGAGAAATCGGCGCCCGCGACGAAGCGTCTGGCGTCGCGCGCGCGGACCGCGATGGCGAGGTCGGCCGTGCCCGTGGCGAGATCCAGCACGGGTCCCGCGGGCGCGTCGGCGACCGCGTCCGCCGCTCGGCGCCGCCAGGCGTGGTGCCGGCCGCCCGTCATGAGGGAGTTCATGAGGTCGTAGCGCCGGGCGATGCGCGTGAACATGCCCCGCACGGCCGCGGCCTTCGCCGGCGAGAAAATCGGCGGCGCTGCCACTATCGCAGGCCGAGCACCACGGCGGCGAGGACGATCAGCGCGATGTAGCCATTCACGTTGAAGAACGCCACGTCGAGACGCGAGAGATCGTGCGGGTTCACGAGCGAGTGCTCGTAGGCGAAGAGCGCGACGACCGCGAGCCAGCCGACCCAGTAGATGGGGCCGAGCGCCACCTGCCAGCCCAGCACCGCCAGCGCCAGCGCCGTGAGCGCGTGGTTCACCCGGGCCGCGACGAGCGAGGCGCGAACGCCGAAGCGCGCGGCGACGGAGTGGAGCCCCTGGGCGCGATCGATCTCCACGTCCTGGCACGCGTAGATCAGGTCGAAGCCGCCGATCCAGGTCGTGAGCGCGAACCAGAGCACGAACGCGGGCGGGTCGAACTGGCCGCGCACGGCGATCCAGCCACCCGCGCCGGCGATGCCGTCGGTGAAGCCGAGCACCCAGTGCGAGAGCCACGTGAAGCGCTTCGTGTAGTGGTAGCCGACGAGGAAGACGAGCGCGAGCGGCGCCAGCATGAAGCAGAGCGGGTTCAACATCCACGCCGCGACGACCATCAGCAGCGCGCCCGCGATCGCCAGCGCGCGCATCTCGCCCACGCCCAGGAGCCCCCGGGGCAGGTGCCGCCCGGCCGTCCTGGGATTCCGGGCGTCGATGAAGCGGTCGACGACGCGGTTCGCCGCCATGGCGCACGTGCGGCCGCCGACCATCGCGGCCGTCACCCAGCCGATTGTCCACCAGCCCGGCCAGCCGCCGGCGGCAAGCACCATGGCGATGTAGGCGAACGGCAGGGCGAACACCGTGTGCTCGAACTTGATCGCCGCGAGCACACGCGCCAGCTTGCTCAGAGCCCGTATGCCTTCCAGCGCCGCGTGACCTGCTCGCGCATCTCGGCGGTCATCACGATCTCGTCCGGCCAGGGCTGGGTGACATCGTCGAGCGCGCTCTTTTCCGTCGCGTCGACACCGAGCTTGCCGCCGTAGCGGTGGCGCAGCGCCGCGTGATCGAGGTCGTCCATCGGCCCCTCGACGATCATCAGGTCGCGCCGGGGGTCGATGTTGCCGGTCGCGCGCCAGGCGACCTCCGAGAGGTCGTGGACGTTCACGCGCTCGCTGACGACGACGATGGTCTTCGCCAGCATCATGAGCCCCATGCCCCAGAGCGCGGTCATGACCTTCCGGGCGTGGCCGGGATAGCGCTTCTTGATCGAGACGATCACGAGGTTGTGAAAGATGCCCTCCGCCGGCATGTTCATGTCCACGACCTCGGGAAGCAGGAGCCGGATGACGGGCAGGAAGAGCCGCTCGGTCGCTTTGCCGAGCCAGTAGTCTTCCTGCGGCGGGCGGCCCACGATCGTCGTCGGGTAGATGGGCCGCGCGCGACGGGTCACCGCCGTCAGATGAAACACGGGGTAGTCGCGCGCGAGCGAATAGTAACCGGTGTGATCACCGAACGGCCCCTCGCGCCGGCGCTCGCGCGGGTCCACGTAGCCTTCGAGCACGATCTCGGCTTGCGCGGGTACCTCGAGATCGTTCGTCACGCAGCGCACCAGCTCGACGCCGCCGCCGCGGAGCCAGCCGGCGAAGACGACCTCGTCGACGCCCGGCGGCAGCGGGGCGGACGCGGCGTAGATCATCGCGGGGTCGCCGCCGAGCGCGATCGCCACGGGCATGCGGGCGGAGGGCCCGGGGCGCTCTTCGGCAACCCGATGGTGCTCCGCGCCACCCTTGTGGGTCTGCCAGTGCATGCCGAGCGTCTGGTCGTCGAACACCTGAAGACGATACATGCCCACGTTCCGCTGGCCGGTGAGCGGATCGCGGGTGAACACGGCCGGCAGCGTGATGTAGCGGCCCCCGTCGGCGGGCCAGCAGCGGAGCGCCGGCAGCCCGGCGAGCGAGGGGTTCGCCGTCTCGACCGTCTCCTGGCACGGCGCCCCGGAGACGTGCCTCGGCCCCGCCTTCACGAGGTCGAAGAGCGTGCCGAGCTTCGCGAGCCGCTCGGCGAACGTACCCGGGAGCTTGAGGTCGAGGAGCTTCGCGACACGCTCGCCCAGCTCGTCGAGGTGGCTCAGGCCGAGGGCGGCGCTCATCCGGTCCAACGAGCCGAACGCGTTCACGAGCACGGGCATGTCGAAGTCCTGGACGCGCTCGAACAGCAGGGCCACGTTCTGCTCTGGCGGGCCTTTCGACACGCGGTCGGTGATCTCGGTAATCTCGAGATCGCACGAGACGGGGACCGTGACCCGGCGTAGCCGACCGCGCTTCTCGAGGTGCGCGACGAACTCCCGGAGGTCGGTGAAGCTCACCCCGGTTGGAGAGCGCTCACTCCGGACGGCACCAACACTTGCAAAAGACCCGCCAGCAGGAGCGTCACCAGCATCGGTGGTAGGACGAACGCCCGCATCGAGGTGTCAAACGGCGACCGCATGCGCGTCATTATTGCATAGGGCCCCATGCTCCAGTCATACTTGGGAGATGGCGCGCGTTCCGACGAAGCACGAGGTTACCAGGGACCTCCTTGACAGCCTCAGCGAGGCGCTCGTCCTCCTCGATCCCGCGCTCGAGGTGCTCGAGTGGAACCTGCCCATGGAGCACCTCAGCGGGGTGATGCGGGCCGACGCCGTCGGTCGTAACGCCGAGTCGATCCTGCCGTTGTTCCGCGACCCCGCGCTCGCCCCGCTCGTGCGGCGTGCTCTCGCGGGCGAGACACCCGGGACGGTCGAGCTGCCGCACACGACACCCGGCGACGACCGGGTCCTGTGGCTCGAGGCACGCTGCGTCCCGTGGCGCGACGGCGAGGGCCGGGTCGCGGGCGCGGCGACGTTTTTCACCGACGTGAGCGACCCCCAGCGCCGGGCGCTCCTGCTGCACGCGATGGAGGCCATCGGCCAGTCGCTCACCTCGTCGCTCGACCTCAACGAGGTGCTCGACACCATCGTCGGCAAGGCGCTCGAGGTCATGGGCGCCGAGTCGGCGATGGTCGTCCTGGGGGACACCGCCGCGAGCGAGTTCCGCGTCATGCGGGCGGCGGGCCGCCTGAGTCAGCAATACGCCGTGGTCGGCACGATTCCGATCGGCGGCGGCCCCATCAGTGTAGCGGTGCGCGAGGGACGCACGGTGGCCACGCGAAACGTCCTGACCGACTCGAAGCTCTGGCTAGCGCCCGCCCGCCGCGCTGACATCGAGCGGGAGGGCTTCAAGGCCACGGCGGCGGCCCCGCTCGCCGCGAAGGATCGCATCCTCGGCGCGCTGGTCGTCCACTACTGGACCGAGCATACCTTTGGGAGCGAGGAGATCGCCGCGCTCGAGTTCCTGGCCAAGCAGGCGGCCATCGCGATCCGGAACGCCTCGCTCTACGAGGCCGAGCACGCTGAGGCCGCCCGCATCCGGGCGCTGACGACCGTCAACCGTCGCATCTCGAGCGCGCTCGAGCTGGACGCGCTGCTGCGCGCCATCTCCGAGTCGGCCGCCGAGCTCACCGGCGCGCGCCTGGCGACCTTCTGGCTGGCCGACGAGCAGCGCCGTACCCTCTCGTTCACAAGCGGCACCGTTCCCGAGATGATCGAATCGTTCTCGCCGCGGATCATGCCCTACGACCAGGGCGGCGTCGGCTGGGTCGCCCGCCACCACACGCCCCTGGTCGTCGACGACATGCTCACGGACGAGCGGCTCGTGAATCGCGCCTGGACGGAGCGGTGGGGGATCCGCAGCTTCGTCGGATACCCGGTACTCGCCGGGGAAGAGCTGCTCGCGGTCATGGCGCTCGGCCACTCCGAGCCGCTGCGCCTCGGCAAGGACAAGCAGGACCTCATCGATCTTTTCCTCGCGCAGGCGGCCATCGCCATCCAGAACGCCCGCCTCTACCGCGAGGCGCAGCGGCGGCGCGACGTCGCCGAGGTGCTGGCGCGCCTGGCCCGCGAGCTCACGTCCACCCTGGAGGTCGAGCCGATCGCCAAGCTGCTCGCGCGGGGCGCCGCCGACCTGGTCAACGCGCGGGCCGCGGGCGTCTTCCTGCTCGAGCCCGAGGCCGGGGCGCTGCGCGCGCTCGCCACGCACGGGGCCGATGCCGACATCATGCAGGAGCTGGTGTTCAAGGCGGGCGAGGGCGCGGTGGGCCGCGCCGTCGCCGAGCGCCGGATCGTCACCACCGCCGACATCCTGGCCGATCCCGCCATCCAGCTCTCGGCGTGGGTCCGCGAGCGGATCCGCGCGAGCGGCTATCGGGCCGTCGTCGGCGTGCCGCTCGTCACGCATGAGCGGGTGATCGGTGCCCTCGGCCTCGGCGCCGACCCCGGCAGCACGTTCTCGCGCGAGGAGCTGCAGACGCTCGAAGCGCTCGCCGACCAGGCGGCGCTCGCCTTCGAGAACGCGCGCCTCTATGCGAGCGCGCGCGACAGTTTGGTGCGGCTGCGCGAGACGCAGGCCCAGCTCGTGCAGGCCGCGAAGATGTCGGCGCTCGGCCAGCTCGTCTCCGGCGTCGCGCACGAGCTGAACAACCCGCTCAGTGTGATCGTCGGCTACGGCCAGCTCCTGCTCGCGCGCGAAGTGCCGGCGACGGTGCTGCGGCCGATCGAGCTGATGGTGGCGCAGGCCGACCGGATGGCGAAGATCGTCCGCAACTTGCTGCTGTTCGCCCGCCAGCGTCCGGCCGAGCGCACCACGGTCAGCCTGAACGACGTCCTGGAGCAGACCCTGGCGCTGCGCATCAATCAGCTCCAGACCTCGGCGATCGCCGTCGAGAAGAAGTTCACCCGCGGCCTGCCGTCGGTGCTGGCCGACCAGCACCAGCTCGAACAGGTGTTCCTCAACCTCTTGCTGAACGCCGAGCAAGCCATACTGGAAGGCAAGCACGGCGGGCGCATCACCCTGACCACGAGCGTGAACCGCGACGGGCGCTCGGTGCACGCGGAGGTGATCGACGACGGTCCGGGGATCCCGGCGGAGGCGCTCCCGCACGTCTTCGAGCCGTTCTTCACGACCAAGACCGTCGGCACCGGCACGGGGCTCGGTCTCTCGGTCTCGTACGGGATCGTCGAGGAGCACGGCGGCCACCTCGGCGTGGAGAGTCACCCGGGCCGGACGGTCTTCAGGCTGGAACTGCCGGTCGCCCAGTCCCCGGCCGCGCGGCGCGCGGCGCCGGCGGGCTCGCCCATGATCGTCACGGGCGAAGGCCGCACGGCGCTTGTCGTGGAGGATGAGGCGAGCGTGCTCGACCTCATCGTGACGATCTTGAGCCAGACCGGCTGGCGCGTCGATGTCGCCACGGGCGGGCACGAGGGGCTCGAGCGCGTGCGCCGCCAGCACTATGACCTCATCGTGTCCGACATCCGCATGCCCGACGGCGACGGCGAGGAGTTCTATCGCGACGCGACGAAGGGCGATCCGTCGCTCAACCGACGCTTCATCTTCATCACAGGAGACACCGCGAACCGCGAGGCCTTCAAGTTCCTCCGGGAGGCGGGCGTGCTCGTCGTCGAGAAGCCCTTCGAGCCCGCGTTCTTCCTCGATGCGGTGCGCCGCGTGACTACCTGATTGACACCGTCGCCCTGACAGGCTAGAGAGGGGCGAGGTGCGCGATGACCAAGGCCGAGCTGGTGGCGATCATGGCGAAGAATGCGGGGGGCTCGAAGACCTCCGCGGAGCGCGCCATGAACGCGTTCGTCAGCGGCATCATCGAGTCGCTGCGCCGCGGTCGCCGCGTCACGATTTCCGGATTTGGCACGTTCGTCGTCACGCGCCGCGCGGCCCGCAACGGGCGCAACCCGCGCACTGGCAAGGAGATCCAGATTCCGACGACCAAGGTGCCGCGCTTCCGCCCGAGCCGCACGCTCAAGACGGCGATCCGCTGACCCGTTGGGGGGGTGTGGTAAGGTTGGGTGCGTTGGTGGGGGATCGTCTAGTGGTAGGACACGTGGCTCTGGACCACGCAGCGGGGGTTCGAATCCTCCTCCCCCAGCCAACAATTTTCGGGTAGCGTCGTTGTCGCGTTCAGCCGGCCCCATCGTCTAGAGGCCCAGGACACGGCCCTCTCAAGGCTGAAACACGGGTTCGAATCCCGTTGGGGCCACCAACCCTTGAACTCCTTGTAATTCCAGGCGCCCGAGAATGGGCGCGAGCGTGCCCTGGCCTCGGAAGCGAATCACGCCCGCGCCAGCATCGGGGTCGGGGCTGAACGTGATCCGCCCGACGAGGAGCTACCCGAGCAGTTGACGAGTCGCCTGCACGTGCTTCGCGGCAAGCCCGCGCCAGTCGGCGAGCAGCGCGGTAATCCTCGGGCGGAGCGCGTCCAGATCGAGCGGGGCCACGGTCGCCTGACGATCTAAGCGGGTCAGCGCCGCCTGAAGCTCGGCGCGCCGCTTCTCGCGGAGCTTGATCGCCGTCAACACCGTGTTCATCGTAGCGCCGCCCGCCGCGATCGCCTCTTCGAAGTTCGAAAGCTCGCGCTCGACCTGGGCAAGATCGCGCCGCAGGCGGGCGCGCTGCTGCTCAGGGCCCTCGGTCATGGAGTCCGGCAGCGCAAGCCGCCGCAGCGCTTCGGCGATGACGTCCGGGTGCAACAGGACGCCCTCGAGATAGCCGAGAATCGCACTGTTTGGTGACGGGCAGGGGCAGTGCCATTGTGTTGTCGCACACGCTGCCCTTGTCCAGTCGCGCTCGGCATACGTAGTAGAACGCCCGCTTGCGCCCGTTGCTGCGCGAGCGCACCGTAAGCACGCTGCCGCATGGACAGAACGCCATGCCCGTCAGAAGGTAGCTCGATTCGACACTATTGGCGGGCTTGCCCCACAGCTTGCCCTTAGAAACTCGAATCGATTCGGATATGGGACGACGACACAGAATCTGCCCAGCGGGCGAGGGTCCGAACAACTCTACGACCGAAATGGGCGTCCACTCGACCGGAAGGCTCGGTGAACATCCGGATCGCCCCCGGAGGCGACGACGTCCGACCGCGTGAAGGCCGGGTAGAATGCTTTCATGCTGTCCGTCTACACGCCGATGACCCCAACGCAGGTGCGCGAGCTGTTCCACCGCGACGGGTGGGTCTACGAGGAGAAGGTCGACGGGTGGCGCATCCTTGCGTACAAGGACAAGGCGCGCGTCCGCCTGCTCAGCCGTAGCGGTCGCGACCACACGCGACGATTCCCTGACATCGCCGAGGCCGTCTCGAAGTTGGCCGGGCGCACGCTCGTTCTCGACGGCGAGGTGGCGATCTTCGACCAGAAGCTCCGGCCGCCGGGATTCGGCACCTGGTCGACGCCGTGAAACTCGGCCGGGCTCGCCTTCAGCGCCGCTTCCTGCGTCTGCAACTCGCCGAGCAGCGTGTCGGTTGCGGCCGGCTGCTCGGATGCGCCAGCCTCACGTAGTCCGGAATGGTACATGCGACGGTGGACGATAAGGAGCCGGTTGTGGCTGGTTGTCTCCCTGATTACCGCCGCGGGGATCGCCGAGACGTTCGAAGTTGGTCCGTGGATCGCGGTCCTCATCAGCGTTCTCGCGCTCCGGCTGCTACTTCGGCTCGAGTCGCGGCCCTGGCTCAGGGAGGGACTGACCGGTCTCGTCGTCGCGCTCGTGCTCCTCACCGGGCTGCGCGTTCTCGTCGGCCTGCCTTACGTCGCTGTTTCGGCCCGCTCTCCCGACGGCCGCATGCTCGCCGAGCTGGTCGAGACCGACTGGTTCATCGACCGGCACTTCGCGGTCAGGCTGACCACCCGGTGGCTCGGAACAATTCCGCGGCGTAAGACTCTCTTCAGGTCCCCGGACGAAGGCCCGCGCGGCGGCGAGCGGCTACTCTGGTCGCGAGAGGGGCGTTATCTCCTGCTCGTCGGCCCGAATCTCTTTACGGTGACTGAGGCCTGTCTGGCTTCAGGCGACAAGCTCTATCTGCTCGTCGACACGTCCACGGGTTCGATGCGCGCGAACGCGGCCCAGACACAGCATGCACGGTTCTCTGTTGGAGACCTCGCGGGCATGGACTTTGGCGTGCCCTTAGGGCCGGAAGGGCAGATGGAACAGCGCGGCGCGAAACGATGCATACCCCTATCGTGACCGCCCACGCCTGGTGGACCGACGCGGCGTGCAGCAGAGCCGCCGAAGCCCACGTCTATTCCATGGCCCCCTCCCGCAGTACACTTCGCCTTTGCCGCGGGCGATCTGGAAAGGCAGCATCAGCTTCGGCCTCGTCACCATCCCGGTAAGCCTCTACCCGTCGGGCGACTCCGCGGAGGAGATCGGATTCCGCCAGCTTCACCGCACTGATCTGGCGCCGATTCAGTACCGTCGGGTGTGTAGCGCCGAAGGCACCGAGGTGCCCTGGGGCGAGATCGCGAAGGGCTATGAGTACGCCAAGGGCAATTCCTGGTCATCACCGACGAGGACCTGGCGAAGGCCCGGGTGGAGGCCACCCAGGCGATTGACGTGCGAGACTTCGTGCCTGCCGGCGAGATTCCGTGGACGTTCTTCGAGAGCGCGTATACGTCGAGCCGGCGAAGCCCGGGTTCCGGGCCTACGCGCTCCTGCGCGAGGCGCTCAAGGAGAGCGGGCGCGTCGGGATCGGCTCGGTGGTGCTGCGGCAGCGAGAACATCTCGCGGCGCTCGCCCCGGGCGGCGATGTGCTCGTGCTCGCGATGATGAAGTTCGCCCAGGAGCTCCGGTCGCCGGACACCCTGAACGTGCCCCGCGACGTCGCGGTCGATCCGCGTGAGCTTCAGCTTGCGCGGCAGCTCGTCGACAGCCTCGCCGCCGACTGGAAGCCCGAGCAATATCGCGACAGCTATGCCGATGCCGTCCGTCGGGTGATCGAGCAAAAGGTCGAGGGCAAGGAGATCACCGCCCCCGAGCTGAAGTCGCGCGCCGAGATCAGGGGCCTGATGGAGGCGCTGCGCCGATCGATCGACGAACGAGCCGCGAAGAAGCCGACCGTCAAGGAAGCACCGACGCGTGCGGAGGCGCCCGCGCGGAAACGCATGGCGCGGGAGGAGCCCGTTTCCCGAAAGAACGCGAAGCGGGCGCGCAGCGCGTGAGCACGTCGACGATCGCAGAAGACCATCTCCGCGAGCATGCGGACGCATCCTTTCGAGACCATGTCGTCGTCTTCACCGGCAAGCTGGCGTGCCTGACGCGGCAGGCCGCTCACGCCCGAGTCCGCGAGCTCGGGGGCGAGGCCGCCGACGAGGTGACCCAGCGGACGACGCTGCTCGTGGTCGGGGACGAAGGTTCCTGAGCAAGATCGACAAATCGCGCAAGCTCCGGACCGCGGAGCGCCGCGTGCCTCGGGTCCAGATCATTTCCGAGGAGTCGTTCTGTCGGCGGGCAGGCCTGCTCACCGCCGGAGACCTGAGACAGAATTTCTATCCCCTGCGAGACATCAAGAAGCTCTATCGAGAGCTCCGCGACGATCGTATCCGATACCTCGAAGCGCACAGGCTGGTCGCTCCTCGGATCAAGACCAATGCTGAGCGGTTCTATAATTTCCCGTCGCTGCTAGTGTTACGCCGCGCTCACCAGGAGCTTGCGGACGGGCGGCCGTTGCGGGCGGTCGTCCAGGGGCTGCGGGCCGAGCACGCGGGCCAGCTCGCGCTCGACTTCTCGCCGCGGGTCATCCCGGCGCGCGTCGTAACCTTCCGACGAGCGGGCGGCGAAGAGGCTGAGTCGGCGGAGGCCTGGTTCGACCGCGGCTTTGAGCTGGACGAGGATCCGGCGACGCAGGCCGATGCCCAGCGAGCGTATGCGCGCGCCCTCGAGCTCGACCCGAAGTACGTCCCGGCCCTCATCAATCTCGGAAACCTCCACTACGGGGCAGGGCGCGCGGACGAAGCCCGCGCGTGCTTCGAGCGGGCGATCGAGCAGGAACCCGGCAACGCGAAGGCGCGCTTCAACCTGGCGAACGTGCTGCATGACCGGCGCGAGTACCAGGCCGCCCTGATTCTCTACCGCGACGCCGCGGCGCTCACGCCTGACTTTGCCGACGCCCACTTCAATCTGGCGCTCACGTGCGAGCAACTCGGGCTCGTGGAGGAGGCGCAGCACCACTGGCGGCGCTACCTCGACCTTGATCCGGCGGGGGAGTGGGCGGCGATTGCGCGGGAGCATCTCGGCGGGTCGACTGAGTAGACCTGGCTGCCCTGCGTCCGCCTCGTTGGTGCTGTCCGTGCGGAACGAGGCCTCCGCAGCGTCTCGCCCCTTCGAACGCGAACGCGATGGCGATGGCTTCGTCATCGGAGAGGGTGCCGGCGGGCGCCAGCCACGATGCCCGCGATGGTCGTCGCGTGCAGTGTAGGATGACGGCGGGAAAGTTCTTCCGCGGAGGCGAGCCATGGGTCAGACGATCAGCTTCAAGCGGCCGGATGGACAGAGCGTGCAGGGGTACCTCGCGGAGCCCGCGGGGGGTAGCGGGCCAGGCGTGGTGGTGATCCAGGAGTGATGGGGGCTGCACGCCCAGATCAGAGGAGTAGCCGACCGCATGGCCGGAGCGGGTTACCGGGCGCTGGTGCCGGATCTGTACCGCGGGAAAGTTACGGTCGAAGCGAAGGAGGCCGAGCACCTGATGACCAACCTGAACTTCGGCGACGCGGCGGGTCAAGACGTGCGCGGCGGTGTCCAGCACCTGAAGGGGCAGAGTCAGAAGGTCGGCGTCACCGGCTTCTGTCTCGGCGGGGCGCTGACCCTCCTTGCCGCTGTCAACGTCCCCGAGGCCGACGCGGCCGTGGTCTGGTACGGCTTTCCGCCGCTCGAGTACGTCGATGCGACGAAGATCAAGGCCCCGCTCCTCGGCCACTACGCGATCGAGGATGTGCCGTTCCCGATCGCGACCGTCGACCTCCTCGAACAGAAGCTGCGGGCGGCGAACGTGCGGTTCGAGTTTCACCGCTATCAGGCCAAGCACGCCTTCGCCAACGAGACGCTGGTCGGGGAACGAAAGCTCCCCATAGCGGAATATCATGCGCCGTCGGCCGATCTGGCGTGGCGGCGGACGCTCGAGTTCTTCGACCGCCACCTCAAGTGAGCGGCCGACCTCACGGCCGGGACTCGCGCCGATCGTAACCAAGAACTCGAGCCGACGCGAGACAGCGGCTATCGGGCAGATACGCCTTCCCGCGACGTAGTGTTACCGGGCGAACTGCCCGAGAGCGAGAGCGAAAGCCGCCAAATCCCCGGACTTTCCTGTCGTTCAGCCCTGGCACGCTACGTGCTGCTTTTCCATTGCATGGGATCGAGCCTCGCGTGGGGCCCGGGAACATTTCAAATGCACAGAGAACGCGTGTGGAACTCGGCGACCGAGCGCACGGCGCGTCCCGTTCGGGGGGCGTATCGTGCGAGCCCGCATCGGACCACCTTCAATGACGGGATCGTGGTGGTTTGCTTCCTCGCGCTGGTTGGGCTGGTGGTTGTCGGTGGCCTGTTCATGCTGCTCTCGTGGGTTTCCACGACGCTCCCGGCGCATACGAGGATCGCGTGCCCTCACCAGCCTGGCTGTGAGACGTCGGCGCCCGACGAGACACAGCCGGCCCTCGGGCATCCTCGAGCGCACGAACTGACGCTGACCTCCCAGTAACTTTCGCGGGGAGTCGCCGCGGGCTCGGTGGGAGCAGCGGATCGCAGACTGTGAGGCCGGGCGGGATTCGTGGCCCAGCTTCTTGACGAAGCCCGAGGGCGCGCAGTTTTGCGAGGCGCGCCATCATACCCGCCGGGCCCGAGCCCTTGATCGCCCGCCGCTGGCCGAAGTGCACGGCTAGCTGACCGCTACATTGACGAGCCCCTGCGCGCCGGGCTACTGTCGCCGTGCCTTGCGCCCGGCCAGGCTCCTGGAGGCTCGGCATGAAGTGTCCCCGGTGCCAGCACGAGAATCCGCCCCAGGCGAAGTTCTGCCTGGAGTGCGCGACGCCGCTTGCACTCCGGTGTGCGAACTGTGGGACACAGCTTCCCGCGGGGGCCAAGTTCTGCTTCGAGTGCGCGACGCCGGTCAGCGCCCCTGGTCCCGCCCCGCGCTTCCCCTCACCCGAGGCCTACACGCCCAAGCACCTCGTCGAAAAGATCCTCACCTCCAAGGCCGCCCTCGAAGGCGAGCGCAAGCAAGTCACGGTCCTCTTCGCCGATCTCAAGGGCTCCATGGAGCTGCTCGCGGATCGTGATCCGGAAGAAGCACGGAAGATCCTCGACCCGGTGCTCGAGCGAATGATGGAGGCCGTGCA
>Ga0137374_10006936_pt1 | contig 13513 bp, 9 predicted proteins | sample SagtaG_20_FD_104811 | JGI IMG/M metagenome (GOLD analysis project Ga0137374, IMG submission 104811) | Vadose zone soil microbial communities from Sagehorn Ranch, Mendocino, California, USA - Sage1_R_100_16 metaG | ecosystem: Environmental > Terrestrial > Soil > Vadose zone | place: USA...
ACGGGGTGGGGGCTGCTGTCGCCAGCGCACGCGTCACGACACACTCCAAACTCCCTTTCTGGCGGTGGCGTTCACGCCGCCGCCAGAAAGGGAAACTCGAGTAAAACGTCATCATGCAGGAAGTACGTCTTCTCGTCCAAGCCGGTATCGGTCTCGGTGCGCACCACCTCGGCAACAATTCTCGCCCCATTACCAATGAGGAACACGTGCACCGGATGGCTGCCATCATCGGTACGGTAATAGAAGCCGTCAAAGTAGGTTCGGGTCGTTGCGCCGCCTTTCTTCTGTACCCGTACCTGGTCGGCGTCGTAGGTATACGAGACTGAACCTCCGCCATTGGCCAACGTCAGCGTCTTTGGCCTGTTGGACGGGGTGTAGTCGATGGTGAAATTGGAAAGCAAATCGCCGGACCGCGTCTTCACGTTTCCCACATTGTCATAGCCGAGTGTGCTGCTGCCGCTGGGCGACGAGATGTCCGTGAGCCACTGCGAATGAGCAGGATTCTTGTACTCGTACGTTCGCCCGGAATTGAGCTTCAGATTGCCTACGAGATCGTAGTCGAATGACTCGACGGTTGTGCTCGCTGTGGAAGAGGACGTTAACCGATCGTACCTGTCGTACTTATAGGTGAGATCCTGCGAGTTCGTGATGTCGTTGTACTCTTTCAGGCTGCCGTGCAAATAATAGAGATACGTTTCGTTCTGCAAAGAACCGGTGGTAATGCTTTGCGGCCGACCAACTGTTCCATCGTACGCGCGAGAGGTTGTCAGCCCGTTGGGGAATGATTCCGTCTTGACCTGGCCGAAACTATTCACGTCGGTGAGCTTCCAATAGCTTACATTCGCGTCATCCGCGTTCTTCACCTCAATCAGGGTGCCGGCAATGTCGTACACGTTGCGCACCCGAAGCGATCCGGCCCCGGTACCGGCTGGATAACTGATAATCGTTGGCCGGCCGGCTGCGCCGCGTTCGTCCACATGCGCGGTGAATGGTTCACCATCAATCATCCGCGAGATGGTATTTGTTCTGCCGAATTCGTCATAGTCGAAGACAGCAGTTGTTTCGGGCGTGGTGGTCCTATCGAGGCGTCCTTGGAGATCTCGGCGCCAAACCCATTGCGTCAGGACCCCGCTAGGATCCGGCGTCACTCCGCCTCTATCGAGACGTGAGATCATTCGGCCGATCTTGTCGTGACTGAAGTGCGCCTCATTCTGGTTATCGTCCGCGACATCAGTGAGCTGACCAAATGGGTCATACACAAACTCCCGTGTTCCAGAAGTCTGGTCGGACTGCGCAACAGGTCGTCCGAACGCATCGGGGGTAATCGACCGCCCACCATTGGTGGTGGCGATTTCTTTTAGGGCGCCAAACGGCCCGAAGACATAGTGAGCACCGGGAAAACTAGCCGGAGCCGACTCAATCCGATCAGCGACCGTCTGGCAAGACTCCGTCGGGTCGTCGTTTGGATCGCTTTCGAAGGTGGCTCGCCCGATCACGTCCGTCGTCCGACAGCTCGTGTGGCCACGGGGGTCCCTCACGCAACTGGTGAGTCCGCCGTAGCAGCGCTCCCACGTCGCGGTATCGGGCGTCGTGGATGCCACCAAGCGATCGGCGTTGTCGTAGGAGTACGTCGTCGCTGGTCCGGCGCCCGACATACTGGGTCGCGAAGCGGACTCTAGTCGTCCGAACACGTCGTAGGACATTTTGCCAGTCAGAAGGGCCCCATTGAGGGTATTCGTCTGGCTCTGAGTCGGACGACCTGCCGGATCGTACTCGGTCACCGATGTTTGCCCGGCGCGCAACATCGCAACCCTGAGCCTAATGGGGGTTGTGCCACTGACGACTGCGGCCGAGTAATCGAGCGTCGTTTCGACGCCATCCGGGCCGCTCAGTGTTCGAACTCGTCCGAATCCATCGGGTACCGCGAGACTCACCAGCGTCCGGGCGACTCCGGCTCCTCGCTGATCTGTTTCAACGGCCGCGCCAAGCGCGGTGTCGAATACTCGCGTTGTAACGTACCCTTCTGCGTCCGTCATGCTCGTCGGGAAGACACCCCGATCGTCCCAAGCCAAAAGGTCTGTGCGCACCTCATCGCCGCCCTTTCCCTCGATTTTTTGAACATTGCCGAAACGATCCCGATCCAAGTAGCTCGTGACGAGCTTGTACTGGCTACGATCTGGCTCGAGCGTCCCCGAAGCCACCAGCCCCGGACGCAGTGGGTCGTATTCGTAGACCAACGTGTGGGAGTCGGTGCCGTTGGGCGTGGTGTCGGTCGTCGTTTGCCGCCGCAGTGCTCCGACCAACCACGCATCGACGTATTGAGGAGTGTCTTCATAGACGTATTTATTGTCCGTCCTCAGAGTATCGACAGTCGCACCTCCCCGCGCGAATGACGTCACCGTCTCGCTTTTGGCATTACCGAACTTGTCCGGTGTCATCGTACGCTGGACGGTGCCGAGCGAAAGGTCTTGAGTAGCACCCACGAGGTCGTGCGTACTGGCGGTTACCTGGCCAACGTACGGAATGAGATGCAGCTCGCCCGAGTTGTGAAGAACCGCTGGCTGCATTACACGATCCAGCATCATTTGTCGGTCGCTGCCGAGGTCGATAAAGCTCACATGTCGCTTTGGAATTCCGAGAAACGGATAGATGGTTCGCGTCGGTTCCGTGGCTAAGGTGAAACGCGACTGGTCGTAAAACGTCGTCTCTTTGAAGCCGTGTGCCAGTTCCTCCATTCCGACTGAAGCAAATCCGAGCCAGCCTCTCCCCCTTAGTCCGGTGCGGGCACCACTGTAGTGATAAACGAACGCTCGCAAATTGCTGAGCGCCATGTTGTCTTCGGTCAGCACGGAATCGATCGCCTGGTGCCGCGGGTGGGCGCAGCGCTCTGGGTAGCTGCACGCCGCGGCGCCCGGCGTGTAAATCGAGCTCGTGAGGTTCGCGTAAAAGATGCTCTTCTTGCTGCCTAGACCGTCCTGGATCTTCGTCAGCTTCGGCAAGCTTGTGCCGGTGCGCACGAATGAGTGGAAGTCACCGGGGGCCTTGTCAAAGTCCAATCGGGTAACGAGGTCCTTGATTCCATCCCCGTTCATGTCCATGGCGACAGAGCGCGCAAAGTCAGGGTTGCTCGGTATGCCGCTGAGCTCGTGATACTCGAAGTTGTCGACGAAACGCGGGAAGTCGGTGGAACTATTATTCAGCAAGGAGTGGGCACGCAAGACTCCGGCATTCGGCCTAGGATGGCTGGGGTCCGGGTCGACGGGGTAGACGATAATGTCGTCTCGCCCGTCGCCATCTTCATCGATGACGGGGCCGACCGCCAAGGCGAGCCCGGAAGGCGATCTCAGTCTCGTGACGATGGGCTGGCCATTAAACGAAAGAAAGAATATCAATCCATCGCTGAAACGATGCGCGTCACGCGCTGAGCCACTGTTGATGTAGATGAAGAGAGCATCGTGTTCGTGCACCGCAACGTCGGTGAGACCGTCGCCGTTGGCATCGAGTGCGAAGCCATACACGCCCTCCCGCGGCTCTACATGTACGCCCGTTTGGATCGCGAATGCGTTCATCCCACCGGATGGCGTGATCTGAAATTTGATTCCGTCGTACTCCGAACGCTGGTCATCATCGTTGATGAAGTGCTTGATGAGGAGCTCATCAGCCCCATCGCCGTCGAGGTCTGCGACAAGGCTATGCGACATGCAGCCATTGTTGAGCTGATTGATGATGGTTCCCGACACGTTATCCGGAGCGAGGAAAGGCACATGAAAGTAGGTCCAATGATAGGGCCCCTTTTGCGGGCCCGCGCAAGTAACGACGTCGCGCAGCCCGTCACCATCCACATCCAGAATGTAGGTCCACGCTACGGCGCCAGCTGGTTCTGTCTCAGGAGCCACCTCCCTCTCGTAAGGCACGTTGGTCTGAATGATCTGAAAGCTCGCATTGTCAGCAGCTAGCGACATGATTCGATAAGTGCCGTCGCCGATGTGGTTGCGAATGATTAGGTCATCGCGACCGTCGTTGTTGTAGTCGATGACGTTAAACCTTGAGGGCGTCGCCCCACCTTCCCAAGGAATCGAGCCCGCTGGGCTGACGACCCGCTGATGGTCCTTGCCCCTGATGAGCTCCCAGTGTTGGGGTGACAAGTCTTGACCCGGATTGTCATCGAGAAGCAGGAGCGCATCATCGAAACCGTCCCCATCCATATCTGCGACAATGGGGAGAAGATCGTAAACGAGGCCGAATTCGGGCTTGCCGGGGATCGCGTCACGCGCACCACCGGGGTCGCTGCCAAAGACTTCGACGTCGGCGAGGTGAGGAGCGGCCTCCCCCTCGTGCTCGTAGCTGAAGGTGGTGGGAGGTGTACAGACCAGGTTGCCAGTCGCGGACGCAGCATCCGGAACGCATTCTTCCACCTGCTTCAGTAGACTGACCGGATGCTCGCCCGCAGACATGCTGTAGGTCATCCGATACTCTCGCACCGTCCGAGTACCGAGCTTCATCCGTATTGTTGAGAGCCGGTGGACTATGATATCGGCGACACCACGATTGTATGCGTAGGGTTTGTCGAGGCGCGGTTCGTGAACGAACGATATTTCCGCATCCGGCGCTTTGTAGTCAGCGGCACCGAACTTCCCGTGCCCCGAGTATGCTATGGATGCGGGGACTAGAAGCAATCCGCCGTTCAGAGCTTGTTGGAACGGACTGTTGATTATTGCATATTCAATAAAGTTACCGGCGCGATCCTCGAGACGACGGCGCACGTAGTTGTCCTTCGGTCCGAAGAAGAGGAGCGCGTCGACGTTACTCCAGTTGTCATAGGTTTCGATGAGGCCCGACTTGGTCCGGACTTCGAACTTGTCGACACCGAGAGCGTCGCAAGGAAACGGCGACTTGTTCGTGACTTGGACACGAGACAAGGTGTCGACTTCTGTTCGTGCGCGGACACCATCCGCGTCGAAACCAAGCGGAAATTCGCACGTCGTAGCACCGAGATCTTCGTCGGCGGACGTTTCGAACGTCAGGCGCTGACCATCGAGGCAGTAGACGTCACCCGGACGAAACGCAGGAGCGGCCGCAACGCCATCTTGCGCGAGCGTGCGGTTGCAGCGGGCGATCCGCGAGACGGCTCCTCGAAGTGACCAACCCGGGCCCAGATCGCCGTTTCCGCCGGCGCTACTGTATTCGAGGCTGAGGTCAGGTTGGAGACCACCTGTTCCGGGGGGCACCTTTAGCGGAACCGTGTAGGTTGCCTGCCCGTCGATGCTGACGCCGAAGGTGGCCGGGATCGCCCCGACTTTCTGCGTCGATGGTTTAGGGAGCACGACGGAGAGAGGGATGGAGTACGGAGGAACGTCTTTGGAACACGTGCCAGCCGCACAGAAAGATCCGGCAGCACAAGTACCGCAGGTTCCGCCGCAGCTATCGTCCCCGCATGCGCGCCCGTCACACTTCGGGGTACACGGGGGGCACATCCCGCAGGGATCGCCCGTCGTTCCACACGCCACCCGAGCGTTCTTCGGCACGTCGCAGAAGGGTGGCCAGCAGACGTTCGCATCGGCGGACAACCCGAAGCGAGGGCCATTGCCGATCCCGCAGACCAAATCGGCCTGGCATTCGCCCGAATGGCACTGTTTTCCTTGAGCACAGACCGGGCAAGTACCTCCACACCCGTCCGAAACGTCGCCTCCACAAACCTTGCCCGTACAATTGGGAATGCATTGCGGAACGTTGACGAGGAAGGCCGGCGTGTTCACGCATAGCCCACATGGCGACGTGGGTCGGCCACACTGCACGTCGGCTTGTAGCAAACACGTGACGGACCAACAGTAGTTTCCCGACGGATTTTTCCCGAAGCTTGCGCCGTTGTTGATGCCGCACATGAAACCCGGCCCACATTCGGCGTCGTTTGCGCAGCTTACCCCCGGCGCTGGCGTTGAGCAGGTGCCTTCTCTGCAAACGCCTGTCGTTCCACCCAGATCGCAGAGCGACCCGTTCGGCTTGATCGGGCTCGAACAGACTCCCGATGCCGGATCGCAATTGCCAGACTCGTGACACTGATCGACTGGCGCGCACACGACCGGATTGCTTGCTATGCAGACCCCGCTCTGACACACGTCGGCCTGCGTGCAGGCATTGCCGTCGGTGCAGGCACTGCCATTGGGCTGGAACGGAGTCGAGCAGATGCCTGTGGCCGGATCACACGTCCCTGCCACATGACACTGATCAAGTGCAGTACAGGTGACCGGATTGGCTCCAACACACGCGCCGGCCTGGCAGGTATCCGTCTGCGTGCATCCGTTGCCGTCGCTGCAAGCTGTTCCGTCGGCCTTGACTGGATTCGAACAAGTGCCGGTTTGCGTATCGCAAGTCCCAGCCGTGTGGCTCTGGTCCTGGGGCGTGCAAGCTACTGGGTTCGACCCAGCGCAGACACCCGCCTGACAGGTATCGGTTCGGGTGCATGCGGTGCCGTCGTTACACGAAGTGCCGTTGGCCACCGCTACGTGGGTACACGCACCCGCCGAGCAGGCGTCAACCGTGCACGGGTTAGCGTCGGCGCAGCTCGCTGGACAGTTCGAGAGCCCATCTTGGAAAGTGACGGACGCCAGCTGCCCCACCAGAACGTCGCGTCCCACCAACGCGCCAAACGCCGTCACGGACTGGTCGAGCCGAATCGTGCCATTCGGCGCCAGCACGACGGCGTGCAGCTCGGCTTGTTCGCCCCAGCTCGCGGCGCTAGGTACGTCGAGCGGCTGCCCCCCTCCTCCATTTGCGCCGGAAATCTCGATACGGATATCGCGTGCGCTGAGGGTCACACCCGTGCCAGCTCCGACGAACGAGGATTGGGCTGCCGTGAGCCGCCCCTGGATACGAAGTTCGGTCGGTGCCAGAGCCTCGAGCCGGCTGCCCTGGCCCATCTGGAGCTGCCCGAACTGGTTGATGCCCCCGGACAGCCGAAGCTTCGAGTTCAAACCGAGCGTCACCGTGGCGAAGCGCGAGTTCGTAGCGATCTGCTGCGTCGCCCCGTCTGCCACCGTAAGGTTCGTGCTGCCGGGGCTGACCGCAAACGTGGTGGGCAGCGCCGGCATCGTGACGAAAGGCGCCACCGTTCCGTGCTGCGCTCCCAAGTCAACTAGCTGATTCGTTTGGACATCGCCGACGATCGCCTCGCCGCCGAGCAGCACGGAGTCACCAAGCAGACTACGATTGGTGCTGATCCTGGCTTGTTGTTGGATGGCTGCCTCGTAGGGGGCGAAAAGGAACGATCCGGAACCGATATCCTTGACCCCGACGTCCCCTCCTGTAACGACGGCTTGCCCCAACAGTTCGATGCTATTGCGCCCGTACACAGCAAAGTCTTGGACCTTCGGGCTCGTGTTGAGTGCTTGGACCGACGTTGCCGTCGCCTCCTCGCGTGCCGGTAGTGCCTTCGGATGTCGGCTGCAACCGACCGCAAGCGCAGCAACAGCCTGCAGCACCATCAACGCACATCGGAATCTCCCGAGCGCGGGCGAGTCGCCGGCTACAGAATCCGACGCGCAATCACGCGAGGTTTGGTCTTGTTCACGTTTCATCGACGCACTCCTGGCACGCGGCTGGACCTCAAGGGTCTCTCACACGACAGCCGTGTGAGTCGCCCGACAGTGAAGGTCTTATTGGACTGCTTCCACCGGTTCGGCAGAAGATGGAGGAAACCGAATGGGCAGGCCTTCAGCGCCACGCCCGGACCACCTCGGCATCGCGAACCGGGTGGAGACGACTGTGAAACTGGAGGACGCCTTCTCCTCCGCAGACACCTATCAAGACTGAGTGTTCCACTGGCATATGCGCATCACCTTTGTCGATGCGCAAGAAATAAATATTAACAGGAGTACTCGGAGAGGTCGCGTCTCTGCTTAAGCGAATTCATGAGGCGTTCTACCCGTTTGGCCATCCGCCGTTGAGCGAGAGGTCGGTGTCCTTGACATCGATGACGCCTGAAGGCTGTCGATCATTGGCGGTCGATGCGCTGACCACCTCGCGGTGCGTCATTTGCTCACGGCATTGGACTGATGATCCTATCGGCCGGACTCCGCGCGAGTTGCTCATTTCTCGTCATCCCAAGACGAGCGATCTGTGGGTTTGCGCTTTCAGCCATTTTCCCGCGACAAACCGGCGAACTAATCGCAGCTCCCATCTGCGACCTCGCGCAGCCGGCCCAACGTGAGGCTCCGATGCCTCACGCGGTCGAGTAGCTCGCCCTGCTGACGCGCCGGCGCGGCTGAACTTTCGACCTCGAGAACGTGCGTGTCGACGTAACATCCGCCGGACCTGGGTTCTGGGTACGGCTCACGGCGCCCGATACCAAGTCGGGCGAGGAGGTCCTTCGCCGTGCGCAGCTGCTCGTCAGGTAACGATGGCTGCTAAGTTGGCTCGGCCCGGGCACTCGGGGGCCCGGGCCGGCCAGGACGAACGTGGACGACGGAACCAATCTGAATGCGCTCATGGCGCGCCTGGCCGACGGCGACCGATCGGCGTTCACGCCGGTGTTTCGACTGCTGGGGCTCCAACGCTCAGGTTGTGTATGAGCATTCTGAAAAACGACGCCGACGCCAAAGACGCTGCCCAGCAGAGCATGGAGAAAATCCTCTCGAGGGCTTCGTCTTACGACGCGAGTCGACCAGCGATGCCTTGGGCACTGGCGATCGCCGCGTGGGAATGTCGTACCCTTCGGCAGACGCGACGTCGCCGCCGAGAAACACCGGAGGAGCTGGTCAAGGAACCGATGACTTCTGGCGCCGAGGAAGAGATCGCGTACCGCGATCTCACTCAAGCTGCGCTCGATGCGCTGGGTCGACTTTCGGATTCGGACAGAGAGACCCTCATCGCAACTTTCTGGGAGGAGTCCGCAAGCGCGAGCGGCGCGACGTTTCGCAAGCGTCGGGAGCGAGCCCTGCACCGCCTGCGCGACGCGTTCAAGAGGATCTATGGAATCGGATGAACTCCAACGCATCGAGATGAAGGCGCGACGAGCCTACGAAACCACGCGTTTGCGCCGCGCGACCGTTGCGTTCGCGCCCCTCTTTGTGCTCGTCGTCGCGGCGGCGCTCATCGGCCAGCGCATTGGATATACGCTCGCATTCGGCTCGGCACTCTTCATGTTGGGGGTCGGGCTCCTCTGGTACGGCCGCGGCGTGAAACGAGCGGTGCTCCCGGGCGTCGCGGCGGGGCTGGTTCCTTTCGTGTTTGCGCTTTGTGCCAAGCACATCAGCCACGCCTGCATTGGTGCGGGGTGCATGGCGCTCTGCGTCCCCGCCTGTTTCGCTGGCGGAATCATCGCGGGTATCGTGATCGACGTCGTGGCTCTGCGTCACGCCAGCAAAGTCAGATTTTGGCTGGCTGCGTCAGGCGTTGGACTGCTGACTGGAGCGATGGGCTGCGTGTGCGCCGGCGTTCTCGGCCTAGCCGGTCTTTTCGTCGGATTCGCCATCAGCGCCATTCCCGGCGTGGTCGCGGCCTTGCTGCGCCGCCGCTCCGCCCAGTGAAGAAACCGGTCACGAGTTGCGATCCAGTCGGCCTCCGTCGACTCGACGTTGTAGGTCGGACCCAGCCGGTGAGCTGCGCGATCCCATGTGCGTACAGCCAGGCCCATCTGTGTCGATGGCCGGCACGTATATCTGACGAATCGCCATCGCGCTGCTGGCGCAGGAGCCTGACTTGACATGGAAGCGGATGGATTCAAGTGCATCCATGGAGGTGCGTCTGATGGAGTCCCGTGTTCTGCTGGCCACCCCAGACTTTCGTCGCAAGGTATGGACCTGGGGTTTCACGTTGCTCGCGTTCCTGACGCTTCTGCTACCAACTACTGCTCTCGCGCAGCCGAGCGGGATGTGTGACGGCTGTACGGGAATGATGGGCGGGGGAATGGGCGGGATGATGTGGCCTGGAATGATCATCGCCTGGTTGCTCGGCCTCTCAGCCATTGCCGCGCTCATCGCGGTGACCGTGTACCTCGTTCGACGAAGCAAGCTGTAACGGAGCGTGCTCCCGCCGCGCGCGACGAGGCTCGCCAACGCGTCAGCGGGCAGCTCTTGTTTTGGCTCGGTCACGCGCGCGAGGCGAGACCCTCGAGCAAGAGCTGCAAGTTGGAACGCGCGAAGCGCTCAGCATCGGCGGCCTCTTTCTTCACGGGCGCGCGAAAGACGCCATCGATGAGCCCCATGGCAAGGCCGTGCGTCATGGCCCACGCGGCCGACGCGAGCTCGAGGGGCGATTCCCGGCGGACCTTCCCCGATGCCTGCGCCCGCGTCACGTGCTCGACCAGCGTGCCCATCGCCGCCGCCGAAGCCTTCCGCAGCAACGGATGATCTTCCCAGTTTTCGACCGCCGGTCCGAACATCACCCGGTAACTCTCCGGCTCGCTCACCGCGAACATCACGTAAGCGACCCCAATCTCGTGCAGCTGCGCGAGCGCGTCACCGCCCACGGAAGCGGCGCTCGCGCGCATGCGCTCGTCGAGCGCGTGAAACGCCTCCTCGGCGAGGGCCGCCAGAAGGGAAGCCTTGTCCGGAAAGTGCCGGTACGGCGCGGCGTGCGTCACGCCCGATTGCCGCGCCACCTCACGAAGGCTCAATCCCGCGGCGCCGTCGCGCGCCAGAACGTCGCGCGTGGCGCGCAGGAGCGCGGCCCGAAGGTCGCCGTGGTGGTAAGTGCCCTTTTTAGTTTGCTTTTTCGTCCTCTTAGCGGTCATGTGTCGCCCTCTCGGCCATCCTGCCACAGACGCGAAGTAGACGCCGCCTACTTTAATGTTGACGATGACTACATTGATGTTTACAGTGTCTTCATGAACCTCGCCAAGCTACTCGAAGTCGTCTCGGTCCCCGTCCTCGTCGCCTGGGCGGCCATGATTTTCGCGCCGCGCGCTCGCCTCACGCGCTGGCTCCTGCACAGCGACGTACTCCCCCTCGGGATCGCCCTCCTCTACGGCCTCTTCGTCGTGCCGCGCGCGGGCGCGGCCTTGGCGTCCTTCCGGACGTTCGACGGAATTGCCAAAGCGTTCACGGATCGCACGTTCGTCTTCGCGGGGTGGATTCATTACCTGGCATTCGATCTCTTGGTCGGCCGGGTGGTGCTGGCCGATGCCCAACGCCGCGGTCTTGCGCACCTGGCGGTGGTGCCGTCCCTCTTGGCGACGTTTCTGTTTGGGCCGCTCGGGTATCTGCTCTACGCGGCCACGCGTCTCGTGACGGGGCGCATGGGAAAGCCCGTTGCCCCGCTCCCGCCTGGCGACTCGATCGAGCGCGGCGGATCGGCGCGGGTCATGGCAGGCGTTCGCGATCGGTTCGTCCGGATGGGCACTGTCTGGGGCCAGGCGCGCGCGGTCCATCCGCTCTTGGCCTGGGTCACCCTGTCGGTGCTCGTTGCTGCGGTGGGATCGACGGCGCTCATCTTCCTCGATCCGCGCCAGGTGCTGGGCGTTGCCGCGTGGATCAAACCGACCAAGTTCCTCGTTTCCACGTTCATCTACGGCGCGACGCTGCTCTGGCTTGCGGCACAGCTCCGTGGGTTTCGTCCCGCGCTCGTGCGCCGCGTGCTGAATGTCTCCGGGATCATGTTGGCGCTGGAGATGATCGCCATCTCGGGCCAGGTGGTGCGCGGCACGCGCAGCCACTTCAACGCCGAGACTGCGTTCGACGGCGCCGTCAGCGCGTCGATGGGCATGGCCATCGTGGCCCTGTGGATCTCGAACATCGTTCTTGCCGTGGCCTTCAGCCGGGAGCGGTCGCGTGATCGTGTGCTCGGATCGGGTATCCGACTGGGGCTCGTGACGGTGCTCATCGGAATGGCATCCGGTTTCTTGATGTTCGTGACCGGGCCGGGTCACACGGTGGGAGCGCCCGATGGCGGCCCCGGTTTGCCCTTCTTGAACTGGAGCACCGTCGCCGGCGACTGGAGAGCGGGACATTTCGTCGGGTTGCACGGACTGCAAGTGATTCCGGCGATCGCCTATTTTCTATCCAAAGTTCGCTCATCGACGCTGACGCCGGCCATGCGGTTGGCGCTGACGCGCATCGCAGCCGGCATGTACTTGGGCGTCACCTTCTGTCTGCTCATCCAAGCGGGCCGCGGACAATCCGTCATCGCCCCCGATGCCATCACGCTGGCAAGCTTCGGCACCGTGCTACTCGTGGGAGCTTGTTCTGCTCTCCTGGTGTGGATGCCCGCGCGACGGCCCCAGCTTCTCCGGGAGCTCGGACCGAAGCTCGTCGGTTAGATCCGAGTCATCGCCGCCGGTGGGTACCATGAGCTATGAAAGTGTCGTGCTAGGGCTCGAGCAATACGCGATGGTCCGAGTGCGGCAGCTCCTTCGACCACGCGAGGCATACGACGGCTGGAAGTTGAACCGGCGTCCTCCGCTGGTCGGAGATGTTGGAACGATCGTAGACATCCTTCACGCGCCAGGTGCCCCGGACGACTACGTCGTCGAGTGCATAGGTCCGGATGGCGTTACCGAGTGGCTCGGGGACTTTTCGGCGGACGAGATCGAGCCCGCGTAGGAAAAGTGAGCTGCATCCGTGGCGAGCGAAGCACACAGGCTCGACTCGCCGCCATCGAGCGAGGTGCGCGGCGTTTCGATCGATCGCGCCGCACCAAGATCTCTTGTCAGGGCCTCCCATTCGAGTACCGTACTTCGAGTGACGAACATGGTCGGCGCGTTCCGACTCGGGGCTGAGGCAATCAAGGTGGACATCGGGCGCGCCGGCCTGAAGGTGGTCGTGATCTGCGTCCCTCTCTTCTTGCTACTGAGCGCGGGCTCGGTCGAGGCTGCGCGCGAAGGCAAGGATACCGCGACGACCGCGGTAGGTTACCTCTTTGCTGTTTTTTTTGCCCTGCCCGCTCTACTCGCACTGCTCTTCGTCAAGAGGCTGGTGCGGGCGCGAGGGGGCTCGCCTTCGACGCAAGCGGCGTGCACTACTGGGAGGGCGCTGCTTGGGCGCATTTCGAGTGGAAAGACATCGCCGGCGTGGGCATCGGCTACGAAGATCCGCCCCCAAAGTACCGACGCCGCGCCCTGGACAGTTCCTCGCTGACAAGCTTCTCGACGCGGCCAAAGTCGAGCGGTGGCGGTACGTCTCCGTCGAGGTGTTTCCGAAGGACCCGAGGTGGTCGCACGTCAGTCCATTCTCTCGCGCTACCGCTGCGAGCTCGAACCACCGAACGCGGAACTACCGTCGCTTCGCTGCCGCTTTCCGCTACCGCGCGCGCGCCAAAGGCAATCGAAGTGGGAAAATCAGCCAGTGAAGCAGAATGAGGGGCGCGGCGCTTGAACGAGACGGCATGTGCCGGAGATTGCGAGCGGACAAGAATGGCAGACGAGCCCTTGGGTCCAGCCGATTGTGGCTCCGAACCGATGCGGCGAACGGAAGCCGGCCAGCGCTCGGCGTTTTCGAGCGAGCCATCAAGCGCGAAGGGCTCAAGGTCAGCGCGCGAACGGTAGAGAGAGCTGGCTCGACGAGTGTCGGTGCACGAGGGG